>ERZ1032396.14-NODE-14-length-23963-cov-14.092438_pt1 | contig 23963 bp, 27 predicted proteins | sample MGYA00517099_ERZ1032396 | MGnify/ENA primary metagenome ERZ1032396 (study PRJEB33719, sample SAMN04261382) | wastewater metagenome | biome: periurban shantytown; feature: human; material: feces | host: Homo sapiens | place: Peru: Lima | collected 2012-01-15 ...
GTCCACGGCCTTCTGCTTGGCGGTGGAGGCGTGGATGGTGGACATCAGGGACTGCTCGATGCCGAACTCCTTGTGGATGACATAGGCCAGCGGCGCAAGGCAGTTTGTGGTGCAGCTGGCATTGGAGATGACCTTCATGTCGCTGCGGTATTCATCACTGTTGACGCCGAAGACAAAGGTAGGGGTGGCATCGTCCTTGGCGGGGGCCGTCAGGATGACCTTCTTGGCGCCGCCCTTGAAATGGCGGGAGGCCTTATCGGTGGTGTTGTTGGCGCCGGTGGACTCGATGATGTACTCCGCGCCGCAGTCTGCCCAGTTGATCATGGCGGCATCGGACTCGCTGTATACTTTGATCTTGCGGCCGTTGACGATCAGGTCACCGCCGGCGTGCTCCACGATTCCGGGGAAATTCCGGAACACGGAGTCATATTTCAGCAGATAGACCATGTAGTCCACGTCCGCCTTCCGCAGGTTGATGCCGCATACCTCGAAGCGCTCCGGGTCGTCTGCAAGTATACGCAGCACCACCCGTCCGATACGGCCGAAGCCGTTGATACCGATCTTGATTCCCATGTGATTGTCCTTCCTTTGTTCCACCGCCCGGGGCGGCCGTATTTGTTCCAAGTACATTATACCAGCTTGCATAAATTTGTCACTATAAAAGTAAAAAATATTTCACAATAATTGAGGTTTTACACCTGTTTCTATACCGAAAAATTCAAAAAACAATGAAATCTAAACCAAATGTTCCATACGTTTCAAACTTTGTAAACGTGCAGTTTCTTATGATATACCGCCTTAAACAGAGCAACCAGGCGTTTGCCCGGCTGCTCTGTTATGGAGAATATATCCGGTGTTACAGAATAATGCAGATAAGTCCGCCGCCGCCCTCGTTGATTATGCGTTCCAGCGCCTGGCGCAGCTTTGCCTGAGCGTCTGCCGGCATACGCTTCAGCTTTGCCTGTAGGTCCTCTCCTACGATCTCATGGAAGCTGCGGCCGAAGATGTTGGACTGCCACAGCTTTCCCGTATCGCCCTCGAATTCCTGCAGCAGATAGTTTACCATGTCCTCTGACTGCTTCTCGTTGCCCACGATGGGAGAAACCGTCGTTTCGATGTCCGCCCGGATCAGGTGTATGGATGGCGCACTGGCCCGCATACGCACGCCGTAGCGTCCTCCCTGCCGCACGATCTCCGGGTCCTCCAGATTCAGCTCCTCCACGCCGGGCATCACGATGCCATAACCGGTTTCCCGGGCGGAGCGAAGGGCCGGCGCCACCTTGTCGTATTCCCGTTTTGCCTCCGCCAGCTCACCGATGATCTGCATCAGGTCGCCGTCATTGGTCACCTGTAAGCCGCTGCGCTGGCTCAGCGTTTCAAAGAACAGACGCCGCGGCAGCCGTATTTCCACCTGTGCCACGCCGCTGCCCAGATCAATGGTGCTGGCTGCCGCGCTCTCAATATTTTCGCCTTGGGACAGCGCTGCCAAGCATGGCGGCAGCGCACAGATACATGTCAGCTGGGACGCAGCCTCGCCGATCTCCTGGTACAGTCCGCTGCGGATGGGGTGTTCACCCGGCAGCGCATCTACCCATTCGGGAAGAAAGACATCCAGTTCCCGTAAAGGGAACTGATACAGCAGATCCCGCAGGATATCGCCGATGTCTTCCTCCGTCAGTGTCAGGCAGTTGACACAGCGGCAGGTCACGCCGTACCGTGTCTGTATTTCTGCTGCGGCAGCAGCTGCCCTGGGGTCCTCCGGCTGGGCAGAATTTACCAGCACCACGAAGGGCTTGCCGATGTCCTGCAATTCTCGTATGACCCGTTCCTCCGCCTCGCGGTAGTCCTCTCGAGGAATATCCGTGATCGTGCCGTCGGTGGTCACCACAACACCCACTGTGGCATGGTCGGTAATGACCTTGCGGGTACCGATCTCCGCCGCTTCGGTCATGGGGATCTCGTGATCGAACCAGGGTGTCATCACCATCCGCGGCGACAGGTCCTCAAACTGCCCTACGGCGGAGTCCACCATATACCCCACGCAGTCTACCAGCCGTACCGAGAAGGCCGCGCCCTCCGCCAGCCGGAGCTCCACGGCCTCCTCCGGAACGAATTTCGGCTCCGCCGTCATAATGGTGCGCCCAGAGCCGCTTTGCGGCAGTTCGTCCTGTGCCCTGTCACGCCGGTAGCTGTTTTCGATGTGCGGCAGCACCAGCGTCTCCATAAATCGTTTGACAAAGGTGGATTTTCCCGTGCGGACCGGTCCCACAACGCCGATATACACGCTGCCGCCGGTTCGCTGAGCCATATCCTGATAAATAGACGTTGTCTCCATCATAATGCCATCCTCCGAATGCTGTCTGTTGCCTTATTTCTATGCGCTGTCTCCGTGGTTTAGAAGTGCCTGATCTTCCACAAGAGTAAGGCGGTTTTGTAAAAAAGCCTTGTTCTTTCTGCCTTTTTGTGCTAAAATCAACACAAGGTCAACTATTCGGCAGATCAAAAAGAGTGCGGAGGGTATTGGTATGGAAGAGAGAGGTATTGACCGGCGCGTCAGAAAGACAAAGCGGCAGCTGCGGCAGGCACTGATGGATCTCATGTCTGAGAAGCCCTCCAAATCCATCTCCGTCCGCGAGTTGGCTGAGCGTGCCGACATCAACCGCGGGACCTTCTATATCCACTATAAGGACGTCAGCGATCTTCTGCAGCGGCTGGAGGACGAGATGGCCGAGCGTTTGATCCTGGTCTGTAAGAAATACGCCTACTCCACCAGCGAAGTCGATGCGTTTCCCTACCTGACGGAGCTGTATCGCTTCGCCCAGGACAACGCCGATTTGTGTTTGGTGCTGCTGGGCCCCAATGGCGATCGGGCGTATACCGAGCGTATCTGCGGAATCCTACGCAGTTATTTCCTGCGTGACTTCCTGGCCCGGTTCTATTCCGGGAGCAGCGACCGTCTGGACTATTTCTGTTCCTTCATTGTCTCCGGCAATCTGACGCTGACGCTGGAGTGGCTCTCCGGCGGTGCAAAGGAGACACCGGAAGAGATGGCCGCCCTGGCCGGTGCCATCATCATGGACGGTGTCCGGACACTGTGATATATGCAAAGAGACAGGGCATCTGCCCTGTCTCTTTTATGCAGTTCCATCGCAGACTGTGCATCGATGATGACCTTTTCTGTGCCGCGTATCGCGGCACACGCTTTTCCATCACGCTCGATCCGTTCTATTGTCAAATAATCACTCTCCCCATAGATAAAGGCGGCCGCGAGGCCGCCTTTCGTATGTTCTCCAATCAATCCTGCTGCCAGTTATGCCAGACGTTCTGCACATCCTCATTGTCATCCAGCATATCCAGAAGCTTCGTCATGCTGCGGACATCGTCCTCACTGGTCATGACAATGTAGTTCTGGGGAACCATCTCGATCTCCGCACTCTCGAAGGAATAGCCCTTCTCCTCCAGCGCCTTGACCACGTCGTTGAAGCTGTCCGGATCGGTGGTGATCTCAAACACGGGGCCGTCGGCCTGCATATCCTCGGCGCCGGCATCCAGTGCATCCATCATCACGGTATCCTCGTCCAGCTCGCCCTCTTCGTTGTCGATGACGATCACGCCCTTGCGGTCAAAGGACCAGCTGACGCAGCCCTGAGCACCCATGCCCTTGCCGAATTTGTCAAAATAATGGCGGATCTCGGGTGCAGTGCGCTGACGGTTGTCGGTCAGCGCCTCCACGATGACAGCAACGCCGCAGGGGCCGTAGCCCTCGTAGGTGACAGATTCATAGTTATCGGTATTGCCGGAACCCAGTGCCTTGTCGATGGTGCGCTTGATGTTGTCATTGGGCATATTGGCTGCCTTGGCCTTGGCGATAACAGTGGCCAGGCGGGAGTTGTTGTTGGGGTCGCCGCTGCCGCCCTGCTTGACGGCCACGATGATCTCCTTGGCGATCTTGGTGAATGCGGCGCTGCGCTTGGCGTCGGCCGCCCCCTTGGTCTTCTGAATATTGTGCCACTTGGAATGTCCTGACATGGTTTACTTCTCCTTTATGCAGTATTGGATGATCTCGCGGCTGTGCGAGGTCGAACATAAGACGTCGACTGCGGGGAATGCCTCTGTCAACCGGTCTCGCAGTGCGGGACATACCACGTTCTCCGTGGGGAAATGCCCTGCGTCGATGAGGTTTAGCCCCTCCGTGTCCAAAAAGTCGTTATATTTCAGGTCGGAGGTCACAAAGGTGTCGCAGCCTGCGGCGATAGCCTGCGGAATAAAGCAGCCGCAGGCGCCGCCGCCCACCGCCACCCGGTGTACCGGCCGCCCCGCGTCCACATAGCGCAAACCATTGCATCTTAATAATTCTATCACAGAATGGGTGAACTCCACAAGGGGTATTTCACATTTTAACGTGCCGATCCGCCCTATTTTTTCCTCCGTCAGCATTTTCAGGTCGGAAAGGCCCAGCTTCTGCGCCAAAACCTCATTGACGCCACCGGCCGCCGCGTCCAGATTGGTGTGCATACAGATGGCGGCGATGCCGTGGCGTATCAGCTCTGTCAGTACCCTTCCCTGCCGGTCATCGGTGCGAACTGTCTGCACCTGGTTCCACGCACAGTTCATCACCGGATGGTGTGCCGCGATCAGCTGGCAATCTTTTTCGATGGCCTCGGCCACCACCTGCGGCGTTACGTCCAGCGCGACCAGAACGCGGCGCACCTCCGCTTCCGGGTCACCCACCAGCAGACCCACATTGTCCCAGCTCTCCGCCAATTCCCGCGGTGCCCAGGCGTACAGATACTGTTCGATATCCCGTACCGTTGTCATAGGGTTTTCCTCTTTTCTTCTATCTGCTGTGCCAATGCTTCCGCGGCCTCCGCCCGACGCAGAGCGTCCTCTCTGCCGCTGCGGCGCAGACCTTCCGCGATATGAAGCATCTTTTCGGCGTGCTGGGTGAGATAGTCCGCATACAGCGGGTCGCCGTCCAGCAGAACACCGGTCAGCGTCTGTAATTCAGTCAGCGCCGGACAAATGCCGCCGTTCACGCGCAGCACCGGATACAGGTAATTCTTGTCCCACACCAGCCGCTCATCTGTAAAGGCGTACCCATTTACAGATAGCCATCGGCGCAGCTCTGCGGCCTTTGTCATGGGTTGAAGCAGCAGCGTATGCGCACCGTCCTTCGTCCATGGCGCACTTTCCAGGATGGCGATGATGGTCTCTCCGCCCATGCCGGCGATGATCACTGTATCCGTTTCCTCCGGAGAGATATTAGCCAGCCCGTCACACAGGCGGAAGCTGATACCCTCCACGCCATATTCCTCCGCAGTCCGCCGCGCGTGCGCCAGAGGCTCTGCGCCGATGTCCGCAGCAATGGCGCTTTGGATACGCTCCCTTTGCAGCAGCCACACCGGCAGATACCCGTGGTCCGTTCCGATATCTGCCAGACGGCAGCCCGCCGGTGTCATGTCCGCCAGCAGCTGGAGCCGCGGTTGTAATTGCAGTCGTCTCTCCATATCTTCCCACACAAATGGCCACGCATACGCTTGCGTATGCGTGGCTTTGTTTTTTTGTTTACTCGGCGATGGGCTTGTTGGCTTCCTCGTTCACCAGCTCCAGCAGCTTATCCACATCGATGCCGTGAACAGCGCAGGCCTCCTCCACCGTCTCGCCGCGGGAGGACGGGCAGCCCAGGCAGTGCATACCAATGGACAGGAAGATGGGCGCGGTCTGGGGCGCAACGTCCAGAATATCACCGATAATGGTGTCTTTCGTGATCTCGATCATGTTGGAAAACCTCCAAATACAATATTGTGCTGATAGTATACCCCAAAATGCCGGAACTTTCAACAGGATTTTTCTCATCCTGCGCTATAAAAAACCGCCCTCCGGTACGCCGGAGGGCGGTCTATTCTATCTACTTAACAGTGTGCAGTCAGCAGATCAGCCGTTCTCACGCATCTTGGCGAAGCAGTCGCTGCAGTACACAGGACGATCGCTCTTGGGCTCGAAGGGCACCTTGGCCTCGCCGCCGCAGGCAGCGCAGACAGCGGTGAAATACTCGCGGGGACCACGGGCAGCGTTCTTGCGCGCGTCACGGCAGGCCTTGCAGCGCTGGGGCTCGTTCTGGAAGCCGCGCTCAGCGTAGAACTCCTGCTCACCGGCGGTGAAAACGAACTCTTTGCCGCACTCTTTGCACACTAAGGTCTTGTCTTCGTACATGATTTTACCCTCTCTTTGAGAAAAAATATATTGCGCTCAGCCTTTGCTGATATCGCCGGATAGAAGCTGCCGCGCTATTTTGCGGCGCAAACGCTGCACGGCGTTGTCCACCGATTTCGGGGACCGGCCCACAGTTTCTGCGATCTCACGGCAGGTGAGACCGTCCAGATAATACCCTAAAATCTTTACCTCGAATTCGGACAGCAGCTTGCGCGCGTTTTCCAGCAGAGCGGCAGTTTTTTCGCAGTCGATGACCCAACCCTCGGGATCGACGTGGGCAAAGGAGAGATTCGCGTCAAAGAAAGAGGTATCCAAAGGAACGGCTTGGTTCAGAGGTGAATGCTTCCCGGAGGCGGCAGCACGCAGCACAGAATACAGCCGCCGACGAATGCAGGTCTCGGCAAAAGTGCACAGAGAGGCCTCGTGTCCTGGCTCGTACTCCCGTATTGCCTTGATAAGCCCGAACATTCCCTCCTGCAAAAGGTCCTCGCTATCCCCTCCCGCCAGAAAGTACGGACGGGCGCAGGAGCGCACCAAACGGTGGTAACGCCCTACTAGGATCTCCTCGGCGTCGCGGCTGCCCTGCTTTACCAGAGCGCACAGCGCCTCGTCGCTCAGCGTCTGCAGATGGTCATATTCAGCCCTTGTATCATTCACCATACGCTATTATACCTTTTTACAAAATAATTTGTCAAGTCAATCGTGTAACTTTGTCAAAAATAACTCAAATTTGACGGCTTTCTTGCGGAGAACAACCGAAAAATTCCACCGAACCGTCTCTGCGCACTACAATTCCAGCTGCTGCTGGCCCGTAAACGCAATGTGCAGATGTGCATAGGCCTTCTGCGTAACGCAGCGCCCTCGGGGCGTTCGGGTCAAAAAGCCGATCTGCATCAGGTATGGCTCATACACATCCTCCAGCGTCACCGACTCCTCGCCGATGGTGGCCGCCAGCGTGTCCAGACCTACCGGGCCGCCGCCGTAGTTCTCGATGATAGCCTGCAGCATCCGTCGATCTACGTTGTCCAGACCCAGATAGTCTACCTCCAGCGCCAGCAGCGCCTTGTCCGCTACGGACTTGGTGATAACGCCGTCAGCCATCACCTGGGCGAAGTCCCGTACCCGCCGCAGCATCCGGTTGGCGATACGGGGCGTGCCCCGGGACCGCCGCGCGATCTCCATAGCGCCCTCCGGTTCAATAGACACGTTCAGGATGCCGGCGCTGCGCGTCACGATTTTTGCCAGCTCCTCAGGCGTGTAGAGCTCCAGCCGCAGCGTCACGCCAAAGCGGTCCCGTAGCGGTGCAGACAGCGACCCTGCCCGTGTTGTGGCGCCGATCAGGGTGAATTTCGGCAGATCCAGCCGGATAGAGTTGGCAGAAGGTCCCTTGCCGATGATGATATCGATGGCGTAGTCCTCCATGGCCGGGTACAGGATCTCCTCCACCGCCCGGTTCAGCCGGTGTATCTCATCCACGAACAGGATATCGTTCTCACTCAGGTTCGTCAGCAGCGCCGCCAGGTCCCCGGGCTTCTCGATAGCCGGTCCGGAGGTGATGCGGATATTCACGCCCATCTCCTGGGCGATGATGCCCGCCAGTGTGGTCTTGCCCAGTCCCGGAGGGCCGTGCAGCAGCACATGGTCCAGAGACTCTGTCCGCCGCCGCGCCGCCTCAATGAAGATCGACAGGTTTTGCTTGGCCTTCTCCTGCCCAATGTATTCTGTCAGTGTGTGGGGCCGTAGAGAACCTTCGTTGGCATCCTCACTGAGAAACGTTTTGGCGACGATAGGCTCCTCGTACAGGTCCGCCCCGAAATCAATGCTCATGTGCGCCCCTCCTCTACTTCATCATGCGCTTCAGCGCCTGCCGGATGATGTCCTCCAGCGTCAGCGCTTCCATGTCGATATCTTTCAGCGCTGCGGCAATCTCCGCGCTGCCGTAGCCCAGCACCGCCAATGCCGACTGCGCCTCACTTTTCTTGCTGTGGGGCACCGCAGCCATCGCGGGCGCGCCGCCCTTAACGGATGTGCCGCCCAGCGCTTCCTCCCGTGCCAGCTTGTCCTTCAGTTCCAGTATCACCCGCTGAGCGATCTTTTTGCCGATGCCGTTGGCGGCAGTCAGTGCTTTTTCATCCTCTGTCACCACCGCCAGCGCCAGCTGCTGCGGTGTTACGGCGGACAGGATAGACAACGCCGCCCTGGGGCCTACGCCGGATACGCCGATCAGCAGCTTGAAGCTCCGCAGCTCACTCTGATCGGCGAAGCCGAACAGCTCCATGGCGTCCTCGCGTACATTCAGATAGGTGTACAACTTGGCCGGTGCGCCCTTTTTCAGCTGGGAGAGCGTATAGTTCGTCGTGGCACAGGCGTAGCCCACGCCGCTGCAGTCGATGACCGCCAGCCCCGCATCGATCTCCGCCACGGTGCCGTTCACATAATAATACATATCAGACAGTCTCCTTCACGTCGGGGTCCTTACGCCGCAGCAGGCTGGTAGCGCTGCGGGCATGGCATATGGCGATGGCCAGCGCGTCTGCCGCGTCGTCCGGCTTCGGCACTGCCTTCAGCTTCAAAAGCCGCTTTGTCATGTCCATCACCTGCTTCTTGTCCGCCAGGCCGTAGCCGGCCACCGCCTGCTTCACCTGCATGGGGGTATATTCGAATATGGGTACGCCCAGTCGCTCCGCCGTACACAGGATCACACCCCGCCCGTGGGCCACGGCGATACCTGTGGTGATGTTTTTGCTGAAAAACAGCTCCTCAACGGCGATCTCATCAGGCTTCAGTTGGGCGATCAGCGCGGTCATGTCGTTTTCGATCTGCACCAGACGTGTCGCCAGCGGCAGTCCCGCCTCGGTAGTCACAGCGCCGTATTGCAGCATTCGCACACTGCCCCGGTTCGATTCGATCAGCCCGAAGCCCACAATGGCGATGCCGGGGTCAATGCCCAGTATCCGCATAGCTGCGCCCACCTCCCAACATTTGTTCTATTATAGCAAACTGGAATAAAAATAGCAACAAAAACCGCCCGGAAAACCGGGCGGTTTGATAGGCTGTTATGCACGGGGATGGGCCTTATTATATACATCCTTCAGCTGCTTTTTGATAACGTGTGTATATATCTGCGTGGAGCTGATATCCGCGTGACCCAGCATCTCCTGAATGGACCGCAGATCGGCGCCGTTTTCCAGCAGGTGTACGGCAAAGGAATGGCGCAGGGTGTGGGGGGTGATATCCTTCTCGATGCCCGCTTTTTCCTGATAGTACTTGATGATCTTCCAAAAGCCCTGGCGACTCATGCGTTCGCCGCTCATATTCACAAACAGCGCATGCTCTTCCTCATCGGCGATGAGCCGGGGACGAATATCCCGCACATAGTCCTCCAGAGCCTTCACCGCGGCGGTGTACAGCGGCACGATGCGCTCCTTTCCCTTACTGCGGCAGCGGATAAAGCCGGCGGACAAATTGACATCGCTGACATCCAGACCGATCAGCTCACTGACTCGAATTCCGGTGGCATACAGCAACTCCAGCATGGCGTGGTCACGGAAGCCCTTTTCGTCCACGCATTTGGGCTGCTCTAAAAACAGCTCTACCTCCCGGTTGGTGAGGATCTCCGGATACTTCCTCTCCACCTTCATGGCCACCACGCTCTTGGCCGGGTTGCTCTTCACAGCGCCGCACTGCATCATATAGGCATAAAATGACTTGATCGATGCTGTGGACCGCGTGACTGTGGCGGGGCTTTTGCCGCTGTGGGTCATATGCAGCAGATACTCATTGATCGTCTCTTTCTTCACCTTCCGCATATCCGTTACGCCCACGGAAAGCAGCCAGCTGTGAAACTGGGTCAGGTCACGTATATAGGAGCTGAGGGTATTGGCGGAGGCGTGCTTCTCCTCAGTCAGATAGTCGCGGTATGCCGCGATAAAGTCCGTCATGTGTCCCTCACTCCTCTCTCTTTCAAGTCAAGCCTGGCATCAGCCATGCAAAAAGCCGCGGCACCAGGGCGCACTCCGCCACTGTCCCGGTCAGCAATACAAACACACAGATGATCACGCTCCGCCGGTCTCTCACCTCCGGCTTTTGACGTTCTGCCCGGCGCCACGCACACGCAAAGCTGTCCGCCGCTATCGTCAGCAGACATGGTATGGTGAACAGACACCGCAGTCCCAGCGCCGCCAGCGCCAATACCACGCCCTGCTTTCCCAGTGCAGCGGCAAAGCACTGCACCGCGAACGACAGGAAGAAGCCCTGGGCCGCGCACGTCAGCGGGATCAGCATCACGCCCCAGGCTGTACAGCCCAGCAGAAACGCCGCGGCCGGATAGCGCAGATAAGTCCATAGGACCTGCCACAGCCCCGCGCTGCGCGGTTCTTCTGCATTCAGCCTCGCATAGCCTGTCACATAGCGGCTCAACGACAGCAGATCCTCCGACGCCACAGCCCGCCCCGCTAAAAAGCCCGCCAGGATCCCGGCGGCAAGAAACAGGCACAGTATGTACAGCCGCGCCTTTGGCGGCTGGAGAACAGGCATACGGCGACGACGCAGCTTCATAGGGCTCACCTCGTCCACAGTGTATGAGCCAAGCCCTCTCGATAGACGTGCCAAAACGTAATAATAAATATATGGCATAATTCACAAAACCGCAAGAGGTTTTCCGCAAAAACATATTTTTTGTAAATTATGTCAAAATGTTATGTCAACTTGATTATGTAAACAAGGTATACCGGGGTACTGACGCGGTTTATAAAAATGCCAAAATCCCAATATCCGGGGAAATGCCGAAAATACCTGCACCATATCTTGAAAAGCGTGATGCGGCGAACGACTCCCCTGCCGCCCGCCGCACCGTCGGATAAAAAATGCCGTAAAACACATTTTCGTTATTTTAACCATGCGCCGCTTTATGTTACCGCCCGTTTTCGACGGTCACCGCCCTTCCGGCGGCCGCTGCGGGGCCTCCGCCGTTTCTGCTTCGTTCCGATCAGTCCCGCCAAAAGGCCGCCGCCCCACACGGCGCAGGTCTGGGCGATGCCGCTGCCGGCAAAATGTATCGCCTCGTTTCCTGTCAGCGCCGCGATCCACATTGCACCATATACACAGGCGGATACTGCCAGCGCCCGAGGCAGCGGACCATCGCTGCCCTGCCGTATGGCCATACGTCCGCCGCAGAAGCACGCCAGAACGCTGCCGCCCCATACCAGCGGACCCATCGCGCGCTCCGGCACGATGCCACGCAGCAGGAGCAGTGACGATACGCCCAGTGCTGTCAGCAGCACGACTGCCGCTGTGGCGGTGCCCAGCCACGTTCCCTTGCCGGCCAGTTGCTTCCAAGACATAAGAATACCTCCCGCATCAGCTTTGCTTCAGCTTATGCGGAAGGTCTGCGTCACATGATACACCGGTACTGATCGCCGTCAGCGCAAAAAGAGCGCCGCCCTCCGGGCAGCGCTCCTCTCGATCTGTATTACTCGGCGTCGGTTTTGTCAGCCTCAGCGGGAGCCTCGGTGACCTCATCAGAGGTCTTCTCCTCCACAGCGGGAGTTTCTTCCGCGGCCTCTTCCTTCTTAGCCTTCTTCGCCGGACGCTGCTGGGCAGCAGCCTGCTCGTCCAGGGTACCTACCTGGCCGATAGCGGACTTCAGGAACTCCACGCGAACGCGGTCCTCGCTGGTCTCGATGACCACAGTACGGTCGGTGATGGCCACGACGCGGCCGTACACGCCGCCGATGGTGGTCAGCCAATCGCCCTTCTTCAGAGAACTCCGCATCTCCTCGGCCTGCTTTTTCCGCTTGTTCTCGGGGCGGATCATCAGGAAGTAGAAGATAGCGATCATCAGGACGATCATCAGAATGGTGGAACCCATGCCGCCGGAGGTGGTGGCAGCGGCAGCATCAGCGTAAGCAATCTGAATCATGGAACATTACTCCTTTAACAACAAAGTGATACTATTATACATAGTTCTTTTGCTTTTGGCAAGAGGTTTATATCTTCTCCGCCAGTTTTTTACTGTATTCCTCCCGGAATGCGTCAAAGCATCCGTTGTCCAGGCTGTCACGGATACGCTCCGTCAGCTTGTTGTAAAAATACAGGTTGTGCATCACCGCCAGGCGCATTCCCAGCATCTCCTCCGCTGTAAACAGGTGCCGGAGATATGCCCTGCTGAACTGCCGGCACACCGGGCAGTCACATTCCGGATCGATGGGCTGTTCGTCCAGCTTGTATTTGGCATTTTTGATGTTCAGCGTGCCCTTCCAGGTAAACAGCTTTCCGTGCCGCGCGTTGCGCGCCGGCATCACACAGTCAAAGAAGTCCACGCCCCGGGCCACACCCTCGATGATGTTGCTGGGCGTGCCCACGCCCATGAGATACCGCGGCTTATCCGCCGGCATATACGGCTCCACCGCGTCGATGATCTCATACATCACCTCCGTGGGCTCACCCACCGCCAGTCCGCCGATAGCATAGCCGTCGCAGTCGATCTTGGCGATCTGCTGCATATGCCATATCCGCAGATCGGCGTAGGTGGCGCCCTGGTTGATGCCGAAAAGCATCTGTCCGGGGTTTACCGTGTCCGGCAATGCGTTCAGCCGGTCGTGCTCCTTCTTGCAGCGTTCCAGCCACCGCAGCGTCCGTTCGCAGGAGGCCTTGGCGTAGTCATAGGGCGCGGGGTTTTCCACGCATTCGTCAAAGGCCATGGCGATGTCGCTGCCCAGATTGCTCTGGATACGCATACTCTCCTCCGGACCCATGAAGATGCGGTGTCCGTCAAGGTGGCTGGCAAACGTCACACCCTCCTCACTGATCTTCCGCAGCCCCGACAGCGAGAACACCTGAAAGCCGCCGCTGTCGGTGAGGATGGGGCCATCCCAGCGCATGAACTTATGAAGTCCTCCCATTTGCCGCACCACATCGTCGCCGGGGCGCAGATGAAGGTGATAGGTGTTGGACAATTCGATCTGCGTCCCCAGCCGTTCCTTCAGGTCGATAGCGCTGACGCCGCCCTTGATGGCGGCCTGGGTGCCCACGTTCATAAACACCGGTGTCTGCACTTCGCCGCCATGGGCACAGGTAAACACACCTCGCCGGGCTTTTCCCTCTTTTTTGATGACCTTGAACATTTCTCTCTCCTGCTTTCACTGAATAAACATCGCATCGCCAAACGAGAAGAAGCGGTACCGTTCCTCCACTGCCTGCTGATAGGCCGCCAGCACGTGCTCTCGTCCCGCCAATGCCGATACCAGCATGATAAGTGTGGACTCCGGCAGATGAAAGTTTGTTACCAGTGCGTCCAGCACCTTGAACTTGTACCCCGGATAGATAAAAATATCTGTCCATCCGGCGCTGGCACGCATGGTTCCATCCTCCGCTGCCTGAGATTCTATCGTGCGGCAGCTGGTGGTACCCACGCAGATGACCCGCCCGCCGTTTTTCTTCGTCTCGTTGATAAGATCGGCCGTCTCCTGGGGGATCACACAATATTCACTGTGCATGGTGTGGTCGGTGATCTCGTCCTCTTTCACCGGGCGGAAGGTCCCAAGTCCCACATGGAGTGTAACGTATCCTACCTTTACACCCATTGCCTGTACTCGCTCCAGAAGCTCCGGCGTAAAGTGCAGCCCCGCCGTGGGCGCCGCCGCCGAGCCGTTGACCTTGGAGTACACCGTCTGATAGCGTTCCTGATCCTGCAGCTCCTCCTTGATATACGGCGGCAGGGGCATCTTGCCCAGTCGCTCCAGCACCTCCAGGAAGATCCCTTCATAAGAGAACTTTACCAGCCGGTTGCCGTCGGGCAGCTCGTCCACCACCTCCGCCGTCAGCTCTCCGTCGCCGAAGGACACCCGCGCGCCCTTCCGCAGCTTCTTCCCCGGACGGACAAGGCACTCCCACACGTTGTCGCCCCGGTCGATAAGCAGCAAAATTTCGCAGGCTCCGCCGCCGGGCACCCGATGGCCCAGCAGCCGTGCCGGCAGCACCCGGGAGTTATTCAAAATCAGGCAGTCGCCCGGACGCAGATACTCCGGCAGATCGTAGAAATGCCGGTGCTCTACCGCCCCTGTTTTCTTGTCCAGCACCAACAGCCGTGAGCCGTCCCGCCGTTCCAACGGTGTCTGCGCGATCAGCTCCTGCGGCAGGTCAAAGTAAAAATCGTGTGTTTTCATCGTGTATCACTCATTCATTCAAAATTTGCACACCGCGGGATATTATAGTATATTTCCCGCCTTTATGCAACGTTTTTCCAGGGAAAAGTTCCTTTGCATAGGGAAAAGCCGCGGTCATACCGCGGCTTTTCCAAAAAACGATGGCAATAATTACAGATGCAGCGCACAGCTTACACCAAAACAGCCTTGTGGAACACCTTTTTGCCCTTTTTGATGACCACGCCGTCGCCGGTGAACTGCTCGCAGCCGAAGGTCGTCTCAATGGCCGCCACCTTCTCATCGTTGACGGAGACGCCGCCCTGCTGCACCAGCCGGCGCGCCTCACCCTTGGAGGCCGCCAGACCGCACTTCACCAGCAGGGTCAGCACGTCGATGCTGCCGCCGCCGAAATCATCGTTGGTCAGCTCGGTAGTGGGCATATGCTCCGTGTCGCCGCTGCCGGCAAACAGCGCCTTGGACGCGGCCTTGGCCTTGTCGGCCTCCTCCTCGCCGTGCACCAGCTTGGTCAGCTCGTAGGCCAGGATCTCCTTGGCCTCGTTCAGTTGAGAGCCCTCCCAGGTGGACATCTTGTCGATCTCCTCCAGCGGCAGGAAGGTCAGCATACGGATACACTTCAGCACGTCGGCGTCATCCACGTTGCGCCAGTACTGGAAGAACTCGAAGGGGCTGGTCTTGTTGGGGTCCAGCCACACAGCGCCGCTGGCGGTCTTGCCCATTTTCTTACCCTCGGAGTTCAGCAGCAGGGTGATGGTCATGGCATGGGCGTCCTTGCCCAGCTTCTTGCGGATCAGCTCGGTACCTCCCAGCATGTTGCTCCACTGGTCGTTGCCGCCGAACTGCATGTTGCAGCCATAGTGCTGGAACATGTAGTAGAAGTCATAGCTCTGCATGATCATGTAGTTGAACTCCAGGAAGCTCAGGCCCTTCTCCATGCGCTGCTTGTAGCACTCGGCGCGCAGCATGTTGTTCACGGAGAAGCAGGCGCCCACCTCGCGCAGCATTTCAATGTAGTTCAGCGGCTTCAGCCACTCGGAGTTATACAGCATCAGCGCCTTGCCGTCGGAGAAGTCGATGAACTTCTCCATCTGGCGCTTGAAGCACTCCGCGTTGTGCTTGATGGCATCCTCGGTCAGCATCTGACGCATGTCGGTGCGGCCGGAGGGGTCGCCGATCAGGGTCGTGCCATCGCCGATCAGGGCGATAGGCTTGTTGCCCGCCATCTGCAAACGCTTCATCAGGCACAGCGCCATAAAGTGGCCCACGTGCAGGCTGTCCGCCGTACAGTCAAAGCCGATGTAGAATGTGGCCTTGCCGTTGTTGACCATCTCGCGGATCTCTTCTTCATTTGTGACCTGTGCGATCAAACCGCGGGCCACCAGTTCCTCATAAATACCCATAGCTTCAATTTCCTTTCTGTATGTTCATTTGTTTTCTTGTGACAGGGAATAAAAAACGCCCCCTGTCATCTCGACAGAGGGCGATGCAGACGCTCGCGGTACCACCTCATATTCGCCATGCCCTCGCAGACACGACCTCGTTGGGTGCAGACACACCCTACCGCTGTAACGGGCGGACCCGACACATCCCTACTGGCTCACGCGAACGTTCGGGAGGCTGCTCCGGGATGTATTCACCCATTTCTTCCTCTCCTCCTTACACCGGCCGGAGGCTCTCTTTGCAGGTCTGAAATGCGCTACTTATTCCCTTCATCGCTGTTACGGTATCAAGTTGAGGTTATTGTAGCAGATTTTTTTCGTTTGTCAACCACTATTTTCATGTTGCGAAAAACAGCTACAGCTCCGCCCGGAATTTCTCCGCCTGTACCAGCAGCTCCTCTGCCCCGTCCAGCATGGTCTGGGACACATGGCTGCCGCCGGTGAGCCGCGCCAGCTCCCGCCGCCGCTGCTCCCGATCCAGCCGCCGCACCTCTGTATAGGTACGGCCGCCTCTCTCGCCCTTCTCCACGGAGAAATGCGTGTCCGCCATAGCCGCCAGCTGCGGCAGATGGGTCACGCACAGCACCTGCTTTCTGCGGCTGATACGCGCCATTTTTTCCGCCACCTTCTGGGCCGCCCGGCCGGAAACGCCGGTGTCCACCTCGTCGAACACCATCGTTCCCACGTGATCCTGCTCACTGAGCACGTTCTTCATAGCCAGCATGATCCGGGCCAATTCGCCGCCGGAGGCGATCTTGTGGATAGGACGCAGCTCCTCGCCCACGTTGGCGGACATCAGGAACCGTACCGTGTCCATGCCGTCGCTGTCCAGAGGCTTTTCTGCAAAGTCCACCGCAAAGCGTATCTTCCCCATGTCCAGCTGCTGCAGCTCGGCGAGTATCTGCGATGTCAGCTGTTCCGCCGCCGCCGCCTTTCGCGCGTCGGACAGCGCTTGCGCCGCCTGCCGTGCCTCCTTCTCCGCCTTGGACAGCGCCTGCTCCAGCCGCGCCAGCGTGTCGCCGGCATCCTCGATCTGCGCCAGCTCCGCCTCACACCGGGCCTGGTAGTCCAGCATATCCTCCACGGTCGCGCCGTACTTCTTTTTCAGCCGGTACAGCAGGTCCATCCGGCTCTCCACCCGGTCCAGCTCACCGGGCGACACATCCAGCTCGCCCCGCTTGTCCTCCACGGTAGCCGCGATGTCATAGACCTCGCTATACGCCTCCCCCAACCGTTCATACAGCTGGCCGAAAGCGTCATCCAGATGTCGTACGCCACTCAGCGCGTCCTGGGCCTGCCGCAGGGCGCTCAGCGCTCCGCCGCCGCTGTCGTCGCCGTTCAGGGCGTAGTCCGCCCCGGCCACCGCGTCCAGGAACTTCTCCGCGTTCCGAAGCATCCCCCGCCGCGCTGTCAATTCCTCTTCTTCACCGGGCGTCAATTTTGCCCGACGAAGCTCCTCGATCTGATATTGCAGGGTGTCTACCCGCCGGACTTTTTCTGCCTCATCCATCTGCAGCGCCCCGATCTGCCGCCGTATATCTGTAAAGTTTTTATACTTCTCAGCATATGTAATTGCAAGACTTTCCACCCTGCCAAAGCTGTCCAGATACACAATGTGCTGCTCCTCGTCCAGCAGCTGCTGCCCGTCGTGCTGCCCGTGGATATTCAGCAGTCGGGCACCCAGTGCCCGCAGCTGTCCCACTGTTACCGGACGGCCGTTGACCCGGCATACGTTTTTGCCGTCGGTCTGGATCTCCCGCTGCAGCAGCAGCGTCCCATCCGCCTCCGGCTGGATGCCCAACTCCTCCGTCAGCTCCGGTGCCATACCGGAAAAAGCCGCGCTGACAAACGCCTTTTCAGCCCCGGTACGGATCAGCTCCCGGCTTGTCCGCTGCCCCAGTACAGCGCTCAGACTGTCGATAACAATGGACTTGCCCGCGCCGGTCTCACCGGTCAGGGCATTGAACCCCGGTGCGAATTCGATATCCGCCGCCTCGATAATAGCGATATTCTCAATATGCAGCAGCTCCAGCATACCGATCTTCCCTCCTCAGCGCAGCATTTGCCGCACCTGTTCGCAGAAATCCGCCGCGTGGGCACTGTCGTGAAATACCAGCAGCACCGTGTCGTCGCCGGCCAGCGTACCCACGATATCCGTATCCTCCATGCTGTCCAGCGCAAAGGCGGCGGCGTTGGCCATGCCGTTCATCGTTTTGATGATCGCCAAATTCTGGGCGTTTTCCGCTGAGACCACGCACTCCCGAAAGATCGTCTGCAGCTTCTCCTCAAAATTCAGCTTGGGCATCTGCGCCGACACGGCATAGCGATACCCACCCTTGCCGTCCGGTGCCTTCATCAGGTGCAGTTGCTTGATGTCCCGGGAAACAGTGGCCTGTGTGCAGGCAAAGCCACGGACTGCCAGCAGCTGCATCAGCTGCTCCTGTGTCTCCACAGCTGTCTCCTCAATGATCTGCAATACCGCTGTCTGCCGGTCATTTTTCATGCTTCAGCGCCTCCATCCCCATCTTTGAATCCAGTATCTCACAAAAGCTCTTTTTACTCAGCCGCACCAGCTTCGTCACGAACTTGGACTGCCGTGTCCGCACCACATCGCCGTTTTTCAGCGAAAACGCCTTCCCGCCATCCACAGACAGATATACGAACTTCCGGTTGGCGTCCGCCGTTTCCACCAGCAGCGTGTGCTCCGGCGAGAGCACGTAGCTGCCCGCCCGGGTCGAGTGGGGGCAGATAGGCGTCAGCAGCAGATTGTGAGCCGTGGGCTCCACGATGGGCCCGCCGGCCGCCATAGAGTACCCCGTGGATCCGGTGGGCGTGGACACAATGGCCCCATCACCGGTAATCCTGGTCAGCCGGCCCTCCTCCGTGGATACATCCAGCCGCACCACCCGGGCCACACTGCCCTTTGAGATTACCGCGTCGTTCAGCGCGATATTGTTGTATACGGGCTTACCCTCCCGCAGCACGGTCACGTCCAGCATCATCCGGGACTCCACGGCAAAATCCCAGCTTTTCAGGTCACGCAGCCGTTCCAGCTCATTTGGCTCCAGCTCGGACATAAAGCCAAGGCTCCCCAGATTGATGCCCAGCACCGGCACATTGTGCAGCGCCACTGTCCGGGCCAGATGCAGGATCGTACCGTCGCCGCCGAAGGCGATCAGCATATCCGCCCGCTTGATCTCCTGCTGTAACTGCCGGATGGGCACACCCAGCTGATCGTCATACCCCTCCCGACTGAAGGGCAGACATACTACCGTTTCAAAACCGAGCCCCTCCAGCAGCTCCCTGGACCGTTTGGCCACGGTCAGCTCGCTGTCCCGATAGGGATTTGGGCAAAGGATCACACGTTTCATATCTCCCCATGACCTTCCTTCAACGCAGAATGTGAGGCGTCCACCAACGCCCGCAGGTCAGGGACGCAGTCCGCTTCCCCGCCCTTTTTCAGATAGCCGAGGTACTCGATATTTCCCTCCGGCCCGCGGATAGGAGAATATGTAATACCAAGAACTGTAAAGTTATTTTCCTTTGCATGACGCAAGAAGTTCTCCAGCACTTCCAGGTGTACTGCCGGGTCACGGACGACGCCCTTTTTCCCCACCTTTTCCCGTCCCGCTTCAAACTGCGGTTTGATAAGACAGGCCACCTCACCGCCCTCGCACAGCAGCGTATATAGTGCCGGAAAGATCAGCTTCAGTGAGATAAAGCTCACATCGATGGACGCAAAATCCAGCGTCTCCGGTATCTGCTCCGTGGAGAGATACCGCGCGTTGGTCCGTTCCAGACACACCACCCGTGCATCGCTCCGCAGCTTCCAATCCAGCTGTCCGTAGCCCACATCCACAGCATAAACCTTTGCCGCGCCGTTTTGCAGCATACAGTCCGTAAACCCGCCGGTGGACGCGCCGATGTCCGCGCACACCTTGCCCTCCAATGTGATGGGAAAGGTCTGCATAGCCTTTTCCAGCTTCAGTCCGCCCCGGCTCACATACCGCAGGGCGTGGCCCCGTACCTCCACATGGGCGTCCTCCGCCACCGGTGTTCCGGGCTTGTCCGACCGCTGTCCGTCCACGAATACCAGACCTGTCATAATGGTGGCCTGGGCTTTCTGGCGGCTCTCGCACAGCCCGCGTTCTGTCACAAGCACATCCAGCCGTATTTTTTTGCTCATGCCAATACCTCCCGTACCGCCTGTACGATGCCCTCTGTGTCCAGACCGAGGGCGTGCAGCAGCTCTACCGTGGACCCCTGGCTCGGGAGCGTCGTGCCGACGCTTCGCAGTACCAGCTTTTCCGTGCCCGCGCCCTGCTCCAGCAGCAGCGCGCTCAGCCGTTCGCCCACCGCGCCGGCGCGGAGCTGATCCTCCGCGGCCACTATGCGCTTTACGCCGTCCAGCGCCCGGCAAATACCGTCGCTGTCCAGCGGCGCGACCCGGTTCAGCTTTACCACCCGGGCGGAAACGCCCTCCCCCGCCAGCAGCGCCGCTGCCCGCAGCGCCTGCTGCGTCAGGATACCGTAGGTCACGATAGCCGCGTCTGTCCCCTGACGGAGCACCGTCACTGATTCATCGCCGCAGTCGCCGTCATAGCCGTCCTCGCCACCCCGGGGATACCGCACCGCCACCGGTCCGTCCATCTCCAGCACCGCCCGCCGCAGCATCTGCCGCAGCTCGGCAAAGCTGGCAGGCGAGAGCACCGTCATGCCCGGTATCTGGCTCAGATAGTCCAGGCAGCCGTGGTGTGTCTCGCCGTCTGCGCCCACGATGCCGCAGCGGTCCACCGCCAGCACCACATGGAGCTTCTCCAGCGCCATATCCTGCACCAGCATATCGTAGCCCCGCTGCAAGAAACTGTCATACACGGCAAACACCGGTATCAGCCCCTGCTTGGCCATACCGCCGGCCATAGCCACACCGTGGCCCTCCGCAATGCCCACGTCAAAGAATCGCCGCGGGAACTCCCGTGCAAAGTCTGTCAGACCTGTGCCGTCGGCCATGGCGGCGGTGATGGCGCACACGCGCCTGTCCTCCCGCGCCAGCTGCCGCAGTGTCTCGCCGAACACATGGGAGAACGTTTCTTTGCCTGCCTGCCGTACCTTTCCGGTAGCCGGATCAAAGGGCCCTACGCCGTGGAACTTCTCCGGCTCCCGCAGTGCATAGTCGTATCCGCTGCCCTTCACGGTGTGGACGTGTACCAGCACCGGGCGCCCGGCCTCTTTGGCCGCCTGCAATACCGCTGTCAGCCGCTGTACGTCGTGGCCGCCCACCGGACCCATGTACGCAAAGCCCATATCCTCGAACACGGTGCTCACCGGCGGCAGCAGCGTCTTTTTCAGCGCTGTTTTTACCTCGTGGCTCCACTCATACAGTGTTCGGCCCGCCGGCAGCTTCTCCAGTGCCTTGCGGTAACGCTTCTTGAATTCGTAATACTCCGGGTCCGTCCGCATCTTCGACAGCTGCTTGGACAGCCCGCCTACATTCCGGTCGATGGACATTCCGTTATCATTCAGAATGACCACCAGCGGTTCGCCGCTGCCGCCGGCGTCGTTGAGGCCCTCAAAGCTCAGCCCGCCGCCCAGCGCACCGTCGCCGATAACGGCCACCACATGGTAGTCCTGCCCCAGCAGCGTCCGCGCCCGTGCCATGCCCAGCGCTACCGACACCGAATCCGACGCGTGCCCCGCCATAAAGGCGTCGTGCACACTCTCATAGGGCTTGGGAAAGCCTGACAGTCCACCGAACTGCCGCAGCGTATCGAACAACTCCCGTCGGCCGGTCAGCGCCTTGTGCACGTAGCATTGGTGCCCCACATCCAGCACCAGCCGGTCTGTGGCTGTGTCGAACACCCTGTGGATCGCCACCGTCAGCTCTACCACGCCCAGGTTGGATGCCAGGTGCCCGCCGGTGCGGGATACCTGCTCCACCAGAAAGCTCCGCAGCTCCCGGCACAGCGTGGCCGTCTGCTCCTCGGACAGACATTTCACGTCTGCCGGGCTGTTGATCGTCTCTAAAATCAAATCTGTCTCCGTCCTTTATCACACAGGTATCATACGGGTATTATACAGGTAGGCATAAACACCTATACTCCTAATCTTAATTGGCACATTATTGTATCACATTTGTACCTGATTTACAACTGTATTTCCAACTGTTTATGCAAAGCATCCTGCATAAACAGCCGCCCTTGTCCAGCTGTCATCAGGCATTGCTCGATACCCCAAGTTGGTACGCCAAAAATGTATCAGGTGCTCCGCGATACGATCTAAGGCGAAGGCAGGTATCGGCTTCGTCCTTGGGCAGACGGAGCAGGACACGGGGCACGTCTATCTCCGCTCCTGTATCGCCCTGTAAAATGAAAACGTTATGCCTGTCAGCCAAGGCTGACAGGCACTTTTTTCGTCCCGCATACATAGGATATACCTGTAACGAACCCTATAAGGAGGTCATTCCATGAATGAACAGGATATTGTCAACAAGCTGAAAAGCGACCCCCGTGCATTGAAGTCTGTCATGCAGTCACAGGACGGCCAAGCACTGCTGAATATGCTCTCCGGCGGCAACAGCGCCGCACTGGGTCAAGCAGCGCGCCAGGCTGCCTCCGGTGACACGGCAGCTTTGAGCGCCATGCTCTCTCGTGTACTGTCCAGCCCACAGGGCGCGGAGCTGGTACAGCGGCTGGAAAACAAGCTTCAACAGTAACGGAAAGGAGGACACAGCGTGGACGACGTCAACGAAAAACTTAACGCGCTGCTGTCCGACCCCGGCAGTATGGCGCAGATCATGCAGTTGGCGCAGCAGCTCTCCGGATCCATGGGTGGCGAGAACACACCGCCATCTCCTCCGTCACCTCCTCAGGCGGTCCCACCACCTGCGCCACTGCCGGCCATTGATCCCCAGGTCATCGCCAAATACCTGCCCCTGCTGCAGGAGCTGACCCGCGACACCAGCCAAACCACCCAATTGCTCTACGCGCTGCGGCCGTTTCTGAAGGACGGCAAACAGAATAAGGTGGAGCGCGCCGCCAGGCTAGCGCGGCTCATCACCATTGGCAAGCGATTTCTTTCGGAAGGGGGCGGTTTCCCTGTATAACCGCTATATTCGCGGCGACGATGGCATCTATACCCGCGTTCCCGTGGACGAAGCGCCGCCGCGCCCCAATCCGCCGCCGAAGGGTCCTCCTCCGCCGCCACCGGAGCACGGTGCACCGGAGCGTGGCTTCTTCAACGACCTGCTGGAAAAGCTGCACCTCGGCGATTTAGACGCCGGCGACCTGCTGCTGCTTTTTCTGCTGTTCTATCTCTCCAGGCAGAAAGCCGACGAGGAACTGCTTATCGCCATCGGCCTACTGCTAATCCTGTGACTTCCAGTATTTACATTTGCAAAATGGTTACAAAACGGTTACAATGTACCCAGTCTTGCAAGGCAAATACCACAAGGAGGTACAGCAACTATGTTCTGCAATTTCGACTGCGCTTCCCTGCTGAAGCTGCTGTGCGGCTTTTTCGGCAAGTGCTGAAGTCTATGCACATAAAAAAACACCCCTCGACAGCTCGTCGAGGGGTGTTTTACTGTAAATTAAAATTACTTCACAGCTTCCGCCACGGCCACGGCCACGGCCACAGTCGCGCCGACCATAGGATTGTTGCCCATGCCCAGGAAGCCCATCATCTCCACATGCGCAGGGACGGAGCTGGAGCCGGCAAACTGCGCGTCGCTGTGCATACGGCCCATGGTGTCGGTCATGCCGTAGGAAGCGGGACCGGCGGCCATATTGTCCGGATGCAGCGTACGGCCGGTGCCGCCGCCGGAGGCCACGGAGAAGTACTTCTTCCCCTGCTCGATGCACTCCTTCTTATAGGTGCCGGCCACCGGGTGCTGGAAGCGGGTGGGGTTGGTGGAGTTGCCGGTGATGGACACGTCCACGCCCTCATGGTGCATGATAGCCACACCCTCGCGGACATCATCGGCGCCATAGCAGCGGACATCGGCGCGCTCGGTCTCGGAATAGTGGATCTCGCGGACGATGTTCAGCTTGCCGGTGAAATAGTCAAACTGAGTCTGCACATAAGTGAAGCCGTTGATGCGGCTGATGATCTGCGCAGCGTCCTTGCCCAAACCGTTCAGGATGACCCGCAG
>ERZ1032396.51-NODE-51-length-16110-cov-18.892931_pt1 | contig 16110 bp, 17 predicted proteins | sample MGYA00517099_ERZ1032396 | MGnify/ENA primary metagenome ERZ1032396 (study PRJEB33719, sample SAMN04261382) | wastewater metagenome | biome: periurban shantytown; feature: human; material: feces | host: Homo sapiens | place: Peru: Lima | collected 2012-01-15 ...
GGTCTCCACCTTCACGCCCATGGCCTTCAGGCCGTCCACTTCCTTCTGGACGATGGCCTTGGGCAGACGGAACTCGGGGATGCCGTACACCAGCACGCCGCCGGCCAGATGCAGCGCCTCGAACACCGTGACCTCATAGCCCTTCTTGGCCAGGTCGCCGGCGCAGGTCAGGCCCGCGGGGCCGGAGCCGATCACAGCCACCTTATGGCCGTTGGGGGCGGGGACCGCCGCGGCCTCGGTGCTGTGGGCGTTGTGCCAGTCAGCCACAAAGCGCTCCAGCCGGCCGATGCCCACGGGGTCGCCCTTCTTGCCGCGGACGCAGTGCATCTCGCACTGGCTCTCCTGGGGACACACGCGGCCGCACACAGCGGGCAGGGAGCTGGTCTGGTGGATGACCTGATAGGCGCCCTCGTAGTCCTTCTCCACGATCTTCTGAATAAACTCAGGAATACGCACGTTGACGGGACAGCCGTCCACGCAGGGGTGGTTCTTGCAGTTCAGGCAGCGGGCCGCCTCGTCCAGCGCCTGCTCCTCGGTGTAGCCCAGGGCCACCTCCAGGAAGTTTTTGTTGCGGACATTGGGGTCCTGGGAGGGCATTTCGTTCTTGTCCAAACGCATATTGATCTTAGCAGCCATCTTACTTTACCTCCTGCTTGAACAGATTGCAGACTTCCTCGTGCTTACGCACCTCGAAGTCGTGGTACATCTGGTTGCGCTTCACCGCCAGATCCCAGTCCACCTTCTGGCCGTCGAAGTCGGGGCCGTCCACGCAGGCGAACTTCGTCTCGCCGCCCACGGTCAGGCGGCAGCCGCCGCACATACCGGTGCCGTCGATCATGATGGGGCTCATGGAGACGGTGGTGGGCATATTGTAGGGCGCGGTGGTCTTACAGACGAACTTCATCATCACCATGGGGCCGATGGCGAAGATCTCGTCGTACACATTGCCCTCGTCCAGCAGCTCCTTCAGCGCCTCGGTGACCAGACCCTTGCGGCCGTAGGAGCCGTCGTCGGTGCAGACCTTCAGCACGGAGGAGACCGCCTTGAACTTATCCTCCAGAATGACCACGTCCTTGCTCTTGAAGCCGACCACCGCGTGGACCTCGGCGCCGCAGTCGTGAAATTTCTTCAGCACAGGATACGCGATGGCGCAGCCCACGCCGCCGCCGACCACGCAGACCTTCTTCTTGCCCTCGGTCTCGGTGGGCTTGCCCAGGGGACCCACGAAATCATGCAGGCACTCGCCCTGCTGCTTGTGGCTCAGCTTCTCGGTGGTGGCGCCCACGGTCTGGACGATGATGGTCACGGTGCCCTTCTCGCGGTCATAATCATGGATAGTGATGGGGATACGCTCGCCGTTCTCATCCACACGCAGGATGATGAACTGGCCCGGCTCTGCCTTTTTGGCCACCATAGGTGCCTCGATCTCATAGAGGATCACAGTGGGCTTGAGCGCTTCTTTCTTGACGATACGGTACATACATCACGGCTCCTTCACTTTGTATTTTGCGGCGGAACAGCCGCCGTCGGTTTCCGTTCTTTCTATTGTATCATTCCACAGAGAAACCGTCAATTATCAGATATTCTAAATCCCGGAAACAAATGGAAAAAACCGCCGCCATACGCGGGTATGGCGGCGGTTTTTATGGCTTGTCAGCTGGTCAGCGGATACGAACAAGCAGTTTGATCGTTGCATCGCCGACCTTACCGGTTATGGTGGTATAGCGTCCAGTGCTGCTGCCGGTCACCTTCAGCGTATCGCCGCTTACCGTGGCTACACTATTGCCGCTCTCGGCAGACCAGATGACGGCGGCAGTGGTGCCGTCCACCGCAAGCGTCCATTCCTCACCCTGGACACTGGTGATCTCGAAGTTGCCGTCGGAATTGGGGCTCTCGATGGTGGAGACCCACTCACCCATGGTGAGCTTCAGCTTCAGCTTGCTCACGTCCACCTTGGTGGTGCCGGTGCTGGGTTTGTTGCTGTTATTGGGCTTGGTGGTCGTGCTGTTGTTGTCGGGCGTATCGGTGCCGTTATCCGGCGCGTCGCTCTCATCCCTGACGGTGACGGTGCAGGTGACGGACTCGCCGTTCACCTCGGCGGTAATGACCGCGTTGCCCTTGGTCAGCGCCGTCACCTCACCGGCGGAGTTGACGCTGGCCACGGTGGGCGCGCTGCTGCTCCACTCCACGGTGTCCTCCGTGCCGTTGACCTTCAGCTCGTCCTTCTCGCCCACATTCAGCACCAGAACGGTGCGGTTCAGGGAGATAGTCGGCGTGACGGGCGTGTCGTCAGGCTTGTCGATGGTGTCGTCGGGCTTGTCCACATCGGTAATGGGGGGCTTCTCGCCGGTGATGGCCTCCTTGATCTGGTCGCCGAAGATCAGCCACACCACCAGCGCCGCCAGCAGGATCAGAACAATGACGGCCACGGGGCCCAGGACGCTGGGCGCCTTGCGGCGGCGGCTCTCGGCGGCGCGGCGGCCCTTGTGCTTACGCACCTTGCCGCTGTAATAGGCCTCGTCCTCCTCGCAGAAGGGGCAGGTCTTATAGCTATCGGAGAACATCTCTCCGCACTTGGGGCATTTGATCAGACTCATTATAGAAAACCTCCATACCGGGCATTGGATTTACATAATACATATCATACTCATTTTTGTGCCGCCCGTCAACTGCATTTCGAGGAAATTCATCCTTTTTTTACAACACTTCGCGCCGGCACTTGCTTTTCCCGGCCGTGCTTCTTATAATAGAGCCAGAGAAATGCGGGGAGGCACGACTATGAACACCATTTTCATTGGCATCGCCGGCGGCACCGGCAGCGGCAAGACCACGCTCACCGAGCACCTGGCTGCACGCTTCGGCAGCGACATCAGTGTGGTACACCACGACAACTACTACAAGCGGCAGGACAGGCCCTTCGCCGAGCGCTGCCTGCAAAACTATGACCATCCCGACGCCTTCGACACCGACCTGATGATCGAGGATCTGAAGGCGCTGAAGCGGGGCGAGACCATCCACTGCCCCGTGTACGACTACGCTATCCACAACCGCACCGACGAGACGGTGGAGATCAAGCCCACCAAGGTGGTCATCGTGGAGGGCATCCTGATCTTCCAGAACAAGGCGCTGCGTGACCTGTTGGACATCAAGATCTTTGTGGAAACAGACGCCGACGTGCGTATCCTGCGCCGCGCCCTGCGGGACGTGGAGGAACGCGGACGGTCGCTGGAGTCCGTGGTAAATCAGTACCTGACCACCGTGAAGCCCATGCATGAGCAGTTCGTAGAGCCCACGCGGAAGTTTGCGGACATCATCGTGCTGGAGGGCGGACACAACCTGGTGGCGCTGGATATGATCATGCAGCGCATCGCCGGACATATCAAGGAGAACTGACATGGCAAAGGTCCTACGGCATATATTGGCTGTCCTCTGCCTGCTGGCGGCAGTGTTCTTCCTGCTGCCGCTGGGCATAGGTATCCTGCACTTCGGCATGGTCTGGCCGGCGGCGCTGCTATTGCTGTGCGCCGCGTGGCTCACATGGCCGGACTTCTTCCGCCGCTTGCTGCGGCCAAAATGGCTTCGCGCGCTGGTGGGCTGTGTGATCACTGTGTGTATGACGGCCATTCTGGTAACGCTGGGTAAAATGGCCATGGCCGCCGCGGACCGGCCCGCCGACGGACAGGACTGCACCGTGGTGGTGCTGGGCTGCCAGGTGTTCCCGGACGGCCACCCCAGCCTGATGCTGCGGGGCCGCATCAACGCGGCCTATGACTATCTGACCGCACACCCGGACGCCCTGTGCGTCGCCTCCGGCGGGCAGAACGGCAGCGAGCCCATCAGCGAGGCACAATGTATCCGTGACACGCTGGTGTCCATGGGTATCGCGCCAGAGCGTATCCTGCTGGAAGACCAGTCCGCCTCCACCGAAGAGAACCTGGCCTTCTCCGCCGCGCTGCTGCGGGAGAAGGGCCTGTCCACGGATGTGGCCATCGCCTCGGACAACTTCCACCAGCTCCGCGCCGCCATCTGGGCGGAACGCAGCGGACTGACACCGTATTCCGACGGCTGCGCCAGCCCCTGGTTCCTGACCGCCGGCTACTGGGCGAGGGAGACAGCGGCACTGCTGTACATGGTGGTCACCGGCGGATGAACGGGCGTTTCCCGGGATTTCGCGAGTTAGTGTATGCTAACTAAAAACCTTGAATTTCCACGGAAAATGGGGTTGATTTTTTCATTTTTCATGGTACAATGTGTTTACAATCTTAATGGAGGTACTTACTATGGCTTATCAGATCGGTTCTGCTTGCGTGAGCTGCGGCGCTTGCGCTGATGCTTGCCCCGTGGGCGCTATCTCTCAGGGTGATGATCGTTACGTCATCGACGCCGGCGCTTGCCTGGACTGCGGTTCCTGCGCTGACACCTGTCCCAACGGCGCTATCAGCCCCGCTGAGTAATTGAACGAAGCACAACGATGAGGAAAAGTGACCGGCACCGCCGGTCACTTTTTTGTTGTATCACCCCGGGTTTTGTATTACAATGGTGTCATCATGGTATCAACATGGTATCAACATGGTATCAACGCAGTGTCACCATGATATCATCCGCCGATAAGGGCAGACACCCCTTTGTCAACGGATAGTACAGCTATGTGCAGAGGAGGAAGCGGCATGGAGCACTGGGATGAGCTGTGGCCGGGCGGTTTTCGCTTCCGCTTTGACGACAACGTGTTCAAGCCCTCCACCGACACGTTCCTGCTGGGAGACTTTGCCGAAGTGCGGCGTGGTGAGCGCGTCTGTGACCTGGGCGCCGGGATCGGCCTGCTGGGCCTCCTGCTGCTGGCGCGGCAGCAGGAACTGCACATCACCAACATTGATATCGACAGTGCTGCCTGTGCGCTGGCGGAAGAAAACGCCGCCGTCAATGGTCTGGAGGACCGCGTTGCCGTGCTGCGGGCCGACCTGCGGGATCGGACAGCTCTGCCAAAAGCCGGGAGTTTCGACCTGTGCGTGGCCAATCCGCCCTATTTCCCGCCCCACACAGGACGGGTGGCGGAGGGAAGCCGGGGCACGGCCCGGTCCGAAACCGCCTGCGACTTTGACCAGTTGTGTGCTGCGGCAGCGTATCTGCTCCGCAGCGGTGGACGGTTCTGCCTGGTCCACCGGGCGGAACGGACGGCGGAGCTGATGGACGTCCTGCGCCGCCACCGGCTGGAGCCGAAGGTGCTGCGCTTCGTGCAGAAGGACGCACAGACGCCGCCGCGGCTGGTGCTGCTGTCCTGCCGCCGTCACGGCGGGGCCGGACTGGCGGTGCACACGCCGCTGCTGCTACAAGCAGACGGCGGCGAAAGCGGCGAGCTGCGCCGCATCTATTTCAAGGACAGGGGGTAATTCCCAATGGCAGGTATCCTGTATCTGGTGGCCACGCCCATCGGCAACCTGGGCGACTTCTCGCCCCGCGCCGCAGAGACGCTGGCCCAGGCAGACTTCATCGCGGCGGAGGACACCCGCGTCAGCGTGAAGCTGCTGAACCATTTTGACATCAAAAAGCCGCTTGTCAGCTACCACGAGCACAACCGCGCTGCGGCGGGCCAGGCCATTTTGGAACGTCTGCTCTCCGGCGAAACGTGCGCGCTGGTCACCGATGCCGGCACCCCGGCCATCAGCGATCCGGGGCAGGAGCTGGTGGCCCTGTGCGCCGAAAACGGCGTGACGGTACAGGCCATTCCCGGCTGCTGCGCCGCCATCGCCGCCCTGGCCGTGTCCGGGCTGGACACCCGGCGCTTCACCTTCGAGGGCTTTCTGCCCTCCGGTAAAAAAGAGCGCCGCGCTGCCCTGGAGGAGCTGACCGGTGAGGCGCGCACCATGGTGTTTCACGAGGCGCCCCACCGCCTGCGTCAAACCCTCGCCGACATGGCGGAGCTGCTGGGAGACAGGCCCGCCGCCCTGTGCCGTGAGCTGACAAAGCTCCATGAAGACACTGTCCGCACCACACTGGCCCAGGCCGCGGCCTTCTACCGGGACAACGAGCCACGGGGGGAGTACGTTCTGGTGGTAGCGGGCCGGGAGAAGCAGAACCTGCCGGCCCTGACGCTGGAAGAGGGCGCAGCACGGGTGCTGGCCCTGCGGGACGGCGGTATGAAGCTGAAAGAGGCCGTACGTCGGGTAGCGGACGACACCGGCCTGCCCCGCAACGCCCTGTACGATACCGCGCTGAAAGCATAAGACGAAAAAAACAGTGCCGCCCCAGTGGGCGGCACTGTTTTTTCTTGTTTTCAGGTCTTTTGCAGCTCGCGCCTGCACTTGGCGCAGATATTCTTGCCGCGGAACGCGGATATATCCTTGTTGCCGTCGCAGAACACGCAGCCCACATGGGCGCGGCGCAGCACAATGCCGTCGCCCTCCACGCTGATCTCCATTGTCTCACGCTCGCCGATATCCAGCGCGCGGCGCATTTCGATCGGGACCACGATCCGGCCAAGCTCGTCGATGCGGCGGACAATACCGGTAGATTTCATGTCCTCCCCCCCTCTATGCAGTAATAACAAAATCCCCGCAAATTTTATACCTGTACTTTAACATATTCAACGAAGCATGTCAACAACAATTCGAAACGTGTCGAGAATTTTTGCAAATAACCGCACAGACCGCCGCGTAGACTTCTCCCGTAAGGAGGTGCGCGGTGTGGTGATGGGGATATTCTGGACGCTGATGGTAACGGTGTCCCTGGTGTACGGTGCAGTCAGCGGCCGTCTGTCGGCGGTGACAGCGGCGACACTGGAGGGTGCCGCTGCTGCGGTGGAGCTGGTACTGGTCATGGCCGGGGCGCTGTGCCTGTGGTCCGGTGTACTGGAGCTGATGCGGCGCAGCGGCATGGCGGCGGGACTGAGCCGCCTGCTGCGCCCGGTCCTGCGGCGTCTGCTGCCCCAGGCAGGGCGGGACGAGGAGACGCTGGATGCCCTCAGTGCTAACGTCAGCGCCAATCTGCTGGGGCTGGGCAACGCCGCCACGCCGGCGGGTATACAGGCCGCCAGGCGTATGGCGGTGGGCTGCAGCGGCACCGCAAGCGACGAGTTGTGCCGTCTGGTGGTACTGAACACCGCCTCGGTGCAGCTGCTGCCCTCCACCGTGGCCGCCCTGCGGGGCGGACTGGGCAGCGCCGCGCCGCTGGATATCCTGCCGGCGGTGTGGCTGTCCTCGGCGCTGTCGGTGACAGCGGGCCTGGCCTGCGCCCGGGTGCTGGGCCGGGTGTGGAGGACATGAGATGGAGCCATTTTCCGCCTGGATACTGCCGCTGCTGCTGTCCGGCGCCTCCCTGTGGGGCGCCCGGCGGCGCGTGGATGTCTATGACGCCCTTGTCACTGGAGGAAAAAGCGGCCTGCAGGTAGCGGTATCCATTCTGCCGGCGTTGGCCGCCCTGCTGACGGCGGTGTATATGCTGCGGGCCTCCGGCGCATTGGATGCCCTGACGGCTCTGCTCGCCCCGGCGCTCACCGTTCTGGGCGTACCGCCGGAGACGGCGCCGCTGCTGGTAATACGCCCGCTGTCCGGCTCCGGGGCGTTGGCCGCCGGCGGCGACATCATGCGCCAGTACGGGCCGGACAGCTACATCGGGCGCTGCGCCGCCGTGATGCTTGGCTGCACCGAGACAACGTTCTACACCGTCGCCGTCTATTTCGGCGCGGCGGGGATCAAGCGGACACGCTACACCATTCCTGCCGCCCTGACGGCGGACCTGGCTGCCTACCTGGCCGCAGCCTGGGCCGTCCGACTGTTCTTTGAGACGTGAAAAAGCCACCCCTCACGGGGTGGCTTTTTCATAGTTTACATCTTCTCCGGTGCAGAGCAGCCAATGAGCGTCATGCCGTTTTTCAGCACGGCGCGGGCGGTGTCCGCCAGCTTCAGCCGTGCCAGCAGCACGTTCTCCGCTTCGCCCTTGATGCGGCAGGCGTTGTAGAATTTGTGGAACGCGGCAGCCAGCTCCACCAGATAGCGGTTGATGAAGCTGGGGTCGTAGTCCCGGGCGGCCAACTGCACCACGGCAGGGTATTGGGCCAGCTGCTTGATGAGGGCCTTCTCCTCGTCGGCGGTCAGGACGGACAGATCAGCCTCCGCCGCGGCGGGAACGGTATATCCCTCCGCCGCCAGCGCCTTCACCAGCGTGCAGATACGGGCGTAGGCATACTGGACATAGTAGACCGGGTTCTCGCTGTCCTCCCGGACGGCCAGGCCCAGGTCGAACTCCATCTGCGTCTCAGGCTTGGCGTTGAAAAACCAGCGGCAGGCATCCACAGGGATCTCGTCCAGCAGGTCGGTGAGACTGATGGCCTTGCCGGTGCGCTTGGACATACGGACGGTCTCGCCGTCGCGGACCAGCTTCACCAGCTGCATCAGCACGATGTCCAACCGGTGCTGGCCATCCAGGCCCAGAGCGTCCATAGCACCCTTCAGCCGGGCCACATGGCCGTGGTGGTCGGCGCCCCAGATGTTGATAACCTTGTCAAAGCCGCGGACGGCGAATTTGTTGCGGTGATAGGCGATGTCGGCGGCAAAGTAGGTATAGAACCCGTTGGCGCGGCACAGCACGTCGTCCTTCAAGCCCAGCTTTTCGATAGCCTCGTCGCTCTTGCCCTCCTGCCGCAGCTGGGCGGCCAGGATATCGGAGGTCTTCAGCCACAGCGCGCCGTCCTTCTCATAGGTATAGCCCCTGTCCGTCAGCGCCTGCACTGTGTCAGCCACATAGCCGCTGTCGTGAAGGGAAGACTCGAAGAACCACTGGTCGTACTGAATGCCGTACCGGGCCAGATCGGCCTTCATCTTGGGGATATTGACGCTGAGACCGAACTGGGCCAGAGCGTCATGGCGGGTCTTTTCGTCGCAGTCCAGATACTTCTCGCCCTCTTTTTCATAGAACGCCTGGGCCAACTCCCGGATATCGTCGCCGTGGTAGCCGTCCTCGGGGAATTCCACCGCGTCCTCGCCCTTGATGATCTGGAAGTACCGGGCCTCCAGACTCTTGGCGAACTTTTCGATCTGGTTGCCCGCGTCGTTGACGTAGAACTCACGCCACACGTCCGCACCGGACTTTTGCAGCACGCTGGCCAAAGTGTCTCCCAGCACGCCGCCCCGGGCGTTGCCCATGTGCATGGGGCCGGTGGGGTTGGCGGAGACGAACTCCACCATGTACTTCCTGCCAGCCAGCGTGTCGTTCTCGCCGTACTTCTCCCCTGCCGTCTCAATGCCGGAGACGGTGTCGGCGAACCACTTGCCGCCCAGGCGGAAGTTCATAAAGCCGGGACCGGCGATCTCCACGGAGGTGAAATAGCTGTCCGTCAGCGTCATATGGTCGATGAGCGTCTGGGCTACCTGACGGGGGTTCATCTTCATAGCCTTGGCCGCCGCCAGGCAGAAGGTGGTGGTATAGTCGCCGTTGGCGGTGTCCTTAGGGATCTCCACCGCCGGCTCGGCGGTGATACCGGCAGGCAGCAGCCCTGCGGCCGCAGCCTTTTCATATGCAGCCACTGTCAGCTGCCGTACCTGCGCCTTGGCGCTTTCGATCATATTCATGCGTCCTTCTCCTCTTTTGTCAAAGTCAGTGCCAGGTGCAGGGCGGACAGCGCCTGCGTGCCCAGCAGCAATGTATACGTCAATGTGATATGGCCATCGCCCTTTCGGGGCAGATGCCAGGACACCTCCTTCGTGTCCACGTGCAGCGTCAGCGCACCGCCGTCGCCGCCGGCGATCTGCGTGACCGTTTGCCGTTGAGGGTCCAGCAGCAGGCCGTAGCCGCCGTCCTTGGACTCGGTGATGACAACGGCCCGACGCTGCTGCGTCTCCAGCCGCATCTCCGAGGCCACGGCGCTTCCGTCCAGTTCGTTCTGCGCCGTATAGCGCAGGCGATAGCCATAGTCGGTCTTTTCCAGCGTGCCCGTGCCCCGGAAGGTCAATTCGTCCACGCCGCCGGCAAAGTCACTGTGGCTGCGGACCAGTACCTGTACCTTGTCCATGTCAGTACCTCTCGATGTCCACGTGCTGTACCGCGCTCTCCAGCGGTCGCCGCAGAAACTGCCCTGCCAGCGCACCGAAGTCCTCCGGCCGGTCGCTGGCATACAGTGTCAGTGTGCCGTGGTCACGTTGGGCCAGCGCACCCCGGTCTGACAACGTCTGCCGCAGGACCCGCGCCGCCGCAGCGCCGGAGTCGATGAGCGTCACGCCAGGGCTCATGATGTCCGCGATGATCTCCGTCAGCAGCGGATAGTGGGTGCAGCCCAGGATGAGGGTGTCGATCCCCGTGGCACGCAGCGGCTCCAGATACTCCTGGGCCACCGTCTCGATGACCGGATCACCGGGGCGGAAGCGCCCGTTCTCCACCAGCGGCACAAACAGAGGGCAGGCCTTGACATACACCTGAATGGCGCCGTCCAGCGCCGCCAGACAGCGCTCATAGGCCCCGGAGCGCACGGATGCCGCCGTGGCGATCAGGCCCACCCGCTTATTTCGGGTCGCCGCGGCGGCCGCCGCGCAGGAGGGCTTCACCACACCGAGAACGGGGATATCGTTCTCGGCCGCCAGCACCGGCAGAGCGTTGGTAGATACGGTGCCGCAGGCCACCAGCAGCGCTTTCACATCAAAGCTCCGCAGGAAATGTACATCCTGCCGGGCGTAGCGCAGCAATATTTCCGCCGAGCGCCCGCCGTAGGGCACACGGGACGTGTCGCCGAAGTATATAATGTTCTCAGAGGGGAGGATGCTGCGTATCTCCCGCACGGCGGTCAATCCGCCGGAGCCGGAGTCGAACACCCCGATAGGCCGCTGATCCATATGCGCCCTCCTTTTTCCTGCCGCTGCGGCGGCAGTGCATAGTTTAACTCATATATTGTACTATGTTTCCCCTATCGTTACAAGCTAAAAATTGGCGCACCTGTTCATTTTTTTCTGTGGCAATCCCTGCGGGAACGTGCTATAATCGTGGAAATGAATTTCTGCCCGTGATGGAGGTGGTATGATGGAACTGAACATGACGGAAAAGCAATTCCGGCGTCTGCTGGATCTGGTGTATATCGGCAACTGGGTGCTGAACTCCACCCGTGGCGACGACCGCATCAAGGAGTACGACCAGGTGGAGAGCCTGGTGTTTGCCCACTGCCTGGACCACGGCATGGCGCCCCTGACGGAGCTATACCAGGGAGAGCTGATCCCCTCCCGCGCCTTTGCCGACGGCGGTATCCATGAGGCCATCATGGCCTATGAGGACGCCACGTTCTTTGAGATACTGGCTCAGGAGCTGGCCCTGCGGGACATGGACGATCCCCCCATCACGCCGGAGAACTACGATGAGATCATGGCCCGGATGGAGACGTACTTAGGTGAGTTTGAACAGCACGGCACCGACAACATCACCGTGGACATGGAAGAATAAAATGACCCCCCGACGGTATCGGGGGGTCATTTTATTCACCTTTTACCGGAACATACTCCTCATAACGAAACCGCAGGCCGTTTTCCTCCATATCCGCCGAGCGCTTGTCCAGTCTCCACCCGGGATCGTGCTCCAGATCAGGGAAGAAGGCGTCCGCGCTGCCATCGGCGGCAATTCGTGTCACATAGACCCGATCGCACAGCGGCAGGAACATCCGATAGACGCTCTCGCCGCCAATGACCCAGCTGTCCTCATTGGCAGTCAGCAGTGCCTCCGCCGGAGAGTGGACGATCTCGGCCCGTTCTGCCGTGAAGCCCCGCTGCCCGGTCAGGACAATATTGCGCCGGTTCGGCAGGCCCCTCCCACCGGGTAGGGACTCCAGCGTTTTGCGGCCCATGAGGACCGTATGCCCGGAGGTCAACTCCTTGAACCGCTTGAGGTCGGCGGGCAGGTTGAACAGCAGGGCGTTGTCCCTGCCGATTCCCCACTTCTCATCCACAGCGACGATAGCATACACGGTGCTCCCTCCTTAAATGGCCACAGGGATCTTGTCCTCAAAGGGCTGGGGGTCGTACCCCTCCAACGAGAAGCTGTCACGGGTGAACTGATAGAAATCCGTCACGGACGTATCGATGCTGAACTTAGGCGCGGGACGCTCGTCCTTCTCCAGCAGCTTTTCGATGATGGGCACATGGCGGTCGTAGATGTGGGCGTCGGCGATAACATGGACCAGCTCACCGGCCTCCAGCCCCGACACCTGCGCCATCATGTGCACCAGCACAGCGTACTGCACCACGTTCCAGTTGTTGGCCGCCAGCATATCCTGGCTGCGCTGGTTCAAAATGGCGTTGAGGGTGTTGCCGGAGACGTTGAAGGTCATGGAGTAGGCGCAGGGGTACAGTGCCATCTCGTGCAGATCCTGAAAATTGTAGATATTCGTCAGGATGCGGCGGCTGGCAGGGTTGTGCTTCAGGTCGTACAGCACCCGGTCCACCTGGTCCATCTCCCCCTCGGGATACTGATGCTTCACCGCCAGCTGATAGCCGTAGGCCTTGCCGATGGAGCCGTTCTCATCGGCCCAGCTGTCCCAGATATGCCCGCGGAGATCATGGATGTTGTTGGACTTCTGCTGCCATATCCACAGCAGCTCGTCGATACAGGTCTTGAAGTACGTTCGGCGGATGGTGAGGATGGGGAACTCCTGGCGCAGGTTGTAACGATTTACAATGCCGAATTTTTTGACGGTGTGGGCGGGCGTACCGTCCTCCCAGTGGGGGCGCACGTTCTGGTCGGTATCCCATACGCCGTGGGTAAGGATCTCCCGGCAATTGTCCTTGAAAATGCGGTCTGCGTAGCTCATGGCGGCGTCCTCCTGTGTGATTTTTTCTATTGTAGCACAGGACAAACCGAAACACCAGCGCTTTACGATAAGAAAAGTGAAATTACATTTTGATATACCTGCCATAAGAAATTGCGGGTTGCAAGTTTCCGTTTCCTTGTTATAATATTCTGCGGATAAAATATAAGGAGGTATCTCCATGACTTATGATGTGATCATTATTGGCGCCGGCCCCGGCGGTATTTTTTCCGCCTATGAACTGATGCAGCGCAGGCCGGAGTGGAAGGTGGCTGTGCTGGAGGCTGGCAACCCGCTGGAAAAGCGGCACTGTCCCATCGACGGCGACAAGGTGAAGTCCTGCATTCACTGCAAGACCTGCGCCATTATGAACGGCTTCGGCGGCGCGGGCGCGTTCTCCGACGGCAAATATAACCTGACCAACGAGTTCGGCGGCACACTGTACGAGTACATCGGCAAGCAGAAGGCCATGGAGCTGATGCACTACGTGGACGATATCAACGTGGCCTGCGGCGGCGCGGGGACGAAGCTCTACTCCACCGCCGACAGCGGCTTCAAGCGGCTGTGCCTTCAGAATAACCTGCACCTGCTGGACGCCTCCGTGCGGCACCTGGGCACGGACATCAACTATAAGGTCCTCGAGAACCTGTACGCCAAGCTGAAGGACCATGTGGACTTCCACTTCCTCACCCCGGTAAAGGCGCTGTCCATCACCGAAGATGGCGCCTACGAGGCCGAGACGGACAAGGGCACGTTCACGGGACGCAAGTGCATCATCTCCGTGGGACGCAGCGGCAGCAAATGGATGGAGTCCGTCTGCCAGTCGCTGGATATCCCCACCAAGTCCAACCGTGTGGATATCGGCGTGCGGGTGGAACTGCCCGCCGAGGTGTTTGCCCCCATCACCGATGAGCTGTATGAGAGCAAGATCGTCTATAAGACCGAGAAGTATCAGGACAAGGTGCGCACGTTCTGCATGAACCCCAGAGGCGCGGTGGTCAACGAGAACACCAACGGCATCGTCACCGTCAACGGCCACAGCTATGAGGACCCCACCATGCACACGGAGAACACCAACTTCGCCCTGCTGGTATCCAAGCACTTCACCGAACCGTTCCGTGACAGCAACGGCTACGGCGAGAGCATCGCGCGCCTGAGCAATATGCTGGGCGGCGGCGTGATGGTCCAGCGGTTCGGCGACCTGATCCGCGGCCAGCGCAGCACCCCCAAGCGCATCGAAAAGGGCTTCATGACCCCCACGCTGGCCGCCACACCCGGCGATTTGAGCCTGGTGATGCCCAAGCGTATCCTGGACGGCATCATCGAAATGCTCTACGCCCTGGACAAGATCGCCCCCGGCACCGCCAGCGACGACACGCTGCTCTACGGCGTGGAGGTGAAGTTCTACAACATGGAGGTGGCACTGGATAGAAATCTGGAAACGCCGCACAAGGGCCTGTTCGTCATCGGCGACGGCAGCGGCGTCACCCACTCCCTGTCCCACGCCAGCGCCAGCGGCGTGTATGTGGCCCGCTATCTGGCCGAGCACGAATGAGATACAAAACCGGGACGGCGCTGCCGCCCCGGTTTTTCGTTTGTCTTTGCCGTGCGGCTGTGGTACAATGTACAAAACCGCAAAGGAGGGGCACCCATGGCCGATCTCAATACCGATATCCGCTATATCAAAGGCGTGGGCGAGGCCCGGGCCAAGGCTTTTGAAAAGCTGGGCGTTTTCACCCTGGGCGACCTGATCGCCTACTATCCCCGCCGATGGGAAGACCGTTCGCAGCTCTACCCTATCCGGGACCTACCGGAGGGGGAGTACGCCTGCTGCAAGGCCATGATCGCCCAGCCTCCCACCGCCGCCCGTATCCGCGGCGGACAGACGCTGGTGCAGGTACGGGCTGTGGACGAGGGCGGCGTGCTGGATGTATCCTTCTTCCACCAGGAATACCGCAAAAATGTCCTGCATCCGGGAGAGACATACATCTTCTACGGCAAGGTCGAGGGCGGCGGTGTGCGCCGCCGCATGGTCAATCCCCTGCTGGAGACGGAGGGGAAGCAGCTGCTCACCGGCCGCATCATGCCCATTTATCCCCTGACGGCGGGGCTGACACAGACTATGGTGGCCAAGGCCGTACGCCAGGGGCTGGACCAGTGCCGCGACCTGCCGGAAGATGTGCTGCCGGACGGGATCCGGCAGGCGCACCATCTGTGCTATGCCGGGTTTGCCTACGAGAACATCCACTTTCCTGCCTCGGAGGAGGCGCTGAACACCGCGCGTCGGCGTCTGGTATTTGAGGAGCTGTTTCTGCTGAGCTGCGGTCTGTCTCTGCTGCGGCAGCGGCGGGAGACGGTGGCCGGCCTGCCCTGTCAAGCGGCGGACATGGCGCCCTTCTATGCCGCCCTGCCCTTTGCCCTCACCGCCGCCCAGCGGCGGGCAATCGCGGACGCCGTGGGCGATATGACCTCCGGTCGGCCCATGAACCGCCTGTGCCAGGGCGATGTGGGCAGCGGCAAGACCATGGTGGCCGCCGCCTGTGTGTGGTTCGCCGCCCAAAGCGGCTGGCAGTCGGCCCTGATGGCCCCCACGGAAATACTGGCCCGCCAGCATTACGAAAATCTGGCCCCGCTGTTCGCCCGCTTCGGCCTGCCGTGCGCTCTGCTCACCGGCTCCACCCCCGCCAGGGAGCGCCGCGCCATTCTGGCCGGCCTGCAAAGCGGGGATATCACACTGTGCATCGGTACACACGCCCTGCTGACGGCGGACGTGCAGTATGCGCGCCTGGGTCTGGTGATCACCGATGAACAGCATCGCTTCGGCGTAGAACAGCGCTCCGCCCTGTCCCACAAGAGCGCCGCCCCACACACGTTGGTGCTGTCCGCCACCCCGATCCCCCGGACGCTGGCTCTTATCATCTACGGCGATCTGGATGTGTCCGTGATCGATGAGCTGCCGCCGGGACGGCAGACAGTGGAGACCTTCGCGCTTGGTGAAAAATACCGGGCGCGGCTCAACGGCTTTATCCGCAAGCAGGTGCAGGAGGGCCATCAGGTGTTCATCGTCTGCCCGCTGGTGGGCGAGGATGACGCTCTGCCCGATGAGCGCAAGGCCGTGACGGCCTACGCCAAGGCACTGCAGGAGGATACCTTCCCCGAGCTGCGGATAGCCGTACTCCACGGCCGTATGAAGCCAAAGGAGAAGGAAAAGATCATGGCCGCCTTCGCCGCCGGGGAGAGCGATATCTTGGTCTCCACCACCGTGGTGGAGGTGGGCGTGGATGTGCCCAACGCCACGCTGATGGTGGTGGAGAACGCCGACCGCTTCGGCCTGAGCC
>ERZ1032396.69-NODE-69-length-14758-cov-14.739101_pt1 | contig 14758 bp, 5 predicted proteins | sample MGYA00517099_ERZ1032396 | MGnify/ENA primary metagenome ERZ1032396 (study PRJEB33719, sample SAMN04261382) | wastewater metagenome | biome: periurban shantytown; feature: human; material: feces | host: Homo sapiens | place: Peru: Lima | collected 2012-01-15 ...
ACGCCGTGGCAGGGGAGAACTTCCTGGTTCTTCTGGGCGACTACGTTGTGCCTAATCGCGACATCTGCGACAAGATGCTCGCCGTTTCCAAGGAGCACGGTGGAGCTTCGGTTATCGCCGTCGCTGCTTGCTCGCCCGAGGAAGTCAGCCGCTATGGCGTCATCGCCGGCGATCGCGTGGGCTCTCTCGAGGGCTTCGAGAATGCCGCTGACGACGAGCCCGGTGCCGTTTGGCGCATCGGTGGTCTGGTCGAGAAGCCCGCTCCCGAGGCGGCTCCGTCCAACCTGTACATCGTCGGTCGCTACCTGCTGAGCCCGCTGGTCATGGACCTGTTGGCAGATCAGCAGGCCGGTAAGGGCGGCGAGATCCAGCTGACCGACGCCATGGCGCGTTCGCTCGACCGCGAGGCCATGTACGCTGTCGTTATCGACCCGCTGTCGGGCTACGACACCGGCACTCCCTCTGGCTGGATGGCAACCAACGCCCTCATGGCCGCAAGCGATCCTCGCTTTGCCGATGCCTTCTGGGACGCCATCGACGAGCGCGGCGGATTGATGCGCAAGTAAGCCTTCGGGCATCGACGTTTACGGGTGCGGACTTCGGTCTGCACCCGTTTTTTATAAGAGCTGCGATTGCTGGCTCTCTGTTCACAGAAAATATATGAACAGATGTTCGATACACATACATCTACCTGCGTGTTTTCTGCCGAAAAACTTTGCTACTCCAAAAACTCAATCGCGTCAAGGCTTTTCTTGCCCAACGGTCGGTACCTGATAAACTATTAGGTTGCGATAACTGGCGAAGCTATGCCTCGCCAACCCACCGAGCATTTCCGTGAAGGAGGAAAAACCTGGTGACCTACGCATACACTGCCACTGAGCGCAAGCGCGTCAGCTTCGGGAAAATCCCGGAGGCCATGGAGCTCCCCAACCTTATCTCTGTTCAAAGGGAATCCTTTGAGCGTTTTAAGGACGAGGGCCTTCGTGAGGCGTTCAAGGAATCCAGCCCCATCCAGAGCCAGAACCATGTTCTCGAGGTTACCTTCGGCGAGCATCAGTTCGGCGACCCCGCGCACACCGTCGAGGAGTGCCGCGAGAAGGATATGACCTATCAGGCTCCGCTTCTGACCGACGTCCGTCTCACCAACAAGGAGACCGGCGAGATCAAGGAGCAGCTCGTCTTCATGGGCGACTTCCCCATGATGACCGATCAGGGCACCTTCATCATCAACGGTACCGAGCGTATCGTCGTCTCGCAGCTCGTCCGCTCCCCGGGCGTGTACTACAGCTCCGAGATGGATTCGGGCAAGCAGATCTACAAGGCCCAGATCATCCCGTCCCGCGGTGCCTGGCTTGAGTTTGAGGTCGACAAGCGCGACCAGCTCATGGTCTCCATCGACCGTAAGCGCAAGCAGAGCGCCACGATGTTCCTGCGCGCCCTTGGCATCGCCGTCACCAACGACGACATCATCGAGCTGCTCGGCAACTCCGATGTGATCAAGCGCACCCTGGAGCGCGACACCGCCCTCACCCGCGAGGACGCCCTCATCGAGATCTACCGTCGCCTGCGCCCGGGCGAGCCTCCCACCGTGGACGCTTCCCGCAGCCTGCTCGAGGGCCTGCTCTTCAACCCGCAGCGCTACGATCTGGCCCGCGTCGGTCGTTACAAGGTCAACAAGAAGCTCAACCTCACCACCGAGGAAGAGGTCACGGTGCTCACCGACGAGGATATCGTCGCGACGCTGCGCTACCTGCTGTCCCTCGCTGCCGGCGAGCAGGGCTTCAAGGTCGACGACATCGATCACTTTGGCAACCGCCGCATCCGCACCGTCGGCGAGCTCGTCGCCAACCAGTTCCGTATCGGCATGAGCCGTATGGAGCGCGTCGTCCGTGAGCGCATGAGCTCCCAGGACATCGACGAGATCACCCCGCAGTCGCTCATCAACATCCGTCCGATCGTGGCCTCCATCAAGGAGTTCTTCGGTTCCTCGCAGCTCTCGCAGTTCATGGACCAGGCGAACCCCCTGACCGGTCTGACCCACAAGCGCCGTCTGTCCGCACTCGGCCCTGGTGGTCTTGCCGGCCACAAGTCCGGCTCCAGCCGCCGCACCAACGTGCCGACGGCCGTCCGCGACGTTCACAATTCGCACTACAGCCGCATGTGCCCGATCGAGACCCCCGAAGGCCCCAACATCGGCCTGATCGGCTCGCTCGCCCTCTACGCCCGCGTCAACGAGTACGGCTTCATCGAGGCTCCGTTCCGTCGCGTCGAGAACGGCGTTGCCACCGACCAGATCGACTGGATGACCGCTGACGAGGAAGAGAAGCACGTCATCGCGCCGGCCAACACGCCGCTCGATCCCAAGACCAACGAGTTCATCACGACCGATGCCGAGGGCAAGATCGTCCGTCCGCACACCGTGATCGCCCGTACCCGCGACTTCGACGGCTCCTTCGGCGCTCCCGCCGACGTGCCCGTCGAGGACGTCGACTACATGGACGTCTCGCCGCGTCAGATGCTCTCCGTCGCAGCCACGCTGATCCCGTTCCTCGAGCACGACGACGCCAAGCGTACGCTGATGGGCGCTAACATGCAGCGTCAGGCCGTGCCGCTGGTTCACCCCGCCGCTCCCTATGTCGGTACCGGCATGGAGCGTCGCGCCGCCCTGGACTCCGGCGAGGTCACCCTGGCCAAGAACGCCGGCGAGGTCATCTTTGCCGACGCCGCCAAGATCATCGTCAAGCATGCCGGCGGCATGGACGAGTATCACCTGGCCAAGTACCAGCGCTCCAACCAGTCCACCTGCATCAACCACCGTCCGCTCGTGCGCGTCGGTGACACCGTTGAGCAGGGCGAGCCTCTGGCCGACGGTCCTTCGACCGATCACGGCGAGCTCGCACTGGGCCAGAACCTCACCGTGGCCTACATGCCGTGGGAAGGCTTTAACTACGAGGACGGTATCGTCGTGTCCGAGCGCCTGGTGGCCGAGGACCTGCTGACGACCATCAACATCACCCGTCACGAGATCGACGCCCGCGACACCAAGCTCGGCCCCGAGGAGATCACCCGCGAGATCCCGAACCTCTCCGAGGACATGCTTGCCAACCTCGACGAGGACGGCATCATCCGCATCGGCGCCGAGGTCGGCCCTGGCGACATCCTGGTCGGCAAGGTCACGCCTAAGGGCGAGAGCGCTCTGACCGCCGAGGAGCGCCTGCTGCGCGCCATCTTCGGTGCCAAGGCCCACGACGTCCGCGACACCTCCCTTAAGATGCCTCACGGCGCTTACGGCCGCGTCATCGACGTTGTCCGCTTTAGCCGCGAGAACGGCGACGACCTGGCCCCCGGCGTCAACGAGCAGGTGCGCGTCTACGTCGCCCAGCGTCGTAAGATCCAGCAGGGCGATAAGATCGCCGGTCGCCACGGCAACAAGGGCGTTATCTGTAACGTTCTGCCGGTCGAGGACATGCCCTACATGGCTGACGGTACCCCGATCGACGTTATCCTCAACCCGCTGGGCGTTCCTTCGCGTATGAACGTCGGTCAGCTGCTCGAGTGCCACCTTGGCTGGGCTGCTGCCTGCGGTTGGGATACCGAGCAGGCCGACTCCGACAAGTACGTCCCCGGTCCGTTCTTCACCGCGACGCCCGTCTTCGACGGCGCCAAGGAGGACGAGATCGCCGAGGTCATCCGTCGTGCCAACAAGAACATGCTCAACAAGGCCACCGCTGCCTTTGGCGATCACATGCGCCCCGAGTTCGTCACCCAGCTTGACGAGCGCGGCAAGACCCGCCTGTTCGACGGCCGCACCGGCGAGGAATTCCGCGAGCCCATTACCGTGGGTACGTCCTACATCCTCAAGCTCGGCCACATGGTCGACGACAAGATCCACGCTCGTTCGACTGGCCCTTACAGCCTGGTTACCCAGCAGCCTCTGGGCGGCAAGGCCCAGTTCGGCGGCCAGCGCTTCGGCGAGATGGAAGTTTGGGCGCTGTACGCTTACGGTGCTTCCAACGTCCTGCAGGAGATCCTGACCGTCAAGTCCGACGATACCGTGGGCCGCGTCAAGACCTACGAGTCCATCGTCAAGGGCGAGAACGTCCCTGTCCCGGGTATCCCCGAGTCCTTCAAGGTTCTCGTCAAGGAGATTCGCTCCCTCGCACTGGACATCGAGCCCATGCACGATGCCGACGAGGACGCCTCCGCCCCTGTGACCGCCGAGGAGACCTCTGCTCTCGACGACCTGGCTGCGCTCGCCGGCGTTGACACCGACGTCGAGGCCCAGGATGCCGAGACCGCCGAGGCACCCGAGGCTGTCGCCGCCACGACCACTGATAAGGAGTAGTTGACTGTGGCAGATTTCGAAGCTACTGATTTTGACTCGGTAAAGATCTCCCTTGCCTCCGCCGACCAGATCCGTTCCTGGTCGCACGGTGAGGTCAAGAAGCCGGAGACCATCAATTACCGTACCCTCAAGCCCGAGAAGGACGGCCTGTTCTGCGAGAAGATCTTCGGTCCCGCCAAGGACTGGGAGTGCTCCTGCGGCAAGTACAAGGGCATCCGCTTTAAGGGCATCGTCTGCGAGCGCTGCGGCGTCGAGGTCACCTCGGCCAAGGTGCGTCGCGACCGCATGGGTCACATCGAGCTCGCCGCTCCCGTGTCCCACATCTGGTACTTCAAGAGCCCCACGAGCTTCCCGATGAGCCGTATGCTCGACATCAAGTCCAAGGACCTCGAGAAGGTTCTGTACTTTGCCAGCTACATCATCACCGAGGTCGACTACGAGGCTCGCGAGGCCGACGCTGACGACCTGCGCGAGGAGCTCGCCGCCGATCTGGAAGAGATCGATGCCGAGTGCGCCCGCCAGATCGAGTCCCTCAAGGAGCAGGGCAACCCCGAGAACTTTGACGAGTTCTCCGACGAGGAGCCGCTGACCCCCGAGGAGATCGCCTCTGGCATCGTCGACATCGAGGAAGAGTGCAAGGACGAGAAGCAGCTCCGCACGGACGCCTTCAACGCCTTCATGAAGCTCACCGAGCGCGACCTCATCTCCGATGAGCCGCTGTTCCGCGAGATGACCCGTTACTACTCCATGTACTTCAAGGGTGGTATGGGTGCCGAGGCCGTCCGCGACCTGCTCGCTGCCATCGACCTCCCCTCCGAGGCCGAGAAGCTCAAGGCCATCATCGCCGACGAGGATTCCCAGAAGCAGAAGCGCGAGAAGGCCGTTAAGCGCCTCGAGGTCGTTGACGCCTTCCTGAAGGGCGGCAACAGCCCCGCGAACATGATCCTGGACGTCATCCCGGTCATTCCGCCCGATCTGCGCCCGATGGTCCAGCTCGACGGCGGCCGCTTCGCCGCGTCCGACCTCAACGACCTGTACCGTCGCGTGATCAACCGTAACAACCGACTCAAGCGCCTGCTCGACCTGGACGCCCCTGCGATCATCGTGAACAACGAGAAGCGCATGCTCCAGGAGTCCGTGGACGCCCTGTTCGACAACGGCCGTCGTGGTCGCCCGGTCTCTGGCCGTGGCGGTCGCCCGCTCAAGTCGCTCGCCGAGGCCCTCAAGGGCAAGCAGGGTCGTTTCCGTCAGAACCTGCTGGGCAAGCGTGTCGACTACTCCGGCCGTTCGGTAATCGTTACCGACCCCAAGCTGCTGCTGCACCAGTGCGGTCTGCCCAAGACCATGGCGCTGGAGCTCTTCAAGCCCTTCGTCATGAAGCGCCTGGTCGAGCTCGGCAAGGTCGAGAACATCAAGGGCGCCAAGCGCGCTATCGACCGCGGTGCCACCTTTGTGTGGGATATCCTCGAAGAGGTCATCGACGGCCGCGTCGTGCTGCTCAACCGTGCACCGACCCTGCACCGTCTGTCCATCCAGGCCTTTGAGCCGGTGCTGGTCGAGGGCAAGGCTATCCACCTGCACCCGCTGGTCTGCTCGCCCTTCAACGCCGACTTCGACGGCGACCAGATGTCTGTCCACGTGCCGCTGTCCAGCCAGGCTCAGGCCGAGGCTCGCGTGCTCATGCTCTCTGCGAACAACCTGCGCTCGCCGGCATCCGGCAAGCCGGTTAACATCCCTTCGCAGGACATGATCATTGGTGTGTACTACCTCACCCAGGTCCGCGAGGGTCTGCCGGGCGAGAACCACGTGTTCGCCAGCTTCGACGACGCGCTGCACGCCTATGACTGCCGCTCCGAGGTCGACATGCAGGCCAAGATTCAGGTCCGCGTGTCCGCTGCCGATGCCAATGTCATCAACGAGGACGGCACCCGTATCTTCCGCGTCAAGAACGGCAAGAACGAGTTTGTCGACTACGACGTCACCGGCAACAAGACCGCGCGCTTCGAGACCTCTATCGGCCGCATCATCTTCAACCGCCAGTGCCTGCCCGAAGACTACGAGTTCATGAACTACAAGATGGTCAAGGGCGACGTGGCCAAGCTGGTTGCGGACTGCTGCGATCGCTATCCCGAGGCCAAGGTCGGCCCGATCCTCGACGCCATCAAGTACTCCGGCTTCCACTACGCTACCCGCGCCGGCCTCACCATCTCGGTGTGGGACGCTCTCATCCCTGCCGAGAAGCAGGAGCTGCTCGACCGCGCCCAGGCCAACGTCGACCAGATCAACGAGTACTTCGAGGAGGGCTTCATCAACGAGACGGAGCGCCACATCGAAGTCGTTAACGAGTGGACCGCTTGTACCGACAAGGTTGCAGCGCTCATGCTCGACATGTTCGACGAGGAGAACCCGCTGTACATGATGGCCGACTCCGGCGCCCGTGGTTCTAAGACCCAGCTGCGTCAGCTCGGCGGCATGCGTGGCCTGATGGCAGACATGTCCGGCGAGACGATCGACCTTCCCATTAAGGCGAACTTCCGCGAGGGCCTGCTGCCGCTCGAGTACTTCATTTCGACCTACGGCGCCCGTAAGGGCCTGGTCGATACCGCATCCCACACCTCGGACTCTGGTTACCTGACCCGTCGTCTGGTCGACGTGGCCCAGGACGTCATCGTCCGCGAGGAGGACTGCGGTACGCACGAGGGCGTCACCTACAACCTCATCATCCCCGGCACCACCGACCTCAACACCGACCTCGTCGGCCGTTGCTTCATTGAGGACGTCGTGGCTCCCGATGGCACCGTGCTCTTTGAGCAGGACGGCTACATCGAGAAGGTCGCCGACATCCAGAAGATGGTCGATGCGGGCCTCAAGAAGGTCAAGCTCCGCGCGCTGCTCACCTGCCGCTCCAAGTACGGCGTGTGCCAGAAGTGCTACGGCTGGGATCTTTCCACCCGTCGTCCGGTCGCCATCGGTACCGCGGTCGGCATTATTGCCGCCCAGTCCATCGGCGAGCCCGGTACGCAGCTTACGATGCGTACCATTCACTCCGGCGGCGTCGCTGGCGTCGACGATATTACGCAGGGTCTGCCTACGGTCAGCCGTATGTTCGATATCGTCGGCAACGTCAACGAGAAGATCCTGGGTCGCGAGGCCGAGCTGGCTCCGTACTCCGGTCACCTCTCGATTAAGCCCGAGAAGTCCGAGTACGTGCTGACGCTCACCGACTCCGAGGATCACACCCGTGTCCTCGACGAGCGTCGCGTCCCCGCTTCGGTGCGCTTCATGCCCGAGATCGAGGACGGCTGCGAGGTTCGCGCCGGCGACCAGATCACCAAGGGCTTCGTCAACTTCCGCAACCTGCGCAAGCTGACCGACATCGAGTCGACGATGCACACCTTCGTCGAGAGCGTCAAGGACGTCTACACCAGCCAGGGCGTCGACCTGAACGACAAGCACATCGAGGTGCTCGCACGTCAGATGCTGCGTCGCGTTCAGATCACCAACCCCGGTGACTCCAAGTACCTGCTTGGTCAGTATGTCGACCGCTATGAGTTCGCCGACGAGGTCGAGCGCGTTGCCCGTCTGGGCGGTCAGGCTCCCGTGGCCGAGCCCGTCATCCTGGGTACGCTCAAGGTCGCGTCCAACATCGACTCCTGGCTGTCGAGCGCTTCGTTCATCCGTACCGCCGGCGTCCTTACCGAGGCTGCCATCGAGGGCAAGGTCGACCACCTGCTCGACCTTAAGTCCAACGTCATCGTCGGTAAGAAGATCCCGGCTGGTACCGGCCTCAAGCCGTACGCCAACGCCAAGCTGACGTATCGCACGGCCGACGGCTACGTGGACATCGACGGCCCGGCTTCGCCCAACGCCAAGTCGCTGCCCGAGTGGGCTCCTGTGGAGCTCAAGGACCTGGACGAGCAGCTCCCGCAGCAGCTCGACTGGGCCGGCTACGACGAGTTCGGTGGTGCTGACGGTTCGTTCACCCGCAACGGCCACACCATCTCCGCCGAGAAGGCTCGCCTGTACCTGTTCGACGACCTGGGCGTGTCGCAGCGCTGGACCAACAAGTTCAGCGAGGTCGGCATCGAGACGGTCGGCGACCTGGTCGGCAAGTCCGAGGAGGATCTGCTGCGCATCGATGGCATCGGTGCCAAGGCGATCGAGGAGCTCCGTGACGGCCTGGAGGCCCACGACCTGCTCTACATCCTCGAGAACAACGACGACGTTGCCGACGAGGAAGACCTCTCGCAGCTGCTGCAGATGGTCTTTAGCCCCGACGGTCCGGACGATATCCTGCTGGGTACCTCCGCTCCGACGCATCACGCCGACGCCGACGAGGAGCTCCTGGGCGCCCCGATCGACGACAAGAAGGCTCCCGCCAACGGTGCCATCAACGAGGACATGGCTTCCCTCGACGAGCTGCTCAACCAGCTCGTGGACACCGACGACGCCGAAGAGGCCAAGGACAACGACGAGGAGTAATTTCCAAGTACGTTAACCGTCCTTCCAAAGACCCGCTTCCCAACAGGGGAGCGGGTCTTTTTTAACGAGGAACGTTGCCCCGACGAGCACAACGGATTCCCGGCCCGGGCGGCCCAGGTTATTTAGATTCCTTTCGAATGGTGCCACGTGTTTTAAGACAGAGGACGGCAAGCGCGAGCGTCAAGGATGAGGCTGCAAGGGCGAAAAGCGGAAGAGCAGCTGCGCGATCGCCGGTGTTTGGTATTTGGGTGCTGGTGTTGCCGTCACTCGATTCCGGCGCGTCAGACGAGCTTGGAGTGTCAGGCGAGGGAACGGGCTTAGGTTCGTCCGAAGGATCGGGATCGGGGCTCGGGCTAGGACTTGGATCCGGATCCGGGTCAGGATTTGGGCCGGGATCGGGGCTCGGGTCGGGGCCAGGTGCTGGCTCGGGGTCTTCCCATTGAGCATAGAGCGTTACTGAAGCGCCCGCTTCGTCGCAAAGATTGACGACGCTTGCCCCATCGGCGAAGCTTTCGCCTGAGCCATCGCGTGCCGTATTCCAGCCAAGGAACTTAGAGTTCTCTAAGCCTTCGTTTTCGAATACGAACTGGCAGGGAGGCAAAGTGAATGACTGGTTATATGCTACCTCGAGCGATTGCATAGCAGGTCCACCAGCTAGATTGCCGTCAAAGTGCAGGAAGTATTTAATCGGTTTCCACTGGGCGTATAGGGTGATCGTTCCTGGAGAATCAAGAAGGTTCGTTACCTTCTGAGCGTCGGAATAGGCATCGCCCGTGCCATCGGCTGCGGTGTTCCAACCAGTGAAAACGTATCCCGTTCGCGCGAAGGTGTTCGCAGAGAGCTTTCCCTCAAAACCGTAGGAAAGCTTTTGATCCGCCATCTCGCCTGACGCATCTGGCGCATTGGGGTCGAACGAGACGAGGTAGTCGATGGGTTTGGAGTCGGCGCGCATCGTCAGCGGGCCGCGCATCACAACGGTTGTCGGGTTTGATGTTTCGGTTGCGCCATCGGCGTACTGCGCGATGGAGTCGACGCCCGTCCACTTATCGAATAGGTAACCCGACACACGCTCACGTGCTTGAAGTGATATCTCGCTTCCTTCTAGATAGACTTCTTTCGAGTTGATGGTGGCGGGCCACGAGGGAACGACGTCGACGCCGCCGAGGTTTCCGTCGAAGGCCGTTTCGAGTGTGCAGAAGTTCAACAAGACGACGTCTGCTCCATCGCCCACGGAAACTTCTTTGCCCGTGTCTTTTCCGTCAAAGAGGAGGCGGTACGTTCCTGCAGGAAGCAGCTCCGTGCTTCTTAGCGCGAAGTAGGGCTTTCCTTCTGAAGTCGTTCTTTGCTCGAACGGGGCGAAGGCCGTGTCGCCGGAAGCTAATGTCAACCTGTCGGCCAAAGCGGTTGCTGCTTGACCGTCAAGCGTTACGGCTATCGTCGCATCATGCTTCGTGTCTGACGTCTTCACCCAGAGGGCGCGCAAGGTAAGTCCAATCGGCGAGCCTTCTGAATCCAGGCTGACGCTCCCGTCGTCGTTTTTGGCGCAGAGATTCGTCACCCACGCTTGATCTTTGATCGCACCTCCTATGGATACATGGAGCTCCCATCCGACGAACTTGTACCCGTCTTTCACGAACACGTTGGCGGGCAGTTGCGCGGTGGCGCCGATTTCAAGCTGGAGATCGGCCATGGAGCCGCTGTCGGCACCGCCGCCGTCAAAGTGGACCGTGTACGACCGTGGCTTCCATTGCGCATAAAGGGTGACGACGTCGCCATCGGCAGCGGCTAAGATCGATGCCCAATCAAGATGGTCGTAGCTCGTGCCCGAACCGTCGGCTTCGGTGTTCCAACTGGAGATTTGGAAGCCGGGAAGAGCCAGCGTGCACCCTGCACCGATTTCGGTGAGATTGCCGGCTTCAACTTCGACATCGTTGGGAACGTCGCCGGTGGGCGTAGAGCTTACGCTGGCTGGGATATTCGCGTCGTAATGGATGGTGAAGGATAGGGGTCGGGTTTGCGCGTACAGCGTATAGAAACTTCCAGCTCCTGAGATATCGGCACCGCCTGCGTACACCCAGTTGCCGTTCTCGTCAGTAAGCCGTATGCCATCGACGACGACGTTGGAAGCGAGCGTGCCATTTGGCTGCAGTACTTCAGCGCTTGTCCGCCTTGATTTGTCGGTGTAGAACTCCAGCACGTGGCCAGGGGTCGTTGCGTTTTTGAAATGCTCAAGGCCATGCCCGTACAAGGCGATTGCCTGGCCGTTTTCTCCTTCGCCGTTCGCGTCGAGGGTCAACTTGGTGGAGGGGAAGAACGTCTTTCTTTCGCCAGGCGCAACCGACCCCGTATAAGGAACGTCCGCGCCGTTCACGTGCGCCGTAACGCGTTGAAGCGTTGTGCCACTGGGCAGCCAAGGGCAGAACAGCACTTCCTGATTGCCTGTGTCGAACTCGCTGTCAAGGCTTACCGCGACGACGCCATTCATTTCATAACCGCTGGTCAGACCATCAACAACAGCCGCTGCACCGCTCAAATCAAGACGCACGTTCATAAGTTCACCCATAACAGCCGTAGCGGGAGAAAGCTTGTTGCTGGCTGCATCGGTGGGAGTCACCTGAAACGTGCCCAGATTGCTTACAGCGCCATCGGGCGCAACAAGAATCGAGCCGCCGGTGATGGTCGCCTTGAAGTACTTATCTTTTTTGGTGCCGTATCCGTTGCCGTTGCAACCGAATGCGCTTGCCTTGCTGCCACCCTTGGCGATGAGGGTTCCACCGCTGATGTCAACCGTTACGTAAGCCTGCGAGCCAGGGCCGTTCGTGCCACCGCCGCCAATGGCGTGGGCATGATCTGTTTGCGCATATGCACGGACAATGCCTCCAGAGATGGTGATGTTCTGGCGTCCCGGTGAATTACCGGAATTGCCAATTGCCGCAGGGTTGTTCGTGTCTCCGCCGAAAGCGGTGATATCTCCGCCTGAGATTTTGATGGACTTGCAATAATGCTTATCAGTCGAGCCGCCTCCGCTACCAATGCCGCATCCGTATTTGCCGCCGACGGCCTTGATCGTTCCGCCCGAAATCACAATGTCATCCACGATCGCGCGATATGACCCGCCAATGCCCGCGCCTGCACGTCCGCCTTCAGCGTAAACGTTTCCGCCGGTAATGGTGACGGTGCCTTGGGTCAGGGAAAGCTCATCGTATCCGGAGCCTATGCCGGCGCCGCTGTAATTGCCGGTGCCGCCATAGGCGCGTACGGTTCCGCCTTCGATGCGGATGCTGTTGAACGCCCCGTGAGAGCCTGACCCGATGCCCGCGCCGCCGCCCCCGCCATGCGCTTCAACCTCGGCGGTTCCTTTGATGGTGATGCCGGTTGTATGGTCCTTGCCAGCTCCGCCGCCAATGCCTGCAGCGTTCGTGCCGCCGTAGGCGATTACTTTTCCGCTTTCAAACACCATGTTGCCTGTGGAGGCTTTCGAAGTGTCGATGACGTAAAGGCAGCTGCCGATACCCGCCGAACAGCTTGGGTCGGGGGCCTTTGCGGTAATGGTGCCAGGGTTTGAAGGATCGGCGGTTTTGAAGACAAGCTTCGTTTTGTTGCCTTCTTTTTGGATGGCGGGGGCGCTTAGATAGCTACTGAGGTACGCATTGGCGCCGGCCTCGCTGATGATGTTGACCGTGCCGCCCGCCTCTTCGATTTTTATGGACGGGCAGCTGGCGCCCGTGTTGGCGGAAATCCCCGGAGTCATGTTCAGGCCATCGGTGAGGTACAGATCGACGTTGCCGACCTTCACGTCAATCCAGGCTTTCGAGCTGCTGCCCGTTAGGCGGTAGGCACCCGGTTCGGTGATCTTGATGGTGGTGTTCGCTCCTTTGCCGCTGATATCGATGGTGGTGATGTCGGCAGCGAATGACGGTTTGGCGGTAAGGGTGCAGCAAAGGACGAATGATAGGAATAACAGAAAAGGCGCAAGGACGAGACAGGTTGCAACCTGCGCTGAGTTTGATTTTTCGGGCAGGGAAGAACGGTGAGAAAGAGCGGATTCGACACGACCTGTCATAGGGCCCTCCTTGCACAGTGCGAATTACCCTATTTTAGCATGCGCGGTGTTGTGGGCTTGTTCGCCGGGCGGTCGAAGGGTGGTTAGCCAATGGAAAACGCCCGCAACGGTCAGATAACCCTAACGGGTGCTGTCTGCGACGGAGAACGTGAAGCTATCGAAGGATTTATCGGTTGCGGCGTTTCTGCATGGCTGCGCGGTGGGCGCGGCCGGGCCTCATGTCGCCAGTGCCGGAAGTTGCGCGTTTGGGAGCCTGCGACTGGCTCTGCTGCTTGGGGCCTTGCTGTTTGCCTCGTCCCTGCTTCTTGCGGCTGTTGACAGGACGTTCGGGCTTGGCGCTTCCCTGGCCCTTGCGCTTGCCGTTGCGGCCGGCTGACGCCTTGGTTTCGTTCTTCTCGGCGTTTTCCTGGCGGCGCTTGGCCTTCTTCTGCTCGCGTTTGGCCAGTTCGCGTTTTGCCTGAGCAAGCTCGGGGTCGCAGCGAGCCTGGGCGTTTTGGCTTTTCTGGACGGCCTCTGTGCCCGAGGCCTCGGAGTTCGAGCCGTTCCGCGCCCTCGGGCGCACGGTAGACAACCATCGAGAGTTCATCTTCAACTGGTGGGACTGCCCAGCAAGGATATCGAACGGTTACACGGAGTGCGCCAACAGGCTCATAGCCGAGGCCGACATGAAGGGGCGCGGCTACGACTTCGAGGTGCTGCGGGCGAGAACGCTTTACAGGAAGCAGAACCTCGAGCGGATCATGGCGTCGGGCGGGCTGTCGATAGGGCCCAGGATCGATTCCAAGGGGCCGCTCTTCCACATCGAGCCGGATTGCAACGGCGTCGACGAGTTCATCGACACGCTGTCCGGCGAGAAGATCGACGCCGACACCGGGGAGGTGCTCGGATGACGCAGGGTCAGGCCAGGGATAAAGGCGCCCATGAGGCGAAGGTCCTCGAGGACGTCCTGTCGCTTTGCCTTTTGACCGGCGGGCCGCGAGCGAAGGCGGCCCGAAAGCTCGTAGGCGATGCCGATTCGAGCACAGAGAGCCCCGACATCAGGGTCGGCATTACCAGGCGAGACGCGATCGTTGGAATCGAGCACTTCCAGGTCGACCGGAACATCAAGGGCGGGAGGAAGGCTGAATCGAAAGATTCGGAGACATGGGGCTTGATGAACAAACAGCGTCTAGAATTGCTGAAGATGGACGAGGGACCGGATCGCGACGCCAAGATGCTTGATGCCGTCGGGGGATTCGCGGCAGACCTCATGCAGCATTCTCTCGATGCGGAGCCCGGAGACCTTGCAAGGTCGCTTGAGGCGAGGCTCTACGGAGCGCACAGCGGGCACATCGGCAAGCTGGGCGCCTATCGCCGGAACCTTTCGAGTACAGGCGCCGGGAAAGCCGAGATCGGCTTCCTCATCGAGATTCGGTCTGACTACAGCGAATTCTTCATGAACGACGAACGGGGCATCAGAAAGATGCAGAATGGGCAAGGGATCTTATCCCCTGAAGCGTTCGGTTTGCTGGAACGCGCATCTAAGGACGTTGAGTGGCTGCTGCTGGGCTTCTATCCGAGCGTTGGCGGGGCGATCGCCGATGCCAGAATCGTCGATTGCAGGAGCGGACGGTTCGCCGCAAGCTGCAAAAGGCAGAAGCTGGCGGGCGTAGAGCTGCTCGACATCGAGGATGGTCGCAAACGAAGGATCGAATACGACTGTTGCGCGTTTCAGGAAGACTCGGATCTGGTGCAGCTTATGCTTTATCGAAACGACGACCCCATTGAGCTGTCGAACCTCGCAAGGGAGTGCGTTTCAAAGACTGCAAAAGCATTGAACCTGGCAAGGCTCCAGAAGCCGTTTGAAACGACTTCGCCCATACAAGCCC
>ERZ1032396.75-NODE-75-length-14279-cov-6.837739_pt1 | contig 14279 bp, 9 predicted proteins | sample MGYA00517099_ERZ1032396 | MGnify/ENA primary metagenome ERZ1032396 (study PRJEB33719, sample SAMN04261382) | wastewater metagenome | biome: periurban shantytown; feature: human; material: feces | host: Homo sapiens | place: Peru: Lima | collected 2012-01-15 ...
ATGGACTCTTCGGTCTTCATGGTCTTGGCCAGCTTCATGGCGTAGGCAATGGCATGGCTGGATTCCAGCGCAGGAATAATGCCTTCGGCACGGCACAGGTAGTGGAAGGCATCCAGCGCTTCCTTGTCGGTAATGCCCACGTACTGGGCACGGCCGATTTCCTGCAGCCAGGCGTGCTCTGGACCCACGCCAGGGTAGTCCAGGCCTGCACTGATGGAGTGCGTGTCCAGAATCTGGCCGTTGTCGTCCTGCATGATGAAGGTGCGGTTGCCGTGCAGCACACCGGAGCTGCCTTTTTGCAGCGAGGCAGCGTGCTTGCCTGTATCCAGACCTTCACCAGCAGCTTCCACGCCGATGAGCTTGGTGTTTTCAAACGGAATATAGGGGTAGAAGATGCCCATGGCGTTGGAGCCACCGCCCACGCAGGCCACAACGGCATCGGGCTGCTCGGCGGCCATCTTCAATTCCTTGAAGAGCTCGGGCATCTGTGTGAGGCACTCCTGGCCAATCACGCTCTGAAAATCGCGCACCATGGCCGGGTAGGGGGCTGGGCCAGCAACCGTGCCGATGATGTAGAAAGTGTTGTCCACATTGGCTACCCAGTCGCGCATGGCCTCGTTGAGCGCATCCTTGAGCGTCTTGGAGCCCGATTCCACGGGAATCACAGTCGCGCCCAGCAGCTTCATGCGGTAGACGTTGGGGCTTTGGCGCTTCACGTCTTCGGCACCCATGTAGACGATGCATTCCAGACCATAGCGTGCGCAGATGGTGGCAGTAGCCACCCCGTGCTGACCTGCGCCAGTTTCGGCAATGATGCGCGTCTTGCCCATGCGCTTGGCCAGCATGGCCTGACCGATCACGTTGTTGATCTTGTGAGCGCCGGTGTGGTTGAGGTCTTCACGCTTGAGGTAGATCTGCGCGCCGCCCATTTCGCGGGACATGCGGGCTGCGTGGTAGACCGGCGAGGGACGACCCACGAAGTGGGCTAGTTCGGACTGGAATTCAGCAATGAATTCCGGATCGTTCTGGTACTTGGCATAGGCCTGACGCAGCTCATTCAGGGCGTGAGTGAGCGTTTCGCTGGCAAAGCTGCCACCGTAAGGGCCAAAGTGGCCGCTGGCATCGGGGTAAGAGTATTCAAACATCAGGATTAAGGGCAATTTGGGCGTCGGCGGTGCGTACTGCAGCGACGAAGCGTTGAATTTTTTCAGCATCCTTGATGCCCTTGAGCGGCTTGCCGTCAGGGCATGTAGCTTCTACACCGGAGCTGACATCAACTGCCAGAGACAGGCAGCGTGGGCGCAGTTGGCGGATGCCATCGATCACGTTTGCAGGCGTAAGTCCACCAGACAAAACGAGGTGAGCGCTGACGCTTGGTGGAAGCAGTGACCAATTGAATGCTTTGCCTGCGCCACCGTAGCCGTCCACATGGGCGTCTAGCAAAATGGCCTGGGCCTGAGAGTACTGATGCGCGTATTCTACGAGGTCAAAGTCACGGGCTGCATCGCCAAGGGGAATGCGTGCTGCCCGCAGATAGCGCACGCGGCCTTGCTGGCTCAGCCTTGTGCAGACTTGCGGGCTTTCATCGCCATGAAACTGCAGCAAGGCGTGGGGAATGGCGTGCAATGCTGCATCTACCTCCTCCTGGCTGGCGTTCACAAAGAGCAACACAGGTGTGACCAGGGGCGGCAGACGATCGATCAGCCTGCTCGCCTGTGCCAGGCTCACGGCGCGTGGGCTTTTGGGGTAGAGCACAAAGCCCAGGGCATCTACCCCGGCTGCCACGGCAGCATCTACGTCACACGCACGGGTCAGGCCACAGACTTTGATGCGGGTACGGGAAACAGGAGCATTCAACGCAGTATTCATAAGCGCTAGAGGGCAATTTAATGCTTAAGGCAGCCAGTCAAAGCCGGGCGCATGGTCAGGCAGGCCCCACTGCGCATCGTAGCGCGGCCCCATGAAGTACAGGCCATCGGGAGAGAAGGTGGGGGCTGCCGCATCGCGCGAACGTGCATCCAGCACCTGCTGCATCCACTCAGGGGGGTGGGAGCCCTGGCCAATGTAGATCAGGCAGCCCATGATGTTGCGGATCATGTGGTGCAAAAAGGCGTTGCCCTCAAACTCGAAACGCCAGTAGCAGCATTCCATGTCGCGGTGCTGCGCGGAGGAAATGTTGCGGCGCGTGATGTCAATGCGGTGCAGGGTTTTGATGGGGGTCAGCGACTGGCAGGCAGCTGCGCGGAAGGAGCTGAAGTCATGCTCGCCCAGCAGGCAGGATGCTGCCTTGCGCATGGCATCCCCATCCAGAGGGTTGAACACCCAGCCCACGCGCCCGGTTTCCACGCTGGGGCGCACGGGCGATTGCAGCAGCACATAGGCATAGCGGCGTGAGGTGGCGCAGGCGCGGCTGTGGAAGGCATCCGGCATATGGCGTGCCCACTGCACGGCAATGTCGGGTGGCAAAAAGGTATTGGTGCCGCGCACCCAGGCGTTTTCGGGGCGCACGATGTCGGTGTCAAAGTGCACGACCTGCATCAGGCCATGTACACCGGCGTCGGTACGCCCAGCACACAAAGTGGAGATCTTTTCAGTAGCAAAGCGGCCCAGGGCCGCTTCGAGTTTGTCTTGAACGGTATTGCCGTTCGGTTGACTTTGCCAGCCGTTATAGGCTTGGCCGTTGTAGCTCAGCCCGAGGGCTATACGCATGCTGGCTCCTAGGGAAGCGGCCGCAGCCGCTTCAGAAAAATGCATCAATCAAGTTCGGACAGCATCTTCTGTGCACGCTCCTTGAGCGAACCGCTGGCTTCGGCCAGCACTTCCTCAATCAGGGCGCGTGCACCTTCGCTGTCGCCAATGGCGTTGAATTCCCTGGCCAGGTCAAGCTTGGTGGACAGTGGATCATCGGCGAGATTGTGCATGGGCTTGGCATTGTCTGCAGGCTTGGCGCTGGTGTCTGTGCCCAGGTCGAGGTTCAGAGAGCCCAGGTCAAAGTCCAGACTGGTGTCTGGCGCAGGGGCCGACGGTGCTTCTGGTGTTTCTGCGGGAGCAGCCTCCGCTGCGGGCGCTTCGATACTCAGATCGAAGTTGAGGCCGTCGTCCAGCTGGTCGGCAGCAGCGGCAGGTTCCGTGGCTGGTGTGCTCTGGCTCTGTGGCAAGTTGGCTTCAAAGCCCGACAGGTCCAGATCCAGTGCATCGCTGATGCTGTCGTTGTCCTGCACTGTGTCCTGCACCAGCGATGGTGGCTCGGACGGTGTGAAGGGGGAAGACAGGTCCAGCTGGCTGTCCAGCGCGCTGGTATCGCCTTTGGTTTCGGACGCAGACGAAGTGGTGTCTGTGGCCGGAGTCGCTGGCGCAGTTTCCGAAGGCTCGGCAAATGCGGCAGACAGATCCAGAATGGGTAGCTCTGGGCTGGATGCAGTGTCTGTATCGCTGTCCAGTGCGCCTGCTGCTGCACCCGTTGCGGCAGCGGCTGTGCTGGCTTGCAAGGCTGCGGCAAAACCGGAGCCTGGCTTGTCAGCGGGGGCGTTGCTGGCCGCATCGGCATACAGGGGGTTCTGTGGTGCAAGCTGGCGGCCTAGTGCCGTGACGCGCTGCCACTCCGAAGAGCCAGGTTCGGTGTGTGGCTGCAGGCTGCGGGCGATCTCTTCCAGTGCCTTGGCGTCTTCGCGCTTGGCATAGATTTCTGCGAGCTTGACGTAGATGGCCGTGCGCTCAGGCTGGGTGCGAAGGGCTTCCTTGAGGATTTCCTCTGCCTGCACATCACGGCCATAGGCCAGGTAGACATCGGCTTCGGCGACGGGATCCACGTCTGCACCGCCATCGAGCTGGCTGAGCGCGTAGGCCATGGTGGTGGCTGCAGCATCCGTGGTGTCCACGTGCTGGCCGCCACTGCCGGCAAAGAAGGTGTCGGGGTGGAGCTGGCTGTCACCCAGGCTGGGGTCTTGCTCTGCAGCCTGTGCTGCACGGCGACGCTTCCAGGTGCTGTAGCCCAGCAGACCCAGCAGGATGGCAATCAGTGCACCACCGGCAGGAACCAGCGGGTTGTCTAGCAGCGAGGGCTCTTCCACAGGCATGGGCGCAGGTGCTGGCGCTGGGCGAGGTTGTGCAGCAGCGGGCTTGGGCGCTGGCTCTTCGGCAGGCGCTGCTGGTGGGGCTTCGTCGCTGCTGGCAGCGGGTGTGGCATCGGCAGCAGCGCTGGCATTGGATTCGATCAGCGCCGCATTGGCGCTGGCCACTTCTACGGCAGGTAGGGAGGCATTAGCCTCTGCCGATGCAGCAGCTTGGCTGTCTGCAGGAGCCGCTGTAGCCGCTGCAGGGGCTGCAGGGGTTTCAGCAGGTTGGGTGCTGGCGTTGGCAGACGCTGGTGTGCTGCTCTGTGCCAGCTCGTTGAGTTCTGCCAGGTTGCGCTGCAGCTCAGACAGGCGGCTTTCCTGCGCTTCGGCCTGTTTATGTGCGGCCAGCTTTTCTTCTTCTGCTGCAGTCTGGATGGCCCCCTTGGACAAAGTCAGCTTGTCTGCGGTCTCTGCATTGGCACGGGTTTCAGACACCTGGGCCTGTACCTGGCCGCTGGCGCTACGTGCGGCAGCCTGCACGGCGGCCCGAGGTGCCTTGGCTGCCAGGCTGCGGCGGTAGGCATTGAAGTCACGGCTTTGGGCGGCGACGATCTGGCGCGCTTCCTGGGCGGAAGTCTCCAGTGCCTGTTCACGGCTGGGCATCTGCAGCACGGTGCCAGCACGCAGGCGGTTGACGTTGCCGTTGATAAAGGCATTGGGGTTGCCGCGCAGCATGGCGACCAGCATCTGGTCGAGCGACACACCTGCAGGGCGGTTGGCGTTGGCGATGCGCCCCGCAGTGTCGCCGGAGCGCACGCGCACGGCTTCATTCGGGGCGCTGGCAGGAGCAGGAGCTGGTGCCGCAGCTGCCGCGACTGGCTGGGCGGGAGGTGTGGTCGCGCGGATGCGTGGGCTGGAGGAGTAAGTCTTGCCTGTGACCGATAGAGGTGCTGGAGCAGTGACCTGCGGTGCGGTGATCTGTGGTGCCGCAGCAGTTGCAGGTGCTGCGCTGCGCGGGGTGGAAGGAGGGTCCAGCAGCAGGGTGTAGCTGCGCTGCATGCTGCCGGTGTTCCATTGCGTGTCCACGATCAGATCGACAAAGGGATCGTTCAGTGGCGCATTGCTGCGCAGTTGCAGCAGGGCGGTGCCATCAGGCTTTTGGACCAGTTGCACATTGATGGAGCTGGCTGCAGCGCTGTAGTCCAGACCACGGGCTCGGAAGGCTTCGGGGGGCGCGATCTGCACAATCAGGTTGCTCAACTCTGCAGGCGTGGCCTGTGGAATGGCAATTTCAGCGCGCAGGCTCTCGCCCAGCGCAGAATCAACGCGCAATGCACCCAGGGTCAAGGCAGAGGCACTCAGGCTGGTGAATGCGGTGGTGGCAAAGGCGGCCGCGGCCAGAGCTGAAAGTTTCCAACGATGCATGTTTGTGGTCACGTTCAAAATGTATGGCCGCTAGGTTTCGGCCAGTGTTCTTATCGGAGGTGCGCCCAGATTCCCCCCAGCGCAATGGATGCGCTGACATTAGCAGTATTGCCAGAGGGTGACAAGCAAGACCAAGGAGCAAAAAACAGGCTGTTTTGGCGCTGGAATGCTGTGAGCGTGCTCCATTATGTCAAGCGAAGCAGGAGCCAAGGCTTCAGTGACGTGCAAGGCGATGGGGTAGGGCATGTCAGATCAAAAGATGCACAGCGCATTGGTGCCCTACTGTTGTCTGGCGGAGACATTCTGCCGGAAGACGGGCACGAAAAAAGGAAGCCGAAGCTTCCTTTGCAGTGCAGGCAGGGGCTTGATTACTTGGCCAGCAGAATGCGCAGCATGCGGCGCAGGGGCTCGGCAGCACCCCACAGCAGCTGGTCGCCGATCACGAAGGCCGACAGGTATTCGCCGCCCATGTTCAGCTTGCGCACGCGGCCCACAGCCACTTCCAGGCCGCCGGTGGTGGCCGCTGGGGTCAATTCCTTGACGGTCTCAGCACGGTCGTTGGCCACGAACTTGACCCAGGGGTTGCCGCCCTTGATCAGTGCTTCGATTTCTTCCAGTGGCAAGTCCTTCTTCAGCTTTAAAGTCAAAGCCAAAGAGTGGCAGCGCATGGCGCCGATGCGCACGCACAGGCCGTCGACAGGGATGGTGGCTTCGGTGCCGAGGATCTTGTTGACTTCGGCCTGGCCCTTCCACTCTTCCTTGGACTGGCCGTTGGGCAGCTGCACGTCGATCCATGGGATCAGGCCGCCAGCCAGCGGTGCGCCGAAGAATTCGGTGGGCACATCTTCGCGGATGGTCTGGGCGACCTTGCGGTCGATATCCAGAATGGCGGAAGCAGGCGTTGCCAGCTGGTCCGCCACGGCAGCGTGGATCACGCCCATGCCCTTGAGTAGTTCGCGCATGTGGTTGGCACCGCCACCCGATGCGGCTTGGTAAGTCATGGAAGACACCCACTCCACCAGACCCGCCTTGAACAGGCCGCCCAGGCCCATCAGCAGGATGGAGTTGGTGCAGTTGCCGCCAATCCAGTTCTTGCCGCCTGCGGCCAGTTTCTTCTGGATCAGATCGTCGTTGACGGGGTCCAGCACGATGACGGCATCTTCTTCCATGCGCAGGGAAGATGCAGCGTCAATCCAATGGCCTTGCCAGCCCGCCGCGCGGATCTTGGGGAAGACTTCCTTGGTGTAGTCGCCACCCTGGCAGGTGATGATGATGTCGCACTTGGACAGCTCGGCGATGTCGTTGGCGTCCTTCAGTTCAGTGTGTGCCTTGGCCATGGCTGGGGCCTTGCCGCCAGCGTTGGAGGTGGAGAAGAACACGGGCTCGATCAGGTCAAAGTCGCCCTCGGCCTGCATGCGGTCCATCAGAACGGAGCCGACCATGCCGCGCCAGCCCACCAAACCTACCAATTGCTTGCTCATTGTTGAAACGCCCTTAAGAGAGATGTTGCAAAAACAGATGTGAAGAAGTGCTCAATCTGGCTTTCTGCACCCGGCTCGTCTGGCCGGTACAAGGGCGCACGACGAACCGGGCTGGGTCAGCCTTTAATCGTCGTAATGGTTGTCGCGCGCACGGCCACATCTGCCAGCAAGGCTTGGATGTGAGAGGCAGTGGGGGAGTGTGCGGCAAACATTGTGCGAGGATTGTAGCTTAACTAATGCGGCTTTAGAGAATCTAATTCCCTCCCGCCGTGGGAGTGATTGCTGGCATTGTGACCGTAAACCGTACGCACAAGGCCTGAAATTTGCTGAGCAGGCTTTAGCTGCATCCAAAAAGCCGCGTGACTGCATGGGCCACGCGGCTGTTCGTTTTAGACCGCTGCCAGCGCGGCGACGACGGCATCACCCATTTCGCTGGTGGAGACCTTGGTCGTGCCTTCGCTGTAGATGTCGGCAGTGCGCAGGCCATCGGCCAGCACCTTCTGCACCGCAGCTTCGATCTTCTGGGCTGCAGCTTCCTGGTTCAGAGAGAAGCGCAGCATCATCGCGGCCGACAGGATGGTGGCCAGCGGGTTGGCAATGCCCTTGCCAGCGATGTCGGGGGCCGAGCCGTGGCTGGGTTCGTACAGGCCCTGGCCCTTGGAGTTCAGCGAAGCCGAAGGCAGCATGCCGATGGAGCCTGTGAGCATGGAAGCTTCGTCGCTCAGGATGTCGCCAAACATATTGCCGGTGACGACCACGTCAAAGCGCTTGGGTTCCTTGACCAGCTGCATGGCGGCGTTGTCCACGTACATGTGGTCCAGTGCGACGTCTGGGTACTGCTTGCCGACTTCGGTGACGATGTCTTTCCAGAACTGGAAGGTTTCCAGCACGTTGGCCTTGTCCACGCTGGTCACGCGCTTGCTGCGCTTTTGCGCGGCCTGGAAGGCCACGTGGGCGATGCGCTCGATCTCGGGGCGCGAGTAGCGCATGGTGTCAAACGCTTCCTCGGTGCCGGGGAAGTGGCCGTCTTCGGCCGTGCGGCGGCCGCGGGGCTGGCCGAAGTAGATGTCGCCCGTCAGCTCACGGATGATGAGGATGTCCAGGCCAGCGACCAGCTCGGGCTTGAGGCTGGAAGCGTGGGTCAGTTCCTTGTAGCAGATGGCAGGGCGGAAGTTGGCGAACAGGCCCATGGCCTTGCGCAGGCCCAGAATGGCTTGCTCGGGGCGCAGGCGGCGCTCCAGCGTGTCGTACTTCCAGTCGCCCACGGCGCCGAACAGCACGGCGTCCGATTCCATGGCCAGCTTCAGCGTGGCTTCAGGCAGGGGGTGGCCCGCAGCTTCGTAGGCGGCACCGCCCACAGGTGCGGTTTCCATCTCCAGGTTCAGATCCAGTGCGTTGAGCACTTTCACGGCTTCAGCGACGATTTCCGGGCCAATGCCATCACCGGGCAGGACTGCAATCTTTGTCATGGTGTTTCCTCAACTTTGATAGCTGCTAGCGCTTGGTATTGCTTGTTTTCAGATAGTTTTCTATTGGAAAACCTTGCAGATCAAGCGCAAGCAGCTCTTTTATTTATAGATTTATAGATGTGGCGAGGCTTAGCCCTGCACCAGGGTGTGGGCCAGCCAGGGCTTCTGGGCCAGACGTTCGGCTTCGAAGGCCTTGATCTTGTCGGCGTGGCGCAGGGTCAGGCCGATATCGTCAAAGCCGTTGAGCAGGCAGTACTTGCGGAAAGGGATGACGTCGAAGGGGATCTCTTCACCCTGGGGGCGCACGATGACCTGGCGCTCTAAGTCAATGGTCAGCTCGTAGCCGGGAAAGGCCGCTACTTCGTGGAACAGCAGGTCAATCGTGGCCTCGGGCAACACGATGGGCAGCAGGCCGTTCTTGAAGCAGTTGTTGAAGAAGATGTCGGCAAAGCTGGGGGCCAGAATGGCGCGGAAGCCGTACTGGTCCAGCGCCCAGGGGGCGTGCTCGCGGCTGGAGCCGCAGCCAAAGTTCTTGCGCGCAATCAGGATACTCGCACCTTTGTAGCGGGGCTGGTTCAGCACAAAGTCGGGGTTGGGCTTGCGCTGAGATTCAGGCACGCCGGGCTGGCCGGGCTGGTCCAGGTAGCGCCATTCATCAAAAGCATTCACGCCAAAGCCGGTCTTCTTGATCGACTTGAGGAACTGCTTGGGAATGATGGCATCGGTGTCGACGTTCTCGCGGTCCATGGGGGCTACCAGGCCCTTGTGCACGGTGAATTTCTGCATGGCTTGTTCTTCAGTGTTCAGTAGCGTTCAACGGGCTGCACGCTCAATGGCGTTGCCGGCTTTCTGGATGTCCTGGCCCAGGCCCTGTACGGTGTTGCAGGCGGCCAGGGTGAAGGCCAGTCCAAGGAGCAAAATGGTGAAAGAGGGCTTCATGGCAAAGTTCTCTCGCAGTCCGTGTGGCACAAGGGTTAGGCGAATTTGCGGATGTCCACGAAATGGCCGTGGATGGCGGCAGCCGCAGCCATCGCGGGGCTGACCAGGTGGGTGCGGCCACCCGCGCCCTGACGGCCTTCGAAGTTGCGGTTGGACGTGGAGGCGCAGCGCTCGCCGGGCTCCAGACGGTCGGCATTCATGGCCAGGCACATGGAGCAGCCTGGTTCACGCCATTCAAAACCAGCGGCCTTGAAGATCTGGTCCAGACCTTCACGCTCGGCTTGCTCCTTGACCAGGCCAGAGCCGGGAACCACCATGGCGAGCTTCACGTTCTTCGCGACCTTCTGGCCCAGTTTTTTCACCACAGCTGCGGCTTCGCGCATGTCTTCGATGCGGCTGTTGGTGCACGAGCCGATGAACACCTTGTCCACGCAGATGTCGCTCAGCGGCTTGCCGGGCTCCAGCGCCATATAGGTCAGCGCGCGCTCGATGGCGTTGCGCTTGTTGGGGTCTTGTTCCTTGTCAGGATCGGGCACGCTGGCGTCCACGCCCAGCACCATCTCGGGCGATGTGCCCCAGGTCACCTGCGGCACGATCTCGGCGGCGTTCAGCTCCACCACGTGGTCGAACTGGGCGTCTGCGTCGGAGTGCAGCGTCTTCCAGTAGGCCACGGCAGCATCCCACTCCGCGCCTGTAGGTGCCAGCGGGCGGCCCTTGATGTATTCAATGGTCTTGTCGTCCACGGCCACCAGACCGGCGCGGGCACCGGCTTCGATCGCCATGTTGCACACGGTCATGCGGCCTTCCATGGACAGATCGCGGATGGCTTCACCGGCGAACTCGATGGTGTAGCCCGTGCCACCTGCGGTGCCAATCTTGCCGATGATGGCCAGCACGATGTCCTTGGCGGTGATGCCGGGAGCCACCTTGCCGTTGACCTTGACCAGCATGTTCTTGGCCTTTTTGGCCAGCAGGGTCTGCGTGGCCATGACGTGCTCGACTTCCGAGGTGCCAATGCCGTGTGCCAGTGCGCCAAAGGCGCCATGGGTGGAAGTGTGGCTGTCGCCGCAGACCACGGTCATGCCGGGCAGGGTGGCGCCCTGCTCAGGGCCCATCACGTGCACAATGCCCTGGCCCTTGCTCATGAAGGGGAAGAAAGCGGCAGCGCCAAACTCGGCAATATTGGTATTCAGCGTGGTGATCTGTTCCTTGCTGATGGGGTCAGCAATGCCCTCATAGCCCAGTTCCCAACCATTGGTGGGCGTGTTGTGGTCGGCCGTTGCCACCACGGAGCTGATGCGCCACAGCTTGCGACCTGCCAGACGCAGCCCTTCAAAAGCCTGGGGGCTGGTGACTTCGTGCACCAGATGGCGGTCGATGTAGAGGATGGAGGTGCCATCTTCTTCGGTGTGGATGACGTGCTCGTCAAAAATCTTGTCGTAAAGCGTGCGGCCCATATGTTGTTCTCTGCTTCGTGGGGTGGGAATTTGTCTCGGTAAATTTTAGGCAGCCGACTTGACGGGTGGCACCCAGCCTTTGCCGAGGTGCTCCACCAGCAAACGCGATGTCACTGGCAGGGCGTCAAAGTCGCGCGCGACCAGGCTCAGCGTACGCTGGGCCCAGCTGTCGGTCAGTGGCACGCTCTTTAAGCGGCCCACGCCATGCATGAGTTCGAACGCGCGGTCGGGGATGATGCCCACGCCCAGGCCGTTGTCGATCATGCGGCACATGGCATCCAGGCTTGTGACCTGAATGCGTTGTTGCAAGGGGCGGCCAGAGCGGGCTGCCGCGCCGCGCATGGCCAGGCTGATGGAGCTGCCGCCCTGCAGGCCCACCACGTCCCATTCCAGCACTTCTTCAAACGAGATGTTTTCGCGCTTGGCCAGGGGGTGGTCCTGTGGCACGACCAGCAGCAGGCGGTCAGTGCGGTAAGGCTTGGTCTGCAGGCCATTGGTATTGGCCTGGCCCATGTTGCAGATGCCGATGTCGGCTGTGCCTTCGTGCACAGCCTGCAGCACGTCGGCCGACAGGTGCTCCTGCAGGTCAATCTTGATCTGGGGGTGGCCCTTGCTGAAGGCACCCAGGTCTTCTGGCAGGAACTGCACGATGGCCGAGATGTTGGCGTGCATGCGCACATGGCCACGAATGCCGTCGGCGTACTCGGACAGCTCGCCCTGCATGCGCTCCAGTCCGTACAGCACGTTGCGAGCGTGATGCAGCAGGCTTTCACCAGCGGGGGTCAGGGTCACGCCACGGCTGTGGCGGTAGAGCAGCGCGGTATCGACGGCCGCTTCCAAATCAGACAGGCGCTTGCTGACAGCAGAGGCGGCAATGTATTCGCGCTCAGCAGCGCGGCCAATGCTGCCCAGTTCGCACACGGCGACGAACAGTTGCAAAGAGGTCAGGTCAATACGACGAGCAAAACTGCGTTCGGAATTCTTCATGGCGGGGTCAATGTTTTCAGTCTTCTCGTTTTGAGAAGTTGATGTCATTTTGCGTCATGAAAATGCATTTGTCATCGCGCAATGCGAAGACGATGCCAGATAAAACGCAAGTCAGGCATCGCGTTTCACGATGTCTATGCTTTTTTCTTATTAAAAAGAGAGCGGTTAGTGCATATCAAATCTGGCTTTGATAAGCATTTGTGCTTAAAAATGGCAAAAATAAAGCGCAGGCAGCTCCTGATTTAGAAGCGGCCTGCGCTGGAAGCGCGTTCAGACGGTCTGACGCTGATTTAGAAGTTGTAGCGCAGGTTTACGCCGGTAGCCCAGTTGCGGCCTTGTGCGCTTTCGTAATAGCGGCCGTTGCCATCGTTGACGATGACGGAGCCCACATAGTTGCGGTCAAACAGGTTGTCCACACGCGCAAACGCATGCAGGCGCCAGTCGCCCATATCCTTGGTGTAGCCCACGCTGGCCGAGGCAATGGTGAAGGCGGGTGCGGCTTCGCTGTTGCTGTCATTCACAAACACCTTGCTGGCGTGCTGTGCAGACAGGCCCAGCTTCCATGCAGGGGTCAGCTGGTAGCTGGTGGCCACAAACATGTTCTGCTTGGACAGGCCGGGCAGCTGATTGCCCATGGCAGCATCGCCCGAAGCCTGGCGGAATGTGGCGTCCAGATAGGTGTAGGCCGCCTGCACTTGCCACTTGGGTGTCAGGTGCATATCGGCTTGCAGCTCTACGCCCTGGCGGCGGGTCTTGCCAGCATTGCGGTAGGTGGTACGGCCACCTTTACTATCGGCGCTGACGATTTCATCGCTGGTCTGCGAGTGGAACACGGCGGCACTCCACTGGCCCTTGACGCTACCACGCAGGCGCTGGCGATAGCCCAGCTCATATTGGGTGCTTACGCTGGGCTGCAGGTTCAGGTTCAGACCATTGATGTTGTTAGGGCTGTAGGACAGCTCGGCAAAGGTCGGCGTTTCAAAGCCGCGGCCTACGCTGGCGTAGACGGTGTCATCCGGTGTGAGTGCATGGGCCAGCGAAACCACGGGCAGCGCCTTGCGGTGCGTGACCTTGCCGGAGTCGTCGGGGTTACCTGATTGGATGAAGTTGTCCTGGGTATCAAACTTCACGCGGCTGTAGCGCAGGCCGGTGTCCAGCGTCCAGGTGGGGGCCAGCTTCCAGGTGGCCTGCACATAGGGGTCAATATTGGTGATGGTGTTTTTCTCATCACGGCGCAGTTCGCCTTTGATGCCAAGTGCTGTTGGGGTAGAAGCATTGCCGGTGTAGTTTCTATAGCCCTTGCGATCTTCAACGACCCGGTCGATTGCAATACCAGCCGTCAAGGTGACGGGTACAGGTGCTTCGCTGAAGTTTGCAGTCCAGCGTGCATCTACCCCAGCGTAGTTGCGAGACATGTCAATCACGCCGCCTGGATGCTTGGGGTTTTCTTGAATGGGATAGCCAGTGTCGGGGTTGGTCAAGGGAATGGACTGGTACTGTTCCATGGAACGGTGACCGGCATAGGCCATCAGCGCGATGCTGTGCGTGCCGCTGAGGCGGCGCTCGTACGTCATGCCGACCTGGGTTTGTTCCAGCGACTTGCGGGTGTTAAAACGCTCTGCCACCACGGAAGGCTGCTTGCGGTTGGCCAGGTACTGGTCCCAAGTCAGCCCCTGCGGATCCTGCGCACTGGACTTCATGGTATTGGCCACCAGGGTCCAGCGGGCATCGTCGCCAATGGCGGCAGACAGCTTCACATTGCCCACATTGCGGTCAGCAGCGCTGTGCGCACGGTAGCCATCGGTCAGAAAGCGGCTGGCGCTGACCAGATAGCTCAGGCCCTGGGCGGTTTCGCCACCGGCCTTGGCGGAAAAGCGCTTCTGGCCATTGCTGCCAAAGGCCACGCCAGCTTCCACAAAAGGCTTGCCTTCCGGTGTTTCGGTAAAGATGCTGACTACGCCGCCGGACGAGTTACCGTACAGGGCCGAGTAGGGGCCGCGCAGCACTTCCACGCGTTCAATGCTGCCAATATCGATGTGCGAGAGCGAGCCCTGGCCATCAGGCATGGTGGCAGGAATGTTGTCGACATACAGGCGCACACCACGCACGCCAAAGGTGGAGCGCGCACCATAGCCGCGGATGGAAAGCTGCAAGTCCTGTGCGTAGTTCTGGCGGTTCTTGATCTGCAGGCCGGGTACGCTGGCCAGACCTTCGGAGAGGTTGACCTGCAGCTGGTGTTCACGCATGTGCTCACCGTCCAGCACGGTGGCCGAGGTGGGCAGGGACTGCAGGCTGGCCCCATTGGTGGCGGAGCGGATTTCTACGGTGTCCAGCGTGGGTGTGGCGTCTTGGGCGAAGGCGCTCAGGCTCAAGCTGCCGAACAAAATGGCAATGGCTTGGCTCTGGGCCGAAGGGGCAAAGGAAGGCATCTGAATCAGCAGTAAAAGTGCTTGAAAAATAAGCAGT
>ERZ1032396.82-NODE-82-length-13770-cov-8.928910_pt1 | contig 13770 bp, 12 predicted proteins | sample MGYA00517099_ERZ1032396 | MGnify/ENA primary metagenome ERZ1032396 (study PRJEB33719, sample SAMN04261382) | wastewater metagenome | biome: periurban shantytown; feature: human; material: feces | host: Homo sapiens | place: Peru: Lima | collected 2012-01-15 ...
GAAAGAGGCCACGCATTGCGTGGCCTCGTGCGGTACTGCAAAGCGGTGCAATCAGCACAGATTCGGTGCCAGATAACGACGCAACTCTTCCACATCCATGCCGCGGCGCTGGGCCATATCGGCCAGCTGGTCTTCGCCAATCTGGCCCACGTTGAAGTAGGTCGCTTCGGGGTTGCCGATATAGAAACCGCTCACGCTGGAGGCTGGGTTCATGGCCAGGCTCTCGGTCAGGCTCATGCCGATTTCTTCGGCCTGCAGCACCTTGAACAGGTCGATCTTGGCCGTGTGGTCGGGACAGGCAGGGTAGCCGGGCGCAGGGCGAATGCCCTTGTACTGCTCCTTGATGAGTTCCTCATTGCTGAGGTTCTCATCGGCTGCGTAACCCCACAAGTCCTTGCGCACGCGCTCATGCAGGCATTCTGCAAAAGCTTCGGCCAGGCGGTCGGCCAGGGCTTTGAACATGATGCCGGAGTAGTCGTCCAGCGCGGCTTCAAACTCCTTGTCCTTCTTCTCAGCGCCAATGCCCGCAGTCACGGCAAACATGCCTGCGTAGTCGGCCACGCCCACAGGCGCGACAAAGTCGGAGAGGCAACGGCTGGGGCGCATCACACCGTCTACCGCCTGCTTTTCGGTCTGCTGGCGCATGCCATACCAGGTGCTCAGCACCTGGGTGCGCGACTCGTCGGTGTAGAACACGATGTCATCACCCACACGGTTGGCAGGGAAGAGGCCCATCACACCATTGGCCTGCAGCCAGCGGCCTTCGATGATTTTCTTGAGCATGGCCTGCGCGTCTTCATAGACCTTGCGCGCCTGCTCGCCCACGACTTCGTCCTCAAGGATGGCGGGGAAGGGACCAGCCAGATCCCAGGTCTGGAAGAAGGGGCCCCAGTCGATGTACTTGGCAATTTCTGCCAGATCAAAGTTCTTGAACACCTTGCGGCCAATGGCACGTGGCACCACGGGTGCGTGTTCGACCACCGCCGCATTGGCACGCGCTTTTTCCAGCGCCCACAGCGGTGTCTTCTTCTTGTTGGCGTGCTGGGTGCGCACCTTGTCGTAGTCGGCCTTCAGCTCTGCCAGATAGGCTTCCTTGCCTTCGCCCAGCAGGCTTTGCGCCACGCTGACCGAGCGCGAGGCATCAGGCACGTAGACCACGGGGCCTTCGTACTTGGGCGCAATCTTCACGGCCGTGTGCACGCGCGAGCAGGTCGCACCACCGATCAGCAGCGGGGTATTGCGGCTGCGGAAGCATTCGTCCTTCTGCATCTCGCCCGCCACATACTGCATTTCTTCGAGGCTGGGGGTAATCAGGCCCGACAAGCCGATGATGTCTGCCCCCACTTCCTTGGCCTTGGCCAGGATTTCATGGCAGGGCACCATCACGCCCATGTTGATGACTTCAAAGTTGTTGCACTGCAGGACCACGGTGACGATGTTCTTGCCAATGTCGTGCACGTCGCCCTTGACGGTGGCCATCACGATCTTGCCTTTGCTGGTCACGTCCATACCAGCCGCTTCCTGCTGGCGCTTTTCTTCTTCAATGTAGGGCACCAGATGCGCTACCGCCTGCTTCATCACGCGGGCGGACTTCACCACCTGGGGCAGGAACATCTTGCCCGCGCCAAACAGATCGCCCACCACGTTCATGCCTGCCATGAGCGGGCCTTCAATCACGTGCAAGGGACGGCCACCCTTGGCCACAATCGCCTGGTAGGCCTCTTCCGTGTCTTCGGCGATGAAGTCGGTAATGCCATGCACCAGCGCGTGGGTCAGGCGCTCTTCCACGGTCTTGGGGTGCTCGGGCGTGCCGCGCCATTCCAGCTTCTTGCTGTCGTCCTTGGCATTGCCCTTGGCCTGATCGGCAATTTCCAGCAGGCGCTCGGCCGCGTCAGGGCGGCGGTTGAGCACCACGTCTTCCACACGCTCACGCAGCACAGGGTCCAGCTCGTCGTACACGCCAATCATGCCGGCGTTCACAATGCCCATATCCATGCCTGCCTTGATAGCGTGGTACAGGAACACGGTGTGGATGGCCTCGCGCACGGGGTCATTGCCACGGAAGGAGAAGGACACGTTGGACACTCCACCGGACACCTTGGCGCCGGGCAGGTTCTGCTTGATCCAGCGCACGGCCTCGATGAAGTCCACGCCGTAGTTGTTGTGCTCTTCAATGCCGGTGGCCACGGCAAAGATGTTGGGGTCGAAGATGATGTCTTCGGGCGCAAAGCCCACTTCGTCCACCAGGATACGGTAGGCGCGCTCGCAGATTTCAATCTTGCGCGCGAAGGTGTCGGCCTGGCCTTTTTCGTCAAAAGCCATGACCACGGCCGCAGCGCCATAGCGCTTGACGAGTTTGGCGTGCTTCTTGAACTCTTCGACGCCTTCCTTCATGGAGATCGAGTTCACGATGCCCTTGCCCTGCAGGCAACGCAGGCCGGCTTCGATCACTTCCCACTTGGAGGAGTCCACCATCACCGGCACCTTGGCGATATCGGGCTCAGAGGCAATCAGGTTCAGAAAGCGCACCATGGCAGCCTTGCTGTCCAGCATGGCTTCGTCCATGTTCACGTCAATGACCTGCGCGCCGTTTTCCACCTGCTGGCGCGCTACGGCCAGGGCTTCTTCGTACTGCTCATTCAGAATCAGTCGCGCAAAGGCCTTGGAGCCTGTGACGTTGGTGCGTTCGCCCACGTTGACGAACAGCGAATCCTCTCCAATGGTCAGGGGCTCCAGGCCCGAAAGGCGCATGGGGGGAATAGCTTGAGGGGCGGCAGCAGACATTGCACTCACCTGTATCTAAAAAACAAAGGGGCCAGGGACAGGTGAGCGCCGTTGCAATGGGGGACGGCTGCACCCGGCGGTGCCAGCCGTTCACCCCAAGCCTGACAGCGAAAGCCTTCGCTGCTGCAGCGCTCCTTGGGGCGAAAAGCGTCAATTTTACGGTGCGTTGCCTGCAGCTGCGCCCTGCTCACACTATGCCTGTACACAGCAAGCACGCAGACAGACCGCCTCGCTTGCGCTCAGAGCGCAAAGATCTTGCCGGGGTTGAGGATGTTTTCTGGGTCCAGCGCCTGCTTGATGGCGCGCATCATGGCAATGGCCCCCTCTCCGCATTCCTCGCGCAGAAAGTCCTGCTTGTGGATGCCAATGCCGTGCTCGCCCGTGCAGGTGCCTTCCATGGCAATCGCACGGCGCACCAGCGCGTGGTTGAGCGCTTCGGCACGCTGGCGCTCGTCGTCGTTGTCAGGGTCGATCAGGTAGCCGAAGTGGAAGTTGCCATCGCCCACGTGGCCGACGAGGAAGAACGGAATGGCGCTGGCCCGCGCTTCTTCCATGGATTCCAGCAAACAGTCCGCCAGACGGCTGATGGGCACGCAGGTGTCGGTAGTGATGCTGCGGCAGCCGGGGCGGCTCTGGATGGCGGCAAAGTAGGCGTTGTGGCGTGCGGTAAACAGGCGTGTGCGCTCTTCGGGGGTATCGGCCCACTCAAAACCCTGGGCGTCAAATTCCGCCGCAATGTCCTGCACCAGCTCGGCCTGTTCTTTCACGCCATTGGGGCTGCCGTGGAACTCCATCATCAGCGTAGGTGCTTCGCGCAGCGTGAGGTTGCTGTGCTTGTTGACCATGGCAATCGTGCCCGCATCCACCAGCTCCACACGTGCAATCGGCACACCCATCTGGATGGTCTGAATCACCGTGTGCACGGCGTCCGCTACGGTGTTGAAGGAGCAGACCGCAGCACTCACTGCCTCGGGCAAGGGGTACAGGCGCAGCGTGATTTCGGTGAAGATGCCCAGCGTGCCTTCGCTGCCCACCAGCAGGCGGGTCAGGTCATAGCCCGCCGCGCTCTTTTTGGCGCGGTTGCCGGTGCGGATGATCTCACCGCTGGCCGTCACCACTTCCAGCGCCAGCACGTTCTCGCGCATGGTGCCGTAGCGCACGGCGTTCGTGCCGCTGGCGCGTGTGGCAGTCATGCCGCCTATGGAGGCATCAGCACCGGGGTCAATGGGGAAAAACAGGCCCTGATCCTTGATGGCATCGTTCAGGGCTTTGCGCAAAATGCCAGGCTGCACCGTCACGGTCATGTCTTCGGCATTCACGCGAATGATCTGGTTCATGCGCGAGACATCCAGGCTCACACCGCCCTGCACGGCCAGCAGATGGCCTTCCAGCGATGTGCCCGCGCCATAAGGGATGACTGGCACCTTGTGCTGGGCGGCCAGCTTGACGCAGTCCGCCACATCCTGTGTGCTGTGCGCATACACCACGGCCACAGGTGGTGGTGCCTCAATCGAGCCTTCATCGCGGCCATGCTGCTCGCGCACGGCCTGCGCGGTGGAGCACTGTGCGCCAAAGCGCGCCTGCAGGGCATCGACAAAGGCTGGAGGAATGGGACGGGACAGCTGCGTGGGGTGGTGCAATGCGTTCATCTTCTGGCTCTCACAAGGAACGTCAAAGATTAGCACCCCATCCCTCGCATCCCCAGGCGCTGCACCCGTAAAAAGCTGTTGCTGCATTCGCCAAGCACGCAGCATGACGGGCTGCGTTCACGGCGACTGGCTGCAAATGCTGCAAGCGCAGCGCTTACTGATTGCTGCGCGCCCGCGCTGCGCTGAGGAACTCCTGCAGCGAGATTTTTCCATCCCCGTCCTGGTCCCACAGCTCAAACTGCTCCAGCACGGCGGGCAGGGCTTTCGCTTCTTCGCGGCTCAGAAAACCGTCGCCATCGACATCAACGCGCTGAAAAGTATTTTGCGCATTTTGCTGCGCATCATCCTGGCGGGGTACGCTGCGGCCCGTTTCTGCAGGGCCCAGAACCGCACCAGGTGCGGGCTGTGCCATCAGGGCGGTGGTGCCGCCCAGCGTCAGGCTGGCAAACAGCAGCATGCTGCGAACATCAAAGGCGTGCAATGTGCGGTGTGGATGTGCCATGGTGACTCTCCTTCAAATGCGTGAAACAGGCTTGCATTGCACCTGCTGCGCGTCGGCACGTCCATGCTTTTTGCCAGTTGTTTCCCTGCACAACATCTGCCTGCGCGATGTAACGCAAAATGCCCGTTTTACACGGCCTCGTTGCCGCAGACCACAAGGAGTTTCTATGGGCAACCGTCTGACACAAATCGCCACCCGCACCGGTGATGACGGCACCACCGGCCTGGGTGACAACACCCGCGTTTCCAAGAACAGCGCCCGTCCCCACGCCATGGGTGATGTGGACGAGCTGAACTCGCACATCGGCCTGCTGCTGTGCGAAGCACTGCCAGAAGATGTGCGCGCCGTCCTCGTGGATGTGCAGCACCAGCTGTTCAATCTGGGCGGCGAAATTTCCGTGCCCGGCTACGAAATGCTCAAGGACGACGCCCTGCTGCGCCTGGACGAAGCCCTGGCCCACTACAACGCACAGCTGCCACGTCTGCTGGAATTCATCCTGCCCGCCGGCACCCGCGCTGCCTCGCAGGCCCATATCTGCCGCACCGTGGCACGCCGCGCCGAGCGCAGCGTGGTCGCCCTGCAGGAGTCTGAGCCCATGCGCGCAGCGCCCCGTCAGTATCTGAACCGCCTGTCCGACCTGATGTTCGTGCTGGCACGCGTGCTCAACCGCGTCGATGGCGGCGATGATGTCTACTGGAAGAGCGAACGCCTGGCCAAGATGCAGGACGAAGAGGCCAAGTAAAAAGCAGAGCTTCTTGCGCCTGATTTTTCTTGGTTTTGAGATGATTTCACAGTGAAATCAAGATATAACAAGCGCAAGCAGCTCCTTTTTTAGGTGCATTTCTTGCATGCAGGGAGGCTGCCCGCACCTCCCTGCCGGACCCCCATGCCATGCGCCTCAAACACATTGAAGTCTTTCATGCTGTGATGCAGACCGGCAGCGTCAGTGCCGCCGCACGGCTGCTGCACGTCACACAGCCTGCCGTCAGCCGCACGCTGCAGCATGCAGAACTGCAGCTGGGCTTTCCGCTGTTCGAGCGTGTGCGCGGACGCCTCACGCCCACCAACGAAGCCGCAGCCCTGTTCCCCCATGTCGAAAAGCTCTACGAGCAGCTCGGTGAAGTCCAGCGTCTGGCCGCCGGCCTGCGACACGGCGAAGTGACAGACCGACTGCAGGTGCTGACCGTGTTTGCACTCAGCCGCGAGGTAGTGCCCCACGCCGTCGCAGGGTTTCGCAAGCAGTACCCGAACGTGCATGTCACCGTGCAGGCGCTGCACACACCACAGGTCGTCTCAGGTCTGCTGCTGCAGGAAGCCGATGTGGGTTTTGTGATCAGTGCGGGCCTGCTGCCTGCGCTGGAGCGCGAACCGCTGGCCGATGTGGACATGCACTGCCTCGTCCCCAAGGGCTTGATCGCACCCTCCAAGGTGCCCAGACATGGCATGCCCATCGAAGCACTGGCCGAACTGCCCGTCGTCGCGCTCGACGTGAAAGACCCGCTGGGCATGCGCATCAACCAGGCCTGCAGCGAACATGGGGTGGGCCTGTCGCCTGTAGTGACGGTGCAGACCTACCATGCGGCGCTGTCCATGGCCGAATACGGCCTGGGCGTCGCCATTGTGGATGGCTGCACAGCCTCCGCCGCCGACAGGCGCAAGGTCCATGTGCTGCCGCTGCTGCCACAGATCACGGTGACCGTCAGCGCACTGCACCTCGCACAGCACCCGCGCTCCGTGCTCGCACGCGCGATGACACAGGAGATGCGCAAGGCACTACGCGAGCTGATCGGCTAGCACGCTGCGTCCAAGGCCTCCAGCAGTCGCTGTGCCGAGCCAAAGGCCAGCGTCAGCCCCAACGCCCCATGGCCCGTCTGCAACCACAGGTTCTGCGGTCCCCCAGGCATGCGGCCTGTGATGGGCAACCCCGTGGGCGTGGCCGGACGCATGCCGGTCCAGGGCTGCAGATCGTCCGGAATATCCAGCTGCGGAAACACCTGGTGCGTGGCCTCACGCAGACGCCCAATCCGGTCCAGATGCAGGGCGCGGTCGGCCCCGACGATTTCCACCATGCCCGCCACGCGCAGACGCTCGCCAATGCGCGCAAACACCACCTTGCGGCTGCTGTCGGTCACGCTCACGCGCGGCAGCTGCTCTGCCGCAGCACCTGCATCCAGTGTGATGCTGTAGCCCTTGAGCGGGTAGACCGGCAGCTTCACGCCCAGTTGGCGAGCGAGCGACACACTCTCCCAGCCCCCGGCCAGCACAAAGTGATCGGCCTGATGTAGACCACACGTGGTCTGCACGCCCGTGATGCGACTGCCCTGCGTCTGGAACTGCTGCACCTCACACCCCAGCAGCACCTGCGCACCACGTTGTCGCAGCAGGGCCAGCAGGGCCTCACACAGCTTGCGGCAGTCAATCGCGCATTCACTGGGCGTATAGACCGCACCGGCAATCTGGGACACATAGTGCTGCAGCGCCGGCTCCAGGCGTGCCACTTCTGCCGCATCGACCATGTGCTGCTGAGGCCCGCCCAGCTGAGCCTGCAGCTGCAGCTGGCGCGCCGCACCATCGAGCCCCACCTGCGTGCTCTGCAGCACCAGCTTGCCGGGCGTGTGAAAGTCGCAGTTCAGCTGCTCGCGCTGCAGGGTCGCTTCGAGCGCAGCGCGGCTTTGCGCAGCCAGCGTCAACAGGCTTTGCGTGGTGGCGCGCGAGGAGGCAGCATTGCAGGCCCCCAGAAACTGCAGCAGCCAGGACCACTGGTGCGGGTCCAGCTGCCAGCGCATGTGCAGCGGTGAGGTTTTGTCGAGCAGCAGCTTGGGCAAACTGGCCCAGATGCCGGGATCAGCGAGAGGCTGCACATAGGCGTAGCTCAGCCGCGCGCCATTGCCACCACTGGGAACCACAGCAGGTGCCTGCGCCCGCTCCACCAGGCTAACTTCATACCCGGCCTGCTGCAGCGCATACCCGCTGGCCAGGCCGACGATGCCGGCTCCTATCACACATACATGCATTGGTGTTCTCCATCTGCCGCCACTGTAGAACTGCCAACGCCCCTGACGCATGGCATTTGTTTGCAGGGGTATGCCCGTGGTTTATGGGTAAACCCCATGTACATAAACGGCGCACACCGCACCGCTTTTCAGCAAGCCACGCACCCTACTGGTGAAAACCTAGACAAGGCATAAAAAAATGGCATGGACGGACCTGTGATTGGCATCGCCACAGCCGAAATCTGCTTCCTACACTGGCCTCACCCCATCAGTTCTTTCGAAGGAGATGCACATGCAAGTCCGCACCACGGTTCTCTACGCAGCCCTGTCCCTAGCCTGTCTGGCCAGCGCCCATGCTGACACCTTGGACAAGGTGGCCCAAAGCGGCCAGATCACCTTGGCTTATCGCGAGTCTTCGGTGCCCTTCAGCTATCTGAACCAGAGCAAGCCAGCTGGAATTTCCGTGGACATCAGCAATGCCGTGGTGGAAGCGGTCAAGAAAGCCACGGGCAAAAACGACATCAAGGTCAACTGGCAGGCTGTCACGTCGCAGAACCGCATTCCGCTGCTGACCAATGGCACGATCGACCTCGAATGCGGCTCGACCACCAACAACACCACGCGCGGCAAGGATGTGGATTTCGCCATCAACCACTTCTACACCGGCACCCGCCTGTTGGTGAAGAAGAGCTCCGGCATCAAGAACTACAGCGACCTTAAGGGCAAAACCGTGGCCGTGACCTCGGGCACCACCAACCTGCAGGTCATGCGCAAGGCCAACGCCGAAAACAACTGGGGCATTGACATGGTCCACCCCAAGGACCACGCGGACGCTTTTCTGCTGGTGGAAAGCGACCGTGCCAGTGCATTTGCGATGGATGACATCCTGCTCTATGGCCTGATTGCCAATGCCAAGAATCCCGGCGACTACGAAGTCGTGGGCGATGCCCTACAGGTCGAGCCCTATGCCTGCATGCTGCGCAAGGACGACCCCAAGTTCAAGGCGCTGGTCGATGGCGTGATCAGCGACATGATGAAGAGCGGCCAGTTCACCCAGCTGTACGACAAGTGGTTCGTGCAGCCCATTCCTCCATCCAACATGGCACTGAACCTGCCCATGTCGGAGCAGCTCAAGCAGAACCTGGTGGAGCTGAGCGACAAGCCCGCGTTCTGAGCATGACCAATGTGTTTCGCCGCCCACCGCGTGCAGTGGGCATTCTGGGAGGCATGGGCCCGGCCGCAGGCGCCGATTTTGTGCGCCTGTTTGTCGAGGCCTGTAGCAACTATCTGCGCGCTCATAATCACCCGGTCAATGATCAGGCTTTTCCCGAACACTGGCTGGTGCAGATGCCGGTGCCCGATCGCACCGAGGCACTGCGTACCAGTCCACAGGCGCCGCATGGACCAGCCCCCTACATGCTGCAAGGGGTTGGGCGACTGGCGGCACTGGGCGTATGCAGCGTGGCCGTGGCCTGCAATACCGCCCATGTCTGGCATGCACAGCTGCAGGCGCTGTTTCCGCAGCTGCGCATCCTGCACATTGCCGAAGAAACGGCCCGGCACCTGCAGCAGCAGGGTATGCAATGTGCCATCGTGCTGGCCACCGCAGGCACCTACCAGACGGGGCTGTACGACGCCGCACTGCTCTGCCACGGCATCAAAGCGCTGCAGCCTGATGCAGCGGGCATTACCCTGCTCATGCAAGGTATCTATGACGGCGTCAAGCGCGGTGATACCGCTCTGGCCATGCAATGCTTTGGGCAGGTGCTACAGGACATGCAAAGCCGCCACGGCACTGATATCCCTGTGCTCATGGCATGCACGGAAATTCCACTGGCCCTGCCACAGGCGCCGCAGGCACAAGGCGCCCGGCTCATAGACCCTGCCTGGATCCTTGCCCAGGCGCTGGCAGCCCAGGCTTACACAGAGACCGTCTGATCCACTACTTGCGGAGCCAGAATCGCCATGGTGATGCGCGAGACGCAGCTGGGCCGCCCTTCGTCGTCCACCATGTCGATCTGCCAGACCTGGGTGGTCTTGCCAATGTGCACGGGCCTGGCCGTGCCCGTCACCCAGCCGCTGCGCACCGCGCGCAGGTGATTGGCGTTGATGTCCAGCCCCACCGCCTTGTGCCCTTCAGGTGCGGCGTAGTAGGCCGCCATGGAGCCCAGGGTTTCCGCCAGCACCACGCTGACGCCACCGTGCAGCAGCCCAAAGGGCTGCCTGGTGCGGTGGTCTACGGGTACGCGGCCCGTCAGATAGTCCGGCCCCAGCTCCGTAATCTCAATCCCCAGATGCTGTACGGCCGTATCGGCGGCGCTTGCATTCAGCTGCGCCAGCGTCACAGGTTTACGCCAGATTGACATGTCATACCTCCAAAGCAACAGGGCAGCATGATGCAGCCAGTGGCGGACCCACGCTGTTGGTTCGGTGACAGCGGCAGGCCGCACCCCATACATCCTGCACCGCACCTGGGACTTGGGGGCTTGCGTGCCAGAACGCAGGCTTGCAGCGCACAATATGCGGTTTCCCCGCACCTGATCAGGAAGCTGCCTTTGTCCCCCGCCCACACCGTTTTGCAAGATGTTTTTGGCTACGAGGCCTTCCGTGGGCCGCAGCAGGCCATCATTGAGCATGTCGCAGCCGGTGGCGACGCCCTGGTGCTCATGCCTACAGGCGGCGGCAAAAGCCTGTGCTACCAGATTCCCGCCATCGTGCGCCAGCACCAGGGCTATGGCGTGACCATTGTGGTCTCGCCCCTGATTGCCCTCATGCACGACCAGGTCGGTGCGCTGCATGAGGCAGGGGTGAAAGCGGCGTTTCTGAACTCCTCGCTCGGCTGGGAAGATGCGCAGGATGTGGAATGGCAGATGCAAAGCGGCCAGCTCACGCTGCTGTATGTGGCGCCTGAACGCCTGGTCACGCCGCGTTTTCTGGGGCTGCTGGACGACCTGCATGCCAACGGCCAGCTGAGCCTGTTTGCGATTGACGAGGCGCACTGCGTCAGCCAGTGGGGCCATGACTTCCGCCCTGAATACCACGCGCTTTCCGTGCTGCACGAGCGCTATGTGGGCGTGCCGCGCATTGCCCTGACGGCAACGGCAGACAGCCTCACCCGCGCTGACATCGTGGAACGCCTGCATCTGGAGCAGGCCGAACAGTTCATCAGCAGCTTTGACCGGCCCAACATCCGCTACACCATCGTCGAGAAAAAAGACGTCACCAACCAGCTGCTGCGCTTCATCAAGCACGAGCACGAGGGCGATGCAGGCGTGGTCTATTGCCTCTCGCGCCGCCGCGTGGAGGAGCTGGCCAAGACACTGCAGGACAACGGCATTCACGCCCTGCCCTACCACGCGGGCCTGCCCTCCGATGTGCGCCAGCTGCACCAGAACCGTTTTCTGCGCGAAGAAGGGGTGGTGATGGTGGCCACGATTGCCTTTGGCATGGGCATTGACAAGCCCGATGTGCGCTTTGTGGCCCATGTGGACATGCCGCGCAACATCGAAGGCTACTACCAGGAAACCGGCCGTGCGGGCCGTGACGGCCTGCCTGCACATGCCTGGATGGCCTATGGCATCTCGGACGTGGTCAACCAGCGCCGCATGATTGACGAAGGCAATGCGGACGAGCAGTTCAAGGCCGTGCTGCGCGGCAAGCTCGACGCACTACTCACACTGGCCGAGGCCACAGACTGCCGCCGCGTGCGCCTGCTGCAGTACTTTGGTGAGCATTCCGAGCCCTGTGGTAATTGCGACAACTGCCTGCACCCGCCCGCCATCTGGGACGGCACAGACGCTGCGCGCAAGCTGCTGTCAACCATCTACCGCGTGCATGAGATGAGCCAGCTGACCTTTGGTGCAGGCCACATCATGGACGTAATGCGCGGCAAGGTGACGGACAAAGTCACGCAATACCTGCATGACAAGGTGTCCACCTTCGGCATTGGCAAGGATTACTCCGAGCAGCAGCTGCGCGCCGTGATGCGCCAGCTCCTGGCCACAGGTGCGCTGGGCCTGCACAAGGTGACCAGCGAAAACAGCGGCCATGTGTTTGACACGCTCACGCTCACCCCCCAGTCACGCGCCGTGCTGCGCGGCGATGTGCAGGTGCTGCTGCGCGAATCGGCCGCTGCCAGCCGCACGCGCTCTGCCAAGCGCAGCACGCCCACCAGTGCGGCTGCCATCCACCTGGGGCCGGATGCACAGGCACGCTTTATCAACCTCAAGGCCTGGCGTGCCGAAGTCGCCAAGGCACACGATTTGCCGGCCTACGTCATCTTCAACGATGCCACCCTGGTCGGCATTGCCGAGCGCAATCCGCAGACCCTGGCCGATCTGCAGGGCATCAGCGGCATTGGTGCGAAAAAGCTCGAAGCCTATGGCGAAGAAGTGCTGCGCGTGGTGCGTCTGAGCGCCTGAGCAGCTGCGCCAGAACTGAAAAAATGTAGCATCCAGCGCTTGCTACAAGCGACTTTCAATGTGTTTTCTGCTTAATAAGCAGCAAATACGCGCGCTAGCTGCTCACAAAACTGAAAAGAAGTTTTCAGCACCCGCACTGCACGGCCGCACGCATTGCTTCAGAATGTGCAGACCATGCTGAGCTATTCCGATATCCAAGCCGCCTCCCAGCGCCTGCGTGACCATGTGTTGCGCACGCCCTGCGTGGAGTCCCAGACCCTGTCGCACATCGTGGGGGCACAGGTGTTTCTGAAGTTTGAGAACCTGCAGTTCACCGCCTCGTTCAAGGAGCGCGGTGCCTGCAACCGCCTGCAGCTGCTGACCACCGAAGAAAAGGCGCGCGGCGTGATCGCCATGAGCGCGGGCAACCATGCCCAAGGCGTGGCCTACCACGCGCAGCGCATGGGCATACGCGCCGTGATCGTGATGCCGCGCTTCACCCCCGGTGTGAAAGTGGAGCGCACGCGCGGCTTTGGTGCCGAAGTGGTGCTGCATGGCGACACGCTGGAAGCGGCACGCCAACACGCCTACGCGCTGGCTGAAGCGCAGAATCTGACCTTTGTGCACCCCTTTGATGACGAAGGCGTGGCTGCTGGACAGGGCACGCTGGCTATGGAAATGCTGGCGGACCAGCACGATCTGGATGTGCTCATCATGGGCATTGGCGGTGGTGGCCTGATTGCCGGTGTGGCCACTGCGGCCAAGGCGCTCAAGCCCGAGATTCACGTCGTGGGCGTGCAGACCGAGCGTTTTCCCTCCATGGTCAATGCCATCGAAGGCAAAGACCTGCCGATAGGCACTTCCACCATTGCCGAAGGCATTGCCGTGGCCACGGCGGGCCAGATCACACGCGAGATCGTGCGCGAGCATGTGGACGAGTTGCTGCTGGTGGACGAAGGCGATATCGAGCAGGCCGTGCTCATGCTGCTGGAAATTGAAAAGACGCTGGTCGAAGGTGCAGGCGCTGCCGGGCTGGCGGCGCTGATTCGCCACAAAAACAAGTTCCAGGGCAAGAAGGTGGGCATTGTGCTGTCTGGCGGCAATATCGACCCGCTGCTGCTGGCTGCCATCATCGAGCGTGGCATGGTACGCTCGGGCCGCCTGGCACGCATCCGCGTCAGTGCGCGCGATGTGCCCGGCGTGCTGGCACGGATCACAGCCCTGGTGGCCGAAGCCGGAGCGAACATCGAAGAGGTGCACCACCAGCGCGCCTTCACCATGCTGGCCGCGCAGAACGTAGAGATCGACTTTGTGCTGCAGACCCGCAATCTGCAGCACGTGGAGCAGGTGCTGCAGGTGCTGCGCGACGCGGGCATGCATGCCGAGCGGGTGTAGTTGCGGATTTAGTGACAGACAGCCCGGCACCAGCACACCGTGCTGGT
>ERZ1032396.83-NODE-83-length-13736-cov-8.924201_pt1 | contig 13736 bp, 9 predicted proteins | sample MGYA00517099_ERZ1032396 | MGnify/ENA primary metagenome ERZ1032396 (study PRJEB33719, sample SAMN04261382) | wastewater metagenome | biome: periurban shantytown; feature: human; material: feces | host: Homo sapiens | place: Peru: Lima | collected 2012-01-15 ...
GGTATCAGTGGGCAATATCTTCAAGGTCCTCAGACGCGACTTCCTGCGCCTGTTCAAGGTGCCGGCCGCATGGGTGATCCTGTTCGGCATGGTGTTCATCCCGCCACTGTATTCGTGGTACAACATCGTCGGCTTCTGGGACCCGTACGGCAATACCAAAGGCATCACCGTCGCCATCGCCAACAATGACGACGGCACCGACAACGCGCTCATCGGCAAGCAAAACCTCGGCGATCAAATCGTCAAGCAGATGAGAAGCAACGACCAGCTCGGCTGGACCTTCGTCACCGAAGCCGAGGCCATGGACCAAGTGGAATCCGGCAAGGCATACGCAGCCATCATCATTCCCAAAGACTTTTCCGACGATCTCGCCGGCGTGATGACCGGCGGCAAGAGTCGGCCCACTCTGGAGTATTACGTCAACGAAAAAGCCAGCGCCATCGCCCCCAAAGTCACCGACGTCGGCGCGTCCACTGTGGACCGCACGGTCAATTCCACATTCGTCTCCACCGTATCCGAAGTACTTACCGAAGTCATCAATACGGTTGACGGCAAAGCCATCAGTACCGAAGACACCACCAAAGCCAAGGCCCTCACGGCCCTTGCCGAGGCCTCCGACGATGTGCAGCACACACGCAGCACCATCGCCAAGCTCACCACCAAACTCACCGACACCCCAGAGCAGACACGCACCGCACGTCAGGCGTTGGACGACGCGCGCACACTTGGCATCGACACTGCAGAAGGCCTGGCCGGCGTCTCCACCCTGATCGGCACTACCCAGACCAGTCTGAACGGCTTCGTCACCTCCACGTCCGAAGCGCTTGACCAAGGCTCAAGCCTGCTGAGCCAAGCCGCAGCACAGGCCAACCAAAGCGTGGGCACGGTAACCGGAACCATCAGCGCCGCCAATCAGCAGGTAGGCGGACTGATCAATACGGCGGAAGACATCAACCAAGCGAACGCCGACATCATCGGCCAACTCAAAGGGCTGCCGAACGCCAATCGAGAACCGCTGCAATCCGCCATCGCCACACTGGAAAGCCGCAATAGCGAGCTTGCCGGCGCACTGGGCAACCTCGATAGCCTGAACACCACTATCGGCAATGCCTCCACAGACACCGCCGGATTGGCGCAGCATCTCAATACCGCCACCCAAACCACGGTGCGCGAGGCCAATACCGCTCGCGGCACCATCACCTCCGGCGCCATTCCTCAGCTCAACACCGGTCTCAACGCCCTCAGCTCGACCGCCAGCACTCTGTCGACCGGCATCACGTCGCAAGGCTCACTCATCGATCAGTCGAAGCATACCCTCGACCAACTCGACAAAGCAGCCTCCACCACGGTGACCGCGCTGCGCGACACCGATAAGGCGCTGGCCGGCGTACAAACCAAGCTCGATACGCTGGTCACCGACATCAAAGCCCTGAGCATCTCCAGTTCACTCAGTTCCCTGATCGGCACCGACGGCAAACTGGATGCCGCCACAATCGCCGACTTCATGCTCTCCCCCACTGTTATCAGCGAACAGGCCGTCTATCCGGTCGCCTCCTATGGTTCCGGCATGGCACCGCTGTTCACCACCCTGTCTTTGTGGGTGGGCGCGTTCGTGCTCGTGGTCATTCCCAAACTCGAAACCGACGATGAGGGCATCGACGATCTCACGCCAACCCAAGGCTATCTCGGTCGCTTCCTGCTGCTGGCCACGCTGGCTGCCGTCCAAGGCCTGGTCACGGCCATCGGCGATCTTGTCATCGGCATTCAATGCGCGAGCGCCCCAGTGTTTCTGCTCACCTGCGTCATCACCTCACTGGTGTATATGTCGGTGATTTTCGCCCTCTCCACCACGTTCATGCACGTGGGCAAAGGCGTATGCGTGGCGCTGGTCATTCTGCAGGTGCCGGGCGCCTCCGGCCTGTACCCGATTGAAATGATGCCCGCGTTCTTCCGCGCCATCTACCCGCTGCTGCCGTTCACCTATTCGATTGACGCGATGCGTGAAACCATCGGCGGCTTCTACGACGGCCTCTGGTTCGCCTATATCGGCAAATTGCTGGTTTTCGCGGTTCTGGCCTTTGCGCTTGGCCTCGGCGCCCGGCCGAAACTGGCCAATCTCAACCGCCTGTTCGCGCGGGAAATCAAGGAAAGCGACATGATTATCGGCGAGCCGGTGCACCTGCCCGGCAGCGAATACCGTGTCACTCAGGCCATTGCAGCACTGGCCGACCGCGACGAATACCGTCATGCCATCGAACGTCGGGCCGCCAAATTCGCCTACCGTTATCCCCGGCTGCTGCTGGGTGCGCTTATCGCCGGATTCGTGGTGCCGGCCGCGCTCATTATCGTGTTTGCGCTGACCACCAGCGAGAAAATCGTAGTCATGGGCACATGGCTGGCATGGGTGCTCATCATCATGGGCTTCCTGATGGTCGTGGAATTCATGCGCGATTCCATCCGCCGCCAAACCGAGCTCGGCAACCTCTCCGACGAGTCGATCCGCGCCATGCTGTACGGGCATAAGGCCAAGCGTCGCGACACCTCCGCCGAACGCCACGAAGAAGCGGACCCGAGCGCCGCCGTTACCGCAATCATCCCCACTATTCCGCCGACCAAGGAAGGCAGGCACGCACGATGAACACCATGTGGAAACTGTTTACCGGCGACATCAAACGCCTGACCAGCAACGTGGTCTCCATCATCATCGTGATCGGCTTGGTGATGATTCCCGGCCTGTTCACCTGGTTCAACGTGGCCGCATGCTGGGACCCGTTCTCGAATATGAAGAACCTGAAATTCGCGGTGGCGAATGTGGATGAGGGGTATCGTTCCGACCTGATCCCGGTGAAAGTCACGGTCGGCGATCAGGTGGTGAACGCGCTGCGCGCCAACAGTCAGCTCGATTGGACGATCACGTCCAAAGCCGATGCCGTCGAGGGCGCACGATCCGGCAAATACTACGCGGCCATCGTAATTCCGAAGTCGTTCAGCAAAGACATGATGACCTTCTTCTCCGACGACGTGCAGCATGCCGAACTGACCTATTACCGCAACGAGAAGAAGAACGCGCTGGCACCGAATCTGCTCAACGAGGGCACGGATGAGGTTGCGGCGGAAATCAACACCACGTTCGCTAAGACCATCACTTCGGCCGGGCTGGAAATCGCGTCTTCGCTGGCCGATCAGCTGTCCAAGCCCGAGGCCAAAGAGCAACTGAATACCTTCAACGCCAACATCGCCAATTTCGCCACACAGCTTGACGATACGGCGGATCTGCTTGGCACATACAGCGCATTGACCGATACGGCCGGCGCCTTGCTCGACACCTCGAACTCACTAATCACTCAGGTTTCCTCTGCCGCCAAACAAGGCGGCAAGGATCTTGCCAGCACCAAACAGGAAGTCACCGACGTGGCCGGAGCCCTGGGCACCACCGCTGACGCGATGAGCAGCGCACTGGACGCGAGCGCCTCCAGTTTCGGCGCGGTGTCCGATTCCATAGACAAGCTGTATTCCGACGCGAATGATGGTGCCACCACGGCCGCCGACGAATTGGACCGTCAAGCCACGGCCATTGGCAAGCAGACGGAGAAATACACTGAAATTCGCAACACGTTGGCCGGCATACTGGGCAACGACTCATCCATCATCACGGCGATTGACCGTTCAATCGCACGGCAAAACAGGCTGCGGCAAGCGCTGAATACGGCGGCGACCGATATTCGCCAAGGCAATCAGGACGCGCAGGATCAGCATGCGCAGGTCAAGAATCTGGCTGATCAAGCGCAGAACAGTATCGCCAATATCAAATCAGATTTCTCGGCCACGGTGAAACCGCAAATCGACTCCCTGTCGTCCACCGTCGCTGACGCCTCCGGCATACTGAGTTCCGGCGCCACCCAGTTGGACTCCACGCTCGGCGACCTGAAGGGGACTTCCGACGACGCCAGCGATATGCTCAGTGACGCTCGCACTACCTTGGACAAGGTGTCCGGCAAACTGCGTTCCGCCGGTGCCGAACTGGCTTCGTTCAACAGCACACTGAGCGACGCACTAAACAGTGGCGATATGGGCATGGTCAAAGAGGTGCTGGGCAATGATCCCGAAACGCTGGCCAGTACGTTGGCCGCACCGGTGCAGCTCAGGCGCAAGGCCGTATTCCCGGTGGCGAATTTCGGTTCGTCGATGGCACCGTTCTACACGCTGCTGCCGCTGTGGGTGGGCGCGCTGCTGATGGTGGTGACGCTGAAAACCACCGTGTCTCGCCGGACGCGCAAAGCATTGGGCGATCCGCGGCCGCATCGGCTCTTCCTTGGACATTACGGGGTGTTCGCGCTGATTGCGCTGCTGCAATCCACGGTGTCGCTCGGTGGCGATCTGCTGTTCCTGCGCGTGCAGGCCGTGCATCCGCTGCTGTTTATGTTGTCTGGATGGCTGGCCTCGCTGGTGTTCTCGTTCTTCACCTATACGATGGTGGTGAGTTTCGGCAATGTGGGTAAGGCAATCGGCGTGCTTATGCTCATCGTGCAGATTTCGGGTGCGAACGCTGCCTACCCGGTGCAGATGTTGCCCGACTTCATCGCCAAAGTCAGTCCGTTCTTGCCGCTCACCCATGCGGTGACGATGATGCGTGCGGCCATCGCCGGCATCTACGACATGGATTACTGGCGGGCCGCCGGAATGCTGCTGGCATTCGTGCCGCCGCTACTGTTGCTTGGGCTGTTGCTCAGGAAGCCACTGGTGCGGTTCAACCAGTGGTATGTAGCCAAAGTCGAGAGCACTAAAGTGCTGAGCTAGCAGGTATTATCCGGGAGTTGCCTACAAACGGCATGGACTTACCACCCTCAGTCTGGCTTTGCCAGCCAGCTCTCGCCAGCGGGAGCGTACGGGAGCATATTTCGAAGAGAAGAGATGACGGAGATGACAGATACGACGGCGACACCGCGCGGTGAGCGCACGCGCGAGGCGACGGATCGCAAGCTCATGCGAGCCACGCTGCAGATTGCGGTGGACCGCGGCATCAGCGGCGTGACCATCGAGGAGGTGGCCCGGCGCTCAGGTGTGGCCAAAACCACGATTTACCGCCGATATCATAATGCCGACGAGCTGCTGCACGAGATCAGCGCGATGTATCTGGCCATCCCGGATCCCGACCCAGTGCCCAGCCCCACGCGTGAGCATTTCACGCAACTATTGCAGCGATTGGTCGATTGGGTGCGCGACAACGACATCGACGTCAAGCGCGTGGGCATTGTGTTGTCCAGCGAGGCCAAGTTCTTCCAGCACATCGTCGACCAGGTGGTGACCCCGTGGCTGGAGCATGTGGGGGCGTTCCTCAAGCAGGGAGTCGCGCAGGGCGTGTTTCGCGAGGACGTTGACGAGAAGTTGCTGTTGTCCACGATTATCGGATCTTTGGTGGCGTATGAGGCCATCGAGGGCAAAGCAATGGACGACGACACCGCCTGGGCCTCGCGCATGGCCGATCTGCTGTGGCCAGCATTGCTGAAGTAGCGGTCTTACTCCTGAATCGAAGCCTCCTGGCGGGCGACTTCGAGGGCTTTGTTGAAGGCGTCGGAGGTCCAACTGGCGCCGGCGACCTTGTCCACTTTGAGGCCCTTCAGAGGTTTGCCGTCCACCACGCCGTTAATGGCTTTGGCGAAGTCGTCCTGATGGTTCTTGGAAATCGTGGTGAACGGGTGCCCAATGATATTGACGGTCTCGACGTTGCCGTCCTTGATGGTCAGATGGACGTCGATGGAATCCTCGCCTACCGGGCCGTACTGGCCGTTGATCGAGTAGTTGCCGTCCTTGTAGTTGCCGGTGTCCTTCTTGTCGGACGTGGTGGTGGACGGGTCGTTGTGCGACGAGCTGGAATCGGAGCCGTCGGAGCTATCGGAGCCGTTCGACTGGGATTGCGACTGCTCTTCCTGCGACTTCTCGGTCTCGCCCGAGTTGCCGGCGTACGCATCGTCCATCGGCGCGGCCTTGGATTCGCCGCATCCGGCCAGCAGCGCGCCAGCCACGACCAGTCCGGCCGCCGCCAATGTCGCGGATTTCTTCAACGTACTCTTTTCGGTCATATTCACGCTCCTTAAGCCCCCTCTGACGAGGGGGGCTGTCAGCGAAGCTGACTGGGGGAGAGACCATCAGCTTGCCATGTATTCCTCACATACTGCTCGATGCCCCTGACGGCCCTACTCCTCGCCGCCGGTTTTCGCGGCCTTGGTGGGGTCAGTGAAACCAATGGCGGTCTCGCCGTTCTGCGCGCCCTCGACCTGTGCACCCGTGGAGGCGGGCTTGCCGCCGGCCGCCTCGTAGGCCTTGCGCGCATCCTCGTCATTCCACTTCTCACCGACGAGCACGCCATGGTTGAGCATGATCTCGCGCTGCGCGCAGCTGGCGACCAGCGCATCGTGGGTGACCACGATAATCGTGGTGCCCTGCTCGTGCAGCTTGCGGAACAGGTCGAGCACGATCTTCTCGTTCTTCTCGTCGAGGTTGCCGGTGGGCTCATCGGCCAGAATCAGCTTCGGGTCGTTGATCAGCGCGCGGGCCACGCACACGCGCTGCTGCTCGCCGCCGGAGAGCTGGCCGGGCAGGTGGTGGGCGCGGTCCTTCAGGCCGACCTTTTCCAGCGCCTCCATGGCCTGCTTCTCATCGACCACCGAATGGTAGTACTGGGCCACCATCACGTTTTCCACGGCGGTCAGGTGCGGCACCAGATAGAACTTCTGGAACACCAGTCCGATGAGGTTCTTGCGCACGTCGGCCAGCTGCGTGGCGTTCAGGTCCTCCAGCTTGCGGCCTTCCAGCTTCACGGAGCCCTTGGAGGGCGTGTCCATGCAGCCAATCATGTTCATCAGCGTGGTCTTGCCTGAACCGGATGAGCCGACGATGGCGAGCCATTCGCCTTCCGGCACGGTCAGATTGAGGTCGTCCACGGCATGCAGGTCGCCGTAGATCTTCGAGATGTGGTCGAGTTCAAGTAGCATGACGTTTCTCTTTCTTTATTCTTCGCGAAGCACGACGGCGGGGTCGATGCGGGTGGCGCGGTGGACGGGCGGGATGGAGGCGACGATGGCGACCAGCGCGCTGAACAGCACGGAAATCAGCGCCAGCCACCAGTTGAATACGATGGAGCGTTCGAACACCGCCATGCACAGCCAACCGGCGAGTCCGTAGCCGATTGCGGTGCCGATGAGGCCGCCAATCAGGCCGTAGAGCGACGATTCGATGTAGAACTCGGTGCCGATGGCACGCGAGCTGGCACCGAGGGCCTTGCGCAGGCCAATCTCGTTGCGTCGCTGCGAGACGATCGAGCTGATTGTGGTGCCGACGCCGACGAGCGTCAGCACCAGCACCACCAGCGAGACGATCCAGAACAGCGTCTGCAGCATGGTGATGATGCGGGTGTCGGAGGCGGTGATCTTGGTGACCTGCTGTGCCTTGACGTGCATGGAGGTCATGTCGTTGATGCTGGACACCAGGCCTGCGAGGTCGCTGGCGCCGGCCGAATACTCGATGACGTCCACGCCGCGCGTGATGCCGGTGAGCTTGTTGACGTCGGCGTTGGTGGCGTAGATGATCGAGTCTTCGCTGCCGCCGGTGTCCACGATGCCGGCCACGCGGAATTCGGTACCGGAGGTGTCCATGATGTCACTGGAGACACGGCCGTCTTTGGTTTGCTGGTCAATCGAGGAGTTCGACGAAGTGCCGTTGGTGCTGGCGTTATCGGATGCACGGTAGCCGATGGTGATGGCGGAGCCGATTCTCAGGCCGATGGCGTCGGCGATGTCGCGTCCGACCAGCACCTTGCCGTCGGTCGGCCACGAGCCGTCGACCACCCAGTGATGGTTGAGGTTCTTGACCTGCGCCGCATTCACGCCGGCCATCACGTACGGCGAGGCGTTGACGCGCACGTTCTCGTAGCGGTAGGTGGCGTATTTCGCGGAACCCTTGGCCTTGACCATTTCAGTGGTGTGCTGCACCATCGCCTTGTCGATGCCGGCCTTGCCGTCAGCATTGGTCGATTCGGTGGGCGTGACAATCAGGTTCGCGCCGTACGCACGCATCTCCTCGTTCATCTGCTGCGGCACGGCGAGGCAGATCATCGCCAGACAGAACAGTGTGGCTGCGCCGACCAGCGACGCCACCACAGCCATCACCGCGCGCGAACGCCGACGGAACACGGCGCTGAACAGCATTCTGAAGAACATACCGGTGTTGGTCATCGGTTCCCTCCTTCCACACCTACGTAGATAAACTCAGCGACCATGGAGCACCTCCGCGGGCTTGAGATTCAGAATCGAACGAATCGATGAGGCGGACGCCAGCAGCACGGTGACAGCCAGCAGCACGAACACCAGCACGAACACCATCGGCCGCATCGTAATGCCGGAACCGAACACCACCCGGCCTATCAGCTGGGCCACGCCGGAACCGAGCAGCGCGCCCACAATCGCGCCCAGCAGCGAGATTGCCGCCGTTTCGGCCAGCATCAGGCGGGATACCGCGGCATCGGTGGCACCGAGCGCCTTGAGCAACGCCAGCTCGCCCGACCGTTCGCCGATCGAGGCGACCATCAGGTTGGCCACGGCCACGGCTGCGGCGATCAGGCTCAGCACGGTCATCAGAATCATCACGGCCTGCGTCTTTTGCAGCACATTGCCCTGCAACGCGGCCACCTGACGCACCTGCTTGGCCACCGCGCCCGGAATCACCTCTTCGATCTGATAGGCGATCGAGCTCGGGTAGGCGGTGCAGTACCAGGTCTCCCATTCCTCCTGGCTCAGCGCGGCCGGGTTCGCGGCGGCCTTACGGGCCAGGTCGTTCTCCGGCGTGGTCAGGGCCTTGACCTCGATTTTGTCGACCGAATCGGGCAGGTCGGCGAGTACCTGGGCCGTGGAGGAGGCGATGTAGAGCGAGCCGTTGTCCTCGTCGCCGGAATCGTAGACACCGGTGAGCTTGATTTTCTGCTCGTTCTTCTTGCCTGAGGCGGTGGTTTTGTTGAGGGTGATGGTGTCGCCGGTGGTCACGCCGAGTTCGGAGGCCAGCGTCTTGCCGATCACGCCCTGGTCGGAATCGTCTTTGGGCCACTTGCCGTCCAGCTGCCACCACGAGCGCATGCCTTCCACGCCCACGACGGTAGTCTCGCCGGTGGAGATCTTGAGGTTCTTGTTGAACCACGTGCCGACGACCGGCACGTTGGTACCGTTCACCGTGGCGTGGATGTTGAGCTGCGGCGCGAAGCTGGTGATGTTGAACGACCAGAAGATCGTCTTGATCTTGGCCGCGTCCGACTCCTTCAGAAAAGCGGTCGGGTCGCTGGTGGACGTCGCGCCGCCCGACTCGGTGTTGTACAGGTCGGAAACGACCGCATCCGCCTTGGGCTGCACGGTGATGTTCGAACCGTAGGTGGACAGCTCGGCGTTGAGCTTGTCGCCCACGTCGAACACGACGCCCAGCATCGATACGGACACGGTCGCCGACAGGCATACGGTCAGCGCGATAAGCAGGCGCCGGCGCAGCTGTCGGGTGAACGAGCGAGTAATCATGCGCAGAAAGAACATGATTCTTGTCTCCTGCCTGACTCACCGGAAGTGGGCGCTCAGCGCGTCCAGATCCGTAGTTTGAATGGTGATCTTGCCGTGGCCGGTCTTGTACGGGAATGGTATCGGGTTGCAGCCACCCTTGAAGCCGATGGTCGCCAGGTTGATGGCCACCTCGCACTTCTTGCAGATGATCTTGCCGTCCTTCTCGTAGTAGCCAGCGTCGCCGCAGTTCTCGCAGGCGTCCAGGCCGATGCCGTACGCGCCACCGTTCTTTCGGATGATGATGAAGCGCATGACGGTGCCGTCCTTGGCCTTGTATTCGAAGCGGTGCAGGTGGCCGTCCTCGACCTGGCTGAAGGGGATGGTGGCCACGCCGTCCTTGAGCGAGTAGGCTTCCGGCGGCGAAAGGGTGATGGTCTGATGGGTCGCGGCAACGCCCACGGTCAGGGTTGCTGTGACGCCGATGGCTGCGATAAGGCTCCACACGGCAGCGGCGATGGCGTGGCGGCGGAATACCTTATGCCGGCGCAACGTGGCCTCGTTGGCTCCCGGCACATCATGGGTTTTCATACGGAAACCGGCCACGATGGAGGCCACGGCGGGAATCAGGAACACCAGCGCCTGCGCCATAATCATCGTGGAGTTCTGGTTGATGGACCAAGCCAGCGCCACGAACATCGTATGGTTCATCGGGAAGCCTCGCGCCTGCAGAATCTGGGCAAGACCAGTGAAGTGTTGAATCAGCAGAATCACCATCATGGCCGCGACGGCCACGGTGAACGCCCAGCGCACGGCAGTGGTGCGCATCGTGCGGAAGATGGCGGCCACAATAATGGACATGGCCACGCCAAGCAGGAAACCAAGAGCGCGCAGCAGCATGGCCGAAGTGAATGCGGTCTCCCCTGGTTCCACCCAGATGGTGAGCTGCAGAATCACGTCCGGCAGCGCGTAGAACAGGGTGAGTGCGATGTCGATGGCGGCCACGGCGTTAGCGATGTGCATGAACACCTTGTGCTGCTGCCAATTGGTGGTGATGCGGCGTGCGAACACCACCACGACGATGGTCAGGATGTCGGCAATGATCGCGCACCACAACACCGGGTAGTTGACGAACGTGCGCTGATTGATCACGGCCGAGGCGCGCAGGCCGGCGAATACGATGGCGGCGATCAGACCGACGATCAGGCCGATGAGACGCCAATGCGAGCTTATCGGCTTATCTCGCCCCTCGCCGACCGTGAGCATCACGCTCAGGCTCATCACCAGCAATGCGGGGGCCAAAGTGCCCGGCATCACTGCCACGAATTGTTCAAGCATTCGCGTCCTTTCTCTGTTCACCTTAGGCTCCCCTCTCTGAGGGGAGCTGTCCGCGAAGCGGACTGAGGGGAGTTTTAGACCGTCCTAAGAATTATCTCCCTAAAGCGGCGTAAAGCCCCCTCTGACGAGGGGGCTTTCTGCTTAGTCAATCACCACTGGCGAGGAGTGTAATCCCAGTTGTCGAAGGTGACCTCGATCGGCTCGGTCCAGAAGTGGCCCTTGACGCCGGTCTCCGGGTCAACGTGCAGCATCCAACCCTTGGAGGCCGGGGATTCGATGGAGAGCTTCAGCTGGTAGGTGCCAGCCTTGTCGAGCTTGACGTTGGCGCCGTAGTGCGGGCCGTCGGAAGCGTTCATCTGCATGAAGGTACCGGAACCAACGGTCTCGTTGTTCGCGTTGTTGATGATCTCGTAGTTCACGGTCAGATCCGGCACGAAGTCGCCCTTGCCGTAGCCGAGCTCGGTGCCCTTCTGGTTGGCATGGATGTCGGCCTCGAGGTGGAAGGAAGCGTCAGCAGCCTTCAGGCCCATGGAAGACGGCTCCATATCGATCGGCTGGAAGTACACAGCGCCCACGGTCAGCGGGCCGGCGTCCTGATCCTGCTCTTCAGCAGTACCGGACGGGCCAACCGGAACCTCTTCGAAACCGGCGCCGGAATCGGAGGAAGAATCGGAGGAAGAGGAGTCGGAAGACTGGGAGGAGGAGTCAGCCTTAGTGTCGGATGCGGAGTTGGTGGAACCGCAGGCAGCCATGGACACGGTCATGGAACCGGCGAGCAGCAGGCCGAGCAGAGCGGCCAGTTTCTTGTTCTTCATCATTGTTATTCCTTTTCTCTATCTCTGGTGAATTAGGATTCACGCTTAGATAATTGCAATTATTCAGTTATGAGATAAGTGCGGCGTGGGCTGGAGGAATTGGCATCGATCCGAGGCCGTGCCGCAAGTCTGTCAGTTGTCTGCAGTTATGGGAGGAAACGGACGAGCTAGACGGGCTACGCCTTCACGGCCGGGACCTCGGCAGTAGCCTGCGCCTTCAGCTTGCGCTGCTTGATGAAGCCGACCACGAACAGCGCGATAACCGCAACGGCTGCGATGGCCTGCGCCACTAGGCATTCGACGTACGGGTAGAGGCCAAGCCAATCGTTCGTCGGCACACCGTTCAGGTAGAAGGCGGGCAGCAAGTCGCCCTCGATCAGCGAGTGGACGCCGCCGCCGGCGAACACCACCACCAGCACAGACATCAGAATCGAAGTGACCAGGAAGAACGGACCAATCGGAATCTTCACGGAGGTGAAGCGGAAGAGCAGGAAGATGCCGACAAGCACCACTGCGGCGGTCAGACCACCGATCCACATACCGCGAGTATCGCGGCTCATCGTGTAGATGGACTCGTAGAAGATCACGGTTTCAGCGCCTTCACGGAACACGGCGAGGAAGCTCAGCATAGCCAGCGAGACCACGGTTTTCAACGTCACGTTGTCGGCACTTGCGGCGGCTTCGGCATCAGCCACAGCAGCCTCGGTCTTCTTGCGAATGTAACGGTTCCACGCTTCCACGCTGGACTTGTTCAGCATCCAGTTACTCGTCCACAGCAGCATGCCCATGGCGATCAGTGCGCAGGTGCCTTCCATGATCTCCTGAATCGGGCCGGAGCCGCCGAAGGCGAACACGAAGATCACAGCCACCAAGCCGGCGCCGAGCAGACCGACGAGCACACCCAAGTAAATCCACTTGACGAAGCGCTTGTTATCGGACTTGACCAAGTAGGCGACGATGGCTGCAACCACCAGCAGAGCTTCAAGACCCTCACGGATAAGCACGAGGAACGCCTGGCCGGAGGAGCTGGTGACCAGCTTGGTGAAACCGTCTTCCTTATCGGCGGCACCACCGTCAAGAATGCCGGCGTCCTTGATCAGCATGGCCTTGAGGTCGTCGATCAGCTTCTTGGTGTCTTTCAGGGATGCGCCGGCGTTCATGGACTTGCGGCACATCTTGAACTGGTATTCCACCTGCGAGACGCGGTTGCCGCTGATGGCGTTCATCACGTTCTTTTCGAAGCCGAGCTTCTCGTAATACTGGTAGTACGCGTTGTTCACGAGCGTGGCGCCCTTGGCACCATCACCCTTTTCGTAAGCTTTGTATGCATTGTCGAGAATCGGGGTCATTTCGTTGGCCACGTCGGTCCATGAACGATTGCCCTTGCCCGGGTTCTTCTTTTTCTTGGCGTCGAGCTCCTTGCGCTCTTTGGCCAGCTGCGCCTGCAGCGCTTCGGCGTACGCCTTCGGCTTGGCGAGATCGGCGTTGGTGTCGAGCTGCTGGGCCGTGGCGTCAAGATCGGCGGTCAACGCATCAATCTGCTGAGCCAGTTGATCGTCGTTGCTAGGCGTGTAGGAAAGATTCTGAACGCTTTGGAATGCCTGCTGTTGGGCGAGCTGCTTGTCCGCGCCAATGGTGTCGTGCACGACCGCGGTGAAGTTGGAGGCCACGTAAATCTTGTTGTACGCGCCCATGAAATCGGAGGTGGCGCCAGCGGTGTTGCCATCCTTGTACGTCTTAAGACCGCTGTTCAGCTGCTTGTCCATCGCCTTGGAGACTTCGGCCCAGGTGGCGTAGTCAACGCTGGACGAGCTTGATGAACTGGACGAGCTGGTGCTGCTGTCGGCGAAGGCCATCGGAGCCGTGACTGCAGGAGCCACAGTGGCGATGACCATGGCGAACAGAAATACAATCGCAGCCAGAACTCGCAGCTGCCTCACGCTGGTGTGTTCAACGGACCGAAGAGCAGCCTGGGCGCGACGAACCATGCCTATCCCACCCTCTGCGCGTCTAAGTAATCATATCCCAACGACTCAATTTAAAGAAAAACTTT
>ERZ1032396.97-NODE-97-length-12985-cov-20.919954_pt1 | contig 12985 bp, 10 predicted proteins | sample MGYA00517099_ERZ1032396 | MGnify/ENA primary metagenome ERZ1032396 (study PRJEB33719, sample SAMN04261382) | wastewater metagenome | biome: periurban shantytown; feature: human; material: feces | host: Homo sapiens | place: Peru: Lima | collected 2012-01-15 ...
TATCAGGCGGCCCAGGACGCCTTCCGCACCCTGAGCCAGGCCACCGACGCCAAGGGCCGCCGCCTGACGGTGCACAAGCTGTGCCTGACGAAAAAGCCCTGCTACCTGGAGGGGGCGGAGACCATCGACGCCGTGGAGGGCACCGCCCCCCGGGAAAACGGCGAGGTCAGCATCGCCTCGTATATGAACTTTCTCATCGTCAATGGGGCCGTTATCGCCCCCCAGTACGGTGACGAAAACGACCGGCTGGCCATCCAGCAGCTGCAGCAGATGTTCCCGGACCGCCAGATCGTGGGGGTCCAGACCCGGGAGATCGCTTTCGGCGGCGGCAACATCCACTGCATCACCCAGCAGCAGCCCAAGGCATAACGCCGCCCAGGCGGCATAAACTTGCTCCCCCATGCGAACGGCAGCGTCCTGCATGGGGGAGTACATTTCTTTTTGCAGCGGGGTTCTATGCGTGGTATTCCGGGCCTCTGCCCTGGTAGATATCCTGCATCTCCCGGTCGATCTCGCTGATGGCGTCGGAGCACAGGCGCAGGCGGGCGGCGTCCTGCTGGGTGAATTTGCGGTCGGATTTATACCGCAGCTCGTGCTCCAGACTGGCCCACATATCCATGGCGATGGTGCGGAGCTGGATCTCCACCGGCAGGACCATGGTGCCCTCGCTGATGACGATGGGCACGTTGACGATCAGGTGCAGACTGCGGTAACCGGTGTCCTTGGGCTCCTTGATATAGTCCACCTCACGGAGGACGGTATAGGACTCGCTGCGGGTGAGCAGGGAGCGCAGGTAGTAGATATCATCCAGATAGTTGCAGATGACGCGGATACCGGCCACGTCCTGGATGTGGGCATAGATGTTGTCGATGCTGACCTCCAGGCCCCGGCGGCGCAGCTTGTCGATGATGCTGTCCAGCGTCTTGATACGGTATTCGATGTGGTGGATGGGCGAGTGGTCATACAGACGGGCGAACTCCTCGTCCAGGATCTCCATCTGCGTTACGGCTACCTTCAGCGCACTGCGGTACAGGTGCGTCACCCGCACCATGCCCGCCGCCAGCTCCTGCTCCTTCGGGGAAAGGCCCGCGGCGGTGGGAATGTCCCGCAGGCGGATGGTGCCGCTTTTTTCGATCATCATGGGCAGACGCCCTCCTTTCGGCCGCAGCCCACGTCCGGGGCCGCAGTTTCATCCTACTATACGAATATGACCTGCCTGTGAACAAATCGATATTTCTTTAACAAGTATACCGACAGTTTGCGCGAAATGCAAGAGGGACGCCGTACAAAAAGCGCAAAGAAGGCGCCCACGGCTGCCGCCGTGGGCGCTGGGGTCATTTCTTGCAGCGGGCGAGGACGGCGGCGGCCACACGGTCGGCGGCCAGGCCGTCGAAATCGCGGCTCTGGGCAGCGGTGATGGCCTGACGCTGCTGTTCGTCCTCCAGAAAGGCCAGGGCCGACGCGGCCATGCTGTCCGGCGGGCAGGAGGCCGCCCAGCCGTGGGCGGTGAAGAACGCCTCGTTCCGCGTTTCGCAGCCGCCCACCATATCCGCCAGCAGCAGCGGCACGCCGCGGGTGCCGGCCTCGGTGATGCTGATGCCGCCGGGCTTGCTGACCAGCACGTCCGCGCTGTCCATGTACAGCTGCACCTGGGTGGTAAAGCCCACAGCCTCCACGCGGTACAGGCGGCGCAGCTCCAGGGCATAGCGCATCTGCTTGTTGCTGCCGCACAGCACCGTGGCAAAGTCGCCGTCGGCCATACGCATATCCAGGTCCTCCGCCACGTCGCCCATGGGGCCGCAGCCGATGCTGCCGGACATGAGGACGATGTGGCGGCCGGTCTCCGGCAGGCCCAAAGCTCTCCGCGCCGCGGCTCTATCGCCATGCTCGCGGAAGGCGGAACGCACGGGAATGCCGGCGGGCAGGAGGGTATCGCGGGCGATGCCGCAGCTGACGAACTCGTCGGCCAGCTCCTGATGGGGAATGACGCAGATATCCGGGGTACAGGCACCCACTGTGGGGCTGCAGGTATAGTCCGTGGCCACGAAGCAGAACACCGGACAGGCGCTCCACGCCTGCTTCAGCGCCGTCATCATCATGGCGGGGATCACGTGGACACAGACAACGGCATCGTAGCCGCCGCTTTGCAGCGTGCGGCCCAGACGGCGGGCACCGCGGGCAATGTAGCGGTACACCGGGCCGTCGCGCCGGTCCATCTCCTTGTCGCCCTCGGCGGACATATAGCCCGCCTTGTAGAGCTTGGGATACCGGCGGTAGAACCGGGTGTGCCACTTGGAAACGAATTTGGATGCCTTTTTGGAGATGAAGCCCAAGCCGTCCATCACGTCGCAGGACGCGCCGCAGCGTTGGAGGCTGTCACGCAGGGCGGCGGCTACGGCGTTGTGCCCGCCGCCGGTATTACAGGTCAGGATCAGTACGCGCATTTTGCTCTCCTTTCCGCTGCGCTCGCTTTCGCAGCAGCGCCGCCAGGCGCATGAGCCGGGGGCGGTTGTAGCGTTGTATCAGAATAAAGGGCAGATTGGCCAGCAGCACCCACACCGCCAGCACGATCGCGCCGCCCCAGCCGGGCCACAGCCACAGAAACGCCAGGCCCAGCAAACAGGAGGCCCCGTGGACCAGCTCCGCGCGGCACGTCTCCTGCACCAGCGCCGCGGCCTGATCCGCCGTCACGGCGCCGCTGCCGGGCAGCTCCTTCTTCACCATGTCCGGCAGGATGCGGCTCATGTCCGGCACCAGCTTCTTCCACTTATCGATGGCCAATTTGGTGTAGACGCGGCCGTTCTGCTCCCATTTCCGGCTGCGGAAGAGCCGCTTCTCCGGGTCAAAGGGACCGGGGATCGCCTGACCCAGCGGGTGCGCCAGCAGGGCCAGCGCCGCCGCGTACAGGACGCATTTCCAGAAGCCGCTCACGCCTTCTCCACCCCGCAGCTGCGCTCCAGCGCGTGGCGCAGCGTGCCCTCCGTCAGGCGGGTGACGCGCTCCACGAACTGCTCCTCATCGTGCTTCATGCCGTAGTGCAGCCAGCTTTGCAGCAGGCCCACCAGTGTGGCCGTATACAGCGCCGCGATGGACTGCACATCCGTCTCCGCCACCGGCAGGTCCTCCGCCGTGCGGCGCACCAGATCCTCCACGGCACCGTAGACCACCTGGTAATACTCGCGCTCCAGCAGGTCGCGCTGGCTGGACTGGTACAGGTGGTAGACCGCGCGGCGGTTGGCGCGCATGAACGCCGTCACCCGCATCATCAGCTGGTACCAGCTGGTGCAGAGGGGTGGTGCGTTGAGGACGCGGTCCAGCTCCGTCTCCAGCACCTCGCGCACCAGGGCGTAGATGTCGCAGTAGTAGTAATAAAACGTATTCCGGTTCACGCCGCAGTGATCTGCGATGTCCACCACGGAGATCTTATCCAGCGGCCGCTGCTCCAGCAGGGCCAGAAAGCCCTTGCGAATGGCGTTTTTTGTGGTCTGTGCCATGTCTATGCTCCTCTCTTTGTGCGAAAACTGCCTTACCGCCTGTATCATACCAAATTCAGACAGTTTTTGCAAGATGCCCGTACTATGCACTTTAGGCAAAATGCGCGGAAATGTATGAACATGGTGTAAAAAGCATCCCCGCACGGTGTGCGGGGATGCTTTTGCTTCAAATGGGATCAGGCCGTCACCACGGGGCCGCCGTGCTTCTTGGCGCTGATCTTCTGGTAGGCGATGACCGCCGCCACCAGCACCAGGCCGACCACGTCGGTGAGGGTGCCGGGGATCATCATGCCCAGGCCGCCGACGGCCAGGACGATACGCAGCACGGGGTGGATCTTCTTATACAGGAAGCCGTTGAGGGACGCCGCGATGGCGAAGATGCCCAGCAGCGCGCTGATGCAGATCTGCGCCACCTCCCACCAGCCGCTGATGTTCTCAAACAGCAGCGCCGGACTGTAGGCGAAGATGTACGGCACGATAAAGGCGGCGATGGCCAGCTTGGTGGCGTTGATGCCGGTCTTCATGGGGTCGGACTTGGCGATGGCCGAGCCGGCGTAGGCCGCCAGAGCCACAGGGGGCGTGATATCCGCCACGATACCGAAGTAAAACACAAAGAAGTGGGCGGCCACCAGCGGGAAGCCCAGCTGAATGAGGATGGGCGCGCAGGTGGAGGCCATGATGCAGTAGTTGGCCGTGGTGGGCACGCCCATGCCCAGGACGATGCAGCACAGCATGGTCAGCACCAGGCCGACGATGGTGGCGTTGCCCGCCAGCTGGACGATGGCGTTGATGAGGATGGAGGCCAGGCCGGTGACGGTGATACAGCCGGCGATGATGCCCGCCATGCTGCAGGCCACGGCCACGGTGATAGCGCCGCGGGAACCGGCTTCCAGAGACTCCACCGCGGAGAAGAAGGAGCGCTTGCCGGCATTACCCAGCGCCTTGCCGGTCGTCATGGGCTGGGTGTCGCCCTCACCGCGCTTGCCCTGCAGGAAGAAATTGACGAAGCCCACGGCAATGGCGGCCAGAATGGAATAGGCCGCGGAGTGGGACATGGTCTTGCTGCCGGAGGACACCAGCCACACCAGCAGGATCAGGGGAATGATCAGGTAGCAGTCACGGACCAGCAGACGCCACGCAGGCAGCTCCTCGCGGGGAACGCCCTTCAGGCCCAGCTTCTTGGCCTCCAGATGGACGGCGATGAAAATCCCGGTGAAGTACAGCAGCGCGGGCAGGATGGCCTTGACGGCCACCTGGGCGTAGGGCAGCTTCATGTACTCGGCCATGAGGAAGGCTGCCGCACCCATGATGGGGGGCATGATCTGGCCGCCGGTGGAGGCCGCGGCCTCGACGGCGCCGGCGAACTCGGGCTTGTAGCCGGTCTTCTTCATCATGGGGATGGTGAAGGAACCGGTGGTGACGGTGTTGCCCACGGAGGAGCCGGACACCATGCCGCACAGGGCGGAGCTGATAACAGCCACCTTCGCCGGGCCGCCGCTGGACCAGCCGGCGATGCGGTTGGCAAAGCTGATGAAGAAGTTGGCGATGCCGGTGCGCTCCAGGAACGCGCCGAAGATGATGAACAGAACGATGTAGGTATAGCACACGTTGATGGGCGTGCCGATGACGCCGGAGGTGGTGTAGAACAGCTTGTAGATAATGGTTTTCAGCGCGTCATACAGGGTGGCACCGTTCACCGCGCCGGCGTAGCTCAGCTGGTTGATGAACGCGTACACGATCAGCACGCCGGCCACGCACAGAATAGGCAGGCCCACGCAGCGGCGGCACAGCTCCATCAGGATCAGGATACCCACCACGCCGATGATGACGTGGACCGTCTCGATACGGGTGGACAGGCGCACCAGCGTCATGGCGTTCAGCGCGAAGTAGAAGAAGCAGGCCGCGCCCACCACCATCAGCACGATATCGTACCAGGGCAGGTAGTTGACCCTGACGTGGTGCTTGCTGGCGGGGTAGGTCAGGAAGCCGATGATAATGATGCAGCCCACGAACATGGTGAGCCGGATCTCGGGCATGGCCTTGGAAAACAGGGTCATGCCGATGCAGAACAGGCCGAACGCGGCCATGAGGATGCGGATGATCAACTGGGGCGTGCCCTCCCACAGGCGGGTGGCGGATTCACGGTCATATTTACGCATGACCGCGTCCAGATCCGGGGCCTCGTCCGCGGCGGTATTGACACCGTCGGCCGGGCCGGTATCCGGTTTTTTCTTGTCGATGCTCATAGTCGTTTCTCTCCCTGAAGATTACAGAATAGCGCGAGGACTACGGCGGGAAACCCCGCCGTAGCCTCGAAAAGCGTCAATTTTCTGCTAAGGATTTAGTCGCCGAAGTACACGTCCTTGGCGATGACGGTCTCGGTGTAATAGTCGGAGGTCTCCAGCAGCTTGGCGATGTGCTCGCTGTCCAGGCTGACCAGGTAGGTATCCTTGGTGGTGGCCAGGTCGGTCACAGCGGTGGTGGGGGCGCCGGCCACGATGAAGGCGGCGTCGATCTGGCCGTTCTTCAGAGCGTCGGCGCTGTCGCTGAAGGACTGGTAGGTGGGCTTGATGTCGTCCTCGGTCAGCCCGTAAGCACCCAGGACGTCAATGGCGTTGAAGTACACGCCGGAACCGGGAGCGCCGATGGACACGGACTTGCCGGCCAGGTCAGCCACGGTCTTGATGCTGGCGTTGGTGGTGACGATCTGCACCTGCTCCATGTACAGGGCGGCCACAGTGGAAAAGCCCTCGACCTTGCTCTCGAACAGGTTGGTGCCGTTGTAGGCGTAGGCCATCACGTCGGACTGGCAGAACGCGAAGTCAGCGGTGCCGTCCACCAGCTCCTGCACGTTGGCCTGAGAGCCGTTGCCCACCAGACCCACGACGTTGATGCCGGCGTTGTTGGTGGCGTGCTGGGCGATCACGGAGCCGAAGGCGTAGTAGGTGCCGGACTCGCCGCCGGTGACGAAGCGCAGGTTGCGGGAGTCGGTGTTGCCGGCGCCGTCCTTGACGGAGGCGACCTCAAAGCCCTTCTCGGCGAAGTACTTGGCAGCGCCGGGGTGATAGGGCACGGAGGTAATGGAAGCGCCGTACTCCAGACTCAGCTCGCCGTACTTGGCGTGGCTGGTGGTCAGGGACGCGGCGTTGTCGAAGATGTCCGCCACGAACTTGTACACGTCGTCGCTGGACACGTCGTCGCGGGCCAGGATCACCGCGCCCACGGCCACGGTGGTGGTGTCGGTATGCTCAGCGGTCACATCGCCGCTGTCGTCCTTCTTGTCGCCGCAGGCGACCAGGCTCAGCGCCATGACCAGCGCCAGAACCAGTGCAAAAAACTTTTTCATGTTCTTTCTCCTTATTGATAGATAAATTGTTTTCCTCTTCCTGAAAAACAACTTTTTCCGCCGGCCGGTCGGGCACGGCGGTGTTCAACGGTGCCATTATATCGCAGGCGTAAACTTTTTGCAATATCTAAATGCAGAAAATTTCATTTTTCTGCGGAACGATTTTCCCGTCCGTGCGGACATTCCGCTTTTCTTAGTCGGTATTTCTTTCGGCAAATCCGTAGTTTTGTCTGTATCATGGTACTTTTTAGCGGTGGTCTATTCATAATGTTAAATTGTTTTATGCAGGAACGCCCCGCAAGAAGTGCATTTTTTGCCGTGCAATCCTGCAAAATAACAGAGGCGGGGCAAAGCCCCGCCTCTCAGCTTTCTGTCACATTCAACAGCTGCGCCGCAGCAGCTCGCATACCAGTTCATAGGTGCGCTCCGTGGAAGGCACGCTTAGCCGCTCCCGTACGGAGTGTACATCGTGCAGCTCCGGCCCCATGGACACCGCGTCCAGACCGGGGATCTTCTCCATCAGCAATCCGCACTCCAGACCGCCGTGGGTGGCCTCCACCACGCCGTCCTTACCGGTAAGATCCTTATACGCCGCCAGCAGCGTATCCCGGAACTGCGACTCCCTCTTGTACTGCCAGCCGGGGTACACGCCCCGCTCTGCCACAGTGCCGCCCGCCAGCGCCGCCACAGCCCGCACGCGCTGCGCCAGCATCAGCTTCCGGGACGCGATGGACGACCGGATGGAGAACGCGATGTGCAGTCCGTCGCCGTCCAGCTTCACCACGCCCATATTCAGGGATGTCTGCACCAGACCGGGGAAATCCGTGTCCATAGCCTCCACGCCCTGCGGCATGGCCGTCAGCGCCTGCACCAGCGTCACGGTGCGCTCTGCGGACACGGCTTTTGCCGTCTCCGCCGCCGCGCAGGTCAGCGTCACATCGGGGTCGGTGACGGCGTACTCGTTTTTCAACGCCGCGTCAAACTCCCGGATGAACGCTTCGAACGCCCGGCCGCTGCCCTTGGGCAGCGCCACCGCCGCATCGCAGCGGGAGCAGATCACGTTGTCGAACTGGCCGCCGGAGATGGCCGCCAGCCGCAGACCGGGGAACTTCTCCAGCGCTGTGGCCAGTACCCGTCCCATGAGGCGGTTGCCGCTGCCGCGTCCCAGATGGATGTCCGCACCGGAGTGACCGCCCCGCAAGCCGGCCACGGTGATGCCGAAGCCCTCCATGCCCGCCGCATCGGTCAGCGCTGCGGGCAGCAGGCAATCGGCGTGCATGCCGCCTGCGCAGGACACGGTGAACACGCCCTCCAGCTCGGAGTCCAAATTCAGCAGCTTTTTGCCCTTCAGGTCAGAGCAGTCCAGCGCAAAGGCGCCGTCCATGCCCACCTCCTCGTCCACGGTGAACACCGCCTCGATGGGCGGATGTACCAGCGTATCGTCCGACAGGATCGCCAGGATCATGGCCACGGCAATGCAGTTGTCGCCGCCCAGCGACGTCTTGTCCGCCCAGATCCACTCACCGTCGGTCATCAGGTCAAGTCCCTCGCGGGTCATGTCCTTGGTGCAGTCGTCGGTCTTGGCGCACACCATGTCGATGTGTCCCTGCAGGATGATCGGCTCGGCGCTCTCATGGCCGGGGGATGCCGGCTTCCAGATCACCACATTGTTGCACGGCTCCTGCCGGTACTTCAGTCCCAGTTCCTTGGCAAAGTCCACGCACAGATCGCTGATGATCTTCGTGTTGCCGCTGCCGTGGGGCACCGAGCACAGCTTTTCAAAATATGCGAACACCTTTTCTGGCTTCAAGCCTTTCAAAACAGCCATTTTGATACTCCTTTCCCATGCGGCCGCAGTCTCCGCGCCGCCCATTCAGTATAGCATATCCGCCTGCCGCCCGCAAGCAAGTCCCTATGCGCCCACAGCCCATGCTTTCGCATGGGCTGTGTATGCAGCACACATTATCAGAAGTCGCCCAGGCCCATATCGTCCTCGGTGTTGGGCGCTTCCTCGTCGTCCTCCTCGGTGGGAGGCGCGGGGATGAATTCCTCCAGATAGGCCTCCTCCGGCAGACCAGCCATATACGCCGGCAGGTTGATGATGATGCCATCGATGTTATGGGGCAGTGTCATTTGGTACGTTTCCGTTGTCTCGCTGCCGCCCTTCTGCTGCATGACCTCCACGGTCAGCTCCAGCTTGTCGCCGATGACGGTGGTCAAGCAGCGCTCCTTTTCGTACAGCTTGGAGATCTGCTCGCCGTTCACATACACAGTGATCTTATAGGGTGCCTCCACAGACTGGCCGCCCTTGTCCACTGCGCGGTTGTCGAAATAGACGGTGTGGCCGCGGCCGATGCGCAGCATCAGCACGGCGACGAGCACCAGCACCAGAACGAAGGCGATACGGATGATCCACGAACGTTTCGTCGTTTTCATGCGGTTCTCCCCTCCTCCTCGGCCTTCTGCTCAATGGCCAGCTGCTGACCCAGCGTGCGGTTCTCCTTGCGCTTCTTGGCCTCGTACATGACCAGTGCCACGGTGATAACGGCGTAGGACACGAACACGCGGAAGTACTCGCCGATCATGGAGTCGCCGGTGATCTTGGTTCCGGCGGCCGGCGCCACGATGAACATGGTATGGAACAGGAGCACACCCAGGAACACGTTGCCGATGGACGCCTTTTCCACGGAGGCGCCGCCCACCAGCAGCGCGGCGATGCAGAACATGCCGACGTTGGTATGCGCCGTATAGGTGGGGAAGTTGCCCATGTTCTGCAGGTAGATGATCATGCCGAAGCCCGCGAACACGGTGGACATGACGATGGAGATCAGGCGGGTGCGGTCCACATTGATGCCGGCGTCCCGCGCCACGTTCATGTCCTGTCCCACCGCGCGCATGTCCTGTCCCAGCTTCGTGCGGCGGAACCACACGATGAACAGGCAGGCCAATGCGATGATGATCAGCGTCAGCACGGGGATCTTCACGCCGCCCACATAGACGGCCAGCGCGTTATCCACGCTCTGCCGCATCTGCAGAAGGCTGACTGTGTTGCGGATACCAAAGCCGCGGGGCAGCTTCAGTGTGTTGTGGAGGATGGGGATGATGGGCCCCATCATATACAGCACCACCAGCTGGTACACACCGGTCATGCAGTAGGCGATAAAGTAGCTGGTGACCATCTCGCGGCCCTTGGCGCGGTTCAGGATGTTGCCGCACATAAGACCCAGCAGAATGGACAGGGGGATGGACAGGATGGCCGCCAGCACCAGACCGGGGATACCCCAGATCTGCCAGTCCGCCACCAAAATCAGCGCGATCTCGCCGGCCATAGCACCCAGCGTCATGGCAAAGTTCAGACCCATACCGGCCATAATGGGGATCAGCAGGCTCAGGATCAAAAAGGCGTTGCGCCCCAGACGGGTCATAGCCTCGTTAAGTATGTAGCTCACCGGCAGGCCGGACACGGGAATGAGCACGGCGCAGATGATGATAAACAGGACGGGCACTGAGTTTTTGCCCAGGAATTGCTTTACGTCGAATCTCTTACCCTTCATGTCAGCGCCCCCTTTCCGTCTTTCTGGTCAGGGCATAGAGGATCATGCCGTTGGATACCACGATACGGATGACCTCGCTCATATCCATCTGGAAGGCGGCGCTCATCACGGTGGGGGTCATGGTCACCACGCCCTGATACAGGATCGTACCGATAATCACATTGCCGATGGATGCCTTATTCACCGACGCGCCGCCGATCAGGATGGCGGCCACGGCGGGCATGGCCATCCAGAAGGGGCCGTTGTACAGCTGTATGAAGCCGAAACCCTGCTCATACACCAGAATACCCACAGCACCCAGCCAGGTGGACATGATCACGGAGATAAGCCGCATCTTGTCCACGTTGATGCCCGCTGCGCGGGCAAAGGCGGGGTTGGAGCCCACAGCGGTCATGGCGGTGCCGGTCTTGGTGTGCAGGAACGCCCACATCAGCACGGCCATCAGCACGAAGAACAGCAGCGTACCGGTGGGGATCACCAGATTGATGCCGATGCTGTTCAGGTCGATGGTCAGAATGTTGGCCAGCGCCTTGTCGTAATAGCCCTCCAACGAAATGACGGTACGCAGACCGCTGGCGGAGAAGCCCCACACCATGGTAGGGTGCTTGTACGGCAGCAGCAGCCACATCATGCACATGAAGGACACGGACGAGAAGCCCACGTAGGTGGCGATCATCATCTCGCCGCCCTTGATCTTGTTCAGCAGCCAACCATAGCCGCCGCCGAACAGCAGGGCAAAGGGCGTGGCGATGAGGATGGCCATCAGGAAGCTGGCAAAGCCGGTGTAGCCCAGCTCGATGGACAGCGTGGCACCCAGCAGTCCGGACACGATACCCAGCGGCAGGCCGAAGTTCAGGCCGCAGCCGGAGTGTACCATGGGCACCATGGCCAGCACCATCACGGCGTTCCAGCTGAAACGGGTGATGATATTGGTGATCTGTGTGGGGAAATCCAGCCCCACGCAGGGCGCGGCGATGAGCAGCAGCAGCAGGAAGCACGCGATGATCAGACGCGGCAGGCCGAAGCTGTCCACCAACTCTCTGAATTTTGACTTGTTTCCAAGTGTGGTCGTATTGCCCATTTCTTCCTCCTTACTTCACCTGACTGACCATGAGCATACCGAACTCCTCGGAGGAATGGTCAGCAGGCAGGATACCGGCGACCCTGCCGCCGGAGACGATGGCGATGCGGTCGCAGATCTGGCGCAGCTCCTCCAGCTCGGAGGAGATCATCACCACCGTGACGCCGGATTCGCGGTTAAATTTCTTCAGCGCCTCCAGCACCAGCGCCTTGGCGCCCACGTCGATGCCGCGGGTAGGCTCGGACACGAAGAGGAAGCGGGGCTCCAGCGCGAACGCCTTGGCCAGACACACCTTCTGCTGGTTGCCGCCGGACAGCTCTCTGGCCTTCTGCCCGGAGCCGGTACACTTGATCTGCAATTCATCGATATACCGGTTCGTCACCGTGTGGATGGCCTTTTCGTCGCGCCATGTGAAGAAACCCATTCTCTTCAGGAACTTGTTCTGCACCTGCATGGCGGGGAACGCCACGTTCCACTCCAGTGACTCATCCAGCAGCAGACCCACGCCGCGCCGATCCTCGGACACAAAGGCCAGCTGGGAGTCCAGGCACTTCCGGGGGCTGTTCAGCGCGATGGGCTTGCCGTCGAACTCCACGGTGCCGCCCGCCTCGTACAGGCCCATCACACCGTTGGGAATACCCAGCTTGCCCTGGCCGGCCAGACCGCCGATGCCCAGGATCTCGCCCTCCTTCACGTCCAGATCCACGTTGCGGACGATCTCGCCGGGCATATCCACCCACAGCTTGCGGATGGACAGAATGGTGCGGGCATCGGAGTGGTCGCGGATGTCGTGGGCAGCGCCGCCGGCAGCCACCTCGCGCCCCACCATGTAGTGGGTGATGTCGCGGACATCCGTCTCGCCGGCGGCCACGTCCTTGACAACGTAGCCATCCCGCATGATGACCACCTTATCGCACACCGACAGGATCTCCTGCAGGCGGTGGGTGATGAAGATCACGGCGATGCCCCGGGAGGCCATGCCGCGGATGGAGTCCAACAGCGCCTGTGCCTCCTGCTCGGTGAGCACGGCGGTGGGCTCATCCAGGATCAGCAGCTTCAGGTTCTCCTTGCTCAGCTCGCGGGCGATCTCCGTGAACTGCTTGTGCCCCACGGGCATGCTGCTGATGACCATCTTCTGGTCGATAGCCACGCCCATCTTCTCAATGGCTTTTGCGGCGCGGTTATCCATTTCCTTATAGTCGAGAGTGTCCAGGCGCGGGCCGAACACTTCTGAAATGACGCTTTTTTTCTTGGGCTCGCGGTTGAGGAGGATGTTCTCCGTGGCAGTAAAGCCGGGGATCAGCGAGAACTCCTGATGCACCATGCCGATGCCGGCCTTCAGCGCATCAAAGGGGGTGTTGAACTGCACTTTTTCTCCGTCGATCAGGACATCCCCCTCGTAGCCGCCCGTCTCACGGATCACGTCCATGCCAAACAGTATTTTCATCAAGGTGCTCTTTCCGGCGCCGTTTTCGCCCACCAGACCCAGCACCTCGCCCTCTTTCAAGGT
>ERZ1032396.116-NODE-116-length-11748-cov-6.809801_pt1 | contig 11748 bp, 10 predicted proteins | sample MGYA00517099_ERZ1032396 | MGnify/ENA primary metagenome ERZ1032396 (study PRJEB33719, sample SAMN04261382) | wastewater metagenome | biome: periurban shantytown; feature: human; material: feces | host: Homo sapiens | place: Peru: Lima | collected 2012-01-15 ...
AGTCCTGCACATGCTGTGACAGAGGTGTGATAGGGAACTATGAAAAATAGAGCTGCTTGCGCAGCAAAAATAAAGGTTTCAAAGCTCTATGACTTTGAAAACCAGTAATGACAAGCGCTGGCAGCTCTTTTTTATGAAGCAGGCTGTGCGGGGTTTTGCGCTGCAGGGCTGAGGACGGCATTGATGGTGTGCACATCCTGCATGCGCAGATTGCCCGCAGCCTGGCGCAGTTGCAGCAGGCCAAGCAGCAGCTGGTATCGGGCATGTGCCAGGTCTTTTTGCGACTGGAACAGCTGGCTCTGGGCGTTGAGCACGTCCAGATTGATGCGCACACCTACCTCGTAGCCGAGCATATTGGCTTCCAGAGAACTCTGGCTGGAAGCGACCGCAGTTTCCAGTGCCTTGACCTGTTCATAGGTCGACTGCACGCCAAAGAAGGCCGTGCGCACGGCCTGGGCGACCTGGCGTCTGGCGCCTTCCAGATCTGCGCGGGCTTTTTCCTCGAGTGACAGGGTTTCCTTGACGCGGTTTTGCACGGCAAAACCTGCAAACAGAGGAATGTTCATGACCACGCCCACGCTGCCGACTGTGGAGTTGACGCGGCCGCCGGGCATACCCGGAGTCAATGAGCCATCGGGGTTGCGCTGCGTGCCGTAGCTGGCCTGAAGATCCACCGTGGGCTTGTGGCCAGCGTAGGCCTTGTCAGTTTCCAGTCTGGCAATGTCCTGCGCAATGCGAGTCTGGCGGATTTGCGGGCTGTGGTTTTCCGCCTGGTCCAGCCAGGCTTGCAGGTCGCCAGGTGTCAGTTCAGGCAGGCGCTCGGGCTGGGCGAGGGGCCAGGGGCTGGCATTGCTGGTGCCCAGCAGTTGATCGAGCGCAGCCTGGGCAACGCGCACATCGTTGGCTGCAGCAATTTCCTGGGCGCGGATCAGGTCCAGGCGGGATTGCGCTTCGCGCGCATCCGTGATGGTGGCGTCGCCAATTTCAAAACGGTGCTTGGCAAATTCGTATTGTTCAGCGACCGAGCGTTGCTGGGCGCGGACCAGCTTGAGCGTTTCCTGTGTGGTCAGTACCTGGAAGTAGGCCTGGGCTGTGCGCACCAGGAGGTCCTGCGAGGCTGCATCAAGCTGAATCTGAGCCAGTTCTGCCTGAAACTGGCCCTGCTTGTAAGTGGCAAAGTTGGCAGGGTTGTACAGCGGCTGGGTGGCCTGCAGGCTGGCGGAGTCTTGACGGGCATCCAGCTGGCGTGAGGGGAAATCACCGCGCACACGTGTTTCGCTGTACTGGCTGTCGGCCTGAATGCCAATCTGTGGCAGCAAGCCGGCTTTGGCCTGTGCGCTCTGGCTGAGGGTGGCCTCGTACTGTGCACGTGCACTTTGCCAGGCAGCGTCGTAGGTCTGGGCCCGCTCGGTGAGTTCGACCAGACTTTGGGCCTGCGCGGCAGGCCATGCGCAGCACAGTGCTGCAGCGCAGGCCAGATGACTGAGCGAGAAGCGGAAAGCGGCAAGGTTTCGCAACGCAGTGGGGAACACCATGAATTCGTCTCCAGAATCTCGCTCAGGGCTGTGTCAGTACGTGGGCACGCTCGGATCGCGTTCCTGCGACCATGCGTTAATGCCGCCGGCGATGTTGGCTACCGATTCAAAACCGGCGCGCACCAGATAGTTCGCCACACTCATGCTGCGTGCGCCGTGGTGGCACAGGCAGGCAGTGGGGCGGTCAGGGTCCAGCTCTTCAAAGCGAGAAAGGATTTGCCCCATGGGAATGCACTGCAGCTCAAACTGGTCGCTGGGCGCAATGCTGGCGATCTGGCATTCCCAAGGCTCACGAACGTCAAGCACCAGAGGCTTGACGGCATCACCGGCGAATTGACCCAGCCACTCATCAAACTGGGCTGGGGGGACTTGATAGAACATGCAAACTTTCTCCGGTGATGCGGGCAGGGAACTTAGAACTTGAAACGGTTGGTCGTGTTGAAACCGTGCAGGCGAGGAGCCACGATGTCCCAAGGGGTCTTGGTCACGATGGAGCCGCCTTGCTTGGTGACCACGGTGAAACGCATCACGGGCTCATTGCCAACGATGGCAGACAGTCGGCCACCATCTTTGAGGTGGGGCAGGAGCTCTTCAGGAATGCTTTCCACCGAGCCGCTGAGCATGATGACGTCAAAGGGGCCTTCAGGCAGCACGTCCTTGGAACCATCGGCCACGCGCACGCTCACGTTGTCGCAGCCAGCGTCAGCCAGGTTTTCGCGTGCCATTTCGGCCAGCTCGGCGTTCAGCTCCAGTGTCACCACTTCCTTGGCCAGCTTGGACAGCAGGGCAGCGCTGTAGCCAGAACCGGTGCCAATTTCCAGCACGTGGTCGGTGGGCTGCACGTCCACGTCGTTGATCATGCGGGCTTCCACGCGGGGCTGGAACATGCATTCGCCCTTGTCCAGGGACTGAGCGCCTTCAGTCAGAGGAACGAGCACGTCCATGAATGCCAGGCTGTAGTGTGCAGGTGGGGTGAAATCTTCGCGGCGCACGGTGTAGAGCGCGTCCAGCAGGCGTTCACCGTCCACATTCCAGGGGCGCACTTGCTGCTGGACCATGTTGTAACGTGCGTTTTCGGTGGGGTCGTTACGGTCTAACAGGCTGTTCAGGGGCAAATTCATGGTGGTCTCCTCCGCTACGGGATGGCTTATCTGAAACAAATCCGTGATTCTACGAGGGTGAGGATGGGTTTGCGGCCTTATCGGACTCGCGCCCATGCCAAAGTCGCTTGAGCCACTGCGTGAAATCATCCAGATAGCAATACACCACGGGCACGACCACCAGCGTCAGCAGCGACGAGGTAATCACCCCACCAATGACGGCCTGGCCCATGGGGGCGCGCTGCTCGGCCCCTTCGCTGACGGCAAAGGCCAGCGGCACCATGCCAAACACCATGGCCAGCGTGGTCATCAGAATCGGGCGCAGACGCACGCGAGCCGCCAGCAGCAGGGCCTGCTCGCGGGGCAGACCCGGGCTGATCTCGCCTTGCTCGTTCGTGTGTTCGCCACGGGCACGGATGGCAAAGTCCACCAGCAAGATGGCGTTCTTGGTGACCAGGCCCATGAGCATCACGATGCCGATGATGGAGAACATGCTCATGGCAGAGTTGAACATCATCAGTGCCAGCACCACGCCAATCAGGGTCAGGGGCAGCGAAGTCATCAGCGCCAGCGGCTGGATAAAGCTCTTGAACTGGCTGGCCAGAATCATGTAGATGAAGATAACGGCCAGCGCCAGTGCAGACACGGCATAGGCAAAGGACTCATTCATGTTCTTGGTAGAGCCCCCAAACTCCCAGTGGTAGCCGGGCGGCAATTGCAGATCCTGCAGCATCTTGGCAATGTCACTGGAGACTTCACCCGCCGAACGCAGCGAGGTATTGGCGGTGAACTGCACTTCTCGCGTCATGGAGCGGCGGTTGATCTGGCTGGGGCTGCGCGACTCGACCACATCGGCCACCTGATTCAACTCCACCACACGCGGGCTGCCATCTGCCTGTGTCTGTACAAAAGGCAGGTGCTGCAAGTCCGCAGGCTGGGTGCGTGCTTCAGGCGCCAGGCGCACATTCACGTCATAGGTTTCATCATCGCTGGCGCGCCAGTTGCCAATGGTGTCGCCAGCCACCAGCGTGCGCAGGCTGCTGGCAATGCTGGCCACGGAAAGCCCCAGATCAGCCGCTGCATCACGGTGGACTTTGACTTCCACAATGGGTTTGGGCGGCTGCAGGCTGCTGTCCAGATCGACCAGACCGGGAATGTGCTGCAGCTTGCTCTGCAGCTCCTGGCTGATGCGGTCCAGCTCCTGCAGGTCAGGCCCCATGATGGAAAACTCGATCTGCTTTTGGCCGCTCACGGGTTCCAGCTGGCCCACGTGCGTGACCAGAATGCCGGGAATGCCCCGCAGTGCATCACGCAGCGTGCGCGTCATCTGCTCCAGACTCTGAGCGCGTTCGCTGCGGTCTGTCAGGCGAATGTAGATGCTGGCCGAGTGCTTGCCTTCGGCGCTGCCTGTGTTGATGGTGGTCAGCGTATAGCGCACGCCGGGCTGGGCGCGGATGATGGCTTCCACCTGCCGTGCCTTGGTTTCCGTGGCTTCGATGGAGGAGCCTTGCGGCGTTTCGAAGTTGACGTAGGTTTCCGAAAAGTCCGCACCGGGCACAAATTCAGAGCCCAGCAAGGGCAGCATCAGCAAGCTGCTGATAAAGATGGCAAGCGCAGAGAGCACGGTGGCCAGCTTGTGCATCAGCGACCAGCGCAGCAGGCGCTGGTACAGCTCGGTCAGGTCTTCTGTCGCCTTGTCAAACCAGGCCGTGAGGCGACCGAGGGTGCGGTCGTACAGGCTGCGTTTGCTGTTCGCGGCAGGCTGCCCGTGCAGGTGAATGCTGGGGTCATGCCAGACGCTGGAGAGCATAGGGTCCAGCGTGAAGCTGACGAACATGGAAATCAGCACCGCTGCCACGATGGTGATGCCAAATTCGTGGAAGAACTTGCCAATGATGCCGCCCATGAAACCAATGGGCAGGAACACGGCCACGATGGACAGGGTGGTCGCCAGCACGGCCAGACCAATTTCCTGCGTGCCGTCCATGGCAGCGTCATAGGGCGACTTGCCCATTTGCACGTGGCGCACGATGTTCTCGCGCACCACGATGGCATCGTCAATCAACAGGCCCACGCACAGCGACAGCGCCATCAGCGTGACCATGTTGATTGAAAAACCAAACATGTACATGAACCAGAAGGTGCCGATCAGCGCAATGGGCAGGGTCAGGCCGGTGATGATGGTCGAGCGCCAGGAGTTCAGGAACAGAAACACAATCAGTACCGTGAGCACCGCGCCTTCAATCAGCGTCTGGCGCACGTTGTCCACAGCCACCTGAATGGGGCGGGCCGTGTTGGCAATGGTCTCGAGCATGATGCCGGGCGGCAGGTCCTGGTCCAGCTCTGCGACCACACGGTTGAGGCCGTTGACCACTTCGATGGTGTTTTCATCCTGTGCTTTTTGTACCGACAGCACCAGCGTGCGCTCGCCGTTGTACAGCGCCAGGCTCTCCAGTTCCTGCGCGCCATCCTGAATGCGCGCCAGCTGGCCCAGGCGCACAGGGGCGCCATTGCGCTGTGCAACCACAATGTCGGCGAACTGCTCAGGGCGGGCAACGCGTGCATTGATCTGCACCACGCGTTCCTGCTGCAAAGAGCGGATGGTACCTACCGGCAGGTCCTGGTTTTCGCTGCGCACCGCCTGCACCACCTGAGCTGGGGTGATGCCATAGGCTTTGAGCGATGTGGGCTCCAGATAGATATTGATCTCGCGCGGTGTACTGCCCACCAGATTGACGGCACCCACGCCGCGCACGTTTTCCAGGCGTTTTTTAAGCACCTGGTCGGCCCAGGTGGTCAGCTGGATGGGCGTGAGTGGCTGGGCGCCTTCAGGCAAGGTAGCTGGATTGGGCAGTACCGCCACAGACCACACGGGTGCGCTGGCCGGGTCAAAGCGCAGCACCCACGGCTCCTTGACCTCATCTCGCAGCGTAGGACGTACGGTGGCTACTTTCTCGCGCACATCGTCAGCGGCCTTGCGGCCATCCATGTGCAGCTGGAACTCGATGATGATGACGGACTTGCCTTCGTAGCTGCGCGAGGTCAGCGCATTAATGCCCGAAATCGAATTGATGGCTTCTTCCAGCGGCTTGGTGACTTCGCTTTCCACCACTTCGGGTGAAGCGCCGGGATAGTCCACGGTGACGACCACCACGGGAAAATCCACATTCGGGAACTGATCAATCGCCAGACGCTGGTAGGAAAACAGACCCAGCACCACAAAGGCCAGCATGACCATGGTGGCCATGACCGGATTGCGCAGACTTACCTTGGTAAACCACATGATGCAGCTCTTCTTTCTGCGCTACGAGGCATTGGACGGCTGGGCAGGTGTGGATTGCGGCTGCAGCTCAACCCGCGTGCCTGCAGGAATACGCCCCGCAGAGCCTGTGAGCACGATCTGTTCAGGCTGCAAACCTTCAACGGCTACCCAGGTCACGTCCTGCCCCACGCTGCGTGCGCCCAGCGACACCGTGGTGTGCTGCACGGTGCCATCCCGCACGGTCTGCACATAGGGCAGAGGCTGGTCGGTATGCACGGCAGACAGGGGAACAGCCAGTGTTTCCAGACTGCCGGTCTGGATAAAGCCTTCTACATACATGCCGGGTCGCAGGGTGACGCCTTCAGCGGGCAGTACCTGCAGATAGACAGGTACCGCACGGTTGCTGCTGGAGGCGCTGGGGTTGATGCGCACCACCTTGGCCTGCAGGCTCTGAGGCAGCTGACCGTTGCTGGCACGCAGCTGCAGGCTTGCCGCCTGGCCGATCTGAACCTGTGCAGAGTCGTTGGCAGGAATCTGCGCTTCCAGCTCCAGCGCAGACAGGTTTACGACTTCCACAATGGGAGCTTCCACATTCACGCGTTCGCCGTTTTGTGCCATGCGGCTGGCAATCTGGCCGTCAATGGGGCTGCGCAGCACGGTGTCATCCAGATTTTTACGGGCAGCATCCTGCGCCGCACGTGCTGCGGCATGGTTGGCCTGTGCGGCCTGCAGGTTAGACAGCGAAGCCGTCAGGGCCGTATCAGAGATAAAGCCCTTGGCCACCAGTGCGCGGTTGTTGTCGTACTGGCGCTGGGCAATCGTGACCTGGGCCTGTGCAGCATCGGCCTGCAGCTTGGCCTGGCGAAAGCGTGCCTCGGTTTCTGTGGCATCGACCCGGGCAATCACCTGGCCGCGTGTGACACGGTCGCCTTCACGCAGCTGCAGATCGCGCAGTTCCCCGGGAATGCGGGCTTTGACGAGCGCGCTGTCCATGGCTGAGAGGCTGCCGGTGATGGGAATGCCCAGTGGCATCTGCCTGGGCTGCACGGTAAACCACTCCTGTGAAGGAATGCTGAAAGTGCGTGCAGCGCTTGCTGTGCTTGCCTCAAGTGCTTCTTTTTTTGCGCTTCTGCCATCGACCGCTCGCCAGACGCCAGCTGCGATGGCAATGACAGAAATAATGGCCAGCAGCCACATCCATTTCGGCACACGAAAGGAAGAGGAAGAAGAAGTCTGCGTCATGCGGATAGTGCGGCAAGGCCGCGCAGAAGGTTGTCAACGTGAATATCGAAGTACGCCGTGTCGCTGATGCCCAGCGATTCGGGGTAGTGCACACCCATGGAATGCCTCCACTGGATGTAGGAGAACATGGGCGTCATGATCAGGTGCACGCCAGCGTCCAGGTCAATGGGCCGGAACTCGCCACGTGCAATACCGCGTTCCAGAATGCGGCGCACCAGCGCCTGCCCGGGGTAAATCACTTCCTGCAGGTAAAAGCTGGCCAGCTCAGGGAAGTTGCAGCACTCGCTGGTCATCAGCTTGTAGATGCCACCTGCTTCGCTGTTGGCAATGCGCTCCAGCCAGACAGCAAAGGCATAGCGCACCAGATCGGCCGTGCTGCCGGTAAAGCTTTCCAGCTCGGCCTGCCATTCGGCAAAGCGCCCGGCAATGTTTTCGCGCACCACGGCCTTGAGCAGGGCCTCCTTGCTGGGGTAGTACAGAAACAAGGTGCCTTTGGAGACATTGGCCAGCGCAGCCACTTCTTCCACGCGGGTGGCGGCATAGCCTTTTGCCACAAACAGGCGCGTGGCCGCCGCCAGCAGTTCAGCCGGGCGTGCTGCTTTGCGGCGAGTGCGGCGGGTGGAAGCAGTGTTCACCTGAGTGTCAGAGCGGTAGGGGAAAAAGAAAATGACCGATCGGTCATTAACCAGAATCTTAGAAAGCAGATGGGTGTGCGTCAAGTAAGGATTGCTTCCTGCATGGACAAGCATGGTGCCGGTAGTCAGTGCGGGATGACAGCGTGTACAAACAGGGCATGAAGGAAACCATCTATTTCGGCGGCGGCTGCTTCTGGTGCACAGAAGCTGTGTTCGACCGCGTACGGGGCGTGCTGGATGTGCAAAGCGGTTACGCCAATGGCCATGTGCCCAACCCCAGCTACGAGCAGGTGTGTGAAGGCACGACCGGGCACGCCGAAGTGCTCAAAGTGGAGTTTGACCCGGCGCAGATTGCACTGGAGCAGTTGCTGGAGATCTTCTTTGGCACGCACGACCCCACCACACTTAACCGCCAGGGCAACGATGTAGGCACGCAGTACCGCAGTGCCATCTACACAACCACCGAGGCCCAGCTGCAGCAGGCACAGGCTTTTGTGCAGCAGCTCAATGCGCAGAACACCTTTGGTCAGCCGGTTGTGACGCAGGTGCAGCCGCTGGACAACTACTGGCCCGCCGAGGGCTACCACCAGGACTACTTTGCGCGCAATCCATTGCAGGGCTACTGCGCCTATGTGGTCGGCCCCAAGGTGCAGAAGTTCCTGCATACCTTTGCGCAGCACGTGAAGCAGGACGACTGAAGCTGCACTTTGCACAGGCATAATTGCAACTGTGTTGCGTTAGCAATGCCATGGAATTGCCTATGCCTGTTGTTTCACCTTCTACACCACTGCAGCTGCCCGCTGGCATGCGTGCCACGCGTGCGGTGCTGGCCATGCTTGACATCCTGCCCCAGCAGCCCATGCAGGGCTGGACCGAAAGTACGGTCGAATCCGCCTTGCAGGCGCGTGGGGTGGTGGTGAATCGCGTGACGGTGTACAGGGCGCTGGACCGCTTTGTGCAGGCGGGCTTGCTGCAGCGCAGCGTGGATGCTTCGCGTGTGACGCGTTACTGGCTGCGCTCGGCAGAGGGTGCCGATGCCGTGCCGCAACTCGAATGCACGCGCTGCCGCCAGCACTTCAGCCTGGATCAGGGCTCAGCCGCCGTGCAGTCGGCGCTGCAGGCTCTGCGCCAGGCCCTGGCACACAGCGCGGGTGTGCGCAATTCTTCCATTGATGTGGCCATGCATGGCGAGTGCGCGCAATGTGCACAAAGCCCTGAATGAGCGCCACACGCAGCACGTTTGGCTTTTTTACCTTCACCCCTTCAAGGACTTCACACCATGAAATCACTGCTTTGCATCTTTGCCGCCACTTTGGCGCTGAGCGCACCGGCTTTTGCCCATAACCACGACCATGCCAAGGATGCGCACGCCCATGACCACGCAGCGCCTGCATCCAGCCAGCTGGACAAGCACACGCTGGAAGACATCGAACGCCACCGCGGTATGGCGCGCGCCCACGAGCAGGCCGCACAGTGTCTGGAACAGGGCAACAAGTACGAAGACTGCCAGAAGCAATTGCAGACCAGCTGCAAGGGCCTGGCACTGGGCAAGAACTGCGGCATGCGCCATAGCCACTAAGCACAGGGCGAGCTGCTGCGTAACTTTGTCATGACTTTCTTGTCCCGCATGCACCAACTGCGCACGCCCTGGATGGCGTGGTGGCTGGCATTGGCTCTGGTGGTGGCACCAGCGCTGGGGCGCATGCATGAAGTGCTGCACGCACCTGTATTGCCACACACCCAGGCACAGCCAGGGGATGAAGCAGGGCATGCGCTGTTTGCGGATCACTCTGCGCTGGAGTGTCTGGCCTTTGACCAGCTCAACCTCGGTTGCGACCAGCCCTTGCCGCTGGCATTGCACCCCCATGGCCAGCCGCATGCTGTTCCGGTCTGGTGCCCGGCAGCCGGTGCATGGCCTGTGGCTCGCGCGGGCTTTGATGCACGTGCACCGCCACATATGCCGGTCTGAATTTTCTAAAACCATAGCTGTTATCGCCTGCTGTATCAGCGGTAAAGCCACTTTTTATGCATATTTCCGATGTAGATGTTCCTGGTCTGCATCCATGCAATGCCGGGTAGCGAGCACGGTGAGCGCTGAAATTGCTCGCCAAAATCGGTCGCCAGTTTGTCCGTCCATGCACTGAAATCTTCTTAAGATGTCAAGCCGAGGTACGCAGGGTGCGTGCCTCGGCTTTTTTTATGGGTGTGGCAACGTGGATTCCCCTGCGCTGACGGCTTTGCTGCCTGTTGTTCTGATCATCATGAGCGGTGTGCTGGCCGCCAAGCTGGGCTGGATCCGGGCTACGGCCATTCGCGATCTGTCGCACCTGGTGTTTTATGTGCTGACCCCGGCACTGCTGTTTCGCACCATGGCCAGCGTGCGGCTGTCTGAGCTGGATTTCAAGCCCATCGTGGTGTACTTCATGGCCGCAGGGCTGGTGTTTGCGGGCACCTTGCTGGTCAACGGCTTTAACACGCTGGCTGCAACGCGTGCGCTGGGCCATACCTTCAGCAATAACGTGATGATCGGCATTCCCCTGATTGGCCTGGTGCTTGGCAAGGAGGGGTTGGTGGTTTTGCTGACCTTGATTTCCGTTCACGCGCTGCTGCTGCTGGGCAGTGGCACCTTGATTCTGGAACTTGCGCAGGCCCGGCAGCACAGCGAGGCAGGGCGGCCGCAAGGACTGCTGCGCACGCTGGGGCAGGCCGCGAAAAACAGCGTCATTCACCCTGTGCCGCTGCCGATTATTGCAGGGCTGCTGTTTGCGCAGACGGGCTGGAGCATTCCGGCTGTGATTGACAAGCCCCTGCAACTGCTGGGCTCAGCGCTGGGCGCCATGGCCTTGCTGCTGGTAGGCGTGACCCTGGCGTACAGCCGCATCGGCAGTTTGCTCAAGCCGGCACTGCGCATGGCAGGCGTCAAGATTGTGATTCACCCGCTGGTCTTTCTGGCCGTGGCTTGGTGCATGCATCTGCAGGGCATCCCCATGGTGGCCATGGCACTTGCGGCTGCCTTGCCCACAGGGGCCAATGTGCTGATGTTTGCCCAGCGCTATGGTGTGGCAGAAGAAGAGGTCACGGCCAGCATTGCACTGGGCACCATGTGCTGTCTTGTCACCGTGCCTGTGATGCTGTTGCTGATCAGTGCGGTTCAATAAAAAGATAGCTGCTAGCGCTTGAATTCATTGAGTTTCAATATGAAAAATATCTGAAAACCTTTATAGAACTGCGCAAGCAGCTATCAATATTGGATTGAATCTAGCTTACATGGTGTAAAAATCAGCTTTCAAACGTGGAAAGCTGATTTTTAGCGGCCCATTGCCATCAAGGGGCAAGACGCTCGCGCACCCACTCGTTGTTTCTCAGTTCATAACGCAGGCGGTCATGCAGACGGCTTTTGCGCCCTTGCCAGAATTCCCAGCGGTCCGGCACCAGACGAAAGCCACCCCAGTGCGGAGGGCGAGGAGGGTTCAGCAGAAACTGCGCACCGTATTTGGCCGCATTCGTCACCAACACACTGCGGCCGCTGATGACCTGGCTTTGCGGGCTGGCCCAGGCGCCAATGCGTGAGTCAAGCGGGCGGCTGTTGAAATAGGCGTCACTTTCCTGCGCACTCACACGCTCGACGCGGCCTTCGATGCGTACCACACGCTCCAGATCCACCCAGTGAAACTGCAATGCAGCAAAAGGGTTGCCAGCCAACTCCTTGCCTTTGCGACTGTCGTAGTTCGTGTACCAGACAATGCCTCGCTCGTCATAGCCCTTGATCAGCACGACCCGTGTGCTGGGTCGCATGTTGCTGCCCACGGTGGCTACCGTCATGGCGTTGGGTTCGGCAATTTCTGCCTTGATGGCTTCTTGCAGCCACTGGTCAAACTGCTGCAGAGGGTCAGCATGCGAGGCTGTTTCGTTGAGCTCCGCACGTTCATAGCTCTTGCGCAAATCAGCAATGTGGGTGGAAATTTGGCTCATAC
>ERZ1032396.118-NODE-118-length-11537-cov-19.496342_pt1 | contig 11537 bp, 11 predicted proteins | sample MGYA00517099_ERZ1032396 | MGnify/ENA primary metagenome ERZ1032396 (study PRJEB33719, sample SAMN04261382) | wastewater metagenome | biome: periurban shantytown; feature: human; material: feces | host: Homo sapiens | place: Peru: Lima | collected 2012-01-15 ...
GGGACGATGGGAGAAGCGTGCCGTACGAAAGGGACGGGGGATGAAGCGGGGGAAAGAAAAATAATTTTGGGAGAGTTGCCTGTTTATGGGCAACTCTCCCGGTTTTTAGGCATAGGGGCAGAACCAGACCGCAGGAAGGGGGGAGCGCATATGAAAAGAGCAGACGTGAACTGGGGAGAGGTAAGGCGTAAGTATGAGTCGGGAATGTATACCTATCAGCGATTGGCAAGGGAGTACCATGTGTGTACGCAGACGGTGTGGCGACATGCGATCAAGGGGCAGTGGCAGATCGGTCGGGAGGAGGCGGAAAAGCAGATACTCCGGCGATGCCTGATGGCCACGGCAAAGCTGCTGGAGACGGCGGCTGCCGGGGCTACGGAACGGCTGGAAAGCGGAGAGGGCAGCCTGAAGGAGGTCAAGGAGCTGGGAGGTATCCTGCAGGCGCTGGTGGGGACAGCGGCAAAGATGTGCCAGAGCGAAAAGAACAACGACACGGCGGTCAACGAGATACGGGTGATCATGTCGGAGGAGGTAGAGGCGTTGAGCGGATGATATCCATGCCGGACCTGTTCATTTTTGCACAAGCATTCCCGAGAATTCTTGTGGGTTTCGTCAATTTCCCCGCCGGCTGTATTGTGGTAAAATTAACAATTAAGAATTCAGCCTTCAGCGGAAGGAACAGGAAAGAACAGGGAGGAACAGGACATGGCTTTTGCTGATTTTCAGGCGCTGTACAAGCAGAAACTGACCACCGCGGACGAGGCGGTGAAGGTCATCAAGTCCGGTGATTGGGTGGACTACGGCTTCTGCGCCATTCATCCCCGGGTGCTGGACGAGGCGCTGGCCCGCCGTGCACCGGAGCTGGAGGATGTGAAGGTCCGGGGCGGTATTAGCCTGTGGAAGCCGGCGATCTTCGACATCGAGGACCCGGTGCACCATATCATCTTCAACTCTCACCACATGAGCAGCGTGGAGCGCCATCATATCGCCAGCGGCGCCGGGTTCCATGAGCCCATGCGGTACTCCGAGCTGCCGCGGTACTACTACGACCACATCACGCCGCCGGACGTGGCCATGTTCCAGGTGGCCCCGATGGACAAGCACGGGTACTTCAACTTCGGACTGTCGGCTTCGCATGTGAAGGCGGTGTGCGAGATGGCCAAGGTGGTCATCGTGGAGGTCAACGAGAATATGCCCCGGTGCCTGGGCGGCTTTGACAACTGCATCCACGTCAGCGAGGTGGACATGATCGTGGAGGGGCGCAACGACCCCATGGGCATCCAGCCCTCCGGCGCGGCCACCGAAGTGGACAAGGCGGTGGCGAAGCTGATCGTGGAGCAGATACCCGACGGTGCCTGTTTGCAGCTGGGCATCGGCGGTATGCCCAACACCGTGGGCGCCATGCTGTGCGAGTCCGACCTGAAGGATCTGGGCGTACACACGGAGATGTATGTGGACGCCTATGTGGATCTGGCTATGGCGGGGAAGGTCACGTGCATGAAGAAGAACATCGACCGGGGCCGGCAAGTGTTCGCCTTTGCCGCCGGTACCCAGAAGCTGTACGACTATCTGGACGACAACCCGGCGTGCATGGCCGCGCCCATCAGCTACACCAACGACATCCGTACCATCGCGGCCATCGACAACTTTGTCTCCATCAACAACGCGGTGGATGTGGACCTGTACGGGCAGGTGAACGGTGAGACGGCGGGCACCAAGCAGATCAGCGGCGCCGGCGGACAGCAGGACTTTGTGCTGGGTGCGTATCTGTCCAAGGGCGGTAAGAGCTTTATCTGTCTCAGCTCCACCCACGCAGACAAGGACGGCACGCTGCATTCCCGCATACGGCCTACCCTGCAGAACGGTTCCGTGGTGACGGATACCCGCGTGAACACCATGTACGTGGTGACGGAGTACGGCTGCGTGTGCCTGAAGGGACTGACGGTGTGGGAGCGCGCGGAGAAGCTGATCTCCATCGCGCACCCGGACTTCCGGGAGGAGCTGATCCGCGAGGCGGAGAAGCAGAAGATCTGGTATCCCCACAACAGAAGATAACGAATAACGAAAAAGAGCGCCGGGAGGCGCTCTTTTTGCATGAAAGAGGCGGTATCCGCGCAAGCTACGGCAAAAAGGAGGCGCGGATATGAGCAACGACGAAAACCGGGAAAAGAACGAGGAAAAAGCGGCGGTGCCGGTACAGCCGATCATCGACATGGGCAGCACTGTGGTGAAGAACAGCCGGGGGACGGTGCACTGCCTGACCATCGTGGGGCAGGTGGAGGGACACACGCTGCTGCCGGACAATCTGAAGAGCACGAAGTACGAGCACGTGCTGCCGCTGCTGGCGGCGCTGGAGCAGAACGAACAGGTGGACGGGGTGCTGCTGCTTCTGAACACCGTGGGCGGCGACATCGAGGCGGGACTGGCCATCGCGGAGCTGGCGGCGGGCATGACGAAGCCGGTGGTGACGCTGGTGTTGGGCGGCGGGCACTCCATCGGCGTACCGCTGGCGGTGTGCGGGAAGGAGACATTCATCGCGCCCACGGCGTCCATGACAGTGCACCCGGTGCGGATGTCCGGGACGGTCATTGCCGCGCCGGAGACGTACCGATACTTTGAACGCCTCCAGGAGCGCATTATTCAGTTCGTGGCGGCCAACAGCCGCGTGACCGCGGAACGGTTCCGGGAGCTGATGCTCTCCAGCGGCGACATGGCCAATGACGTGGGGACGGTGCTGTACGGCGAGCAGGCGGTGGCAGAGGGTATCATCGACCGGATCGGTACACTGGGCGATGCGCTGGAGGCACTGTACGGACAGATCGAACGGCGGCATAGATAGATATTGGCGGAGGGCGGGGGCTCTCCGCTTTTTTCATGCCGGCGCGTGGGTTTTTCTTGAAAAACGGGGACTTCCATAGTATACTATCTTAGTTAAGGTATGCCAAAGTATAAGAGGTGACGCAGTTGTACTTAAAAGCACTTGAGATACAGGGGTTCAAGAGTTTCCCCGACAAGACGGTATTGAATTTCGGCGAGGACATCACCGCTATCGTGGGACCAAACGGGTCCGGCAAGTCCAACATCTCCGACGCTATCCGCTGGGTCATGGGCGAGCAGAACAGCCGCCAGCTCCGCGGCGCCAAGATGGAGGACGTGATCTTCGGCGGTACGGAGAAGCGGAACCAGATGGGCTTTGCCCAGGTGACGCTGGTCATCGACAACACCGAGCATATCTTCCCTACCCGGGAGGAGGCAGAGGTGGCCGTGACACGGCGGTATTACCGCAGCGGTGAGTCGGAGTACTATATCAATAAGCAGTCCGTGCGGCTGAAGGACGTGAACGAGCTGTTCATGGACACCGGTATGGGCCGGGAAGGCTATTCCATTATCGGACAGGGCAAGATCGACGAGATACTGTCTGTGAAAAGCGGCGAGCGCCGGGAGATCTTCGAGGAGGCCGCCGGTATCAGCAAATACCGGCACCGCAAGGAGGAGTCCGAGCGCAAGCTGGAGCGCACCGAGGAAAACCTGGTGCGTATCAACGACAAGATCGCCGAGCTGGAATTGCAGGTGGAGCCGCTGCGGGCGCAGGCGGAGACGGCGAAGAAGTATCTGGTGCTGCGGGATGAGCTGCGGGTGCTGGAGATCTCCGTGTGCCTGGAGCAGCTGCAAAACCTGCGGACTGCCAAGCTGAAGCTGGAGAGCGATACGGCTCAGGCCAAGGAGGCCTGTGACCAGGCCCAGGCGGCGCTGGACGAGGCCTACGCCCAGGGAGAGAGTTTTACCGAGGAGATGCGGCAGAACGACGTGGCGGCTGACGCGCTGCGCGGTCAGGTGACCGAGGCGGAGTCCGCCGCCGGCGAGGAGTCTGCGGCCATCGCGGTGCTGCAGACCTCTGTGGAGCACAACAACGAGTCTCTGCGCCGGCTGGAACAGGAACTGACCAGCACAGACCAGCGGCGGGAGAATTTACAGGGACAGATCGACGGACAGCTGGCGCGTATCGCGGACATCGACCGCGACGCGGCGGTATTGGAGACGGCGCTGAGTGAGCTGCTCTCTCGGGCGCAGGCGCTGGCTGACAGCGCAAAGGGCGCGGCGGACGAGGCCGAGGCCCTGCGGGCGCAGGAGGCCATTGCTGTGGCTGAGGCCGCAGACGGGCGCGCCGCGCTGTCCGCCCTGCAGGCGGGCCTGGACGAGGCCGGACAGCGGCGGATTACGGTGCGGCAGGAGCTGTCCGAGGCGCAGCGCAAGCTGGAGGAGAGCGAAAAGGACGCAAAGACCAATCGCCGGGCGCTGAACGATGCCAGGGAGGAGGCCCAGGCGGCGGAGAATATCATTCAGGGTCACAGCCTGCGAATGGACAGCCGCCGCCAGAAGGCGGAGAGCGCCCAGAACATCAAGCAGGAGCTGACCCGGCAGGTGAACGCCCAGGAGGACCGCATCCGTCTGCTGACGGAAATGGAGAAGGAGTATGAGGGCTTCAACAAAGCGGTAAAGACCGTGATGCAGGCAGCGGAGAAGAACACGCTGCGGGGCATTCACGGGCCGGTGGCCGGATTGATGACCACAGAGCAGACCTATGCCGTGGCGCTGGAGACGGCACTGGGCGCGGCGCTGCAGAACATCGTGGTGGAACGGGAGGAGGACGCAAAGGCGGCCATCCAGTTCCTGAAGCAGCGGGACGGCGGCCGCGCTACCTTCCTGCCGCTGACGGCCATCCGGGGCGACGAGCTGCGGGAGAACGCTGCGGGAGAGTATGGTTTTGTAGGCATCGCCAGCCGTCTGGTGCGGTATGACGCGCGATACGACCATATTTTTAAAAATCTGCTGGGTCGGACGGTGGTAGTGGAGGACCTGGACAGCGGAATCGCCATGGCGCGTAAGTTCCGCAATGCCTTCCGCATCGTGACGCTGGACGGACAGATCATCAACCGGGGCGGCTCCATGACCGGCGGCTCCGCCAGCCGATCCTCCGGCGTGCTGTCCCGGGCCAATGAGCTGGAACGGCTGAAGGCGGCACAGGGCGCCCTGCACGGTAAGCTGAACGAGGCCGCGCAGCAGGCCGAGGCGGCCCAGAGGGAGCTGCAGAAGGCTGAGTATGAATTGCAGGTGGCCAAGGACCAGCAGCGCAAGGCGGCGGACGAGGTGCTGACCCTACAGGGACGGCAGGACCACTATGACCTTCTGTTGGAAAGCCTGCGCCTGAGCTGCGAGACTATGGAGCAGGAGTTGTCCGGCCTGGACCGCCGGGAGACGGACGGCCGCGGGCGCATGGCCGGGATACAGGCGGACATCACTGCGGCAGAGGACCGCGCGGCCGCGCTGCGGCAGGAGATGCGGGACAAGCTGGCCGGCCAGACCGATCTGACGGAGCAGACCAACCAACTGGCCCAAGCCGTCAGCGACAAGAAGGCCGATCAGGCGGCGCTGAGCGCGGAGAAGGACAGCGTTCTGCGGAGCGTGGAGGACCTGCGGGGCTTGCAGGCGGATATGGTATCCGACCGCGCTGAGCGCGACCGGCGGGTGCAGGAGTACCGGCAGGCCAACGAGAAGGCGCTGGCCGATATGGCGGGCCATCAGGCGGCGCTGGAGGAGAAGAACGCCCGTGTGATACAGCTGCGGCAGCGGCTGGAGGATCTGGCCCAGGCCAAGCTGGCGCTGGAGCAGCAGCGTGACCAGAACGGCCGCGACAGCCGCGCCTGCAACGATACGCTTTTGCAGACCATGCAGGCGTACAACAAACTACAGCAAAAGCTGGAAAACAGCGGCATGGAGGAGGGGCAGATCCTGGAGAAGCTGTGGGAGCGCTACGAGCTGAGCCACAGCGACGCCATGGAGCAGCGCATCGAGCTGGAGAGCGTACCCAAGGCCACGCGGCGTATTGCCGAGCTGAACCGGGAGATCAAGGGGCTGGGCACGCCCAACATCGGCGCCATCGAGGAGTTCGACCGGGTGAACACCCGGTACACCTATCTGTCCGAGCAGCGCAGCGATGTGGAGCAGGCCAAGGAGGAGCTGCTGGGCATTATCGACCAGATCACCCAGCAGATGACCAGCATTTTTGCCGAGCAGTTCCAGCTGCTGAACGAGAGCTTCCAGGAGACGTTTTTGGAGCTGTTCGGCGGCGGCAAGGCGCGGCTGGAGCTGGAGGACGAGAGCGATATCCTCAACTGCGGCATCGAGATCAAGGTACAGCCCCCCGGCAAACAGCTGAAGACCATCACGCTGCTGTCCGGCGGTGAGAAGGCATTTGTGGCCATTGCGCTGTACTTCGCCATTCTGAAGGTACATCCCACGCCGTTCTGCGTGATGGACGAGATCGAGGCGGCGCTGGACGAGGCCAATGTGGTGCGCTACGCCCGGTATATGCGGCGGATCGCCGGAAAGACGCAGTTTATCGTCATCACCCACCGGCGGGGCACCATGGAGGAGGCGGACGTGCTGTATGGCGTGACCATGCAGGAAAAGGGCGTCAGCCGGATACTGACCATCAATCTCAACGATATGGCCAAGGAGCTGCACATCAAATAAGGAGGGCTTGTTATGGCAATGGGCTTATTTCAAATACTGAAGGAGGCGTTCACCGCCGTTCCCACCTTCGACGACCTGAACGACGAATTCTACGACGGACTGGAGGAAGCGCTGATCCTGGCCGATGTGGGCGCTGATACCGCCGCTGATACCGTGGCCCAGCTGCGGAAGCGGGTGAAGGAACGCTTTATCGGCCGGATGGACGAGGTAAAGGACGCCCTGCGGGACATCCTGAAGAGCAAGCTGGAGGTGGGTGACAGCGCGTTGGTGCTGGAGGGCAAGCCCGCTGTGGTGCTGGTCATCGGCGTCAACGGCGTGGGCAAGACCACATCCATCGGCAAGCTGGCCAAGCAGCTGAAGGACCAGGGCAAAAAGGTCCTGCTGTGCGCCGGCGATACGTTCCGTGCGGCGGCCGCCGACCAGCTGGAGATCTGGGCGGGCCGCGCCGGTGTGGATATCGTGCGGCAGCATGAGGGCGCGGATCCCGGCGCGGTGCTGTTTGATGCTTTGCAGGCGGCCAAGGCACGGAACGTGGATGTGGTGCTGTGCGACACCGCCGGACGGCTGCACAACAAACAGAACCTGATGAACGAGCTGGCCAAGCTGCGGAAGATCATCGACCGGGAATGCCCCAATTCCAACTGCGAGACGCTGCTGGTGCTGGACGCCACCACCGGGCAGAACGGACTGATCCAGGCACGGACCTTCAAGGAGACGGCAGGGTTGACGGGTATTATCCTGACGAAGCTGGATGGTACCGCCAAGGGCGGCATCGTCATCGCCATCGCCCAGGAGCTGGGTGTGCCGGTGAAGTTCGTGGGTGTGGGCGAGGGCATCGACGACCTGAAGCCCTTTGACCCGACTGCCTTCGTGCAGGACATGATATAAGGAGGGCGCAGCATGACGAGAGCAGACGGACGGGCATTTGACCAGCTGCGCCCGGTGGAGATGACACCCGGCTTTACGAAATTCGCCGAGGGCAGCGTGCTGATCCGCTGCGGCGAGACGGTGGTGCTGTGCAACGCCTCGGTGGAGGAGAAGACGCCGCCCCATGTGGCGGAGGGCTGCGGCTGGGTGACGGCGGAGTATTCCATGCTGCCCCGGGCCAACCGGGAGCGCAGCCGCCGGGACGTGGACAAGCTGAAGCTGTCCGGCCGCAGCGCAGAGATACAGCGGCTCATCGGCCGCAGCCTGCGTGCGGCGGTGGATATGGCAGCCCTGGGGCCCCGGACCATCACCGTGGACTGCGACGTATTGCAGGGCGACGGCGGGACGCGGACGGCATCCGTGACCGGCGGGTTCGCGGCGCTGGCGCTGGCCTGTAAAAAGCTGGTGGACGACGGTGTGATCGAGAGGCTGCCGCTGCTGCACTATGTCACCGGTGTGTCGGCGGGCATTGTGGATGACACACCCCTGCTGGATCTGCAGTACAGCGAGGACAGCCGGGCGCAGGTGGACCTGAACTGCATGATGACGGAGCAGGGACAGCTGATCGAAATTCAGGGCACCGGCGAGGGGCGGCCCTTTACCGTGGCCGAGCAGCAGGCACTGGTGGCGCTGTGCGCCAAGGGGTGCGGCGAGCTGCTGGCGAAGCAGAAGGAGATACTGGGAGAGATACTATGAGATTTGTACTGGCATCCCACAACAAGGGAAAGCTGGCCGAGATGCAGGCCATTCTGGGCGAGCTGGGCGTGGAGGTGGTCATACCCTCCGACGTGGGCGTGGACGTCGACGTGGAGGAGACGGGGACCACCTTCGCGGAGAACGCAGCGCTGAAGGCCAACGCCATCATGGCGGCCAGCGGCCTGCCGGCTATCGCGGATGACTCGGGACTGTGCGTGGACTGGCTTCAGGGCGCGCCGGGCATCTACTCCGCCCGCTACGGCGGGCTGGACAGCGATCCGGAGCGCTGCCGGCTGCTGCTGAGCAATATGCGCGGCGCCACGAACCGGGCGGCGCATTTCCACACGGCCATCGTCTGCGCCTTCCCCAACGGGGACACGCTGACGGCGGAGGGGGACTGCGCCGGGACCATTGCCTTTGCGCCTATGGGCGACGGCGGGTTTGGGTACGACCCTGTGTTCTTCGTGCCGTCCCTGCGAAAGACCTTCGCCCAGCTGACGGCGGAGGAGAAGAACGCCATTTCCCACCGGGGCAGTGCCCTGCGGGCCTTTGCCGCGGAACTGAAAACGTATTTGGAGAAGCAATGATATGGAACTGACAAGCAAGCAACGCGCACAGCTGCGGTCCCTGGCCACCAATCTGGACACCATCGTCCACGTGGGCAAGGACGGCATCGGCGACAATCTGATCAAGCAGGTCAACGACGCGCTGGAGGCCCGGGAGCTCATCAAGGGCCGGGTGCTGGAGAATTCGCTGCTGACCGCCCGGGAGGCGGCGGAGGAGCTGGCGGTGGCCGCCCGCTGCGAGGTGGTGCAGGTCATCGGCAGCAAGTTCGTGCTCTACCGGATGCAGCACGACAAGAGCAAGCGGAAGATCGAACTGGTCAAGGCGAAGAGAAGCGTATGAACATCGGTATTTACGGCGGCACCTTTGATCCGCCCCATGTGGGTCATGTAACGGCGGCCAGGGCCGCCATGGAGGTCCTGGGGCTGGACAAGCTGGTGCTGGTCCCGGACGCGCAGCCGCCCCACAAGGCGCTGCCGGAGGGCGGCGCCGCGCCGCAGCAGCGGTACGACATGGCGGTGCTGGCCACAGCGGCGCTGGGGAAGCGGGCGGAGGTCAGCGACATGGAGCTGCGGCGCAGCGGCGTCAGCTATACCGCGGACACGCTGGCGGCGCTGCGGGAGCAGTATCCGGATGACACGCTGTATCTGCTGATGGGGTCGGATATGTTTCTGAGCCTGCACAACTGGCGCAGGCCGGAGGCGATCATGGCCATGGCCCACATCGCGCCCTTCAGCCGGGAGGCGGAGGATGAGTCCGCCGCCTTTGCCGCGCAGAGCGCGCGCCTGGAACGGGAGTTCGGCGCGCAGGTGACCGTGGTGCCCAATCCGCAGGTGGTGGAGCTTTCCTCCACCGAGGTCCGCGCCGCGCTGGCACAGGGCGGGGGAGAGGACCTGCTGCCGCCGCCGGTGTGGGGCTATATCCGGCGGGAGCACCTGTACGGTACCCATACGGACCTGACGCACCTGACGCCGGAGGAGCTGCGGCCCATCGCGCTGAGTTATCTTAAGCCCAAGCGTATGCCCCATGTGCTGGGCACGGAACAGGAGGCGGTGCGCCTGGCAGAGCGATACGGCGCGGACGTGACAAAGGCGCGTATCGCCGCGCTGCTGCACGACTGCACCAAGAAGCTGGATATGGACGAGCAGCTGGCGCTGTGCAAGAAGTATCACATTCCGCTGGACGAGCTGGAGAGAAAGGCACTGAAGCTGCTGCACAGTAAGACCGGCGCGGCCATCGCACGGGATGTGTTTGCCGTGGACGACGATGTGTATAACGCGATCATGTACCACACCACCGGTAAGCCGGATATGACGCTGCTGGAGAAGATCATCTATCTGGCGGATTATATCGAGCCCACCCGGGACTTTCCCGGGGTGGAGGCGCTGCGAAGGACGGTATACGAGGACCTGGACCGGGGCCTGCTCATGGGCCTGACCATGACCATCGATGAGATGGAGGAGATGGGTAACCCCGTCCACCACATGACCCGCGACGCGCGGGACTATCTGATGAAAAGAGGGATATCATGAAAACACCGAAAGAACTGGCGCTGCTGGCTGCCCGTGCCCTGTCCGATAAGAAGGGCAAGGAGATCCGTGTGATGGAGATCGCCGAGCTGACCACGCTGGCGGACTATTTCGTTCTGGCCACCGGTGCCAGCAATACCCAGATCAACGCACTGGTGGACAATGTGGAAAAGGTGCTGGCGGAGGAGGCCGGTGAGCAGCCCCTGCACCGGGAGGGCTATCGCGGCGGCACGTGGGTCCTGCTGGACTACGGCTGCATCGCCATCCATGTGTTCAATCAAGAGGCCCGGGCCTTCTACGGCCTGGAGCGTCTGTGGCAGGACGGCAAGAGCGTGGACCTGAGCGGCGTCATCGACGAGCACGAATGAAGTGTTTTCGGCGGTTTTCCCGGAAAACGGGGTTGACATTCGGCAAAAATGCGCTAAAATAGACTTCGATATTGTCAGAAGCGATGAAGGGAAAAAGACAGAGATCATCCACCCGAAGAGAGCCGGCGTATGGTGCGAGCCGGCGGGGACGCTCTGTTGTACTGGCCCCGGAGCTTTCCACCTGAACAGGGCGGGACGGGTGCGCGCCGTTACAGCGTCGTCTTTCGTAAGAAAGACACGGAGCGCCGCGGAGCGATCTGCGGCGGAAGCAGGGTGGTAACACGTCTATAACGTCCCTGGCTGCTGTAAGGCAGCCAGGGATTTTTATTTGCGGAAAACAAAATTCACATACAAGGAGAAGCGAGCATGAATTACGATTTTGCGGCCATTGAGAAGAAGTGGCAAGCCAACTGGGAGAAGACAAAGCCCTATGCCGCCATTACCGGTGACAATCGGCCCAAGTTCTATGGGCTGATCGAGTTTCCTTATCCCTCCGGCCAGGGCCTGCACGTGGGGCATCCCCGCCCCTTTACGGCTATGGATATCGTCACCCGCAAAAAGCGGATGCAGGGCTATAATGTATTGTTCCCCATCGGCTTCGATGCTTTCGGTCTGCCCACGGAGAACTATGCCATCAAGAACCACATCCATCCTGCCATCGTCACGAAGAACAACATCGAGAATTTCACCAAGCAGCTGAAGATGCTGGGATACGGCTTTGACTGGGACCGCTGCGTGGACACCACCGACCCCAAGTACTACAAGTGGACTCAGTGGATATTCCTGCAGATGTTCAAGCACGGCTTGGCCTACAAGTCCACCATGCCCGTCAACTGGTGCACAAGCTGCAAGTGCGTGCTGGCTAACGAGGAAGTGGTCAACGGCGTGTGCGAGCGCTGCGGCAGCGAGGTCATCCGCA
>ERZ1032396.137-NODE-137-length-11056-cov-7.027361_pt1 | contig 11056 bp, 8 predicted proteins | sample MGYA00517099_ERZ1032396 | MGnify/ENA primary metagenome ERZ1032396 (study PRJEB33719, sample SAMN04261382) | wastewater metagenome | biome: periurban shantytown; feature: human; material: feces | host: Homo sapiens | place: Peru: Lima | collected 2012-01-15 ...
AGTTCGATTCAATGGAGGTTCCTTCAGTTTTCTGATGAAGCGCGAATATAGAGAAATATCCCGAATGTGCAGTTAACGAATTCTTGCGGTTTCTTTCAGCGCCGCCAATACCGCCAGCCCGTCGCGCAAGGGGCGCGGCTCGTGTGTGCGGATGAAGTCAGCTCCACCTGCGGCGGCGGCAAGCTCTGCAGCGAGTGTCGCGGCCCCGACATCCCCCGGACCACGGCCTGTGAGCGCGCGCAGAAAGGATTTGCGCGAAACAGACAGAAGCACCGGCAAATCGAAGCGCAGCCGCAATTCATCGAACCGCGCCAGCACCGAGAGCGAGGTTTCGGGAGCAGCCCCCAGAAAAAACCCCATGCCGGGATCAAGGACAAGGCGGTTGCGTTTGATACCGGCACCCGTCAGCGCCGCGATGCGCGCGTCAAAGAACGCCGCAATGTGATCCATGATGTCGCCAGCGGGTGCCTCGCGCCGATCTGCCTGCCCGTCTTGCACCGAATGCATAACGACGAGTTTGGCAGATGATTTCGCCAATTGCGGATAGAACGCAGCGTCTGGAAAACCGCGAATATCATTGAGATAGGCCACACCACGCGACAAGGCATAGGCTTGCGTCGCGGGTTGATAACTGTCGAGCGAGACGGGAATGCCATCTGCCTTGAGCGCGTCCAGCACCGGCGCGATACGCGCGATTTCTGTGTCGGACGAAACAGGCGCGGCGTCGGGATTGCTGGATGCCGGACCGAGGTCGATCACATCTGCCCCCTCGGCCATCAGCTTACGCGCCTGCGCAATGGCTGCGTCTGGCGCCAGATACCGGCCTCCATCGGAGAAACTGTCCGAGGTTATGTTGACGATGCCGAAAATGATGAGCGATTTATTCATGGGGGCTTCTATAATAATAATAATCGAGCATGAGTATCATACGGATGCTCGGGTCGAAAGGGAATCCCCAGGCGAGTAACCTGTTTGCGGTGATCCATTAGCTGCAGGAGCAGAAGAGCATACATCTGGAAGCAAAGCCAGGAAAGCGGCCTATGGAGCTGTGCGGCAGCGCTCAGTAGGCAATGTTTCAAAATATTGTTAAGCCTTTTCTGAGCATGGTATTTTTCATGGTATTACCAATTAGCAGGAAAATAAGCCATTGAATATAAAAGATAAAAATGTCTTGTTTACAATAGAGTGGGGGGGGTCAGCCTGCCGCCTTGGGCCGGGTGATGTCGTACTTGCCCGCCGCGAACTCGGTTACCGTCCAGCCCAGCGCGACCAGCTCCGGCAACGCCTCGCGCACCCGCTGGCGGCGCTTGCGCATGGTCGAACCACTGGCCTCTGACGGCCAGACATAGCCGCACAAGGTATCTATGGAAGCCTTGCCGGTTTTGCCGGGGTCGATCCAGCCACACAGCCGCTGGTGCAGCAGGCGGGCGGTTTCGCTGTCCAGCGCCCGCACCTCGTCCATGCTGATGCGCACATGCTGGCCGCCACCCATGACGGCCTGCGCGATCAAGGGGTTCAGGGCCACGTACAGGCGCCCGTCCGCCTCGTCGCTGGCGTACTCCGACAGCAGCCGAAACCCCTGCCGCTTGCGGCCATTCTGGGCGATGATGGATACCTTCCAAAGGCGCTCGATGCAGTCCTGTATGTGCTTGAGCGCCCCACCACTATCGACCTCTGCCCCGATTTCCTTTGCCAGCGCCCGATAGCTACCTTTGACCACCATGGCATCAGCGGTGACGGCCTCCCACTTGGGTTCCAGGAACAGCCGGAGCTGCCGTCCGCCTTCGGTCTTGGGTTCCGGGCCAAGCACTAGGCCATTAGGCCCAGCCATGGCCACCAGCCCTTGCAGGATGCGCAGATCATCAGCGCCCAGCGGCTCCGGGCCGCTGAACTCGATCCGCTTGCCGTCGCCGTAGTCATACGTCACGTCCAGCTTGCTGCGCTTGCGCTCGCCCCGCTTGAGGGCACGGAACAGGCCGGGGGCCAGACAGTGCGCCGGGTCGTGCCGGACGTGGCTGAGGCTGTGCTTGTTCTTAGGCTTCACCACGGGGCACCCCCTTGCTCTTGCGCTGCCTCTCCAGCACGGCGGGCCTGCCGCATGATGCACCTGCAAGCCGCTGGCATGCAGGTGACTTTCTACAATGCCACCATGTTTCCAATTGACCTGCTCGATGGTGCCGATGCTGGCACACCGCCCTCCCAGAACTCTCCCTTGCTGCAAGGCCTGAATGACGAACAGCGCGTGGCTGTGACCTTGCCGCAGGGCCATGCGCTGGTGCTGGCGGGCGCTGGTTCGGGCAAGACGCGGGTGCTGACCACGCGCATTGCCTGGCTGCTGCAGACCGGGCAGGTCTCGCCCGGCGGCATCATGGCCGTGACTTTCACCAACAAGGCTGCCAAGGAAATGACGGCACGCCTGTCTGCCATGCTGCCTTACAACGTGCGTGGCATGTGGATTGGAACCTTCCACGGCCTGTGCAACCGCCTGCTGCGGGCGCACCATGTGGCAGCGGGGCTGCCAGCGACTTTTCAGATCCTGGACACGCAGGACCAGCTCTCGGCCGTCAAGCGCCTGTGCAAGCAGTTCAATGTGGATGAGGAGCGCTTCCCGCCCAAGCAGCTGACCTGGTTTATCGCCGGCTGCAAGGAAGAGGGTATGCGCCCCAAGGATGTGCCGGTCACAGACCCGGATACCAAGAAGAAGGTCGAGCTCTACCAGCTCTACGAAGACCAGTGCCAGCGCGAAGGCGTGGTGGACTTTGGCGAGTTGATGCTGCGCAGCTTTGAGCTGCTGCGTGACGATGCCGCACTGCGTGCCCACTACCAGCGGCGTTTTCGCTTCATTCTGGTGGACGAGTTTCAGGACACCAACAAGCTGCAGTACGCCTGGCTCAAGCAGCTGGCCGGTGAGGTGGTGGGCGGCAAGCTGCAGTCCACATCGAGCGTGCTGGCCGTGGGCGATGATGACCAGAGCATCTACGCCTTCCGCGGTGCGCGCGTGGGCAATATGAGCGACTTTGTGCACGAGTTTGATGTGCAGCACCAGATCAAGCTGGAGCAGAACTACCGCAGCTACGGCAACATCCTCGACTGTGCCAATGCGCTGATTGAGCACAACAGCCAGCGTCTGGGCAAGAACCTGCGCACCAGCCAGGGCGCGGGCGAGCCTGTGCGCGTGATGGAGTCGCCCACGGATCTGGACGAAGCGAGCTGGATCGTCGGTGAGATCAAGGATCTGGTGAAGAACGACGGCTTTAGCCGCCAGGAAATTGCCGTGCTCTACCGCAGCAATGCGCAAAGCCGGGTGATTGAGTCCAAGCTGTTCAACGCAGGCATTCCGTACCGTGTGTATGGCGGCATGCGCTTTTTTGAGCGTGCCGAAATCAAGCATGCACTGGCCTATCTGCGCCTGATTGAGAACCCGCACGACGACACCAGCTTCCTGCGCGTGGTGAACTTCCCCGCACGTGGCATTGGTGCACGCAGTGTGGAGACACTGCAGGAAACCGCGCGTGCCGCAGGCTGCTCGCTCAGCGATGCGGTCACGGCGGTGAGCGGCGCGGCTGGTGCCAAGCTGCAGGGCTTTGTGGCCAAGATCCAGGTACTGCGCGAAGAGACCGAGGGCAAGACGTTGCGCCAGACCATTGAGCGCATGCTGGAAGTCAGCGGTCTGATCGACCACTACAGCTCGGAAAAAGAAGGCCAGGACCGTATTGAAAACTTGAAGGAGCTGATCAACGCAGCCGAGAGCTTTGTCACGCAGGAAGGCTTTGGTAAGGATGCCGTGGCGCTGCCCGTGGATGAAACCGGCCAGGCGCTGACCCAGAGCCCAGCCAGCCAGGGGCTGGATTTTTCGCTGCCCGTGCTGGATGCCCCGCTCAATGGCACCGATGCTGAAACGGGTGAGACGCTGTCGCCCTTGCAGGCCTTCCTGGTGCATGCCGCGCTGGAAGCCGGTGACAACCAGGCGCAGGCCGGGCAGGACGCCGTGCAGCTCATGACCGTGCACGCCTCCAAGGGGCTGGAGTTTGACTGCGTCTTTATTGGCGGTCTGGAAGAAGGCCTGTTCCCCCATGAGAACTCCATGAGCGACCGGGGGGGGCTGGAGGAAGAGCGCCGCCTGATGTATGTGGCCATCACCCGTGCCCGTAAGCGCCTGTACCTGAGCCATGCGCAAAGCCGCATGCTGCACGGGCGCACCACCTTTAACCTGCCCAGCCGCTTTATTGATGAATTGCCGGAAGGCGCACTCAAGTGGCTCAGCGCCAAGGGCGGTTTTGGTAGTTTTGCGCCTAAGAGTGAAGCTGTCAGCACTTGGGGGACGGGCGCTAGAGGTCAATTTGGCTCATATTCGCCCAAAGGGCCAGAAGTCTTCAAGAGCCCTGAAGTGCCGGTGCAAAAGGCTGCGCCTGCGCATGGCATCACCAAAGGCAAGACGGTGTTTCACACCAAGTTTGGTGAAGGCAAGGTACTGGCCGTGGAAGGCACGGGCGATGATGCGCGCGCCCAGATCAACTTCCCACGCCATGGCACCAAGTGGCTGGCGCTGGCGATTGCCAAGCTGACCATTGTGGAGTGAGGCACTTCAACAAAAAAGGGACGCAGATAGCGTCCCTTTTTTTGATACAGCTTACGGCTTATTTGTAGTCGTACGTCACATCGTCTACATGCAGCTTGCGCTCCTGATCCGGTGGCGAGAAGCAGTCGCGGAAGGTAAACACCGCAGAACTCAGGAACATGGTCACCAGGGCCATGCCCAGCATGATGGTCAGAATGTTGGCCGCAATGGCGGCGGAGCTGCCGATCAGGCCGGAGAGCAGCAGGGTGAGCAAAGACAGCGCAAGACCTGCCGCAATGGTCAGGCCAAACCAGCCCAGGGCATACATCAGAAAGGCGCGGAAGTTGCGCAGACAGGCCACGATGCTGAAGAAAATGGCCTTGACGGGAGACACGCCGTGCCACTGCACCAGCGCAGGGGCATGCCACATCAGCATGGCCAGCAGGTTGTAGAGCACAAAGCCCCCCCACAGCGCAATCTGAAAGCCGGGCTGCTGCACGATTTGCTCCGCCAGCTCGGGTGTCATGGGCTCATTGCCCAGTGAGAGCTTGGCCAGTGTGCCGTCATCAAACAGCGAGGTCAGCGCGGCAATCAGCAAGATGCCTGCCGTGTAGAACACACCCAGAATGGCCAGTGCCTGGATGCGTGACTTGCCAGCCTTGAAGGGGGCGAGCACCAGCCCGGGATGGGGCGTGCGGCCCTGATGGGCTTCGGCAGCACCGAGCATCATCACCAGGAACACAGTGGGCATGAACACCAGCGCAACATAGGTGCCAATGAAGGGAAACAGACCAATCAGCGATACGGCTGCCATGCTCAGAAAAAGCAGGGCCGTCAGCGCCATGGGCTGGCGCCAGAACGTCTGTATTCCCAGCTTGACCCAGTGTATTCCAGTGCTGGCGGGAACGATATGAAGTTTCATAGTGGTGAAAACGCAAGAAAAAAGCTGCAGGGCGCAGCGCTTGCAGGAGGCTCCACTGTACCCCAGGGCTGGGGGTGATGCTGCCCGGAGAAGGGTGGCATCACCGGGGTATTTGCATCCGCTCGTCCAGCTGCGGGCAGGGGCAGAGAGCGTGGAGGCAAGCCATGCATGTGACCGGCATGGCTTGCAGGGGGCTGATGACTCAGTCCAGGCTGATGGGGTGGTGCAGGCGCTGACGCAGCACACGTTCAAAGTGGGCGGGGTCGTGAGGCACGAGCATGGAGGCTTCGCGCGGCAGGTAGTAGTCCCACAGGCGCGAGATCCAGAAGCGAAGTGCACCGGCGCGCAGCATGGCGTTCAGCAGTTGGCGCTCGGCCGCCTCCAGCGGACGCACGGCCTGGTAGGCATCGAGCATGGCCTGTGCCTTGGCCGCGTGGTGAGCGCCGGTTGCGTGATCGATACACCAGTCATTCAGGCAGACGCACAGGTCAAACAAAAAGGTGTCGCAGCCTGCAAAGTAGAAGTCGAAAAAGCCTGTGAGCTCTTCGTCGTCAAACATGACGTTGTCGCGGAACAGATCGGCATGCACGGGGCCGCGTGGCAGGGCCTTGTAGGCACTGGATGCTGCCGTGTGGTTCTGGAAGGCCAGCTCGGCCTGCAGCAGGTCAGCCTGTTCGGCATTCAGATGGGGCAGCACGGTGGGCACGGTCTCATTCCACCAGGCCAGACCACGCAGATTGGGCTGCTCGCGTTCATAGTCACGCCCTGCCAGATGCATGCGGGCCAGCATGTCGCCCACGGCAGCGCAGTGCATGGGCCCGGGCTGCAGCTGGCTCTTGCCGCGCAGCTTTTGCACGATGGCTGCTGGCTTGCCGCAGACCTTGTGCAGGATGTCGCCCGTTTTGGCATCGGCCTGGGGTGCAGGCACAGGAATGCCTTTGTGGGCCAGATGCTGCATCAGATACAGGTAAAAGGGCAGCTGCTCGGCGCGCAGGCGCTCGAACAGGGTCAGCACCCATTCGCCCTGGTCGGTGGTCAGAAAGTAGTTGGTGTTTTCAATACCACCCTGAATGCCACGTAGTTCGGTCAGCTGACCCAGGGGAACACGACGCAGCAACTCGCGCGCGTCTTTGTCGGAGACTTCGGTAAAAACGGCCATGCTTGGGCTAAAAAAGTCCAGCTGCTGCAGTCATGCAGCAGTCAGAGAAAGGGATGCGGTATCAGAACTGGATGGCGCGCCAGACGCGGCGGCCATTGGTGCCGTCAGCACCTTCGATATTCTGGGGCTGAACCTCATAGGCGGGCAGGTTGCCCACCTTGGGCTGCACCGTGATGTTCTTGGTTTCACCACCTACGCGCAGTTCGTCTACGCGGCTGCCACCGTCTTCGTGCTGAATGCGCTCAATGCGCTGGTTGTGGCGGTCGCCTTGCTTGGCAGGCTCTTGCGTTGCAGCTGTTTCGGGCTGGGCCGCAGAGGGTGAAGAAGCTGCGTCGCTGCCCTCCTGTGCAAGCACAGGGGCAGAGATGAACAGGGCGGTGAGGAGGAGGGTGGCTGCGCGCATGGCTGCATTGTATTTCTGTTACGCACAGCAGGCGAATTTGTGACACCTGCAAAACCATGTCTGTTCCTGCAGCGGAGCGTGCAGGCACAATCAGCAGCTATGACGAATTCCAAGACATTGGTGCTGGTAGACGGCTCCAGTTACCTGTACCGCGCCTACCACGCCATGCCCGATCTGCGTGCCGTGCCCGGAGATCCTTCCAGCCCTGCGACCGGGGCCATTCGCGGCATGATCAATATGCTGCAGTCGCTGCGCAAGGACATCACGGCAGACTACGCCGTGTGTGTGTTTGATGCCTCCGGCCCCACGTTCCGTGATGCCATGTACGACCAGTACAAGGCCACGCGCTCGCCCATGCCGGATGACCTGCGCAGCCAGATTGAACCCATCCACGCCGTGGTGGACATGCTGGGCTGGAAGGTGGTGGCCGTGCCCGGGGTCGAAGCCGACGATGTCATTGCCACGCTGGCACACATGGCCGCAGCGCAGGGCATGGAGGTGATCGTCTCCAGCGGTGACAAGGATTTGTCGCAGCTGGTGAACGAGCGCATCACCATCATCGACACCATGAACGGCAAGCGCCGTGACGTGGCTGGTGTCACCGCCGAGTTTGGTGTGCCGCCCGAGAAGATGATTGATTACCAGGCCTTGATTGGTGACACCGTGGACAACGTGCCTGGTGTGACCAAGGTCGGCCCCAAGACCGCTGCCAAGTGGCTGGAAGAATACGGCACGCTGGACAATCTGATTGCCAACGCCGCAGCCATCAAGGGCGTGGCTGGCAACAACCTGCGCGAGGCGATTGCCTCGGGCCAGCTGGCGCTGAGCCGCCAGCTGGTCACGATGAAAACCGATTGCGACTTGGCTGACTACATTCCTGGTCTCCCTGCCTTTGATGACATCACACTGGACGAGCCAGATAACGCCAGACTGCAGTCGTTTTATGAGCAATATGGCTTCAAGGGCCTGGCGCGCGCTCTGGCCAGCCATGCTGTGCCAGCCGCAGAGACGTCGTCAACTGCCACCAAGCCTGCTTCTGCTCAGGGTGATATGTTTGATCTGGATGATGCGGCCAGCACGGAAGTGGCAGTGGCTGCCCAGCAGCGCGATGTGGTCTACACCACCATCCTGACCGAAGAGCAGTTCCACAGCTGGCTGGACAAGATCCACGCGGCCAGGCTGACGGCCATTGACACCGAGACCGATTCGCTGGACGAAATGCGCGCGCAGATTGTTGGCATTTCGCTGAGCGTCAAGGTCGGCGAAGCAGCCTATATCCCGCTGCGCCACGAAGGCATGGAGGTGCCCCAGCAGCTGCCCATGGACTGGGTGCTGGCGCAGCTCAAGCCCTGGCTGGAAGACGCTTCCAAGAAAAAGCTGGGCCAGCATGTGAAGTACGACCAGCACGTGTTTGCCAACCACGGCATCACCGTGCGCGGCTATGCGCACGACACCATGCTGCAGTCCTATGTGCTGGAAGTGCATCGCCCGCACAACCTGACGAGTCTTGCACTGCGCCATACGGGCCGCACCGGCATCAGCTACGAAGACCTCTGTGGCAAGGGCAAGAACCAGATCCCCTTTGCCCAGGTGCCGGTGGACAAGGCGGCAGCCTACTCCTGCGAAGACTCGGACCAGACGCTGAACGTGCACGAGGTGCTGTGGCCGCAGATTGAGGCAGACGCCAAGCTGCGCCATATCTATGAACTGGAGATCGCCACCAGCGAAGCCCTGTTCCGTATTGAGCGCAATGGTGTGCGCATTGATGCCGGTGAGCTGGCTCGCCAGAGCAATGATCTGGGGGCGCGCATTCTGCAGCTGGAAAACGAGGCTTATGAGATTGCAGGCCAGCCCTTTAATCTGGCTTCTCCCAAACAGCTGGGCGAAATCTTTTTCGACAAACTGGGCCTGCCCGTGGTGAAGAAAACCGCCACCGGCGCGCGCAGCACGGACGAAGAAGTGCTGGAAAAGCTGGCCGAAGACTATCCGCTGCCTGCCAAGATTCTGGAGCACCGCAGCCTTTCCAAGCTCAAGGGCACCTATACCGACAAGCTGGCGCAGATGGCGCTGCCGCGCACCGGCCGTGTACACACGCACTATGCGCAGGCTGTGGCCGTGACGGGGCGGCTGTCGAGCAACGATCCCAATCTGCAGAACATTCCCGTGCGCACGCCCGAAGGCCGTCGCATCCGCGAAGCCTTTGTGGCACCGGAAGGCAGACTGATTGCCAGCGCCGACTACTCACAGATTGAGCTGCGCATCATGGCCCACCTCTCGGGCGATGAGGCGCTGCTCAAGGCCTTCCGCGAAGGGCTGGACGTACACAAGGCCACAGCCGCCGAAGTGTTTGGCGTGAGCGTGGAAGACGTGACGAGCGAGCAGCGTCGCTATGCCAAGGTCATCAACTTTGGCCTGATCTACGGCATGAGCAGCTTTGGTTTGGCCAAGAATCTGGGCATTGAGACCAAGGCCGCGGCGGCTTACATCGACAAGTACTTCCAGCGTTACCCCGGCGTGAAGCGCTACATGGACGAAACCGTGGAGCTGGCACATAGCCAAGGCTATGTGGAAACCGTGTTTGGCCGCCGCCTGTATCTGCCGGAAATCAACGGTGGCAACGGCCCGCGCAAGAAGGCGGCAGAGCGCGCAGCGATCAACGCGCCTATGCAGGGCACGGCAGCAGATCTGATCAAAAAGGCCATGGTGGCCGTGCAGTCCATGCTCGATGCCGAAAAGCCTGAGATCCAAGTCATCATGCAGGTGCATGACGAACTGGTGTTTGAGCTGCCCGCAGGGGATGCCGACTGGCTGCGTGCGCGCATCCCGGCGGTCATGGCCAGCGTGGCCCAGCTGTCTGTGCCTTTGCTGGCGGAGGTAGGCATAGGCAACAATTGGGAAGAAGCCCATTAATCATGGCTATTGAAAAAATAGCTGCTAGCGCTTGATTTACAAAGGTTTTAGATAGTTTTCTATTTGAAACCTTTGTTTTATCAGCGCTGGAAGCTATAGAAAAAACATAGAGGGACAAGTGATCGCACCATCATCCTGGACGCCTGCCATGCGCATGGGGCTGTCCATTTCGATTGCCACCGGTCTGTATGGCATCTCCTTTGGGGCGCTGTCAGTGGGGGCCGGGCTGAATCTCTGGCAGACCATGGCGCTGAGCGCACTGATGTTCACCGGCGGCTCGCAGTTTGCTTTTATTGGCGTCATCGCCGGTGGCGGTACAGGTGCTGCGGCACTGGGGGCCGCCAGTTTGCTGGGCGTGCGCAATGCCGTCTATGGCATGCAGATGAACCGCATGCTGCAGCCACATGGTTGGCGCAAGGCTGCGGCGGCGCAACTGACGATTGATGAGTCTGCCGCCACGGCATCTGGCCAGCTGGAGCCGCAGGAGCAGCAGCGCGGCTTCTGGACGGCAGGGCTGGGGGTGTTTGTGCTGTGGAATGTTTTCACCCTGCTGGGAGCCTTGCTGGGCGATGCGCTGGGTGATCCGCGCAAATGGGGACTGGATGGTGCTGCTGTGGCGGCATTCCTGGGCCTGCTGTGGCCACGCCTGAGGCAGCGTGAGCCGGTGGCGCTGGCCGTGCTGTGCGGCGTTGTGACCATGCTCGCCGTTCCGCTGCTGCCACCGGGGCTGCCCATTCTGGTGGCGGCCGTTGTGGGGGCAGCATGGGGCTGGTGGCGCAGCGCGCGCCTGATCAGGGAGCAGGCATGAGCATGTGGCACTGGATTTTGCTGGCCTGCGCCGTAGCCTTTGCCACCAAGTTTCTGGGCTATGCGATTCCGGCGAGCTATCTGCAGAACCCGCGCATGGCGCATATTGCAGCCTGCATGACGGTGGCCTTGCTGACATCCTTGACAGTGATGAATACCTTTGCCGCAGGGCAGGCGCTGGCGCTGGATGCACGCCTGGCTGCCTTGGTGGTGGCCGCCATCGCTTTGCTGCTGCGTGCACCATTTTTGCTGGTTGTGGTGCTGGGGGCCGTAACTGCTGCATTATGGCGATGGGTT
>ERZ1032396.139-NODE-139-length-10951-cov-8.931902_pt1 | contig 10951 bp, 11 predicted proteins | sample MGYA00517099_ERZ1032396 | MGnify/ENA primary metagenome ERZ1032396 (study PRJEB33719, sample SAMN04261382) | wastewater metagenome | biome: periurban shantytown; feature: human; material: feces | host: Homo sapiens | place: Peru: Lima | collected 2012-01-15 ...
ATGTTTACTAATGTGAAAATTTCATGTATAATAGGAAGATCGAAATGCGGCGAAAGGAGGGTGGACGTATGGCAGGCTATGTGCTGCATCTGAAAGAGGAAGAGAGCGTGACGCTCTCGGCGGCGACGCTCAAGCGGCTCATCGGCGGCGGCAACGGCGACGCGGCGCTGCTGTATCTCGCCATCCTGCATTCGCACGGCGCGGCGGAGGCGGAAAAGCTCGCCGCGATGCTCAAATGGGACGAAGCGCGCGTGCGCGCGGCGGAGCAGGCGCTCTATGAGATGCAGCTCGTCGGCGCGCCGGAGAAGAAGGCCGCGCCCCTCCCGCCCGAGCCGCCGCAGGCGCAGGAAACGCCAGACTACACGCGCGAGGACATCATGCGAAAGCTCGAGGGCGACGGCCGCTTTGCCTGCCTTTTGCGCGAGGTGGAGCACAAGCTCGGGCCGCTCTCCATCCCGTCGGTCAAGAAGCTATTGGGCCTCTATGAAAACCTCGGCCTCCCGGCGGACGTTGTCTACACGCTGGTGAACTACTGCATCACGAAAAAGGCGCAGCAGTTCGGCGAGGGGCGGCTTCCCAATATGCGCGAGATCGAAAAAGAGGGCTTTGTCTGGGCGCGCAAGGAGCTTTTCTCCATCGAAAAGGCGGGGGAGTACATGAAGCGCGAGCAGACCATGCGCTCAAAATACCCCGAGTACATGGCGGCGGTGCAGATGGCGGGCCGCGCGAGCGCGCCGAGCGAGGAAAAATATCTCTCCGCGTGGGCGGAGATGGGCTTCCCGGCGGAAACGGTGGCCGAGGCCTACGACCGCACGGTGCTGCACTGCCACGAGTTCCGCTGGCCGTACTGCAATGGCATCTTGAAGCGCTGGCACGAAAAGGGCCTGCACACGCCGGAGCAGGTGCGCGCCGAAAACGCAAAGGAAAAACCGAAAAAGACGGAAGCATCCGGCGGCAACGCCTGGATGAAGGAATATCTCAACGGATAAAGAAAGCGAGGGAGAGCGATGGCTTACGACGGCCGACTGATGCGCCGTGCGCTGGCGCGCTATGACGAGGACAAGCAGCGGCGCGCGGAGAGCTTCCGCGCGCGGGAGCGCACGGTCTACACCAAGTGCCCGCGCATTGCCGACATTGACCGCGAGCTGTCGCACACGATGGCGAAAATCATCGCCTCGGGCCTGCGCCGCGGCGCGGACCCGCGCCCGGCCATCGCCGCCTTGCAGGAGGAGAACCTCCGCTTGCAGCAGGAAAAGCGCCTGCTGCTCACGCAGATGGGCCTTCCGGACGACTATCTTGAGGAAAAGCCCGCCTGCCCGCGCTGCAACGACACGGGCTTTCTCGGAAGCGAGGTGTGCGCTTGCCTTCGCTCCTACTATGTGCGCGAGCAGAACAAGGAGCTCTCGGGCCTTCTGGATCTCGGCTCGCAGAGCTTTGAGACCTTTGACTTCGACTACTATTCTCCCGTGCCGGACAGCGACTTGGGCGTGTCGCCGCGCGCGAACATGGAGCGCGTGTACGATGTGTGCCAGGACTACGCACACGAGTTTTCACCCAAGAGCGGCAATCTCCTGCTCTCGGGCGGCACGGGGCTGGGGAAGACCTTCCTCTCGGCCTCCATCGCGCGCGTGGTGAGTGCGGGCGGCAACAGCGTCGTGTACGACACGGCGGGGCACATCTTCTCGCTCTTTGAAGCGCAGAAGTTCGGCCGCGAGACGGACGAGGAAACGGACGGCGCCGTGAGCCGCGCGCTCAGCTGCGACCTTTTGATCCTCGACGACCTCGGCACGGAGCTGATGACGAGCTTCGTCCAGAGCGCCATCTACCAGATCATCAACACCCGCCTCATCACGGGGAAGAAGACGGTCATCTCCACGAATCTAAGCCCGAACGAGCTTGGGCGGCGCTACGGCGCGCCCGTGCTCTCGCGCTTGCAGGGGGAATACCAGCTCCTGCTCTTTTTTGGCGAGGACATCCGCCGCCAGAAAAGAAAATAATGCGCAAAGCGCTCCCGGGAAACCGGGGGCACACCGTGGGCAAGGCGGCGGAAAACGTCGCCGAGCAGCCCGAAGCCTCGGGCAGCATCCGCACGTCCATGATGATGGGCCTTGTCTTCATCGAGACGGTCATCATCTACGCGCTCATCGTGGCGATCCTGCTGATTTTTGTGCTGTAGCGCGGCGGAAAGAGCGAGCAATGAAGAGAGAAGCCGGACACGGACAGAACGTACGGCGGAAGAGGGAATGCTCCATCCCCTCTTCCGCCGCATACATTTTTGCTACGTGTTAAGATAATGAAAAGATGCCTTACGTTTGGCGGCGGGACTTGAATTCTTGCCGGTCAAGTGGTATAAGTGAAAGCTGTGAAAAAAGGTTCCGCGCCGCATTTGCCGCGCGCGGACAGCAGGGGAAAAGGGGGAAAGCAAGCGTGGAAAAAAAGAAGCGGACGCGGCAGCTGCTCGTGTTCGCGCTCATCGTGCTGGCGCTGTTCATCGGGGCGCTGCTGTGTCCGGGCGGAGGCGAGAGCGAGTCCATTCAGGATGTGATGCGCGACGCGGTGCTGCACGAGCATTTGAAAGTGAGCCTGTTCGGGCTCATCGAGGTGAATCCGGGGCTTATCTCGGCCTACGTCGTCACCGCGATCCTGATCGTCTTCGCGCTGGTGTGCAGGATCTTCGTCATCCCGCGCTTCACCCTTGTGCCGGGGAAGTTCCAGCTGCTCCTTGAGCAGCTCGTCGAGCTGTTCGACGGTCTTGCCAAGGGCGGCAGCCCCCACCGCAACCGGTTTTTGAGCGCCTACATCTTTACAGCCGGCGTTTACATCTTCGTCGGAACGCTCTTTGAGCTGCTCGGCCTTCAGGCGGGCACGACGGCGGGCACGGTCATCAGCCTGCCCGCGCCGCTCTCGGATATCAACGGGGCGATCGCCATGGGCTGCATGAGCTACGGCGTCATCCTCTTCGGCGGCCTCATCGCCGCAGGACCGCGCGGCTTCCTGCACGCGCTCAAGGATTTCTCGCTCCCCGTGTCGATGAGCTTCCGACTGTTCGGCGCGCTGCTCTCCGGCGCGCTCGTCACGGAGCTTGTGTATTACTACGCGGCGCTTTCCTATGTGCTGCCGGTGATCGTGGGCGTGATGTTCACGCTGCTGCACGCGCTCATTCAGGCCTATGTGCTCACGATGCTCGTCTCCACCTTCTACGGGGAGTCGACCGAGCGGCACGAGAAAAAGCCCAAGGCAAAGAAAACAAAAACCAGCCGCAGCAAAAGCGCTGCGTAACCGTCCATAACGAGTGTAAGAAAGAGGGAATCTACATGAAGACCATGAAGAAATTCGCGGCGATCGCCGCACTGCTGATCGCGCTGTTCGTCCTGAGCGTGCCCGCGCTGGCCGCGGCGGACAGCAACGCTGCCGCCCCTGCCGAGACCGTGCAGACCGTGGAGGAGGGCATCAACGAAAACGACGTTACCTCCGCCAAGGCCATGGGCGCGGGACTGATGATCGGCATCGCCTGCCTCGGCGGCGCGCTCGCCATGGGCATTGCCGTGGGCAAGTCGAGCGAAGCCATCGCCCGCCAGCCCGAGGCGAACGGCCAGATCCGCACGACGATGATGATGGGCCTTGTCTTCATCGAAACGGTCATCATTTACGCGCTGATCGTCGCGATCCTCATCATCTTCGTGCTATGATGCGCCGCGCTTCGGAAAAAGGGGGAAGCTGAATGCCGCTTAATATCAATTTGCAGCAGATCTTACTGCACGCGCTGAATTTTGTCATCCTGTTCGGCGCGCTGTATTTCCTGCTCTACCGGCCGGTGAAGACCTATATGGACGGCCGCAGGGCGCACTATGCCAAGCTGGACGAGGACGCGAAAAGCGCGCTGGCCGCGGCCGAGCAGACGAAGGAGACCTATGCCGCGCAGCTCAAGGCTGCGGACGAGGAGATCGCCCGCGTGCGCGCGCAGGCCGACGAGGAGCTGCACAAGGAGGCCGACGAGCGCCGCGCGCAGGCCCAGCAGCAGGCGGATGAGATCGTCAAAAAGGCGCACGCCGCCGCTGCGTTCGAGCGCGAGCGTGTGATGGAACAGGCGCGCAGCGAGGTCTCCGAGCTGATGAGCGCCGCGGCGGAAAAGCTGGTGCTCTCGAGCACCTCGGACGCTTACGATCAGTTTTTGAACACGGCGGAGGAGCGCAAGGACCATGAGTGAGCGCAATGACCGTCCGGCGGCAAAGCTCCTTTCCGCCGTCCGTCCGAGCGCGGAGCAGGAAAAGCGCTTTCTCGCCTTTCTGGAAGCACAATACGGCCCCGGCACGACCCTCATCTGGCAGCAGAGCGACGCCTACCCCAACGGCTTTCGCCTCGAGGTGGGCGCGGAGGTATACGACTGGAGCGTGGAGGGGCGGCTCGATCAGTTCAAGAGCGCGCTGGAAAAGCTCGCCGCCGCGCAGCAGGGCGATATTATCCCCCTGCTCAAAGAGAGCGTCCTGTCCTGGACGCCGCAGCCCCTTGCCCAGGAGATCGGCACGGTTTTGACCGTGGGCGACGGCATCGCCCGCGTGGACGGACTTTCCGGCGCGGCCTACGGCGAGGTGCTGCTCTTCGACGGCGGCGTGCGCGGCATGGTGCAGGACCTTTCGGAAGAGAGCGTGGGCTGCATCCTCTTTGACGACGACGCGAGCGTCTGCGCGGGCAGCACCGTGCGCCGTACCGGGCGCACGGCGGGTGTTCCCGTGGGCGAAGGCTTTCTCGGGCGCGTGGTGAACGCGCTCGGCGTTCCCGTGGACGGCGCCGGCGAGATCCGCGCCGACGGCTACCGCAGCGTGGAGAGTCCCGCCCCCGGCATCATCGACCGCCAGAGCGTCGATACGCCGATGGAAACGGGCATCCTCTGCATCGACTCGATGTTTCCCATCGGGCGCGGGCAGCGCGAGCTCATCATCGGCGACCGCCAGACGGGAAAGACGGCCATCGCGCTCGATACCATCGTCAACCAGCGCGGCAGGAACGTCATCTGTATCTATGTCGCCATCGGGCAGAAGGCAAGCTCCGTCGCCCAGCTCAAGCGCACGCTGGAGGACCACGGCGCGATGGATTACACCATCATCGTCAACGCCCCTGCGAGCGATACGCCGCCGATGCAGTACATCGCGCCCTACGCGGGCTGCGCCATGGGCGAATACTTTATGCACAAGGGGCGCGACGTGCTCATCGTCTACGACGATCTTTCCAAGCACGCCATCGCCTACCGTGCGATGAGCCTCCTGCTCGAGCGCTCGCCCGGACGCGAGGCCTATCCCGGCGACGTTTTCTATCTGCACTCCCGCCTGCTCGAGCGCGCGGCGCACCTGAGCGCGGAAAAGGGCGGCGGCAGCATCACGGCGCTGCCCATCATCGAAACACAGGGCGGAGACGTTTCCGCCTATATCCCGACGAACGTCATCTCCATCACCGACGGCCAGCTCATTCTGGAGTCCAAGCTCTTCTTTGCCGGCCAGCGGCCCGCGGTGAACATCGGCCTCTCCGTTTCCCGCGTGGGCGGCGACGCGCAGACCAAGGCGATGAAAAAGGCGGCCAAGACCATCCGCCTCGACCTTTCGCAGTACCGCGAGATGGAGACCTTTACCCAGTTTGCAAGCGATCTGGACGAATCGACCGCGCAGCTGCTTGCCTACGGGCAGGGGCTGATGCGGCTGCTGCGCCAGAAGCAGTACCATCCCTACGAGCAGTATGAGCAGGTCATCCTGCTGGTCGCGGGCCTCGGCCACGCCTTTGACGGCGTTGCGACGGAGGAGATCGACGACTTGATCCCCGCGCTGCTGCGCCGCTTCCGCGAAACGCAGGGCGCGCTCTGCCGCGCCATCCAGCAGTCCGGGCGGCTGAGCGACGAGCAGCAGGCGCTCATTTTGGAGCAGGCGAAGGCCTTCGTGCGGGAAAACCGCGGCGCAGGGCAAAAGAAGTGAGGTGAAGCCGCTTTATGTCAGGCATGAAGGAGATCCGCGAGCATATCGAGAGCGTCAGGAGCACGCAGAAGGTGACGAATGCGATGTACCTCATCGCCTCGACCAAAATGCGGCGGGCGAAGGAGGACCTTGACAAGGCCCGTCCCTTTTTCGATACCCTCGCAGACGAGATCGGCAGCATCTTCCGGCATGCGGGCGAGATCGACAGCCCCTATCTCTGCGCGGACGGCGAGAGCGACGACGCGCCGGGGACCTACGCCTATCTTGTTATCACGGCGGACCGCGGCCTTGCGGGCGCTTACAACCAGAATATCATTCAGGAGACGCTCCGGCGGCTTGAGCGGCACCCCGACAGCCGCCTTTTCGTTGTGGGCGGCAACGGCCGCCACTTTTTCAAGGCCCACGGCGTGAGCGTGGAGGAAAGCTTCCATTACAGCGCGCAGAGCCCGACCCTACAGCGCGCGCGGGAGATCACGGCAAGGCTGCTGCATCTTTTTGACCGCGGGGAGATCACGAAGATCTTCATGGTCTACACGGACTGCCGCGGCGTGGAGACGCAGGTGCGCACCGCGCGGCTGCTGCCGCTCGAGAGCGGGCAGTTTACCGCGGCGGGCCATGGCGACGGCATCAGGCTCCGCTATGAGCCGTCGCCGGAGGAGGTTCTGGCGAAGATCGTGCCCGCGTACCTCACGGGCTTTCTCTATGCGGCGATGGTCGACAGCTTCTGCGCCGAGCAGAACGCCCGCGCCGCGGCGATGGACGCCGCCAACCAGAACGAGGAGGAGCTGCTCCATTCGCTCCAATTTGAATACAATCACGAACGGCAGAGCGCCATCACCGGCGAGATCACCGAAGTCTCCGCCGGCGCGCGGAGCAGAAAACAACATGCGGGAAAGGGGGCGCAGCATCATGCGCAGGGGTGAGATCATTCAGGTAGCCGGCAGCGTGGTAGACGTGCGCTTTCCCTGCGGCAGCCTGCCGCGCATCCGCGAGGCGCTGAGAGTTGACCTTGACGGCAAACAGCGCGTGATGGAGGTCGCGCAGCACCTGAGCGCGGAGACCGTGCGCTGCATCATGCTCACCGAGAGCGAGGGTCTTGCGCGCGGCATGGTCGTTACGGGCGAGGGCAGCGGACTGCGCGTGCCCGTGGGCAAGTGCACGCTCGGGCGGCTGTTCAACGTCTTCGGCGATACGATCGACGGCGGCGAGGCCATCGGCGCGGACGAGCCGCGCCGCGGCATCCACAGAAAGCCCCCCGCCTTCGACGAGCAGGATCCGAGCGTTGACATTCTTGAAACGGGCATCAAGGTCATCGACCTTTTGGAGCCCTATCCGCGCGGCGGCAAGATCGGCCTCTTCGGCGGCGCGGGCGTCGGCAAGACGGTGCTCATTCAGGAGCTTATCCACAACATCGCCGTGGAGCACGGCGGCTATTCGATCTTTACGGGCGTGGGCGAGCGCAGCCGCGAGGGAAACGACCTCTGGCGCGAGATGCACGAGAGCGGCGTCATTGACAAGACGGCCCTCGTCTTTGGCCAGATGAACGAAGCGCCGGGCGTTCGTATGCGCGTGGCGCTCACGGGCCTTACGATGGCGGAATACTTCCGCGACGAGGAAAAGCGCAACGTGCTGCTCTTTATCGACAATATCTTCCGCTTTGTACAGGCGGGCAGCGAGGTTTCGACGCTGCTCGGGCGTATGCCCTCCGCCGTCGGCTATCAGCCGACGCTCGCCAACGAAATGGGCGAGCTGCAAGAGCGCATCACCTCCACCAAGAGCGGCTCGATCACGTCCGTGCAGGCGGTCTACGTCCCGGCGGACGATCTGACCGACCCCGCCCCGGCCACGACCTTCTCCCACCTCGACGCGACGACGGTCCTGAGCCGCAAGATCGCCGAGCAGGGACTCTATCCCGCCGTCGACCCGCTGGAATCGACCTCGCGCATCCTCGAAGAGGACATCGTGGGCGAGCGGCACTACCGCATTGCCCGCAGCGTGCAGGCCACGCTGCAAAAATACCGCGAGCTGCAGGATATCATCGCCATCCTTGGCATGGATGAGCTGAGCGACGCGGATAAGCTGACGGTCAACCGCGCGCGAAAGCTCCAGCGCTTTCTCGCCCAGCCGACCTTCGTGGCGGAAAAGTTCACGGGTCTTCCGGGCGTCTACGTCCCGCTCGAGGAAACGCTGCGCGGATTCGAGGCCATCCTCTCCGGCGAGATGGACGGCTACCCCGAAATGGCATTCTACAACGTCGGCACGATCGACGACGCGCTCGCCAAGGCGAAGAAAATGAAGGGCGGGGAAGAAAGATGAGAACCTTCCACCTGCGCATTCTTGCCGCCGAGCGGACGTTTTACGACGGGGCGTGCGCATCGCTCAGCGTGCCGACCATCGACGGGAGCTACGGTCTCATGGCTTTGCACGAGAACGTCGTCATCGCTATCGTGCCCGGCGAGCTGACGCTGCACACCGCCGATGGGGAGGAGCAGATCGCGGCCGTGTCCGAGGGGATGCTCAAGATGGTGAACAACGAGGCGCTCGTTCTCGTGGACACGATCGAGCGGCCCGAGGAGATCGATCTGCGCCGTGCCGAGCGCAACGCCGCAGAGTCGGAGGCCGCGCTGCACGAAAAGCAGGGCGAGCAGGAGCGCGCCCTTGTCATGGCGCGCATGGCGCGCGCCATGAGCCGCGTGCAGGTCAAGCGCCACGGCAAATAAACAGGAAGAAAGATCGCACCCGTGTGGAAAACCGGGTGCGATTTTTTTGCGCGCTCGACCGGATTCGCCGCGCTTTGCACAGCAAAGCGTGTAAAATGGGGAAAAAGGAGGGGAAATCCATGGAAATGTCCGAGAAAAAGCCGCTGCTGACGCGCCGTGTGCTCTATTTGTCCACCGATGCGCTGCGCCCCAACCCCCACCAGCCCCGGCGGGACTTTGACGAGAATTCTCTGCGTGAGCTGAGCGAGAGCATCCGCCGCTACGGCATCTTGCAGCCGCTGACCGTGCGCAGTACGGCGGAGGGCTATGAGCTGATCGCGGGGGAGCGGCGGCTGCGCGCGGCAAAGATGGCGGGGCTGCGCGAGGTGCCGTGCCTGCTCGCCCGCTCGAGCGAGGAGGAGAGCGCGCTGCTCGCGCTCATCGAAAACCTCCAGCGCCGCGACCTGCACTATCTTGAGGAGGCTGAGGCCATCGCGCAGCTCATTGCACTCTGCGGCCTTTCGCAGGAGCAGGCGGCGGAAAAGCTGGGGAAGTCCCAGTCTGCCGTCGCCAACAAGCTGCGCTTGCTGCGCCTCTCCCCGCCGTGCGCACACTTGCTGCGGGAGAACGGTCTCTCCGAGCGCCATGCCCGCGCGCTGCTGCGCCTTGCGGACGAGGAGGACCGCCTCCGCGCGCTCGAGGTGATCGCCGCGCGCGGCTACAACGTCGCGCAGAGCGAGAGCTACATTGAAAAGCTCTTGGCCGCCAGGCAGAAGACCCCGCCGCCGCGCCTGCCGACCTACGTCATCAAGGATGTGCGTATTTTCCTCAACACCATCCGCCGCTCGATCGACGTGATGCAGCGCGCGGGCGTGCAGGCCGACGTGCAGCGCCAGGACAGCGAGGAGGACATCCTTTTGACCATCCGCATCCCGAAACGTGCAAAAGAGGCCGGATAATCCTGTGAATTTGTTACTAATTTGTTATCCTTTTTTCCTCCGAACTATGATATACTGAGTGCACCGGTAGGGTAAAGCCCACCGGGAAGACAGGAAAAACAGGAGGAGCCAGAGATGGAAGACAACGTCGGCGCCTTTGCGGAAAAGAAGAGGAAAAAGGGAGGCAAGCGCCTGATGAAGCCCCAAAAAGGGCGCAGAGTGTCCGAGTGTGCGGGTGAAGCGCGCGTTCCACGTGAAACATCGGGGAAGGCGGGCAAGGCCGTCGCCATCGTCGCCGCCGTGCTGGCGAGTGCGTACCTGGGCTTTGGCGCGTGGGTCTCGGCAAGCCATTGTATTTATCCCAACGTGATGCTCGGCAGCGTGAACTACGGCGGTATGAGCGAGCAGCAGGCGGCGCAGCAGCTTAAGGAGAGCGCTGCGCAGGCAAAGAGAGCCAGCGTTGACTTTGTCCTGCCAGACGGCACGGAGGTCGCGCGCGTGGCGCTCGATGAGATGCCGGAGTACGCCGATTTTGACGGCCTCGCCAAGCACATCTACAATGTCTACGGCTGCAACGATAGCTTTCTGACGGCGGGGGCGAAGTATCTGCGCGCGCTCGTGAAGCCGCAGGACGCCGCTGCGGCGGTGGGGCTGTACTATTCGCCCGATCGACTTGACGGTCTGGTCGACACGCTCTGCGAGGACATTGCCTGCGAGCCTGTGGAATTTGCCATCCATGTGACCGAGGACGGCAGGGTCAGCGTCACGAAGCCGCGGGACGGCCGCGCCGCGACCGACACCGCGCGCGAGCAGCTCGCCATGTATCTCGGCGGCGCATACCTCAGCGGCGGCGAGCCTTCTGAGATCGTGCTGAGGAGCGCCGAGGAGGGCGGCATTTACGATGTGATCCCCGCGCAGGAGGTCGACCTTGCCGCGCAGCGCGAGGCGGTCATCGGGCAGAAGGTCAACGCGTCCTACGATAAGCAGAGCGGCACGGTCGTGCCCGGCCACGCGGGCGTGGACTTTGGCTTTTCCGATTTGCAGGCCGCTTACAACGCGGCCGCGCCGGGGGCGACGGTCGATGTGCCGAATGCCACGGTCGAACTGCCGGACGTGACGACCGAGCAGCTTGAAAAGGTCCTCTTCCGCGATGAACTCAGCTCTTACACCACGAAGGTCGGCGGCGCGGCCGGACGGCGCGCCAACGTCAAGCTCACCGCCTCGCGCATCGACGGCTACATTATGAATGCCGGGGAGACGATGAAGTACGGCCCGCTCGTTACGCCCTTCACCGCGGCCAACGGCTACAGCCCCGCGCCGGGCTACTTGCAGGGCAAGACTGTTGACATGGTCG
>ERZ1032396.150-NODE-150-length-10646-cov-10.200453_pt1 | contig 10646 bp, 7 predicted proteins | sample MGYA00517099_ERZ1032396 | MGnify/ENA primary metagenome ERZ1032396 (study PRJEB33719, sample SAMN04261382) | wastewater metagenome | biome: periurban shantytown; feature: human; material: feces | host: Homo sapiens | place: Peru: Lima | collected 2012-01-15 ...
ATGGTTTCGCGCTGCTGAAATACAGCAAAACCACCGACTGACTATGGACTATTGTATGATATGCGGGGCCATTTTTCCCGATGTGCGGTGGGTTTGCCCTCAGTGTGAAAGACGTTGGCCGGAATTTTAACCTGCACGAAACCAAGTCGGACTTTTGACTTGCACGAAAGCAAGTCGGAATTGAAACAGTTGCACAGACAACCGAAAAACGAAAGGGGTATGCATTATGAAAAAGAAGTTTGCCGAGATCATCAACGAGGGCTGCAAGGCCGGTAAGACCGTCGAGGAAATCAACAAGGAATTGAAGGAAGCCGGGGCCAACTTCTACCTGAATCCGGACGGCGGCGTGGCCGGTTGGACGGAACAGGAGATGAAGGAGGGCTTTATCCCTGCGGAGGAAGAACCCGCCGACGTGAAGCACATGTATGACTACTTCAGCTATAACCCGGCCAATGCGGGCCAGACCTTCGACCCGGCGGGCATGGTGGTGACTGCGACCTACTCCAACGGCGCCAAACTGACGAACCCGTCCTACACCTTCTCGCCCGCGGGAGCGCTCACAGTCGGTGATACGGCCATCACGATCACCTACACCGAGGGCGGCGTGACGAAGACCGCGACACAGGCGATCACCGTCATAGCGATCTACGGCGTAAGTTGGGACGGCTCAAGCTCGCCGCAGCTTACGCGTACCGACGCCTCCGCGAATTTCCCCGATCCCGTCGCCTACATGGCCGGCATCAGCAACTACAGATCTCCGTTCGACAACATCATGCCGTGGAGCGGCATGGAGATCGTGGACGACGCGACGTGCGGCAAGCTCGTCAAAATTCCGAAGTTCTGGTACAAGCTGACGCAGAACGGAAACGGTCTGAAAATCCAGATCGCGAACGCCCCGCAGGACGGCTTCTCCGTCTCGCCCGCGCACATGGACCGCGGCGACGGCAAGGGTGAACGTGATGTGGTCTACATCGGACGCTACCACTGCCGCCGCGGCGACTACAAGAGCTACGGCGGATCTACGCCAAAGATCGACATCACGCGCAGCACCGCGCGAAGCGGAATCCACGCCCTCGGCTCGACCGTGTGGCAGAGCGATTTTTTGATGGCCTTTACTATCTGGCTGCTCTACATCGTCGAGTACGCCAACTGGAACAGTCAGGCAGTCATCGGCTACGGCTGCGGCGACAACTACAGCGTGCAGAGCATGGGCTACACGGATTCCATGCCCTATCATACGGGTACGATGGCGAGCGCCCGCACGACCTACGGCGCAACCACGCAGTACCGCAACATTGAGGGCCTGTGGGACAACTGCTCCGATTGGATGGACGGCTGCTACTACAACAGCAACGGCATGATGGTCATTCTCAACCCGTCCGCCTTTTCGGACAGCTCCGGCGGCGTGTTGGTCGGAACGCCGACGAGCGGCTGGATCAGCGCGCTGAGCGTCAAGACCGTTTTGGGCCTGCCGCCGCTCTTTATCGCCTCCGGCGCTTCGGGCAGCGACAGCACCTATGTCCCCGATTTCTGGTACTATAGCGCCTCCCTGCCGTGCCTGTGCCGTGGTGGCAATTATAATAATACCCTGAGATCCGGTATGTTCAACGTCAGCTACTACAACGCGTCCACCGCGAACTACAGCACCGGCTGCCGCCTCCAAAAACTCCCCTGACAAATAAATTTTGAACAAAGAAAAGGAGAACAAAACTATGGCTACTTACAAGAGAATCGCATCCGACGGCAAGCCTATCGAGGTCACGGACATCCCCGCTGGCCTGAGCGAAAACTCGGGTGTCAAGAACAGCATCGTGCAGCCCGTCATGGCGCGCGACCTTTCCCGCGCCGGCACGGAGATCTATGTCGCCCCGTGCTACAAGCTCACCTACGACGAGGACGGCTACTGCGTCAAGATGACGACCTGCACCATCCCCGAGGACATCGCGGAAAAGCTCGCGGAGCTGAACAAGTGAGCAGAGCGGGGGCTATCCCCCCGCTCTATCCTAAGGAAAGAGAGAGTACGCCAATGGGTAACTTAGCATCCGCGGCCTCCATCTGCTCGGAGATCACGGTCATCCTCGCGGCGCTGGCCATGCTCATCAAGCCCATCCGCAACAAGCTGCTTGGGCTGGACAAGCTGACCGACGCGCTCAAATGCCAGCTCCGGCACGACATGCTGCGCACCTACTACAAGCACCGCGAGAGCCAGACGATCCGCCAGTATGAGCTTGAGGATTTCATCTACCTTTATCGGGGCTACAAGGCCCTCGGCGGCAACAGCTTTATTGACCGCATCAAGTCGGAGATCGACGAGTGGGAGGTAATGTCATGAAAGACGTCAAGGGCGCTACCTTGGAGGAGATCCGCATGATCCGCGCCATCCAGCGCTCCGTCGGGGCGCTGGACAACGGCTACATCGGCAACCAGACCCTGAGCGACATCGCGGCGAAGCTCGGCGCGGACTGCTGGCCCCTTAACGTCGAGTTGTACGGTCAGCCCTGCATCCTCGCGCGGGACATCGAGCCTGTCAACATGAGCGGGCCGCTGCCGAAAAACGCCATCTCTGGGAGCTTTTCTTGGCAGGGTCAGCCGTGCAGCATCCTCGTGCGCGGCGGCAAGGTCGTGCGCGGCATGAGCTGTCACTACCCACGCCCCGAGAGCGTGCTCTACAAGACCACGGACGGCGCGGTGCGCATCGCCCGCGTGTCCTCGGTCTCCGCGCTCGACAATGTCGTGTGGGCGGTCGGCGGCATGGGCCTGCTCGGCGGCTACGATCCGGAACTGGACGGCTTTACCGGCGTCTACTCCGACGTGCTGCGCAAGACCAACCACACCGCCCTCGGCTACAAGGGCGGGATGCTCTACGGCGTGTACTGCAAGGCTATGACCGCGCAGCAGGTCAACGCCTTCGTGCGGGACAAGCTCAAGCTCACCCGCGCCGTCATGCTCGACGGCGGGCACGTCGCCGCCATCAACGGCGCGTGTAACAAAATCAACACCAACCAGCGGCAGTATTACGCCGTGCGATTTTTGTAAAGGAGGCAAAAAATGCAAAATCGAATTGCCAATCTGCTCACGGTCAAAAGCATCGTGACCATCGTGCTCACGGCGGTTTTCTCGGTGCTTGCCCTGCGCGGCAGCATCAGCGGGACGGAGTTTTTGACGATCTTCACGACCATCATCGCCTTCTACTTCGGCACGCAGACCGAAAAGAAGAAAAATGAAGAGGTTTCTTGAGACCCTGACCGCGTGGGAGGGCGCTGTGCGCGGCGACGCGGTGCATAAGCGCATCGTGGACGCCTACAACAGCTATCTCCCGCACCCGCGCGGATACAAGCTCACTTACACCGACGACTACTGCGCGGCGATGGTGTCCGCGGCAGCGATCCTCTGCGGCCTGACAGAGGTGCTCCCCGTCGAGTGCTCCTGCGGTGAGCAAATGCGCTGGTATCAGGCGCGCGGCCAATGGATCGAGGACGACGCGCACGTCCCCCAAATCGGCGAGCAGGTGTTTTACTACTGGGGCGATCGCAAGGACTACGCCCTCACGGACTGCACAGGCGCGCCCAACCACACGGGCATCGTGACCGCCTGCGGCGGGAAAACCTTTACCGTTTTCGAGGGCAACAAGGGCAAGGAGCACAAGTGCGCGTACCGCATCCTCCCCGTCAACGGGCGGTATATTCGCGGCTTCGGCATACCTGCATATCCTACGGAAAAGCGCACGTTGGTGCGCGGCGACAAGGGCGCGGCGGTCGGCAAGCTGCAAGAGCTTCTTAACGCTTGCGGCTATGAGCTGGATGTGGATAATTCCTTTGGCCCCGCGACGCAGAAGGCGTGGGGAGAGTACATCACGGCATACATTCAGCAGATCATAAAGGAGTGAAGTGAGCATGGCCTACAACGAAAAGACAAACTACGCCAACGAGCGGAAATATCTCAACAATCTCATCTCCGGCGGCGGGGGCAACGCCGAGTGGGCGAAGAACCAGATGAAGGCGCTAAACTCCGCCGAGCAGAAATACGGAAATTCCGGCGGCAGCTCCGGTGGTGGTTCCTCCGGCGGCAGCTCCGGTGGTTCGGGCGGCGGATACACACAAAAGACCGGGAAAGCCTATTATTATGATACGGAGAGCCCGACACAGACCGGATGGGTCCGTGAGGATGGCAGCGCGCCAAACTTGAATTACAAGGACACCACGCCCTACGCAAAGGGCACGAAGGGCTCCTACTCCGGCGCCGACCTGTCGCGTGATATGCGCTGGGCCGGGAAAACTGTGCAGAAGAACGGTTACGCCATTACATACGACGAAAACGGTTACGCTGTGAGCGCAATCAACGTCCGCAATGGTGCGGCGCGAGAGGACCTTGCTAACGTTTATCCGCGCGTAGACGCAGGCGGCGAGCTGATCTACCCGACGTATGCGGACGGCACAAGAGGCAGCGGGTATGCCGGGACTTCCGGCGGATACGGAGGAGGCGTCTCCGGCGGCGCGATCAGCCGCAAGAGTTCCGGCTATACAGAGCCGCAGCCGGTAAACGATCTGAGCGATTATCTGCGCGACCTGTACCGCCAGCAGATGCAGGCAAACCTTTCAGCGCTGGAGGGCGCGTACAACGCCAACATAACGCGGATGCAGCGGCAGGGCGAGCTTATCCCACAGAAGTATGACGCGATGCGCAACCTCGCGGCGGCGCAGAACGAGTTGAGCCGCCGAAACTTCGGCGAATATGCCGCGGCACGCGGACTGAACACCGGCACGAGCGGACAGGCGGAGCTTGCCCGCAGCGCGGAGCTGCAGCGGAATCTTGCAGACCTCGGCGCACAGGAGGCCGAGGCGACCGGAAACCTGGAAAGCGAGCTGACGGCGCTGGATCAGCAGTACAATGCGGCGGTGGCGCAGGCACAGGCGAGCGGGAACGCCGACCTTGCCAACGCGCTGTATCAGGAGCTGGTGCGCCGGCAGAGCGCAGCGGCGGCGCAGGCTGAGGCGGACGCGGAGCAACAGCGCTGGCTCGCGGAGTTTGAAGCGTCCCGCAAGGATGCGGCGGACAATCTGGCGCTGGCGTATGCCAAGCTCGAAGCGAGCAACAGAAAGAGCACGGGCAAGGGCAAGAGCGGAACGACCGACGATATCGGTGAAACGACCGAAACCGTCAGCGGGCCGGCCAGCGGAAACGCTCTGCTCGGAACAAACGGCCTGCCGAGCTATAGCGACATAAGGCGGACGATCCTGACCTACATGGGACAGGGCAATGCGGCCTCGGCGCAGAATGTTGTAAACCGGTACTGGAAGAATATGTCTGCGGAACAGCAGAATGAGTTGAGCGGCCTTTTTGGCGGATAAGGAGCGGACACTATGGCGGAAATGCCTGACCTCATTGCCTATCAGGAAAAGCAGCAGCGGCAGACCGCCGCAAAAAAGCCCGATCTGATGGCGTATCAGGAGCGGCAGGAGGCAAAAAAAGCCTCCGCTGCCCCCTATAACGATATTCTCGTGCAGGAGGCGCGGAAGTACGGTGCGAGCCGTGCGCGAAGCGAGCGCAGCAGCCACCGGACCGCAAACCACGCGGACGCAGAGCGCAGAGCGCAGGCGCAGGTGGTGAGCGACACCATCCGGGACAAGAAGGGCGGTATGCTCGGAGGCACGGTGAACGGCTGGCTGGCCGGGCAGGTCGGCGCAGCGGCAAGCGCCCTTGAGGCGCTGCAGGCGGCAGATTGGGCCGTCAGTCCGGAAAAGGCGAGCATCGACGCTTCGCGCCGCAACATCGAAAATTACACCGCCAAGCGCGACGCGGCGCAGACGGCGGAGGAGCGCGCACGCTGGCAGCAGCTCATTGACCGCAACGAACGGCTCATTGCCATCAACAGCGAAGCCTACGCGCAGAAAACCGCCGACGTGGAGAACGCGGTCGGCAAGCTGGGCGATACGCGCGCCAAGCTCAAGAGCGACGCCGAGTACGGCATCGCCAAGGAAAAAGAGGGGCTGGGCGCTATCGGGCGCACGGCGGTGGACGTCGGTGTGGCGGGCGGACAGATGGCAATGGACGCGCTCGCGGGCGGCCTGCCGAGCATCGCAACTCGCGTGTTCGGCGACAGCACACAGGAGGCGAAGGAGACCATTTCCCCCGACGCGACGACCGCCGAGCGCATGGAGGGCAAGACAAAGGCGCTCGCCTACGGCGCGGGCAGCGCCGCGGTGAGCGTAGGGACTGAAAAGCTCGCCAACATCGCCGCCCCGTTTAAGAAGGTGTTCGGCGGCGGTGTGCTGGATAAGGCATTGGAGGGCGCGGTCGCCAAGATGGGCGGAAGTGCGGCGGGCAAAGCGGCGCTTTCGTTCCTCTCCGAGGGCGGTGAGGAAATGCTGGAGGATGTGGTACAGCCGATTTTGCAGAGCATCTACAACGGCAAGGGCGTCAGGCAGAACTATAGCGAGCTGGAGTTGCAGGACGTTCTCTACGACGGTCTGATCGGCGGCATTCTCGGCCTTGCGGGCAGCGGCGCGGAGATCGCCGGCAATGCCATCACACGCGGGGAAACGGCAAGCGCCGCCCCGCAACAGGGCGCAGAAACCACGCGAGCGAACGGCGAGGGCAATTTGGCACCCGACGCGCAGAACGCGCCACAGGGCGCCCAGAGCGCAGAAAAAACCGCCCCCGCGGAGGGAGCGGAATACAGGCGCAATTATGATCCGTTGGAAACGGCGGCGATCCAGCGCACGAGCAAGACATTTCGCAATATCGTGGCCGGAGTAGACACGTCCATTTCCGACTTCTTCTCCAAGTGGAAGAACGGCAGAAAAAGCCATTTGGGGGAGCCGCTGGAAAAGCTGTATATTGGGCGCGTGACGGATGCGGCAAAAGCGGAAATGAGTGCCCTGCTCGGATACGATGTGCAGTCCAGCGACTACATCATTACCGCAGACAATGTAAAGCATATTATGGACCAGCATGGGAACGACAATGCAGAAGTCTCGCGCGGCAATCTTCCGCTCAGCTCGATCTCGATGGACGTCATCGCAGATGTTGTCGAGCACCCCGACCGCATCACGCTCGGAGATGCGGAAAATTGGGAGGCTGGCCGCAATGGCTTGCAGTTTGAAAAAGACATTGGCAACGGGACTGTTGTATATGTCCAGTTCGACAACTTCAAGCGCGGGACAATCGAGCCGCGGACACTGTACATCAAAAAGAAAGGAACCCCTACCTCGACGGTGAATGCCGCAAACACGGCCAACACCTATACGTCCGAGACGTTCGAGCCTGAAGTTCCTAATGACAGTGTAGCACAAGGGCGCGGCACTGTCAATACACAGGATATGCAAGCGGCGCGGGAATATGCGCCGGAGCGGCACATCGACAACCGCACGAGCGAGAGCGTGGGCGCGCGGGATGTGAACGCTTTCCAGTTCGACCATCCCGAAATGCGGCCCTACTACACGGAGGCGGCGGAGCAGCTTTCCGGCATCGCCGGGTTGTCGCTCCACTATGGGCAGCAGATGGGCGGACGCGAGCGGACGGCGAACGGATACCGGCGCGCAAGCTATATCTTCGAGACGCCCGCGCTGCGGCAGGCAATGGACGAGGGGCTGACGCGAGGCCAGATCATCGACGCGGCGGACCGTCTGATCCGCGACCACGGACAGGAGAACGTGAAGGCCGCGAAGGTGCTGGAGCTCGTGCTGGATGATATGCTCACGAACGGCTACACCGCGGTGGACGGCTCGACCGTGGGGCCGAATCCGGATTATATTGCCGCCAAGCGCGCGATCAACGGCGCGCAGCCGGTGATGGAGCGCACGGCGGAGGAGCTGCCGATCTGGGACGTGGACGGGCTGGGCGGTGCAAACCGCGGGAGCCTGAACAGCGATTTTCAGAATATGCAGGAGCGAAGCGACGAATTTCACCGCGTCAACCGCACGGCAGAGGAGCGCACGGCGGAGCTGCACGGAAGAGCGCCGAGCGAGGTCCCGACTGTAAATCCTGCGACCGGCAAGGCGGTCAGCAAAGCCGCTTCGACCATCCTCAATTCCCCCGTGACCTCGAACGAGTTCGCCGAGGTGATCGAGCAGGCCGTCGCGGGCGGCACGTTTGACTATCTCCCCGTCACGGACAAGGCCGCGCACACGGCGGCGCAGGACGCGATCCGGCGTGCGGGCGGCTATCAGACGGTGGCGGACGAATTCAACGTGCTTGCGTCGCTCGGGCAATCGGTCGGCAAGGAGAATATGGCACGCGGAATTGCCGCCTACAACGAAGCGGTCGCGGCGGGAGACCATGTGACCGCCTTTGAGCTGCTGACGAACATCGCGCAGAGCGCTCACACTTCGGCGCAGACGGTGCAGGCGATGAATCTGCTCAACCGGCTGACCCCGGCGGGGAAGCTGCTTTCCCTGCGGCGCTATGTGGACAGCGTGAACCGAAAAGCGCAGGAACGCGGGACCGGGCGCAGGCGCCGCGCCGCAGACGCGGAAACGGTGCAGACGAATTTTGTCGACCAATATGACGGCATCTTCATCGACCCGGAGCTTTCCGACGCTTACCTGACGGCGGAGAGCGACGCAGGGCGCAAGGCGGCGTGGGACGCGATCACGCAGAGCATTGCCGACCAAAGCCCGAGCACCTTCCGCGAAAAGGCGGACGCATGGCGATACCTGTCTATGCTGGGCAATCCGACCACGCACGTCCGAAACCTCGCGGGCAATGCGATCCAGCTCGGCGCGCGGACCGTGAAGAATACCATCGGTGCGCTGATCGAGCCGATGGTCGTGCGCGACAGCAGCCAGCGCACGAAAAGCGTGGTCGGGCGGAGCGGAGCCGACGCCAAGCTGCGCCAATGGGCGAAGGAGCAGTATGCCGCCGACCAGCAGAGCGCAATGGGCGGCGGGAAATACAGCGAATACAACGCCAGCGGCATCGCCAGAGAGATCGAGGAGAAGCGCCGCGCTCAGGTTTTCGGCAAAAGCGGCGTCGGCAAGGCGGTCAATGCCGCATCCCGCTGGAACACGGCGGCGCTGGACCGCGGCGACGTGATCTTCAATCGTCCCGCCTATGTAGAGAGCTTTGCACAGGCGCTCAAAGCCAAGGGTGTGACGGCGGAGGAAGCGCAGAGCGGCGCGAAATCGGAGCTTGTGGCGGCGGCGCGGGAATACGCCATTAACGAGGCGCAGAAGGCGACCTACCGCAACACGACCGCCCTTTCGGAGCTGCTTGCCCGCGCCGGACACTATCAGGGCGACAACAAGGCGGCAAAAACGCTCTCCATCGCCTATGACGCCGTAATGCCGTTCCGCAAGACCCCGGCAAACATTCTGACGACCGGCCTTGACTATTCTCCCGTCGGTATCGCAAAGGCTGTAATGCAGGCGGCGGTGGACGTGAAGAGCGGCAAGGCGACGGCGGCGGACGCGGTGGACAGCTTATGCGAGGGCCTGACAGGGACCGGCATTCTGGCACTGGGCGCATACCTTGCATCGGAAGGGCTGCTGAATCTCCGCGCGGGCGACGATGATGACGAGGAGGCTTTCAACAAGACACTCGGACATCAGGATTACGCGCTGGAGCTGGGCGGACGCTCGTACACGCTCGATTGGGCGGTGCCTGCGGCGATCCCGCTCTTTGCCGGCGCCGCACTCGTGGAGGGCGGTATGGACTTCGGCGGCCTGATGGACGCGGTGAGCAACATCGGCGACGTTGTGCTGGAGACCTCAATGCTCTCCACCTTCAACGACATCGTCCGCAACATCAGCTACGCCGACAATCCGATGGCGTCCGCGGTCGGGCGCGTGGCGTCGAGCTATGCGAGCCAGTTCCTGCCCACCGTCGGCGGGAAGATCGCGTCCGCGCTGGACGATACCGTGCGCAAAAGCTATGTTGAAAGCGGCACATCGCAGCTCGAACGGGACGCGAAGTATTTCGGACAAACCGTGCTGCGCAAGACGCCGTTCGCCCGCGAAGCCATGCAGCCGAGCATTGATATGTGGGGCGAGGAGGTCAGCAACGGAGATCCGCTGCTGCGGATCATTCAGAACTCCGTCTCCCCGAGCACGGTCAAGGAGATCAAAAATGATGCGGTCACGCAGGAGGTCCGGCGGCTCTATGAGGCGACCGGCGAGGGCCTGCCCTCCGCCGCGGAGAAGTCGTTCGTTGTAAACGGCGAGCGAAAGTATCTCACGGGAGAGGAGTACACGGAGTACGCGAAGGTCATGGGCCAGACGCGCAGGCAGGTTTTGGAGCCGCTGCTGAAAAGCAAGGGCTATCAGAAGCTGTCCGACGCCGACAAGGCCAAGGCGGTCGGATACGCCTATGAATACGCCAAGGTCAAGGGGAAGCAGGCGGTGAGTGATTACAAGGTGTCCGACAGCAGCGTTGCCAAGGGCATGATGCAGAGTGTTATGCCGCCGGAGACTTATATCCTCTACAAGGTCAACGCGGACAGGGACGACAATGCCCGTGTGGATTATGTGGAATCCGCGCAGACGCTCCTCGAGCTGTCCGGCATGACGAACGCACAGCGGGGCAAGGCGTGGCAGGAAAAGAACAGCACGACGAACGCGGCAAAGAATCCCTTTACGGGCGCACTGGTGGAAGCTGGAGCCAGTGTGAGTACATCTATTTCGATTCTGGACAAGTACCGGGAACTGTAC
>ERZ1032396.151-NODE-151-length-10624-cov-7.639039_pt1 | contig 10624 bp, 8 predicted proteins | sample MGYA00517099_ERZ1032396 | MGnify/ENA primary metagenome ERZ1032396 (study PRJEB33719, sample SAMN04261382) | wastewater metagenome | biome: periurban shantytown; feature: human; material: feces | host: Homo sapiens | place: Peru: Lima | collected 2012-01-15 ...
TCATGCGCTGTCGGCGTACAGCGCGTGCTGCGAAACAACCTCTACACTTGCGTGCATGGATGTCTGGATTCAAGCGCTGTTCAATGCACTGGCCCTGCCTCAGTACGGTCTGAGTACCCTGTTTCTGGTGGCACTCGTGTCTGCCACATTGCTGCCCATGGGCTCGGAACCTGCGGTCGTTGGCCTGCTGCACCTCAACCCTGAACTGTTCTGGCCTGCCATTTTTACAGCCACGGCCGGCAACACCATTGGAGGCGCCATCAGCTGGTTCATGGGGCTTGGCGCTCACAAGGCCTGGAAAGTGGCACGCCAGCATCGCCGGCAAGGCCACCCAGTGCCTGCCAACCACAAACCACCACGAGAATTGACACGCACCGAACGCCGCGCACGCATCTGGCTGCGCCGCTGGGGTGCCAAGACCTGTCTGCTGAGCTGGCTGCCTGTTGTGGGTGACCCCCTGTGCGCCGTGGCCGGCTGGCTGCGCCTGCCTTTCTGGCCCTGTGTCTTCTATATGGCCATAGGCAAATTTCTGCGCTACCTGGTGATGACTACGGCCATTCTCTGGGCCCTGCCTAACTGATTGTTGACCCCGTGCTGCCGGCATCCGTCTGCAGTACCTGCAGCCGGTCCCACAGGCGCACCACATCTGCCACCGAACGCAGCTGCAGCTTGCGCATGGCATTGCCGCGCCGCACCTTGACCGTGATTTCGCTCACACCCAGGTCGGCGGCAATCTGCTTGTTCAACTGCCCGGCCACCACACCACGCACCACGGCCTGCTCTCCTGCCGTGAGCGTCTGCCACTGCGCCAGCAAGGCCTGATCAGACTGCTGCTGTGCACAGCGCTGCTCATCCAGGGCTACAGCCTGCTGGATCGCATCCAGCAGATCCTGGTCACGAAACGGTTTGGTCAGAAACTCAATGGCACCATTTTTCATGGCCTGCACGCTCATGGGTACATCTCCATGGCCGGTGATAAAAATCACGGGCAAGCCAATGCCCAGCAGCTGCATGCTGCGCTGAAAATCCAGCCCGCTTTGCTGCGGCATGCGTATATCCAGCACCAGACAGGCCGCCCCCTGCGGCGGCTGTGCCTGCCAGTGCTGTACAAACGCTGCCGTCGTGCCAAAACCATGCACCTGCAGACCTACGGACTCCAGCAAGTCCTCCAGCGCTGCGCGTACGCTCGCATCGTCATCCACCACAAACACCGTGGCTGTGGCAGGCATCTCAGAAAGATTGGGCAATGGCATGCTCTGTATATGCAAGGGGCAAAGTGATGAAAAACATGGCGCCAGTGGTGCCATCGTTGCGAGGCTGCGCCCAGATGCGCCCCCCCATGGATTCCACCATGCTGCGGCACAGACTCAGGCCCAGCCCCATGCCCTGAGGCTTTGTGCTCCAGAAAGCATCAAACACATGCTCGGCGATGGCTGCTGGCAAGCCTACACCGCAATCCTGTACGGTCAGCTGCACCTGCTGTGCAGGCAGCACCGCCGCAGACACCTGCACGGCAATGGGATCGCTGGGCACAGTCCAATGGTGTACCGCTTCTTCCACCGCATCGGCAGCGTTGAGCAGCAGATTGCCCAGCACCTGCTGCAGCTGCAGTTTGTCAGCCCACACATGCGGCAGTGCCACGGGAGGCGTCCAGCGCACCTGCAGGTGCCGCTCTGCCAGACGCGCCTGAATCAATGGCAGCATTTCCTGAACCACTGCATCCAGATCTACCGCCTCCAGAGTCGGTGCCTCACCACGCGCCATGCCACGCACCCGGTTGATCACATTGCTGGCACGCTCTGCCTGATCCAGCATGCGCTGCAAAGCCTGGTGTGCGCGCTCCAGCTGCGGGGGCTGCCGGTTGAGCCAGCGCTGGCAGGCATTACCGCTGGTCACAATCGCGCTCAGCGGCTGGTTCACCTCATGCGCAATCGCTGCACCTAAAGCGCCCAGATTTCCCATGCGGGTCAGCCGCCCGAGCCGCTCACGGGCGGCATGCTCCGCCGCCCGCGCCTGCTGCATGCGCAGCCCAAGATAGGCCGTAATCACAATTGCCAGCACACTGATGCAGGCATTGATCCATCCTGCCTCTGTGACCTGCCAGCCCGCCTCACTGGCAACACCTGCACTCCACGCATAGCTGAGCACCGTCAGCACCACGGCAACCAGCGTCACCGTCACCACGCTGCGTGCAGACAGCCAGCGCAGCGCCACCAAGATCACCATGATGTAAAGCACGGCGGCCGCCACGGCCTGTTCCATATAGGTGTCCCACCAGGCAATCAGCAGCATGGCCAGCCCGATGCAAGCCAGCAACGCACCTTGGCGCATATGCGATACGGATACGGCCCTCATTCCACCCTCTCTATTCCTGTGCCCGCGCCTGCCAGTACGCCTGGCTGACACCTGCTTCCTGCTCCAGCCGCTGCACAATGCCTTCCAGCTCAGCCACGTGCACGGCAGTGGCATACAGCGTCAGCTCAATTTCTACTTCGCCATGGTCTGCTGCATGCTGCTCAATATCTCGCACGGGGTAATGCGCTGCATCCAGCCATTCCACGGCTTTTTCCCGCAAGTCCGCCTGCAAGGCACGCTGACAGACCACATGCACGGAATAGGTGGCCTCCGTAAACAGCTCGCCCATGGGCTGGCGGTTGATACGGTTGACCACGGGGCGCAGCAAAGTGTTGGCAGCCAGTACAAACAAGGTGGCCAGCACAGCTTCCGGCAGCATCTTCGCTCCGGCGCAGCAGCCCACGGCTGCAGAGCACCACAGCGTGGCCGCCGTGTTCAGCCCCGAGACATTGGCCCCCTCTTTCATGATGGCACCTGCACCCAGAAAGCCGATGCCTGAGACCACATACGCAATCACCTGCATGGGACTGGGTGAGCCTCCATGCATGCTGTAAAAGCGCACGGCCAGATCTACAAATACCGCAGCGCCCACGGCCACCAGTGTGTTGGTGCGTAGCCCCGCCGTACGTTGACGCACCTGACGCTCCAGCCCCACCAGTGCACCAAGCACAAAGGCAAGACTGAGACTGCCCAGGGTGCTAAGCCAGGCAGCCAGATCAAACGTTGTCCATTGCAGCATGTGTGATGACATGGTGAAAGTGTTTCACAAACATATGACAGCTGCCGTAAGCCAACAGCAGAAAAAGTCCGGGGTTTGAGTCCAGGGCTTGCTGCATCGGCTTTTACTGCCAGCCAAAGCGTCGGATGTAATAGCGCTTCACAAAGGTCGTCAGCGCGGCATATCCCACCAGAATGGCGACCAGCAGCGGCCAGTAGGCTCCAGGCAAGGGCACCAGACCAAAGTAGCCAGCCAGCGGTCCCATGGGCAGCCATACACCGATGGCCATGATGATGATGGTCATCACCATCAGCGCCCAGGAACTGCGGCTTTCCAGGAACGGAATCTTGGGCGTGCGGATCATGTGCACGATCAGCGTCTGGGTCAGCAGCCCCACCACAAACCAGCCGGACTGGAACAATGGCGCCTGTGCATCGGTATTCGCCTGGAAGATGAACCACATCATGGCAAAGGTGGCAATGTCGAAAATCGAACTCAGCGGCCCAAAGAACAGCATGAAGCGGCCAATATCCTGCGGGTTCCAGCGCAGTGGCTCGCGCACCAGTTCGTCATCCACCTTGTCAAAGGGAATGGCGATCTGCGAGATATCGTAGAGCAGGTTCTGCACCAAGAGCTGCAGCGGCAGCATGGGCAGGAAGGGCAGGAAAGCCGAAGCCACGAGCACCGAAAGCACATTGCCGAAGTTGGAGCTGGCCGTCATGCGGATGTACTTGAGCATGTTGCTGAAGGTGCGACGCCCTTGCATCACCCCCTCTTCCAGCACCATCAGGCTCTTTTCCAGCAGGATGATGTCGGCCGCTTCCTTCGCGATATCCACGGCACTGTCCACGCTGATACCGATATCGGCCGCACGCAGCGCAGGCGCATCGTTGATACCGTCGCCCATAAAGCCCACCACATGGCCTTTGCTGCGCAGTGCATGCACTAGGCGTTCCTTGTGCAGCGGCGTCAGCCTTGCAAACAGGCGGTGCTTTTGTGCAGCTTCAGCCAATGCGCTGTCGCTCATGCGTTCAATCTGTGCACCGGTCAGCGGGGTACCAGGGTCAATACCCACCTGCTCACACACACGCGCTGCCACCAGTTCGTTGTCTCCTGTGAGCACTTTGACGGCCACGCCATGGGCCTTGAGCGCTTCAATGGCAGGAGCGGTCGACTCCTTGGGTGGATCCAGAAAAGCGATATAGCCCACCAGCACCAGGTCAGCCTCATCAGTCACGCTATAAGGGAAGGCCTGCGCACCTTGCGGGCGCTGGATGCGTTTGCTGGCAACAGCCACCACACGCAGGCCCTGGTTGTTCAGCTCCTGCGTCACGCTGCGCACGCGTGCCAGTTGTGCCTCGGCCAGCGGCAGCGTTTCCATGCCCAGACTGACATGGCTGCAGGCAGAGAGAATTTCTTCCACCGCCCCCTTGCAGACCAGTACATGCTCGTCGCTGTCTACGGGGCGCACAATCACGGACATGCGGCGGCGCACAAAGTCAAAGGGAATCTCGTCCACCTTCTGCCACTGCTCCTGCCAGTTGTCCTGAGGAGTCGCCTCCATGTGCTCAATCACCGCACGGTCCAGCAGGTTCTTCAACCCCGTCTGGTAGTAACTGTTGAGCCAGGCCAGGCGCAGGGTGTCCTGTGAGGCTTCACCCAGCACATCGGTATGGCGCTCCAGCACAATCTTGTCCTGCGTCAGGGTGCCAGTCTTGTCGGTGCACAGCACATCCATGGCACCAAAGTTCTGAATCGCATCGAGCCGCTTGACGATGACCTTCTGGCGCGAGAGCACGACCGCGCCCTTGGCCAGGGTGGACGTCACAATCATGGGCAGCATCTCGGGCGTCAGCCCCACAGCCACCGACAGCGCGAACAGGAAAGCCTCTGGCCAGTCACCCTTGGTAAAGCCATTGAGCAGCAGCACGATGGGCACCATGACCAGCGCAAAGCGGATCAACAGCCATGAGACGCTATTCACCCCCAGCTGGAACGATGTCTGCACCCGGTCAGCTGCCATGGTGCGCTGCGCCAGCGTGCCAAAGTACGTGTCATTGCCGGTGGAAATCACCACTGCCGTTGCCACGCCGGAGACGATGTTCGTCCCCATGAACAGCAGGTTGCTCTGCTCCAGAATGCCTTCGGACGAATGCTGGCGGTCCGCAAACTTTTCCACGGGCAGCGATTCGCCGGTCATGGCAGCCTGCGCCACAAACAAATCCTTGGCACTGATCACGCGACAGTCAGCAGGCACCATGTCACCGGCGGAAAGCACGATGTGGTCCCCCGGCACCAGTTCGCGCATGGGCACTTCCATCTGCTGCGCGGCAGTGCCCTCCTGCGCCACGCGCAGCACGGCGGCCGTGCTGCTGACCATGGCCTTCAGGCGCTCGGCGCTGCGGTGTGAGCGCCCTTCCTGCACAAAGCGAATCACCGTAGACAGCAGCACCATGCAGCCGATCACGACGGTGGCTTCCATGTCATCGGTCGCAGCCGAGACCAGTGCCAGCACGGTCAGCAGAATGTTGAAAGGGTTGCTGTAGCACTGCCACAGGTGCTGCCACCAAGCCAGTGGCTTTTCATGGTCCACCTCATTCGGACCATGACGCTCCAGGCGCTCTTCGGCCTCCTGCTGCGTCAAGCCTGACTCGGATGAACGCAGGCGAACCAAAGTAGCAGGCACATCATCACAGGCCGCACGCCACAGTGCACAGCTCACATGCTCGGACACCTGCGCAGAAGCCATGTCGGACTTGCCATCCGCACGGCGCGTAAAGCTTGGCAGCGCGCTGCGCGAAAACAGCCCTTTGCTGCGCCTGCGGCGCAGAAAATTACCAAACCATGTGGTCATGAATTTCACGGTGCAATCTCCTCGGAGGAAGGCGTGCACAGACACCTCTTCCCGGATGGAGGCGCTCCATCAGGCAATGGTGGTGTACAGATCAGGAGGGGCGTTCAGCCGTACAGGCTGGAACGCAAAATGAAGTGCAAGCGAATGGCTGAAGCCAAGGCTTACAAAGCCATGCCAAACAGGCGACGGCCACCCCAGGGCAGAGGCAGACGCGCGGCAGGCCTGGCGGTAGAAGCAGGCTGGGGAGCAACTGCTGCCTGCTCTGCCTGCAGCGCAATGCCCAGCGGCTTCAGGCTTGCACGCTGTGCGCTGTGCAGATGACGCAGTACGGCCTCACGGCTGCTGTCATTGAGCAGACTCAGCACATCGGCAATCACACGGGGAGAGCAGCCAGACAGGGCGTTGCAAAACGCCACCAGACCATGGGTGGCCAGCAAGGCACGCACCTGGCAGACATTGCGGTCCATCAGGGCTGCGCGCAGAGAACGGGTGAGGGGGTGGTAGTTCATGGGAATCCTCCAGGGCAGCGTGCCCAGGTCCCATGTCAAGACACGGAATCAGATCCTGGACAAACCGCCATTTGCAATCGGTAAACGGTCAATCGAAGCGGCGCTTATGCGCCTTTCAGGGTCAGGTTCCAGATCCATGCCTCAGTACTCCTTGAATAAAAAAACATCACAGCCCATGCCTGTGCTGTGCTTGCATGTATTGTCACTGCCACGCCTGCCGACGACCAGATGCTCTTGGTAGCGTAGCGATATACCTTGGTATATCGCTACCTCCACCCAGATACAAAAAACGGCATCCAAAGATGCCGTTTTGCGTGCAGCCCTTGGGGCAGCTTTTAATCAATTTTCAGCCCTATGGCTTGTGTCACCTGCGCATAGCGCTCTATATCTGAGAGCACCATGCGTTGAAAATCCTCGGCACTGCCACCATCCATGGCAAAGCCCTGGGCCGCAATCGCCTGTGCGACCTCGGGCTTGCGCAGCACCTCACGCAGCGCACGATTGAGCTGCTGCACTGTGGCGGCAGGCGTTGCAACAGGTGCCAGCAGGCCATGCCACTGGTCGACGGCAAAGTCAGGCACACCCTGCTCCGCCACTGTGGCCACCCCCGGCAGCAAGGGTGAGCGCTGCGGCGAAGTGACCGCCAGTGCGCGCAGCTTGCCAGACTGCACCAGTGGCGCGGCGCTGCTGGCCGTAATAATCGCCATGGGCACCTGGCTGCCTGCCACAGCCGCCAGCGCCGGGCCGCAGCCCTTGTAAGGCACCTGCTGCAGCGGTACCTGACGCGCTTGGGCCAGCATTTCCCCGGCCAGATGCTGAGGCGTTCCATTGCCGCAGGAGGCAAATGGCACAGGCTCCTGCTGCTGTGCAGCGGCCAGTACCTGTGCAAGGTTCTGCCAAGCTGAATCTGCCGGCACGACGATGACCGAAGGCACAAAGCCCACATTCATCACCCCTGCAAAGTCCTTGCGCGGGTCAAACTCCAGCTTGCTGAACACCCCGGGGTTGATGGCAAACGAACTGTTGACCATGAGCAGCGTATGCCCGTCCGGCTTGGCATCGGCCACAATCTTAGCGCCAATATTGCCGCTGGCGCCGGGCTTGTTGTCCACCACCACGGGCACGCCCAGCTGCTGCTGTAATTCAGCCCCCAGCTTGCGCGCCAGCCAGTCTGTGCCGCCACCGGGCGGGAAAGTCACCACAATGGTCAGCGGCTGCTGGGGCTGGAAGGTCTGCAGCCCCTCCCCTGCTTTCTGGTTACCACAGGCTGCCAGCCCCAGAAGCAGCGCCACAGCGCATGCACGTTGAATAAGGCGACGCATGTCAGGCATCCAAGCCGATGTCGAGTACACAGGCGCTGTGCGTCAACCAGCCCACGGCAATCTGGTCCACGCCCGTCGCCGCCACGGCGGGTGCAGTTTCTGGTGTGATACGGCCGGACGCCTCAGTAATCGCACGGCCCTTGCACATGGCGACAGCCGTGCGCAAATCATCCAGGCTCATGTTGTCCAGCAGAACTACATCCACACCCAGCTGCAGCGCCACTTCCAGCTGCTGCAGGGTATCCACCTCCAGCTCGATCTTGACCATATGCCCCACGCCGGCCCGTGCACGCAGCACGGCCTGCTCTACGCCACCGGCCAGCGCGATATGGTTGTCCTTGATGAGCACAGCATCATCCAGACCAAAGCGGTGGTTGCTGCCACCGCCCACGCGCACGGCGTACTTCTGCACCACACGCAGACCGGGCATGGTCTTGCGTGTGCAGGTCACGCGCGCGCCGTACGGTGCAATCGCACGGGCAATGGAGGCCGTAGCCGTCGCCACGCCACTCAGGTGGCACAGATAGTTCAGCGCCACACGCTCGGCAGACAGCATGGCACGCGCACTGCCGCTGATGCGGGCAATCTCGGCACCGGGCTGCAAATCCGCGCCATCACACAGCAGCACTTCAAAGCGTGCCTGCGGATCCAGCGCCTGAAAGGCCAGCCGTGCCATATCCAGCCCGGCCAGCACACCTTCCTGGCGTGCCACCAGACGCAGCTGGGCCTGCGCATCGGCAGGCACGATGGTGTCCGTCGTCAAGTCTCCTGCCCGGCCCAGGTCTTCCAGCAAGGCCATCTGTACCAGCGGCTGCAGCATCACATCGGGCAGCGCAGGTACAGGCAAACGGTGGTTATTAATGCTCATTTTGAGTATTTATCAGACAAAAAAATAGACATGCTGCAGATGAAGCAGCATGCCTAGTTATGCTAATTTTGAGCACAAGCTTTTGTCAAGCACCACGCGCCAGCGGCAGCTTGGTGCCAGCCGTGGCACGCTCCTGCAGCACATCGCTGCGAAAGCGAAACAGCTTGGCAGGCCGACCTGCACTGCCCGCCGTCATCTGCCCGGTTTCTTCCACCAGCGCCTGCTGCTCAATCAGGCGGCGGAAGTTCTGCTTGTGCAGGCCACGGCCTGCCAGCGCCTCCACCGTCTGCTGCAGCTGCAGCAAGGTGAACTCCGGCGGCATCAGCTCAAACACCACGGGACGGTATTTGATCTTGGCGCGCAGCCGTGCCATGCCCGTCGCCAGAATACGGCGATGGTCATGCGCCATGGCCTTGCCCGGCACCTGACCACGCATGGGCAAGCCACGGCGTGCCGCTTCTTCAATCAAGCCTGCTTCAAACAGCAGCTCATAGCGCTGCAGCACCAGCTCTTCATTCCAGGCCTGGCCATTAATTCCAAAATTAATAGCTACTCGCGCTTTCCTGGTCTGCCTTAGAGCCTGATTTTGTGCTTCATCCACCCACGCCTGCAGATGCGGCAATATGCAGCTTTGCAGTACTGCAGGTGCACCTTGTCGCCAGTCTTCCCAGGGAAAAAAGCTATACCAGTCCTGCCAGCTGGTCGCACCCTGCGGGCTTTGTTCCGGCTCACAGGTCAAACCCAGATAGCTGATGGACAGCACATGGGCAGCCTCTTCACGCTCGCGGTCGGCAAAGGTATAGAGCTGCTCCACATAGCCCAGCGAGTGCTGGGTCTGGCGTTCCACCCAGGCACGCAGGCCCGCCTGCAGCGAGCGGTGCACCATCTGGAACGGGCCCGCTGGCAGCGCCTGCCCGCATTGCGTCGTCAGCACACGGGGTGCGCCCTGGCTGACCGCCACAAGGACGGCCACCAGTTCAGCATGCAAAGCCTGGGTAGGAGTGGCGTTCAATTGAGACGTTAAACGTTGAACAGCGAATGTGACTGCAAGTCGTTGAATAAACAGTTCACCATGCTGCTCCATTAAAAAACATACTCATGTTTGTACTCAAGAAACTCAGCATTGAGTACGTTCAACCGTGATCTGGCGCCGCTGCGCCGGCTCGGATTCAGCTTTTCAGACGCCAGCGGCAGGCATCAATGGTGGATTTTATCTGTTGCGCCAGCATCTGCCTGATCGGCGCACGCTCCAACCGTTCACCCAATGAGCTTGCCTGCAGCAACATCCGTTCGATGACCTCTTCCGCCCGTTTCCTTGGGACGCCACCTTCCTCCGCCAGACGCAATAAATGCCGGCGTTCGATGGCAGCACCTTCGCCGCAAACGTCCAGGTGATGCTGACCCATCGGGCCTTCGCTGAAGGTCAGGTCGAATGCCGGAGCCAGACGCCAGCGCCGGTCAGGCCCGAGACGCCAGGCGAAGTTCTTGGGATGGTCGTCCCGGTTGTGGAAGAGCACATTGAAGACGGCTCGCGCGTAGGCCTTCTCCACTTCGCGCTCGTCGCGCGTCAGGAAACGGGTAGCCCGCAGGAAGGCGGTGTAGTCGGTGGCACCGGGCAGGCGAAAATCCACCTGCAACAATCCAGCCAGACTATGCACCGGGACACGTTGCCCACCTTCCCGGTCGAAGCGCGCGACGCCAAAGGCGGCCAGTTCAGGGCCAAGGTCGAACCAGCGACTTTCGGGCACTTCCAGTCCGCAATCCCGAGCCAACTCGGCATAGAGCTGCTCGATGACGCAGACCTCCTTGTGTTCGTTCTGCGCCGGGAACTTGACTAGCCAGGGGCTGCCGGGCGCATCCGGACGGGTGCTGACCTGCCCGGTCATTGCGTCGTACTGCACCAAGGCCTTGGGCCTGGCCCCTTGCGGTGAGCCGCCGGTGAGCGCGAGCTCGCGCAGGGCTGCCCCCGCCTCGCCCGCGAGCGCGAGACGGCTTTGC
>ERZ1032396.154-NODE-154-length-10589-cov-7.904595_pt1 | contig 10589 bp, 9 predicted proteins | sample MGYA00517099_ERZ1032396 | MGnify/ENA primary metagenome ERZ1032396 (study PRJEB33719, sample SAMN04261382) | wastewater metagenome | biome: periurban shantytown; feature: human; material: feces | host: Homo sapiens | place: Peru: Lima | collected 2012-01-15 ...
CGGCGGCGTGATGGCCGCACAGAAGGCGGCGAGTTCTGTCTCAGTCATGGTCTCTCCTGTAATTTTCAGCCGCGGCGGCAAAGCGCTGCGGCAGGGGCGTACCCGCCCAGTACAAATGCGGGAAGCCCGCATAGAAATGCTCGTTTACAAATCCGCACCGCCACTCTGCGCCGCCCACCGGCTTTTTTGCCGCGAGGGCCACGCCATTGGCGGTGGAATCCCAGTGGTGGAATTCGTGGATGGGAAAGCTTTCCCCGGCCCGGAAGAGCATACTGTCCGAGTCTGCGCTCAGCGCGGCGTAGCCGAAGCGGACGAGACGTCCGGCATCTTTTGCTTCGCCCGGCAGAACGCCCGCCATCGGCCAGCTCTGCCCCTCGGCGTCCGTGAGGCTCTGCCCCAGATAGAGGAAGCCCCCGCACTCGGCCGCCGTGGGCAGACCGGACTCGATTTTTTGCTTTATCTCGCGCAGAAGCGAGGTATTTTCACTCAATTCTCTTGCGTGAAGTTCCGGGTAGCCGCCGGGCAGATACAGCCCGCCGATGTTTTCCGGCAGAGCCGTGTCGCGGAGGGGGCTGAAAAAGACCACCTCTGCCCCGGCGTCCCGGAAGGCCTCCAGCGTCTCGGCGTAGGTAAAGCAGAACGCCTCGTCCTGCGCCACGGCGATGCGGACGCGGGCCGGAGGCGTCTCCAGCTGCACCGGCAGGGCGGGCGGCTCCTTTTCGCAGAGGGCCAGCAGGCGGGGCCAGTCGATGTGCTCCTCCGCCGCGTCGGCCAGAAGGGCCAGCTTCTGCTGTAAATTTTCCACTTCCGCCGCCGTGTAGAGGCCCAGATGGCGGGAACCGATGACGGCCTCCGGGAGTTTCGGCAGAAAGCCCAGCACCGGCAGGCCCGTCTCTTTTTCCAGCATCGGGGCCAGCAGAGCGTGCATCCGGGCTGTGCAGTTGTTCAGCAGGATGCCTGCGATGTGACTGGGGGTGCGAAAGTTTACGAGCCCGTTCAGCTCTGCGGCCAGCGTCAGGCTCTGACCTTTCGGCTCCACCACCAGCAGCACCGGCAGATCCAGTGTGTCGGCCAGATGCCACGCACTGGCCCTGTCGCTGACGCCGCCGAGGCCGTCGTAAAAGCCCATGGCTCCCTCGCACACCGCCGCACCGTGTCCGGCGGCACCCCTCGCGTAGAGGGTGCGCACCGTCTCGGGCGCAGAGAAAAAGAGGTCGAGGCTACGGCTCTCCACCCCCAGCACGGCCCGGTGGAACATGGGGTCGATGTAGTCCGGCCCGCTCTTGAAGGCGCAGGGCGCACAGCCCCGCCGCTTCAGCGCCATGAGCAGGGCGCAGGTCATGGTGGTCTTGCCGCTGCCCGAGCGGGGCGCCGCCAGCAGAAACTGTATCATGTCATTCTCCTGTGATGAGGTAGATGGGGTTCTGGGCCATCATGAGGTGCAGCCCGCCCACGGCTTTTGCTCGGCTGACGGCGATCTGGCTCACCTGCACGGTCCGGCCTTTGGCCGTCAGCGCGGCCACCGCCGCCGAAAGGGTCTCAAGGGCGATGGCCGACACGCAGATGCGGGCGTCGGGGTTCTTATCCAGCGCGGCGTCCACGATGGCGGCAAGGCTGCCCTTGCTGCCGCCGATGAAGACAGCGTCCGGCGCGGGCAGGTCCGAAAGGGCGGCGGGGGCAAGCCCCTCCACGAGGACGAGGTTCCGGGTCCTGAATTTTTCGCGGTTGGCTTTGATGAGCGCACAGCCCTCCGGCCTGCACTCCACTGCGTAGACCCGGCCCCGGGGCGCGGCCAATGCCAGCTCCACGCTGACGCTGCCCGTCCCGGCCCCCACGTCCCACAGGATGTCTTCCGGGCGGACGGCCAGCTTCGCCAGCACAGCGGCCCGGACTTCCTGCTTGGTCATGGGAACATCGCCCCGCTCGAAGGCTTCGTCCGGCAGGCCCGGGGCGCGGCGGGGCAGCACCTCCGCCGCCTCCACGAGAAGGACGCTCAGGCTGTTGAAGCGGCCTGCGGCCAGCTCTTTGACGCTGCCGCGGAAGAGCTTTTCTTCCGGCGTGCCGAGGCACTGGCCCACAACAGCCTGCACGTCCCCGAAGCCCTCTGCCGCCAGCTGGGCGCAGAGGGTGGCGGGGTCTTCGCTGCCGCCGGTGAGGAAGAAGGTGGGTCTGCCCTGCATACACTCGGCCACCGGGTCACAGGTGCGGCCATGGGCCGAAACAAGGTTCCACCCCTGCCACGGACGGCCCAGCGCCGCCGCCAGCAGCTGGATGCTGGAAAGGCCGGGCAGCACCCGGGCGCGGACGCCGAGGGCCTCCAGCTTTTCCATCATGGCAGACGCGCCGGAGTAAAAGCCGGTGTCGCCGCTGTAGACCAGCACGGCGTTCTCTGCGCCGGAAGTCTGCAGCAGCTCTGCCACCTCGTCGGGGCGGTAGGCGGCGGCGCGGTTCTCGGTGCAGCCGGCAGGCAGAACTGCCAGCAGACGCCGTGCGCCCAGGATGAGGTCGGCCTGCCGCAGCGCGGCCAGGCCCTGAAGGGTCAGGTTCTCCGGCTGACCGGAGCCCATGCCGATGAGTGTCACATTCATCTTATCATCTCCTTGCAGCGTTTCAGCACCTCGGAAGCCGTCTCGCCCTGCTCGGGCGGGCGGCGGATGACCACCAACTGCGCCCCGGCAGCAGAGGCGGCGGCGGCTTTTTCGTCGAAGCCTCCGGCTGCGCCGCCGTCCTTTGTGACGAGCCAGCGGATATGGAACTGCTCCATCATGGCCTGATTGAGGGCAAAGCTGAAGGGGCCCTGCATGGCGATGATGTTGCGGTGGGGGATGTTCGCCGCCTCGCAGGCCGCGATGCTTTCCAGCGTGGGCAGGACGCGGGGGTAGAGCCGCTCGGGCGGGATGGCCGCAAACTGCGCCAGCTCCTTGGCCCCGGTGGCCAGCAGAAGATTCCCCTCTTCTGCGGCCAGCGCCTCGGCTGCCTGCTTTGCGCTCTCAAAGACGAGACAGTTTTCCGGCAGCGGACTGGCCGGGCGCAGCAGGCGGAGGTATTCCACCCCGGCCTTCTCTGCCGCTGCTTTGATGTTTTTGGTCGCCTCCACCGCGTAGGGGTGGGTGGCGTCGATGCAGAGGGCGGCATCCCCCAAGAGCGCAGCCATCTCATCGGGCAGGAGCCGCCCGCACCGGACGGTGACGCCGGGGGTGCTCCCCTGCTCTTCCTGTCCCAGCGGGGTGGCCACACTGACGGTGACTTCGATGCCCAGCGCCGCCAGCTGGCGGGAAAGCTCCCGCCCCTCGGTGGTGCCGCTGAAAACGACGACGTTCATCGGCGGTACCCCCGCGGCGTGACCATCCGCCCGCTCAGCGCGCGGGTGGCGGCGTTGCCCACAAAGACGGTGGTGAACATATCCACCTCGGTATCCCGGAGCTGGCTGAGAGGCAGGATGTGCTTTTCCTGCCCTTCCCGGCCGATGTTCCGCACAGAACCGCAGAGGATGTCCGGGGCTTTGCCGTTCGCCAGCAGGATGTCCACGGCCCGGCGCAGATAGTCCGGGCGGCCCTTGGAGGAAGGATTGTACAGCGCCAGTGCGAAATCACCCTGAGCGGCGCAGGCCAGACGCTTTTCGATGACCTCCCACGGCGTGAGACGGTCCGACAGCGAGATGACGCAGAAATCGTGGGCCAGCGGCGCACCCAGCACCGCCCCGCCGCTGAGGGCGGCGGTCAGGCCGGGGACGACCTCCACGTTGACGTCCGGGTACTCTTCGGCCAGCTCCAGCAGCGGGCTGGCCATGCCGTAGACCCCGGCGTCGCCGGAGCAGACCAGCGCCACGTCCCGACCCGCCCGGGCGGTATCCAGCGCCCAGCGGCAGCGGTCGATCTCCCGGGTCATGCCGGTGGTGTAGCACTCTTTTTCCGGGTAGAGGGGGCGCACAAGGTCGATGTAGACCGTATAGCCGCACAACACCTCGGCCTGCTGCAAGGCGCTCTGCGCCTGCACGGTCAGAAACTGTCCGCCGCCGGGGCCAAGCCCCACGACGAACACGGTCTTTTTACTCTCACTCATTGCTCTGTCCTCCAATCGGGTGCAAAGGGGCGGACGGCCAGCGCCAGCGTCACGCCGCCGCCTGCCGTTTTGGGCAGAAGGAGCGTCCCGCCCGAGGCTTTTACCGCCGAGCGCTCACAGACGTTGTCCACGCCGGTGACACTTGCCACAAAGGCCGACGGGGTGAACTGTCCCGGCACGGCCCGCAGCTCGTCGGCCGGATAGAACGTGATGGGCCAGCCGTGGGCTTTGCAGAACGCTGCAAGCCCCGGCTCATCTTTTTTCAGGTCGATGCTGGCGGCGGCACAGACCGCCGCCGGGCTGAGGCCGGACGCGGCACAGAACGCCGCGAAAGCTTCTTCCAGCTGGCTGGCCGTCGTGCCGCGGCGGCACCCCACCCCCAGCACCCCGATGCGGGGTACGAGGTGGAGCGCCCCGCCCTGCGGCGTGAGGGTCAGGGCGAAGTCGGCGGCTTCGGGTGCGTCAGTTTTTTCCACACCGGCGGGGGTCTCCCCCGCCACCGGCCACGGCGACCAGTACCGGACCGTCTGCCCGGCCAGCAGGGCGCCGCTGACCCGCTTGATGCGCTCCGGCTCAAGGACAGCGCAGTTCTGGGCCTTGGCCCAGAGGTCCACGGCGAAGAGGCCGTTGACGTCGGTGGCCGTCGTGATGACCGGCACCGCGCCGCACGCTTTTGCCAGCGCCCGGGCCAGCGCGTTGGCACCGCCCAGATGGCCCGACAGGAGCGGCACGGCGAAGTTCCCGCCCTCGTCCACGACCACCACCGCCGGGTCGGCGGCCTTGCTCCTGCAGTGGGGCGCGATGGCCCGCACCGCGATGCCCACAGCTCCTACAAAAATCAGGGCCTCATCCTGTGCAAAATGCTCCGCCGTCCAGCCTTTCAGGGTCACGTCTCCGCCGCAGCGGCTCACGCTGCCGGGCAGAGCTTCCGCCAGCCGATGGGCCAGCGCTTCGCCTTTTGCGGTAAAGGCCAGATATGCCCGGCTCACTGCCCGGCCTCCGTCCCCTGCCGGAACTCGGTGGTAAAGGCGGGGTCGTAAAGCTTGCTGCGCTCGTAGTTTTCGCCCAGAAAGTCGCCTACGACGATGAGGGCGGTCTTTGTGATGCCGTTTTTGCGGGTCTCCTCGGCCAGTGTGGAGACGGTGCAGCGCACCACCTTCTGCTCGGGCCAGGTGGCCTTATAGACCACAGCGGCAGGGGTATCGGGGCGGTAGCCGCCGCTCTCAAGAAGGGCCTGCTGGACTTTGTCCACCAGCCCGATGGAGAGAAAGATGACCATGGTAGCCCCGTGAGCGGCCAGCTTTTCCAGCTGTTCGGCCTCAGGAACAGGAGTGCGGCCCTCCATCCGGGTGATGATGACGGTCTGGCTCACGTTGGGCAGGGTGTACTCGGCACAGAGCGCCGCCGCCGCGCCGCAGAAGCTGGACACGCCCGGGGTGTCGTCATAAGGGATGCCGTCGGCATCCAGCGCGTCCATCTGCTCCCGGATGGCCCCGTAGAGGCAGGGGTCGCCGGTGTGGAGGCGGACCGTGGTGCCTCCGGCCTTTTCGGCGGCACGGATGGTGTCCAGCACCTGTTCCAGCGTCATCTCGGCGCTGTTATAGATGGCACAGCCGGGCTTCGCCAGCCCCAGCAGGGCCGGGTTGACGAGACTGCCCGCGTAGATGATGCAGTCGGCATCGGCCAGCAGGGCCGCGCCCCGCCGGGTAATGAGGTCGGGCGCGCCCGGCCCGGCTCCTACAAAATGGACCATATCTTACCCCTCCTTCACCAAAATCGTTGCGAAATAGCCCGCCGACCGGGCCGGGTCGTAATCGGCCAGGTCGGGCCAGACCTCCTCGTTCGGCAGGCCGCAGTTACAGACCATCGCGCTCCGGCTCAGAAGCCCGGCGTCGGCCAGCGCGGTCAGCGTCTCGGGCAGCTGACGGCCCGATTTCATCAGCACCTTTGCGCCCGGTGCGGCCAGCACCTCAGCGGCGCATCGCCCCGGGGCGATGGTCAGCGGCTGCTCCATGCCGCCCGTCAGGGACTGGCCCAGCCGGGCCGCAGCGGCGCAGAAGCTCGTCACGCCGGGGAGCATCACGGTCTTGCAGCCCTCGGCCTCCAAGATCTCCTGTAAATAACCGAAGGTGGCGTAGACGGACAGGTCGCCGAGGTTGAGCATGGCGACATCCTGCCCGGCGTCGAGATATTCTTTCACGGCCCGGGCCGCCTCGATGTGGGCGGCTTTCTGCACCGCCGGGTCAAGGCTCATGGCGAAGCGCAGCGGCAGGATGGTCTTGCCGCTCAGCTCCACCGCACCTTTTGCGATGTCCAGCGCCAGCATCCCGCCCTTCGGGGTCTGGGGCGCGGCGATGACCGGGCAGTTTTCGAGGCGGCGGACAGCCTGCAGGGTCATGAGCTCGGGGTCTCCCGGGCCGACGCTGACGCCGTAAAAAGTGCCTATCCGTTTTTCCATTCGTCCAGCAGCTCCTTTGCAGTTCTGGTCTGGCCCAGCGGGCCGTATTGGTTCGAGAAGAGCACCGCGCCCACCCGGAACGCCCCGGCGGCGCGGCGGTCGAGGTGGAGCTGGATGGCGTCCAGCAGGCTGGACAGCACCGGCTCTCTCATCTCTGCTCCGTCTAAGATCTCCATACAGGCGTCGGTGGTGGCCGCGTTCATCAGGGCCGCGCAGACGTCCCGGGACGCGCCGCAGAGGGCGGCGTGGGCGCAGAGCAGCTCGGTGCGGCAGTCGGCTGTGCGGGAGTGGGTGTTCATGACGCCGCCCGCCAGCTTGACCAGCTTGCCGATGTGGCCCACCAGCACCACCTCTTCGAAGTGGGATGCCGCCGCCATATCCATCGTATCCCCGATGAAGTTCGAGGTCTTGACCACGGGGATATTCTTTAGGGCGGGCATCTTCTCGTGGAGATAGTCGAGGCCGTAGTTGCCCGGGGCGAGGATGAGCCGCCGGGGGCTGACCGCCCGGAGCGCCGCCTGCCCCATTTCCAGCTGGATGGTGTCGAGGATGGCCTGCTGGCTCATGGGCTCGACGATGCCGCTGGTGCCGAGGACGCTGAGGCCCCCTTCCACGCCCATATGGGGGTTGAAGGTGCGCTTCGCCGTTTCGGCCCCGCCCTCGATGGAGATGGTGACGTCAAAGCCGCCCGCGTACCCGGCAGATTCGGCCTCTTTTTCCAGCGCTTCCTTTATCATGGCCCGGGGGACGTGGTTGATGGCAGCTTCGCCCACGGGCTGGTCGAGACCGGGCTTTGTCACCCGGCCCACGCCCTCACCGCCGTGGATGCGCACCTCGCCGGACAGCTCGGGCCGGAGGGCGACACTGGCGATGACCGGCAGACCGGTGGTCACGTCCACATCGTCGCCGCCGTCCTTCCGGATGGCGCACTCGGCCCCCTCGCCGGACAGGCGGCAGAAGATGGGCTCCACCTCCACCACAATGCCCTTCGGGGTGCGGAGGGCCACCGTCTCGGGGGTGCGGCCGGTGAGCAGCAGCCGTGCCGCGCCCGCCGCGCCCAGCGCCGCACAGGTGCCGGTGGTATAGCCGCAGCGCAGGAGCTTCTGGCCGCTGCGGACGTAGTGCTCAAAGAGCGGGCGCTTTTCCTCCGGCGCCTTTTCTTCGCCGTAGAGGAATGCGTACTGCTCATCGGTCAGAGCATAAATTTTGCAGATGTTTTCCCGGGCAAAGGCATCTTCCGGCGTCATGACGTCCGAGACGCCCGCCGCCGAGACGCAGACGACCTTGTCGGAAACTTTCTGCGCCAGCTCCAGCTCGTGGAGGCTCAGGATGACAGCCATCTTTTTGTCCCGGGCGAGGCTTTTCAGGATGGCCAGCAATTCGGCCTTGCCCTTGATGTCGAGGAAAGACGTAGGCTCGTCCAATAATATCAGCTCCGGCTGCTGGCAGATGGCCCGGGCCAGCAGGACGCGCTGGCGCTGGCCGTCGCTGATGCGGTTGAAGTCCCGGCCCGCCAGCGCCTCGGCCCCCACGAGGGCCAGCGCAGCATGGACCTGGCGCTTATCTTCTGCCGAGAGGACACCCAGCCGCCCCGTGTAGGGGTAGCGCCCGGCGGACGCCATCTCGAAGCAGGTGGTCAGCTCGGTGCGGCGGGTGTGAGGCACCATCAAGGCCATTTTGCGGGCGCGCTCCGGGCCGGAGCAGTCCGCGAGATTTTTGCCGTCCAGCAGGACAGCGCCCCCCTGGGGGGCCAGCTGCGCTGCCAGCGTCTTGAGCAGGGTGGATTTTCCCGCGCCGTTGGGGCCGATGAGGGTGAGGATGCTCCCCTTCCCGACGCCGAGGCCGATGTGCTCCATCAGGGGCGTTTTGCCGTAGCCGATGGCAAGGTCCTCGGCGCGGCAGTAGAAATTCGAGTCGCTCATTCCCGGCCCTCCTGTGTCTGGCGGCGCACCAGCAGCCAGATGACCACCGGCGCACCGAAAACTGCCGTCACCGAGCTGATGGACAGCTCAGTGGGCGCGAACAGGCTGCGGGCGATGAGGTCGCAGAGCAGACAGAACGCTGCCCCGCCCAGACAGCAGCCCGGCAGGACATAAAGGGGCTTTGCACTGCCCAGCAGGTTCTTGACCAGATGCGGCACCGCGATGCCCACAAAGGAGATGGGGCCTGCAAAGGCCGTCACGCAGGCGGAAAGCAGGCTGGAAAGCAGCACGAGGGCCGTCGAGAAGGCCCGCACCGGCACGCCGACGCTTTTGGCGTAGCTCTCGCCCATCTGGTAGGCCGCCATGGGCTTCGAGAGCAGGAACGCCGCCGCCAGCGCGGGCAGCACCACGCAGGCCGCTGCACCCACGTTGGCCCAGGTCATGCCGGAAAAGCTGCCCATCGACCAGTTGTGGAGGTTGACGATGTTGGAGTCCTGAGCGAAAGTCACCACGATGTCGGTGACAGCCGAGCAGATGTAACCGATCATGATGCCGCAGATGACGAGGATGCTCATCCGCGGCACCCGCCGGGCCACCACCAGCACAAAGGCCATCGCCGCCATCGAGCCTGCAAAGGCGGCGATGATGAGGGTGGCCGAGCCGGTGAGCAGCCCCCGCTGTAAAAACACCACCATCGTCAGGGCCACCGCCAGCTTTGCGCCGCTGGACACGCCCATGACGAAGGGGCCGGCGATGGGGTTGGCGAAGAAGGTCTGCAGGAGGTAGCCTGCCGCCGAGAGGGCCGCGCCCAGCAGCACGACCATGACCGCCCGGGGCAGACGGAGCTGGAGCACGATGCCCACGGCCAGCGCATCTTCGCCCCGGCCCAGCAGAGCCGCCGCCACCGCGCCGGGCGTCAGGGACACACTGCCCCAGAACAGGTTGAGTGCAAACAGCACCGCGACCCCCGCCGTGAGGGCGAGGTATGCGAGGCTGAGGCGGCGGGTGGTGGTCATGACAAAGCTCCTTTTTTATACGATGCGCTGTAAGAAACGGAGGGACGCCGGGTCGGGCGAGCCCTCGGTGAAGACGAGGTTCATATCCGAGATGAGGTCGGCCAGCTCCATGCTCTGCTGGAAGAGGCTCTGGGCCGTACACCAGCAGTCGCCGGACTGGACGGCCTTGAAATCCGCCAGCATCGGGCATTTTTCGATGAGCTGGTCACGGGTCTCCATCACGCCCTCGATGGTGCTGTTGTAGATGAGGACGTCGGCGTCTTTGGCCCGGGCGTAGAAGGTCTCCAGCGGCAGTTTGATGGTGGACTGGGCCGACGTCTCCCCCTCGAGGTCGTCGAAGATGTAGACGCCGCCGGCCATCCCCACCATCTGGGCCACATAGTCGCTGGTGCGGCGGACGGTGATGAGGTTATTCGTGGTGATGGAGAAGAAGGCCGCGGTCTTGCCCGTGTTCTCCTGCTCGAGGATGGGGGCCACCTGCTCCACCTTCTGGCGAAAGACCTCTTCCGCCATCTCAGTCTTATTCAGCAGGATGCCGTAGAGCTTGAGCCACTCCATCCGGGCCAGCGGGCCGCTCTCGTAGCTCGATCGCTCGATGAGGACCGGCACGCCGAACTTTTCCAGCTGCTCCTTGACCTCGGGGTCGTGGAGCACCATGGTGTTCTCGATGGCAAGGGTGCAGCCGGCGGCAAGGATGCGCTCATAGTCCGGAGCGCTGTACTTGCCCGCGTAGGCGATGCGGCCCTCCTGCATGGCCTGTCTGGCCTCTTCCACATACCAGCCCTCGGCCTTCGTGCCGGAGAGGGCGATGCTGTCCAGCGCGTCCAGATGGACGAAGAGGTCCATCACCGAGGTGGAGACGAGATAAATATGATCCAGCGGCTGGCGCAGCAGAACGACGTCCTCGGGCAGGTCGTCCACCTCGGCGGCCCCCTCGGGGACGACGAGGAACCGCCCGGCGTCCGGGATGTCGATCATCACATAGCCGCCCTCATAGCAGTCGGCGGAAAACTGGGTGGCATAGTCCAGCGGATAGCTGTGGTCGAACACGAGGGATGCTGTATTGGCCGGGGCGGTCTTGTGCTGCCCGCAGCCCGCAAGGGTGAGGGCGGCGGCAGGCAGGGCTTTCAG
>ERZ1032396.158-NODE-158-length-10425-cov-8.545323_pt1 | contig 10425 bp, 7 predicted proteins | sample MGYA00517099_ERZ1032396 | MGnify/ENA primary metagenome ERZ1032396 (study PRJEB33719, sample SAMN04261382) | wastewater metagenome | biome: periurban shantytown; feature: human; material: feces | host: Homo sapiens | place: Peru: Lima | collected 2012-01-15 ...
TAAAGCGCAACCTTGCCAAGGTTGAGACCGCGGGTTCGAGTCCCGTTGTCCGCTCTAAGGTTCCGATTGATTATCGACCTTTAAGGTGGGTTAGCCAAGCGGTTAGGCAGCGGCCTGCAAAGCCGTATAGACGAGTTCGACTCTCGTACCCACCTCTTGTTGTGCTTGACATGTGCGAGTGCGACGCATGACCCGGGCGGTTGGCGCAGAGGTAGCGCACTTCCCTGACACGGAAGGGGTCACAAGTTCGAATCTTGTATCGCCCACTCGATGAATCGCCGGCAGAATGTTGCCGGTTTTTTTCATCACAGGCTCGGGCGATTGGCGCAGCGGCTAGCGCACTTCGTTCACACCGAAGGGGTCGTAGGTTCGATTCCTACATCGCCCACCCGAGATTCACGCTCGTTGGCCATGTGGCCGCGAGCGTTTTTTCATAATCGATGTATTCCGATTATGCCGGTCCAATCGGGGTGCGGGCTAGAATGCCGCGGAGCCGGCAGAATGGCGGGATTCCGCCGATGCAACCTGTGGTTGCGCGCGAATATGCAACCTGAAGATGGTGGCGCGGAACTGGTTTGCCGTGGCATAGTGAGGGCATCGGCCGAATATGTCATGATGAGCATTACCTATGAAGGGACACTCCGATGAGCTTCCGCGCCAACCTGCAATACCTGCGCGCACAACGCAACATGCCCCAGGAACAGCTGGCCATGTTGCTCGGCGTCTCGCGCCAGGCCATCTCCAAATGGGAATCCGAGAAGGCCTATCCCGAGATGGACAAGCTGCTTATGATCTGCGACCTGTTCGGTTGCACGCTTGATGACCTGGTACTTGGCGATGTGAGTGCGAGCGTGAACGTGGGCGCGGCCGCGCGCGGTGCAGCGGAGGACGACCATGGCTCGGCTGCCAGAACCGTAACCGGGGAGGGAGCCGGGGAGCCCGCGTATATGAAGGATGCTGATGGGAACATCGGTGAATCAGCGCGGTCCGGCGGTGACGGTATCAATGGCCCGAGCTCCGCAAATGCATTGCCCGGCGAAATGTTGCACGGAACCAGTTCATCACGTCCCGGCACGCTGGCTAATGTGGCTGCCTTACCGCAGGATCTGACCGGCTACGATGAACACCGCTGCCGATTCGCGCTACTGATTGCCGGCGGTGTCGCGGCGATTATCGCGGGAGCCGGCATCGGCAACCTGTTCGATTCCGATAATTCCATTCTCGGCGTGACGCCACTCAACGATTTTCTGACATTCCTGGGCATCTGCGTGGGCGTGATTATCGGGCTGGCGATGCTGATTCCGGGCGGCATGTCACATACCGACTTCAAACGGCGGCATCCCTATGTCGAGGATTTCTATGCTGCGAGATGTCGCCCTCGGCACAGAGTTGCCGAGGGCCGGCAAATCACTCCCGCGTCGGGTCCTTTTGCAGGAGCAGGAAGACGAGTGCCGCGACGAGCAGGACGGCGATGGAGAGCACGCCGAGCGAGGCGTTGCCGGTCAGGGACGTGGTGGTGGCCACCAGGAAGGTGCCGATGATCGAGGCGGTCTTGCCGAAGATATCGTAGAAGCCGTAGTACTCGTTGGCGTGATCCTTGGGGATGATTTTGCCGTAGTACGAGCGGGAGAGCGCCTGGATGCCGCCCTGGAACATGCCGACCAGAATCGCCAGAATCCAGAACTCCACGGCCGACTTCAGGAAGAACGCGGCGAAGAACACGATGCACATGTATGCCACGACCGCCGCCGTGATCATCACTTTGCAGCCGAACCGGCCGGCCAAACGACCGTAGAGAATCGCGCAGGGGAAGGCCACGAACTGCGTGACGAGCAGTGCCACCACCAGCTGGGTGGAGTCGATGCCAAGCTCGGCACCGTAGGAGGTACTCATCGAAATCACCGTGTTCACGGCATCGATGTAGAAGAAGAACGCGATCATGAACATCCACAACGGCTTGTTCTTCACGATTTTGCCGAACGTGCCCGCCAGTTCGCTGAACGTGCCGCGCACGGCCGAGCCCAGCTGGTCACGGGTGGCGCGATAGTGCACTTGGCGGTAGCTGGTAAGCAGCGGGATGGTGAATGCCACCCACCAGATGGCGGTGATGATGAACGAGGCGCGCGTGCAAGCCACCGTGGACCAGTCGAAGAGCGACGGGCCGCCGAAGATCAGCGCGATGCAGAAGATGAACGGCACGGTGGAGCCGATGTAGCCCCAGCCGTAGCCATGCGAGGAGACCTTGTCCATGCGCTCGTTCGAGGTGGCGTCGATGAGCATCGAATCGTAGAACGTTAGCGAGCCGTTGAGGCCGATGGTCGCCAGAATGTAGACGACTAGGAACGGTAGCCAGGTCAGGGGCAGGGCCATTGCGCAGCAGGTGACCACGCCAGTGCCGAAGAAGCCAAGGAAGAACTTGATTTTCATGCCTTGCACGTCGGCGATGGAGCCGAGCAACGGCATGAGCAGCGCGATGACCAAGGAAGCAATGGTTTGCGCGTAGCCCCAGGCGGACACGATGTTGCCGTCCGCCGGCATCAGCGATTTGGCGTAAATGGGGATGACGGCGGTGGACAGCAGCACGAATGCCGAGTTGCCGACGTCGTAGATGATCCACTTCTTCTCGCGGGCGGTCAGTTTGGCGCTTTGCGGCACCGGTTCGTGGACATTCGTGGGATCAGTCATATACACTCCTCGACAGTATTCAACTCAATCTATCGTAGAAGCGCGGACTAGGGTAGGGGAGCCATTCCGGTTGAACGGCGGATGAATAATGCCGGGCCTCTTTCTAAGGGGAGCCAGAGCAAAAATAGCTCCCCTCGCTGAGGGGAGCTGGCCGCGAAGCGGACTGGGGGGAGCTACCTATAGTCGACTATTCGCCGATCAGCGCGATGGCCTCGTCGTAATCGGGGCATTGCGGCACGCCGTTGAGGCTGTGCTGGATGGCGATGGATGCCGCCGCGTTGGCGATCTTTACCGATTCGGCCAGACTATGGCCCTTTGCCAGCATCGCGCACATCACGCCGGTGTGGCAACCGCCCGCCGAACGGGTGTGTACGGCCTTGGTCGGGTATCCCTCGATATGAATCGTCTCGCCACCTGGCTCACGAATCCAAGCGCCGCGGGCGCCGACACGCACCACCAGCGGCGCGCGCAGTGTAGCGCCCAAGCCGTCGCACAACTGGTGCATGAAGTCGTCAAGTCCGCCGCCAATGGTGACTTTGCTGTCGTCGATTGGCGCACCAAGTCGCTCGGCCAGCGTCATGGCCTCCTGACGGTTGCAGGACCAGACCGGGCGTGCGAGCACCAGGTCCTCAAGCATATGGTCGTTGACCAAACGCAACGTATTGGTGGGGTTGATCACCAGCGTGTAGTCGCGTGCAGCCGGGTCGGTACCGGCCTTGAGCAGGAATCCGTCCACGCCGGTGGCCGTGTGGTCCATCAGTGTGTTGCCGCTGATGTGCACCACGTCTTTGGGCTGCGGCTCCAGCGTGTCGAACGTGTCCGAGTCGCCATGAGCCTCGGCGCCATAGGAAGCGATGAATGTCTTCTTCGGCGCGCCGGAGCTCAGCACCACGCGGAAGCCGGAATCCTCATCAAGACGATCCTGGCCGATATGCGTAATGCCGTTGTCTTGGAATGACTGGCGGATGAAATGCGCCCACAGGCCGTTGCCCAGAATGCCGGCGTGCTCGGTCGGCACGCCCATGCGGCTGGCCGCCTGCAGCACGCGATAGCTGCCGCCAATGGAGGGCTTCGGATGATCGGCCACGGCGAATCCGCCCTGTGCCGGCACCTCGTCCACATTGAGCATGATGTCCACCCAGACTTGACCCAGTGAAATCACGCTGGGCTCGTGAGTGCCGATACCTCGCCTGAGATTCAACATGACAGCCTCCTTCGTCGTAAGTTGCACGAGGCCCCCTTCGTCCCTTGCCGTCTCTTATACCGAGATTATATGAGAGTTTGCTGGATGCGGAATAGGCAGGCCGGCGTGTTTTATCGGGTAAACGCTACGATTTGCAGCGTAATTCGCCGCTGGCGAACTGCTGGCGAACTACTTGCGGACCGCTGGCGAACCAATGCCGAGCCGCTCGTGAACCGCTGATGGCCCACTCGCAAGTTACGCTCGAACCGCGCGTGAACCGCCGAGGTTCGCCCATGATACACGCAAGAGTTGCGGTTGTCGGTATTGGGCTATATATTTGTGAAGTTGTGTGTTCGGCATGTCGGGTGAAACCGGCGGTCGAATGCGTGAAAGACTTGACACATCAAGGTTAAGGGAGTCCATCATGGCAGCTCGTTGCGCAGTGTGCGGCAAGGGACCGCAGACCGGTTTCACCGTTTCCCATTCGCACCGTCGTACCAAGCGTAGCTTCCGCCCGAACCTGCAGTCTGTGCGCACCACGATTGATGGCGAGAACACTCGTCTGCGCGTGTGCGTCAAGTGCCTCAAGGCCGGCAAGGTTCAGCGCGTGGCCGCGTGAATCGCGTACTAACGTGGAGCAAAACCCGTTTGAGCTTCGGCTCAGCGGGTTTTGTTGTTTCTGCGGCCTAAAGAGGCCGTGCGAATAGAATAGGCCAATATGAGCATCACTATGGGCACCACTCTCGCTTCGCTGGTCACCAACAAGCGTCGCGTGTCCGCGCTCAAATCGCTGGGAATCGTCACTGTCGGCGACGCCCTGATCTACTATCCTTTCCGCGTCACCGAACCGGTGCCGCTTCGCGCCATCCGCGAGGCTGCACCCGGCCAGCAGATGGCATTTGCCGCCGTGATACGAGATATGCGCGTGGTGCCGATGAACGCTCGCCGCGGCTACCGACTCGAAGCGACGGTCGATGACGCCGACTTCGCCCGGTCTCGTCGCGTACCCGGCAGTACGGCCCGGCTCACGTTCTTCTCGTATCGTAAATCGTATGTGGATTGGGTCAGCGTGCGACTGCGCGCCGGCACGTCTGTGGTGGTCTCCGGTATGCCCGGCGAATACATGGGTCAGCTGCAGTTCACCCATCCCGAAATCCTCACTGTCGCGCCCGTGCCGGCCGGAGCAGGAGCGGGGCTTGAGGGTTACGCTCGGGGCGCGGCATCCGGCAATGGTGCGTTTGCGGGAAGTGCCGATCCGTATGCCAGTGCGCAGTCCGCGTATCCGCCGGCCGCGACTGCCCCTTCCGGGGCCGCGTTGAAATACGACGCCGATACCGTGCAAGAGGCGCTTACCCGCGTCTGCCGGCCCCGCCCGGTATATCACGCCAGTTCGCGTATCTCGTCCGAACATATTCATGAGACGATTCTGGGATTGCTGTGGATGATGGGGGCCCGCACGTCATCCACGCCTGACGGGCAACTCGCTGGCGCTGGGGCAGCCGGCATTGTGGCTCCCGCGACTGACACCATCGCCGTCCAAAACGGGGAAGAGAAGTCCGGCACGACCGCCGAATCCGGTGCTGAGGCGCTCTCCCAATCCATCCCAGATGTGCTGCCCGAATCGGTGCGCAAGGCCAAGAACCTCATGCATCGGGCTGAGGCGTTCCTGGCCATTCATGATCCGGCCTCCACGGCCCGGTTCAAGGAGGCCATCGAAACCCTGCGCTATGAGGAGGCTTTCGTTTCGCAGACCTCGCTGCTGAAGTCTCGACAGCACGCGCACAAGTCATCGGCGCATCCTTGCCCGCTGAACGAGGCGCTGGAAACAGCTCGAGCGTCGGTGGGCGAAGCGGTTGCGGAGCCAAGTACGCAACCAGAAGCATCGGAGCGCGGTTCTGCGACCGATCTGCCTGATCTGCCCAATTTGCCCAATTTGCGCGACCGCTTCATCGCATCGTTGCCGTTCACACTGACAGCCGGGCAGAGTCAGGTGGTGGACGACATCGCGTCCGATCTTGAACGTGACTGGCCCATGCAGCGTCTGTTGCAGGGCGAAGTCGGCTCCGGCAAAACCGTAGTGGCGCTCGCGGCCATGCTGCAGGCGGTCGGCGCCGGCTATCAGGCGGTGCTGGTGGCTCCCACTCAGGTGCTTGCCGAACAGCATTACGAGACCATCAGCAAGATGGTGTCGGGGTTGACCCTTGCACAGCCGGGTGCCAAGGAGACCGATGCCGCGGCCGACGTTGAGGGCGCGATGGGCGCGTCCGGTGCTTCGACGGTCTCTTCTTCCAAGGTGACTGCGGAAATTCCCGTCACCCTGCTGACCGGTGGTATGAAGCTTGCCGCCCGGCGTAAGGCGCTCGCTGCGGCCGCCAGTGGTGAGCCGGGCATTATCGTGGCCACGCACGCGGCGTTTTCCAAGACCTTCCAAGCCCCGCACTTGGCCTTGGTGGTGATCGACGAGCAACACCGGTTCGGTGTGGAACAGCGCGAAAGCCTCAACGCCAAAACCGATGACGGCACCACGCCGCATCTACTGGTGATGACCGCCACGCCCATCCCGCGCACCGCCGCCATGACTTGGTTTGGCGATCTCGATATTTCCTGGCTCACCGAATTGCCTGGCGGCCGCAAACCGATTCGTACCGTGGTGGTCAATGAGGCCGACGCCGCCACCATGGGGCGTATGTTCGCGCACATTCGCGCGCGAGTCGACGCGGGGGAGCGGGCCTATATCGTGTGCCCGCGCATTGATGCGGATGATGAGGAGAACGAAGGCGGTTCCGGCGTTTCGGCAGCAGCCGGTTCTGCCCGCGGACGCGCCGCAGCATCTGGTTCCAGTGCCCGCACAGCTGCGGGCGGCCGTGTGACGCGCGCGGCGGCCGATGCCATCGGCATCGACGACCCCTACGAAACCTTCGACGAAAATGGCGAAACCGTGGCTCGCCCGCCATTGCATGCGGTGGCCGAAATCGCCGACCGGTTGCAGAAACTTCCACAGTTCCAAGGCATTCGGTTTGCGACTCTGACCGGCCGCGACAAGGATGACGTCAAAACCCAGGTCATGGCCGATTTTGCCGGCGGCGAGACTCCGATCCTGGTGTCCACCACGGTGATCGAAGTCGGCGTGGACGTCAAGCAGGCCAGCTGCATCGTCATCTTTGATGCCGACCGATACGGCCTCTCTCAGCTGCATCAGCTGCGCGGCCGCGTGGGGCGTGGCGGCACCAACTCGTGGGCGTTCCTTATTTCCCGTGCGGAACCCGGCTCCCCGGCCGAGCAACGGCTCGAAGTGATTCACCACTCGCTCGACGGTGCCGAAATCGCCCAAGCCGACTTGGAATTCCGCGGTGCCGGCGATGTGCTCGGCGACGCCCAATCCGGCGGCAAGTCCAGCCTGAAGCTCCTGCGCGTGGTCAAGGACGCCGACATGATCGCCGACGCCCGCACCCGTGCCGGGCAGCTTCTGGCCGCCGACCCCGAACTGGCAGGTGAGGTCCAACTCGCCGGTGCCGTCCTCGACTTCACCCGAGGCAACGAAACCTTCCTGACCTCCAGCTGAGGCACCTCCAGCTGAGGCTAGGGCTGCGCCCCCGTAATCGCACGATATAGTTTTTCCGTATGCCGATCGTGAGGAAATCACGGTCGGGAAGCCCTCGAATGTGCTTCAGTGGAGGCAAGACCATTCGTACATGAGGTACTCGAAGTGCATATATCATTGGTGCGCTTCGAGCACCCCATTGTTGTTCATGATTGGTATGCGCAGATGAACCTGTACAGTGAAAGCTATGCGTGTAATTTCTGGACGATTCAAGGGTGTGGCGCTTGCTACGCCGAAAACGGGTACCCGGCCTACCACGGATCGCACCAAAGAGGCGATTTTCTCGCACCTCGACTCATGGGGAGTGCTGGATGATGCCCGTGTACTGGACCTGTTCGCCGGTACTGGTGCGTTGGGCATCGAAGCGCTGAGCCGTGGCGCGCGAGAACTCGTGGCCGTGGAAAGTTCCCGGCCTGCGGCGGCGCTGATTACCAAGACCTTGGCGCAGCTACAGAAGAATCGTTCGTGGGATGCTTCGCTCAAGGCCCGTGTGCTGGTCAAAAAAGCCGAGCAAGTGGCTGGCGGCTTCGGCGAACCATTCGACGTGATATTCATCGACCCGCCCTATGCCTATGAGACCGCTGAATGCAATCAGCTACTGTCCGATCTGGCGGCGGGCAGCGCCACCAACGAGAACACGGTGATCATGCTCGAACGCTCGGTACGCTCGGATGATCCCACTGCCCCCGGAGGCTGGCAAATCACCGAAAGCCGCAACTACGGCGAAACCGCCGTCTTCTACATCGAATCCGCGGATGACGACTCGGATATAGAGCGTTCCGACGATTCCGCCGCGTAGTGAATCTCCCACCGTGTGGTGAATTAATCGGCGAGCCGGCGCGGATGGGCGGCGGAGACCTCCCAGCCCAAGGCCATCAGGGTCTTGCGATCGGCCTTATCCAGCGCCTTGCAATCCAGTGCCGCGATAAGGTCTGGCCGAATCTCGGCGGTGCGGGCCAGCGCTTCGTCGCGGCGAAAACGGTCCACCTTGCCGTGGTCGCCGGACAACAGCACATCCGGCACCGCAATACCGCGCCACACGGCCGGCTTGGTGTACTGGCGATGTTCAAGCAGTGCGCCCTCGCCGGTGTAGGATTCCTCAACAATCGAATCTGGGTTGCCCATGAATCCGGGCATCAGGCGGGTGATGGCCTCAAGCATCACCGATACTGCTACTTCGCCGCCGTTCAGCACATAGTCGCCGATCGAATATTCGCGTACGTCGACGCCTTGGGCGCGGTAGTAGTCCGGGATGCGCGCATCGTAGCCCTCATACCGGCCGCAGCCGAACAGCAGATGGTCGGCATGGCTGAGCTCGGTGGCGTCGCGCTGGGTGAACAACGGGGCCGATGGGTTCGGGAAGATGAGCACCGGTGCGCCGGATGGGGCGGGGGAGCCGGACGGCTGCGAGAATCCCAGCAGTTCGTCCAGACATTCGCTCCACACTTCGGGCTTCATCACCATGCCGGCCCCGCCGCCGACTGGCGTATCATCCACCGAATGATGCACATCGTGGGTCCAGTCGCGCAGGTTGTGCGCCTTGATCTCCAACAATCCCTTGGCCTGGGCTTTGCCCATCAGGCTGAGGTTCATCACCTCAAAGTATTCGGGGAACACGCTCACGATATCGATCTTCATGTCATCCAGCCTAACGGTAGCCCCTCCCGCATTACACGGCCACCACTACACTATTGCGGTGATGAATACGACGATGAACCTCCCCACCCGCAAAAAGCCCGAAGTGTTGTCCCCGGCCGGCAACCTGAGGGGCCTGAAAACCGCGGTCGATTATGGTGCCGACGCCGTCTACTGCGGCGGCAAAGCCTTCGGCATGCGATCGGCCCCCAAAAACCTTAGCCTTGAGGATTTCGAGGAAGGATCGCGCTACGCCCATGAACGCGGCGCTCGCGTGTACGTGACCTGCAACGTGCTGCCGCGCAACAACGAGATCGAAGCCATGCGCGAGTACGTCGGCCAGCTCAAAGACACCGGCGTGGACGCGCTGATCGTCTCCGATATTGGCGTGATGATGATGGCCCGTCAGGTGGCTCCGAATCTGGAACTGCACGTCTCCACCCAGGCCGGCGTGACTAATTATCAGGCTGCGAACGCCTTCTACGAGCTTGGTGCTCGCCGTGTGGTGTTGGCCCGCGAGATGGACTTGCAGGCCGTGCGTGATATTCGCGCCAACATTCCCGATGACCTCGACATCGAATGCTTCGTCCACGGTGCTATGTGCATGGCCTTCTCCGGCCGCTGCCTGTTCTCCAACTATCTGACCGGCCGCGACGGCAACCACGGCGAATGCGCGCAGCCGTGCCGCTGGAAGTATTCCATCGTGGAGGAGAAACGCCCCGGTCGGTATTTTCCGATCGAACAGACCGCGGAAGGCGCGTACCTGTTCAATTCGCAGGACATGAACATGCTCGCCCACATCGACGATCTGCTCGATTCGGGCGCGACGAGCCTCAAGATCGAAGGCCGTTCCAAGAGCGCCTACTACATCGCCGCCATGACGAACGCCTACAAGACGGCCGTCAACGAATACATGGTCCAGCGTGGCTTCGAAGATGCCGACGGCAATGTGCTGAAGCCGTTCCGCGACCGCGTGATCCGTCCCGGCGACCCGGAATACGGCAAGCCGGACACCGAGGATGCGATCATGGCCAATGCCGATGGTGCGTTCGCCGGCAAGCCCGACATCGACGCAGTTCCCGTTGGGGGCGTGCCGTCCGGCAACGTTTCGGCTGGCAACGTTTCGTCCGGCAATATCGCGATTGGCGAGCCGGACAATCTGAGCTACCACGCACGCAGCACCCGACGCAAGTCGAACACCGCCGCCGAAATACTGCCGGAAGGCTGGCATCACGCCGGTGTACGGCCGGCACCGCATGTCACCCTGCCGGATTGGCTGCTCGACGAGCCCGACAAAGTGGCGAACCGCGACTACTCCACC
>ERZ1032396.163-NODE-163-length-10351-cov-15.336538_pt1 | contig 10351 bp, 9 predicted proteins | sample MGYA00517099_ERZ1032396 | MGnify/ENA primary metagenome ERZ1032396 (study PRJEB33719, sample SAMN04261382) | wastewater metagenome | biome: periurban shantytown; feature: human; material: feces | host: Homo sapiens | place: Peru: Lima | collected 2012-01-15 ...
GACTTTATGCACATCTGATGCTATAATGCCGAACCATAATGAGCAAAGGCGTTCATCCGAGCAGGACATTTGTCCCTGCCGGATGGGCGTTTTTTGCTTTCCGGAGCGGCTTTTCAGCGGATCACTCCGTGGAACGGCTGGAACCTACGGAAGCACATAAAGAAAGGGTGAGAAACTATGAAGCTGGAGGGACAGGTACGTATCCCATCCGGGTGCGCCATTTCGGCGGTCATTTCCCGGGAGGGACGGCGCATGACCGGTGAGGATATCATCAGAAGCATGGTCCCCATGCATGATCGGTCCAACGGTCTGGGAGGCGGCTTCGCCGCCTACGGCATCTACCCGGAGCACCGGGAGGAATACGCCTTCCACATCTTTTTTGATGATAACACCACCCGGCGGGAGTGCGAGGCTATGCTGAAGGAGGGCTTTGAGCTTGTAGACGCGGAGCTGATCCCCATCCGCATCATCCCGGAGATAACGGACATTCCCCACATCTGGCGGTACTTTGTGCGGCCCCTTAATTCGGTGCTGGCACGCCTGCAGCTGGATGAAAAGGAGTTCGTGGCACGGACCGTGATGGATATCAACACCAAGCTGAAAGGTGCATACGTATTCTCCAGTGGAAAGAACATGGGGACCTTCAAGGCCGTAGGATATCCCGAGGATGTGGGACGCTTCTACCGGCTGGAGGAATACGAGGGATACAGCTGGACGGCCCATGGGCGCTATCCCACCAATACCCCCGGCTGGTGGGGCGGCGCGCACCCCTTTTCCCTGCTGGACTGGTCCATCGTCCACAACGGAGAGATATCCTCCTACGACGCCAATCGGCGCTGTATTGAGATGTATGGCTACAAATGCAATCTGCAGACGGATACGGAGGTCATCACCTACATCGCCGACTATCTGCTGCGGCGGCAGGGGCTGACACTGGAGGAAATGGCGTCGGTGATCGCGGCGCCCTTCTGGAGTACCATACGCACCAGAGAGCCGGCCGCGGCACGGCAGCTGACCTATCTGCGGACCATATACCCCAGCCTGCTCATCACCGGACCATTCTCCATCATTCTGGGGTTCAACGGCGGACTGATGGCGCTGAACGACCGACTGAAGCTGCGCTCCATGGTAACGGCTGAGAAGGACGACAAGGTATTTATCGCCAGCGAGGAGGCCGCCATACGGGTCATGGCCCCGGATGCGGAGAACCTGTATGCACCCATGGGCGGCGAGCCGTTTATCGTGAAAGTGAAAGAAGGTGCCTATTGATGGCTCTTGACTACATCATACCGGAATTTGAAGTGGTACGAAACGACGCACGGTGCACCCGCTGCCGCATCTGCGAATCCCAGTGCGCCAACGGCGTGCACACCTATAACGCGGATGGGAAGGTCATGGTCAGCGACGAGAGCAAGTGCGTCAACTGTCAGCGCTGTGTGTCCTTCTGTCCCACTCACGCCATTAAGATCGTAAAAAGCGACAACTGCCTGCGTGAAAACGCAAACTGGTCCTGCGCCACCATCAAGGAGATATACAAGCAAGCGTCCACCGGCGGCGTGCTGCTGAGCTCCATGGGCAACCCCCAGCCCCTGCCGGTATACTGGGACCGTATCCTCATCAACGCCTCACAGGTGACGAACCCGCCCATCGATCCCCTGCGGGAGCCCATGGAGACGCGGGTATTCCTGGGCAAGAAGCCGGAGACCGTCCGGCGGAACGGGGACGGCAGCCTGTGCACCGAGGTACCGCCGCAGCTGGAGCTGTCGGTGCCCATTCTGTTTTCGGCTATGAGCTATGGCTCCATCAGCTACAACGCCCATGCGGCACTGGCCAAGGCTGCCCGGGAGCTGGGCATCTGCTACAACACCGGCGAGGGCGGACTGCACCGGGATTTCTATCCCTACGGCGCCAACACCATCGTACAGGTGGCCTCCGGCCGCTTCGGCGTCGATGAGACATACCTGAACACCGGCGCGGCCATCGAGATCAAAATGGGCCAGGGCGCCAAACCCGGTATCGGCGGACATCTGCCTGGCGCAAAGATCGTGGGCGACGTGTCCAAAACACGGATGATACCAGAGGGCGCGGATGCCATCTCCCCTGCTCCGCACCACGACATTTACTCCATTGAGGACCTACGGCAGCTGGTGTACTCTCTAAAGGAAGCCACGGCGTACAAAAAGCCGATCATCGTCAAGGTGGCGGCGGTACACAACATCGCCGCCATCGCCAGCGGCATCGCCCGCAGCGGTGCGGATATCATCGCCATCGACGGCTTCCGCGGCGGCACCGGCGCGGCGCCCACCCGAATACGGGACAATGTGGGTATTCCCATTGAGCTGGCGCTGGCAGCGGTGGACCAGCGGCTGCGGGACGAGGGCATACGCAGCAGCGTATCCCTGATCGCCGGAGGCAGCATACGCTCCGCTGCCGACGTGGTCAAGGCCATTGCTCTGGGCGCGGATGCCTGTTACATTGCCACCGCGGCACTGCTGGCCATGGGGTGCCACTTGTGCCGTTCCTGCCAGACAGGTCGGTGCTGCTGGGGTATCGCCACACAGCGTCCGGAGCTGGTGAAGCGTCTGGACCCCGAGGAGGCTGCGGCGCGGCTGGTAAACCTGGTAACCGCCTGGAAGCATGAGATCAAGGAGATGATGGGCGGTATGGGCATCAACTCCATCGAGGCGCTGCGGGGCAACCGGGTCATGCTGCGGGGTATTCACCTGAACGAAAAAGAACTAGAAATTCTGGGAATTGCCCACGCCGGTGAATAAGGTCTGTCGAAAAAGCGATATTTATAGGAAAAATAATGGAAAACCCTCGAAAGGAGTGGTATAATATGGACTTCATAGAGACAAGTGGTCTGTCCTTCTCTCAACTGAACGAAACGATACGCCACGCCGGGAAGGAATGCCGTATCTGTGCCTGCCAGGGCCAGCGGTTCATCGCCGCCGGTATGAGCAGCAAACGGCTGGAGATCGACGGCATCCCCGGCAATGCGCTGGGCGCCTATCTGGGCGGCGGTTCTATTACCGTAAACGGCAATGCACAGGACGCGGTGGGCGACACCATGAGTGCCGGACGCATCGTGATCCACGGCAGCACCGGCGACGCTGCGGGGTACGCCATGCGGGGCGGTGAGATATTTATCCGGGACAATGCGGGCTACCGCGCCGGGATACACATGAAAGCCTATAAGCAGCATAAGCCGGTGATCGTCATCGGCGGGCGGGCCGGCAGCTTTCTGGGCGAATACCAAGCCGGCGGGCTGATTTTGGTGCTGGGCCTGCACACCGACGGCCGGCCGATAGTACACTTCTTCCCCTGCACAGGAATGCACGGCGGAAAAATGGTTTTCCGCGGTGACGTGAGCAGCATACGGTTTCCGGATCAGGTCACGCTGCACAATGCCACGGCGGAAGATATGGCGGAGATCGCACCCTATGTGCGGGAGTACTGCCGTCTGTTTGACCGTGACGCGGAGGCGATGCTCCGCGACAACTATACCGTTATCACACCGGACAGCAAAAACCCCTATCAGCAGATGTATGTAGCCAACTGAGAAAGGCAGGAGCACGATGGAGTACACAGTGGATGAGATCAGGCAGTTTACGGCGGAGGAGGATGTAAAATTCCTGCGTCTGGCCTTCTGCGATATTTTCGGCAGCCAGAAAAATATATCTATTTTGCCGGATGAGCTGGACCGGGCCTTCAGCTACGGCATCGCTTTCGATGCCTCCGCTGTGCCCGGCTTCGGCGACGAGGTCCACTCGGACCTGTTCCTGCATCCGGACAGCAGCACCCTCTGTATGCTGCCCTGGCGGCCGGATCACGGCCGAGTGGCGCGGATGTTCTGCCACGTGCTGCGGCCCGATGGCGCCGCCTTCGAGGCCGACTGCCGCGCGCTGCTGCGTCAGGCGGTGGCGGACGCGGAAGCGCTGGGCATCTACTTCTCCTTCGGCACGGAGATGGAGTTCTATCTCTTCCGCCGGGACGAAAACGGTGAAGCGACCCACATTCCCTACGACAACGCAGGATACATGGACATCGCGCCGGAGGACAAGGGCGAGAATGTGCGGCGGGAGATCTGCCTGACGCTTGAGCAGATGGGGATACGGCCGGAGTGCTCTCACCATGAGCAGGGCCCCGGGCAAAACGAGATCGACTTTCGCTATTCCGATCCCCTGACGGCGGCGGATAACGCCGTGACCTTTAAGGCTGTCGTCAATTCCGTGGCGGTGCGAAACGGCCTGGCAGCCGACTTCTCTCCCAAGCCGCTGATGGGACAGCCGGGCAACGGGATGCACATCAACATCTCCGCCAAGAGCCGCGACGGCGCAGAGGTAATGCCACAGATCATCGCCGGTATTCTGGCCCATATTGCTGAGATGACGGTGTTCCTGAACACGCGGGAGGAGTCGTATCACCGCTTTGGCAGCAGCAAAGCACCGCGATATATCTCCTGGTCCAGCGAAAACCGCAGTCAGCTGATACGCATCCCTGCCGCGCAGGGCGAGTACCGCCGCGCGGAGCTGCGCTCTCCCGATCCGCTGTGCAGCCCGTATCTGGCCTTTACGTTGCTGATCCGCGCCGGCCTGGACGGCGTAATGCGGCAGCTGGTGCTGCCGGAAGCCGCGGATGTGAATTTCTACACGGCGGCTAACGACGTAAAGGCACGTTTCCACACGCTGCCGGAGACTCTGGAGGACGCCAGATCACTGGCTGCATCCAGCGCATTTATCGCAGAGCACTTACCCAAGACCATTATACAGCAGTACACCCACTGAGCCGGTCTGCTTTGGAGAGGAGGGACGCATATGGAGGACAGCCGCCGGACGTACAGCGTGCTGGTGGTCGCTGCCGCGGCCAAGTTCCATATGTCCCTGCGTGAAATGCTGCCGGAGGATCGGTACGACCCGGTGTGTGCCGCAGGCAGCGTGTCTGAGGCACGGCGTGCCCTGCTGGAGAGGCCTTTCGACATCGTGGTCATCAGTACGCCGCTGCCGGATGAATTCGGCACGAAGCTGGCGCTGCACATCATCGACAAATCCAGCGCCGGTGTGCTGTTGCTGGTGAAGGCGGAGCACTATCCGGACCTGGCGGCGCGGCTGGCTCCTCAAGGCATCCTGCTGCTGCAAAAGCCCACCACGCCGCCGCTGCTGCTGCAATCCATGCAGCTGCTGTGCGGCACACGGGAGCGCCTGCGGCGTATGGAGGAAAAGACTGCCACCATCGAGGAACGCATGGCGGAGATACGGCTGGTGAACCGGGCTAAATGGGCACTGATCGACAAGCAGGGCATGACGGAGCAGGAGGCCCACCGCTACATTGAAAAACAGGCCATGGACCGGTGCGTTACGCGCCGGTCAGTGGCGGAGGAGATATTGGCAGAGTGAAATAAGCGCGCTCCCTTTGACAAACGGTACAAGGTCTGGTATGATGGCGGAAACCGTTTGAAAGGAGCATACCTATGGAGAAGTTCATCCCTTATGAAAAACTCTCGAAAAAAGAGAAGCGCCGGCGTGACGCTATGCAGCGGGGCACCTGGGGCGCGCTGAACCCCGTTACACGCAAAAGTCCAAACCCCAAAGCTTACAACAGGAAAAAGACACGGAAATGGATGGAGGATCCATATACCGTGTCTTTTTTTATATGCAGAAAAGATATCCCCCGGCCGCTGGCCGGGGGATATCAAAGGAATGACAGCTTACTTCATGAAGGTGCCGTCCATCATCTGCTGCAGATAGGCGTTATACTTCTCCACCTTCTCAGCGGGAACCAGCTCGGTATTGATGGCACCGGCGGACAGGGCACCGTTCTCCAGCGTACCGAAGATGGTGTTGCCGCCGAAGGTACCGGCCACAACAGCCTCCATGCAGACACCGATCATAGCGGCGTTATCGGTGACCTGGGAGCAAATGATGCAGGGGTTCTGACCCAGGATATCGGCAGGCTGGCCGATGTCGTAGATCTTGATGGCGCCGGCCTTCTCATTGGCGGCGTCGATGGCCTCACGGGCACCGGAGTCAACGGCAGAAGCATCGCCGAAGAACACGTCAGCGCCCTGGGAGATCAGCTCAGTGGCGAACTCCTTGCCCTTGGGGGCATCGGAGAAGGAGTTGGCATAGGGAACAGCCAGCAGCTCAACGGTCTTGCCCTCCTGCTCGCCAACATACTTGGCAGCAGCCTCGAAGCCCGCGATCTTGCCCTTGGTGGTATCCAGCTCCATACCGCCGATGAAGCCCAGTTTGCCGGACTCGGTCATCAGACCGGCCAGAGCGCCGGCGATCCAGCCGATCTGCTCAGCGTTGGGCAGCAGAGACGCGACATTGCCGTTAGCGGCCTTTTCGGGGGTGGACTCAGCGCCGTTCAGCAGAGCGAAGGCGATGTCGGGATACTCCTCAGCAGCCTGCAGGACCGCATCGGTGTACTGGTTGCCGGGAGCATAGATCATGTCGTAGCCCAGGTTGCAGAAGGCAACGATGGTCTCGTAATACTGATCCTGGGAGATGGAGTCGGTGACGTCGTAGGTCCAGCCCTTGTCCTCAGCAGCCTTGACCATGGCGTTGTAGCAGGCAGCGCCCCAACCGCCGTCGTTGATGCTGGAGTCGCAGATCATGGCGACCTTGTAGGTCTTCTCGCCATCACCGGCGCCGTCCGTCTTGGTGTCGTCCTTCTTCTCGCCGCAGGCGACGAGGGCCAGCGTCATAGCGAGCGCCAGCAGCAGTGCAAGAAATCTTTTCATGGTTTTCCTCCTTGTTTTTTGTGACTTGCTCTTTGTTCTATAACAACGTCCTTGCGGACATCATTACCGTCATGTCACCGCTGTTCGCGGCGATAGGGCTGTCCATTGGCCTTGGGTCCCGCCTGCTTCGTACCGATGACGGAGAGGACGACCACGGTGGCCACATAGGGGATCATCTGGAAGAACTGGTACGGGATGGCGATGCCGGAGACCTGAAGCCGGATCTGCAGCGCATCGCAGAAGCCGAAGAACAGGCAGGCCAGCAGGATGCCGCCGGCACTCCAGCGGCCAAAGATCACGGCAGCCAGGGCGATGAAGCCGCGGCCGGCCACAATACCGTCGGTGTAGGTACTGGAATAGCAGGTGGTCAGGTACGCGCCGCCCAGGCCGGCCAGCGCACCGCAGATCATGCAGGCCAGATACTTCACGCCGATGACATTGATGCCCAGCGTAGCGGCCGCCTGCGGATGCTCTCCCACGGATTTATAGCTCAATCCCGCACGGGTACGGTTGAAGAAAATGGAGGTGAATACCACCAACAGCAGCGTCAGATAGACCATGGGACTCTGATCAAACAGCAGTGGCCCGATGACCGGGATGTCCTTTAGGCCGGGAATAGCAATGCTGGGCATGGTAATGATCTGCTTCAGGTCTGAACCGGTACCGAACACGATGCGGTAGATAAACGACGCCAGCGCCGGAGCGAATATGTTGATGGCCATGCCATAGACCGTATGGTCCGCGCAGAGGGTGACGGTGGAAAAGGCGTAGATCATATTGACCAACAGGCCCGCCAACGCACCGCACAGCAGACCGATCCAGTTGGAACCGGTGATGTAGCACATCAAAAAGCCCACCAGCGCGCCGATGGCAGCCAGGCCCTCCAGGCCGATATTCACCATGCCGGCCCGCTGGCCGTACAACTCGGCCAGTGAGATAAGCAACAGAGGGATGGCAAGCCGAACCGTTGCCAACAGTAAGCTGGAGATCCAATCCATTACTTGTCACCCGCCTTTCTCTTGGAGAACACGCGATCCTTCCACGCCTGGAATTCAGGCAGCTTGGTCAGCGCCATACCGGCCACGGAGAACACGATGACCAACGCCTGGATAATATCGGAAACGCTGGTGGGAACACCGGTGGCCGCCTGCATAGTGGTGGAACCCACACGCAGCACAGCAAAGAACAATGCCACCACCATCGTCGCGATGGGGTGCAGCTGGCCGATCAGTGCCATAGCCACACCGTCAAAACCGTAGCCCGCCCCGAAGCCGTTGATCAGCCGGAACTGGGTACCCAGCAGCTCTGCGCCGCCGCCCAGGCCGGCAATGGCCCCGGAGATAATGAAGCTGGTCAGCATACAGCGCTTCACATGGATACCATTAAAGCGGCTGGCGGTCATGTTATAGCCCACCGCCCGCAGCTTGAAGCCACCGCTGGTCCAGAACAGCACGTAATACAGCACCAGGCCCACCACCACGGCGATGACAAAGCCCCAGGTAAAGCGCATTCCGGTGATTACACGGGGCAGCTTCACCAGGTCATCCACCGCGGGGGTCTGTGGTACGCTGGCGTCGCGGATCCAGCTGGTGTACAGCACGCCCATAAACAAGGTAGCTACATAGTTGAGCATGATGGAGATGATCATCTCGTTCTGGCCGCGGCCGATCTTCAGCAGGCCGGGAATCATGCCCCAGATACCGCCGGCCAGCGTACCGGCCAGCAGCGCCAGCAGCACACCGACAAAGCCGGTAACACCGGAGAAATACGCCGTAACGAATGCGGCGATGGAACCCATGAGAAACTGGCCTTCACCGCCCAGGTTGAACACACCGCACTTGTACGCGAAACAGGCACACAGAGAGGTAAACATCAGAGGTGTGGCCTTGGTAAGTGTAGTGCCAATATTGGCCTTGGAGCCGAAAGCTCCCTGGAAGAGGTATTTCACCGCGTCAAAGGGATTGGCACCCAGGGCCGCCATAATGATACCGCCGATCACAAAAGCCAGGATAATGGACAGCAGCGGGACAACGAAGCTGCCCAGAGAACGTTTTAACTTTTCCATATCGCAGCTCCTCCCCTCACTTGCCCGTCATGGCGAGGCTGATCTCCTCGATGGGCGGGTTTTTTCCGGAGAATTCGCCCATGATCTGCCCCTCAAAGCAGACCAGGATGCGGTCGGACATCTCCAATATCTCATCGAAGTCTGCGCTGATCAGCAGGATCCCTACACCGCGCTCACGGGCAGCGATCATCTGCTCGTGAACAAAGCTGGCCGCGCCGATATCCAGGCCGCGGGTGGGATGCGCCATCACCAGCAGGGACGGCTGGGACTCCAGCTCACGGGCCAGGATGACCTTCTGCTGGTTGCCGCCGGACAGGCTGCGGACCGTCTGCCCCACAGAGGTGCAGCGCACGTCGTACTTCTGCACCATCTCCTCGGCATAGTCGTGAATGGCACGTTTGTTCAGCCGCAGCCCCTTACCCCGGCTGAACTTGGGAGAATCGGTCTCTTTGAGCACCAAATTCTCCGCAATGGACATATCTCCCACCAAGCCCTGCGCGTTGCGGTCCTCAGGAACGTGGGAAACGCCGTCTGTAATGAAAGAATGGGGGTCGAAGACCGCTACGCTCCTATCCTTCAGGTATATCTTGCCGCCTTGGGGCACAATAACGCCGGTGATCAGCTGCGCCAGCTGGGTCTGACCATTGCCGTCCACGCCGGCGATTCCTACGATCTCACCGCTGCGGATCTGCAGGGTCATATCGTTGACACCGCTGTGCTTATGTTCCTTGTCATAGTCCACATGGTCCAGAGACGCCACGACCTCAGCGCCGGAGGCATCCACCTTCTCGTACTGTGACTCGGTCAGTTCCTTACCGATCATCATATTGGCCAGTTTCTGACCATCGGTATCAGCGCGGGCCACGGTGCCCACCACCTCGCCCAGACGCAGGACGGTGATGCGGTCAGAGATATGCAGGACCTCGCGCATTTTGTGGCTGATGAAGATAATACTCTTCCCTTCGCCGATGAGCTTCTGCATAATGGCAAACAACCCCTCGACCTCGATATCGGTCAGTGCGGCAGAGGGTTCGTCCAGGATCAGCAGCTCCGCACCGTGGTACAGCGCCTTCAGTATCTCGGTGCGTTGCTGTTCGCCCACGGATATCTCGGTGATAAGCTTGTCCAGCTGCACGTCCAGACCGTACTTGGCAGACAGCTCCTCGATCTCCTTGCGGCGAGCCGCCCGGTCGATAAACAGGCCCTTGGCGTGCTTGTCGCCCAGGATGATATTTTCAAAGACAGTCATTGCCTCCACCAGCATAAAGTGCTGGTGCACCATGCCGATTCCCAGCTTGACTGCCTGGCTGGGGGACTCGATCCGCACCTCTTTGCCATTGAGGAATATCTTTCCCTCCGTGGGCTGATAAAGGCCGATGAGAATGTTCATCAACGTGGACTTACCGGCACCGTTCTCACCCAGCAGGGTCAGTACCTCGCCGCGGTTGACGGTCAGGCTGATATCCTTGTTGGCGTAAAAATCACCAAACCGCTTGCTGATATGCTCCATACGCAGCAGCTCGCTCAAGTTCCCTCACTTC
>ERZ1032396.172-NODE-172-length-10205-cov-5.312315_pt1 | contig 10205 bp, 5 predicted proteins | sample MGYA00517099_ERZ1032396 | MGnify/ENA primary metagenome ERZ1032396 (study PRJEB33719, sample SAMN04261382) | wastewater metagenome | biome: periurban shantytown; feature: human; material: feces | host: Homo sapiens | place: Peru: Lima | collected 2012-01-15 ...
GTGAACCTCCCCGACCTTACGGTCGGGGCTTCCGTGCCTTTCGCAGAGATGATTGCTTCCGGCATGGCTACATGACCTCCTACGAGGTCATGCCCCGGTTCCGGGGATTACTCCATGCTCGATGCCGGTCTTCGGTTGGAAGATTGGCGTGGCCCGGAGATATTTGACATGAACCGTTTTGTTCGTGTCCATCGGCTGGTAGGAGCCGTTTTTCGCGCGAATCAGAATGTTGATTGCGCCTACCGCGTCACGGTTGCAGGTGAAACCGCAATTATGGCAGTGGTATCCACGCCCATTGGGGTGGTTGCGTGTTTGGCACGCGGGGCAGGTCTTGGACGACCAGGATTCGTCGATATGCTCGATTGCCATGCCGGTCTTATGGGCAAGCAGACTCTCCTGCCGTCCACGAGACCATTGCGACAGGCGTCTGCGCTGGTCCTTTCGGTTCCTGACGCGGCGGGTCTCGTTTTTGCGGGTGTTTTGTTCGATGCCGCGAACATCCCCGGCTACGATTCGCCCCGCATCGTGTTCCTGAAGGAAGTCGGAGACCTTGCGGGTGGTCTGATGGTCGGCGTTGCGCAGGGCGGAATCGGTCATGGCCTCGATGCGCTTGCGTTTCGCGTCGAGCTTGCGCCACCGTTTCGAGCCTTTGACGCAGCGTGACAGTTTCTCCTGAAGCGTGGCGATGCGAGTGTTCCTATAGTGCTTGACGGCGCGGGCGTGACGCCCGTTGACCACCAGCACGTCGTAGGAGTCCTCGGTCTCGATGGCGGCGGTCATCGGATTGATGATGCCCTCGTCTATCGCGGCGATGATGTCCGGATTGCCCTGTGGCGGCTTCGGGGTCGGCACGCTGATATGGAGGCTCCACTTGCGGGCGTTGCGGTCCCAGCACAGTTGCATGGACCCCCAGCGTTCAGACGGAAGAATCTCGCCGGTCTTGGGGTCCGCGATCTCGGGGAGGGGAAGTGCGATGCGCTTGTGACCTTTGCCGAAACTCAAAGCGATGCGCCGCCCATCCGGCGTCACCCGCCAACCAAAGCCAGCGGTGAACTCCAGAGGTCGATAGTTCTTCTCCCGATGTGGCGCTCTGGCGTTTTTGTCACCGGAGTCACGGTTCGAACGATACGTCGAAACGGCGTCCATCAAGTCGCCGAGGATTAGCTGCACCGTGTGCGCATGGAGTCCGTCACGCAGGTCGGGGCGTTGCTCGTAAAGGAAGCGCCGCATCTCCTTTTCGGTGGGGTCGGTCTCGTTTTCCTTCCAATACTCCTGAATCGAAACAAGGAAGAAATTCCACAGCGACGCCGCCTTATGGCACGCCTCATGGGCACGGCGATAGTCGGCGCCGGAGAGACGGATGGGCACGATGGCGACCCTCCACGTCTCACTGTCTTTGGTTCTGGCGCTTCGTTTCATGACTCTCATTCTATCACATGGTCTATGATTCTGTTATGACTGAAAACACACATGATTGGCGTACCGGTAGGCATGTGGTCTATGAATTGCATGCCCACATCGTCCTCGTCACCAAATACCGCCGCAAGGTGATGTCCCCAAGGGTGACGAAACTGCTGGGCGACACGTTCCGGGAGGTCTGCGAACGCTTCGAATGCGAATTGGAGGAGTTCGAGACCGACAAGGACCATGCGCATCTCCTCGTGGCCTATCCACCGAAAGTCCAGCTCAGCAAACTCGTCATGAGCCTGAAGACCAACGGCAGCAAACGCGTCCGGGAACATGACTGGCCCGAGGTCAGGCAAGCCTTGTGGGGTGACCACTTCTGGTCGCCAAGCTACTGCATCGTGAGCTGTGGCGGAGCGCCACTGGAAATCATCAAGCGATATATACAGGACCAGCAGAAGCCAAACAGAAAGTATGTGAGGCGGTCTTGACCCCTCCCTCACGGAAGGGGATTGCGACCGCAATCGTTCAAGGGTCTCGGCTACGGCACCTATACGGTGACCGAAACCAAGGAGCCCGCCGGCTATGCCTCCTATGCGAAGCCGAGCTTCACCGTCACCATCGACGATGCAGGCACCGCCATCAGGTTCGCCGGCAAGGATCAGCCGGGCCTGACCACCGGCATCGACAACAACACGGTCCAAGTCAAGAACATCACCAACCTGACCCAATTGCCGCAGACCGGTGGAGCCTTGGCCTTCGCCTTCTGGCTGGCGGTCTCCTGCCCATTGTGGGGCAGTGGAATCGTCCTCGCCGAACGCAGCCTGAAGAACCGTCGCAAGGCAGTCAATCTGGCCGGCAACGGTCTCGCCTGATCCAAGAGAGACCATGACGCGGGACGTGCGTCGGAAAACGAAAACCCGTCGAACGTCCCGCTCAATACCTTTTTTCCAAAACCATGCCGAACATGAGATTCAGGGGAAGAGAAAACACAATGCACAGCATATTGAAACGTTCCGCCGCACTGATCGCATCCGCGGCCACGCTTCTCGGCGGAGGCATGCTCATGGCGGGCACCGCGCAGGCGGACGGGATCGGCCTGCCGGTCATGACCATCCATCCGGCCGCGAGCACATCGTATCCGAAGGAGCTGGTCAACGGCGGTTTCCAGACGTTCGGCAACCAGATCGTCGACAAACGTTCCGGCGGCTGGCAGTACCTCTCGTTCGTCGACGGCAACGGCATGGCCATGGAAGGCTCGAGCGAGCGACCATGGGCGAAGGTGGACGGCTGGGATGCCGTGAAATTCGGCTGGAAATCCAATGATTCCGTCAGCGGGCACAGAGGGATCGTGGAAGTCCAACGCTTTAGGACGGCCGTCAAAGGCAGCACGGGCAACGTGTGGGGCGAGATCGCGGCCGCCACGCAGGGCAAATACCTCTACCAGGACATCGACACGGCGAACACATCCGACGCCATGTACACGGTCCGTCTGAAGCACGCCAGCCGCAACAAGGACGCCAGGGACAGCATGCAGGTGCTCGTCGGCGCGCCCGGCCGGGAGAAGCCGGTCACGATGCGCCGCACCATCGCCAATGCGGGCGACAAGGCCGGCGAGGAATCCACCACGATCACGTCCACGGGAACCGGCCAGGACGACCAGTGGGACACGTACGAGGGCACGGTCCTCGTCCCCAGGGGACAGGATGTCACACGGTTCACGTTCAAAAGCGTGGCCGATTCGAACAGTGCCGGCCGTCCCGACAGCGCGGAAGGCAACCTGATCGACGATCTGAGCTTCACCAAGGCCTACAGGCTCGGCTACGACGCGAACGGCGGGGCCAAGACGAACGCCAGCAAGATCAGCGCATCCTCGAACGGCACGGTCCGACTCGCCGCGACCAGGACGTCCGTCCCATCCCATGCCCTGGAGGACACGGACGTGCCCGCCGACTACCGGAGCTTCACGTTCGACACCACCAGAACCAGACTGGCCGACGCCCGGTTCGACGGGAACTGGACCACCACCCGGGACGAGGCCGGCGGCAGCATCCACTGGCCGACCAGACTCGGCGCATCCGCCACCCTGCCGAATACGGGCACGTGGACGGATCCGGACGGTGTCGAACACCGGATCAACGCGACCATTGCGCTGAAACAGTGGAATGGCGGCAACATCGGACAGTTGAACAGGTTCGACGGGAACGGGAAGATCGTCGGCGACGGCCTGTTCTGGATCAACGTCGTCTACGACAACACCAAGGTGCCCGCCAGCGTGCGCAAGGCTCTGGGCGGCATCGACACGTCGAAACGCGTCGGCTGCCAGTGGACCGTCAGCTTCACGTACGAGGACGGCACGCCCGTGCCCTCCACGTTCAAAGGCGTCACCGGATTCAACGACCTGGACGGATTCGACGCGCGGCCGGACCTGAAATTCGAGGGCGTGCAGCTGCTCTCCGGATTCGACGGAGCCTACCGGATGCGGGACGCGGAACTCGCATCCTACGGGACCAACGGGTACGCGGGCATCAAGCACGATGCGGGCGACGAGTCGAACCTGAACGGCGCGCAGCAGGTCAGACACCGTCTGGCCGCCACTTGGACCGGCCCCACGTTCACCTACTCGTACGACCTTGAGAACCCGACGGGACGCACGGACGGCGTGCGCATGACGTTCGGCATGCCGGTCACCCGCACCCAGGTCCTCACCTACAAGGCGAACGGCGGAACCGGCCAGGTGCCCTCGCGCACCGAGGCCGGCAAAACCGAAACCGCCGCCTCCAGGATGAACGGCACGGTCGGGCTTGCGGCCGACAGGGACACCGAACCGGAGTCCGGAACCACCACCGACGATCGCAAGGTGCTGACCGACACGATCGCCAGACAGGATGATGGGACCAGTCAGCGGACGATCACCCGATCCGACGGCAGCGTGCAGGTGCAGACCATCGCCGACACGGGCGCCGTATCCGGCTGCCAGGTGTACTATCCGGCCGGCGCCAAGATCACCCTGGCGACCGCGAAAGCCGACTCCGACTGCTGGGATTCCAGCCAGATCAGCAAGACCAACCGCACGTTCTACGGGTGGAGCGCGAACACGGACGCCAACGACAAGGACGTGCCCGTCGCCGACACCATGGACCGCGCCACCCTGGATGCGAACGCGGAAACCCAGATCACCATGCCGGCCAGAGCGAAGACCGTATACGCGTTGTGGGCCATCAACCCGACGCTCACGTATAACGTGAACGCGCCGGCCACCACGAAGGCCCCGGACGCTCCGGCCAGCATAACCGTGCCCTATAACACGGCCGCCACGGATACGAGCGGCTGGGTCGCGGGCGATGCGGGCAAGATCACCGGATACACGTTCCAGGGCTGGTATACAGGCAAGGACGGCGCCGCCAAATATGATTTTACCGCCAAGCTCACTTCCGATGCGACCGTATACGCGAAATGGACGGCGAACGCCTGCACCGTGAAATACGATGCGGGCGGAGGCCAAGGCAGCATGCCCGACCAGAAGTTCACGTTCGGCGTGCCTCAGAACCTGACCCGCAACACGTTCACCCGCAGCGGGTGGGCGTTCACCGGCTGGAAGCGCGCCGACACCGGCGACGCATATCAGGATGGCCAGCAGGTCGCCAACCTGATATGCACGCCCAACGGCGGGGCCCCCTTTGTCGCCCAATGGACGCCCAACGCGGCCGACATCAACTACAACGCGAACCCGCCGGCCGGCAGGACCGCAGGCGGCCAAGGCACGGCCAACTGGACCGGCCACACCGGCGACACTCAGGCCATCGGAGCGAACGGCTGGACGGTGGACGGCTACACGTTCATCGGCTGGAACACCAGCGCCGACGGCAAAGGCACGGCGTACGCGCCCGGCACCACGTGGACCGCGAACGGCACGCTGACCCTGTACGCGCAATGGACGCCCGGCCAGGCCGGCCTCACCTACGACGGCAACGGCGCGACCGGCGGTAAGACCGACCCTCAGCCGGGCAAGACCGACGAGAAGATCAACGTCCGCGACAACGGGTTCACCCGCGACGGATACACGTTCGTCCGTTGGGACACCCAAGCCGGATGCAAGGGCAAGGCCGTCGACCCGGGCGACGAGTGGACGCTGCAAGGTTCCGGCATCCTGTACGCCTGCTGGGCCGGTACCGTGCAAACCCTTGCCTATCACGGCAACGGCGCGACCGGCGGCAACACGGCTGTACAATCCGGCAAGACCGGTGACGAGCTGACCACAAACGCCAATGGTTTCACCCGCGACGGATACACGTTCGTTCGTTGGGACACCGCCAAGGACGGTTCCGGCACCGCATACGGCGAAGGCAAGAACGGCGTCAGCCAGTACACGATGAAGCCTGCAGGCAACGACCTGTACGCCATCTGGAAGGCGAACCCGGCCAGCATCGTCTACCGCAACGGCTACCCGAACACCACAGGCAGCACGCCCGACACCACCGGCAGCACGGGAGACACGGTCACCGTCAGCCAGAACGGTTTCGACCGTCCCGGCTACACGTTCACCGGATGGAGCACCAGCAAGCGCGGCGATCCGAGCCTTAACCCCGGCGACAAGCACACGCTGGAACCCGGCACCACCACCGTGTGGGCCCAGTGGAAGGCCAACCCCGCACACTTGGTGTACAACAGCAACATCGGCAGCATTGGCTCGGAAACCAAGACGGTGGACGGTGTCGTTGACCAGACCGTGAAGACGATCGACAATCCGTTCGACCGTCCCGGCTACACGTTCTCCGGATGGAACACGCAGGCCGACGGCAAGGGCAAGGCATACGATCCGGGCGCGGACTACACGCTGACCGCGAACGACAAATCCACGCCGAAGAACACCTCGGTGCTCTACGCGCAATGGACGATCAACAAGGTCACGTTGAAGTTCGACCCGAACGGCGGCGTGGGTGGATACCCATCCATCAACACGGACGCATTCGGTTCGGTCACCATCCCCAAGGATGCCAAGGAGCCGAAGGTCACACGCCCCGGCTTCCGCTTCACCGGCTGGAGCCTGAAGAAAACCCCGGACAAGGATGAGACCCTGCTGACCCCCGGCAAGGATACGGTCAGCATGCCGGCCGAAGGCGAGGTCACCGTATACGCGCAATGGGAGCCGGTCATGACCACGCTCCCGTTCACCGGCGGCAACGCTCAGATTCCGACCATCTGGCTGTGGGCCGGCCTCGCGTTCCTGATCATCGCGGCAGGAGCCTTCTCCCCGATGATCCGACTGCGCATGGGAGCCGGCAGCAAAGGCCGTCACGCCGGAACGCCGACCATTGGAAGGCATTCCCGGTGAGCATGGCCGTAGCGACATCGCGGGACGTGTGGGAGTCCATGCGTCTCGCCGTCGATGACAGGCGGGCCCGTGACAACCGGGCCCGCCTGCTCATCCGCCGTTCACGCATATACGCCACCGCCGCTCTCATCTGCGTGGCATTGGGGCTGATACTCATTGGCATGCCCCGAATCCAGCAGCTCATCGGAGACAGGGCGACCGACGCTCAGGCCCGTTCCGTCAGTCAGTCCGCATCACTGTTTCCTGAGGGCAGCCGTCAGAGCGCGATCAAATCAGCAATCGAATACAATCGGCGACTTTACGAGTCGGGACAACCTCAAATCGGCGAACCTGTTTTTGATGGAAAAGTCAGGGGAAACTTCGAGGGCGACGACGAATACCGGCGCCAACTGTCCGTCAACGGGTTGGACGCGATGGGCGAACTGCTGATCCCGAAAATCAGTGTGGATCTGCCTATCATGCACGGCGCGAGCCAGGATGTGCTCGAACATGCTGCGGGTCATCTGGCCGGCACGAGTCTGCCTGTCGGAGGCAGGAGCACTCGTGCCGTGATTACCGGGCATTCGAACCTGAAGGGGGCGACCCTGTTCACCCGGCTCGGGGAACTCGATGAGGGGGACCCGTTCTATATCAAGGTCATGGGCAACACGCTCGCCTACCGGGTCAACGACATCCGCATTGTCAGCCCCACGGACACGAAGGTGTTGAAGATCCGGAAAGGACGGGACGAGGTCACGCTGCTGACCTGCACCGGGCAGGGCAACACGCTCCGTCTCCTCGTCACCGGGGAACGCAACAGCATGCCCGACCAGGCCCCATTGCCCGGCGATGCGCCGAGCGACACGAAACAGGCGATCGTCATCTCGCTGATCGTCATGGCCGGCGTGCTGATCATCGGGTTCGCGGCCTGCCGCAGCCGGGATGTGTTCGGCCGGCATGTTGCAGGTCATGGGAACGGAAGTCGATAGCCGTCCCATACGGATCAAGGACCCGTCTCATCCGTGATGTTGCTTCGCGGATGAGACGGGTCCTTGATGTTCCCGGCGGATTGGAATCCGTCAGTCGTTCACATGCCATCCGTCCGCATGCTTGGCGGCACGCACCCTCACGAGCACGCAGCCGGCGCCCGCGATGGTCATGATCGCCGCCAGCGTGGCGATTGCGGTGGTGTCCGATCCGGTGGAGGCCAGACCGTCGCCGGTCACGCCTGCGGCCTGCTTCCTGGCCTGTTCGGCCTTCTGCTTCTTGGCTTCGGCATCCTTCTTGGCTTGGTCGGCCTTCTTCTGGGCTTCCTGCTGCTTCTTGGCTTCCTCCTCGGCCTTCTTCTGGGCTTCGGCCTCGGCCTTCTTGGCGGCGGCGAGCTCCTTGTCGGACGCCTGCTTGTCGGCGAGCTTGGCGTCATAGTCGGCCTTGGCCTTCTCGTATGCCTTGTCGGCCTCATCCTTGGCCTTGTTCGCCTCATCCAGCTTGGACTGCGCTTCCGTCAGCTTCGCGTTCGCCTTCTTGAGGTTCTCCTCGGCGTTCTGCAGACGCTTGATGGTGTTCTGGGCGTCGTTGAGCTTGCCGGTGGCCGCGTTGAGGTCGTCCTTCGCCTTCGCGTATGCGGCCTTGGCGTCGGCGATGGCCTCGTCGGCGGCCTTGACCTGCTTGGCGGCGGCTTCAACCTTCGCGTCGGAAACGGTCTTGGCGTCGAGCGCGGCCTGCTTGGCCTTCTCGGCCTCGGCCTTCGCGGCCTTGGCGGCGGCCAGGTCGGCTGCGGCCTTCGTCTTGTCCGTGTTGGCCTGCTTGATCGCGGCTTCCGCATCCGTCTTGTTCCTGGCGGCGGTTTGGGCCAGCTTGTCGGCGGTATCGATCTTCGCCTGTGCGGCGGCGACTGCCGTGTTCGCCTTGTCCACTGCCGTCTGGGCTGCGGTCTGGGCGTCGGTGGCGGTGGCGGCTGCGGTCTGGGCTTCCTTGGTGGCCTGCTGGGCGGCGGAGTACGCTTCGTTCTTCGCCGTCTGATCCTTCTTGGCTTCCTCCAACGCCTTGGCCTTGTCCTCGTTCGCCTTCACGGCCTCGTCATACGCTTTCTGCGCCTCGTCGGCGGCGGCCTGCAAATCCTGGGCCTTCCGTGCGGCCTGCTGGGCTTCCTCAGCGGCCTTTTGCGCGGACTGCTGGGCGGCGGCCAGCGCCTTGGCCGCATCGGAGGCGTCCTGTGCGGCCTGCTTGCTCTTGGACAATGCGGCCTGCCAGTTCGCGTCCGCGTTGGTCAGCGAATCACGCCATGCGGTCAGATCCGCCAGATACGCGTCCACGTCCATGACACGCCCCGACTGGTCGGGGGCCGCGTACTGGAACGTCTGCCCGTGCGTGGTCCCGAAGCCGAGCGTCCCGTTCTGGCTGATCGCGAAACCGGTGACCGTGTAGCCCTTGTTGACGACATTCCGATAATGGCCGGTCTCGCCCACCGCGTTCCCGTCCTTGTCCTTGCCGTCCAGCACGCCGTCGGTCATGTCCTTCTCGTAATTGGCCTTCTCGGTCGTGTACCAGCCGTCGAACGGGTCCTTGTAACCCCAGGCCATGTTCTCGCCGACGTTGAACTGGCCGGAATGGCCGATGTTGTCGTCGGACCAGTCGACGTTCGCCATGCTCATCGCCATGAGCGTGTCCGACACCTTCAACGGCGCCAGACCCTCCTTGGCGCGCAGCTGGTTGATCTCCTTGATGAACGCGAGGGACGCGATCATGTTGTCGATGCTGGTCGCGTCGCCCTTCTGGCCGTTCTTGATGCTGGACAGGTAAAGCGTCGTGTCCTCGTCGGTGAGGACCTTGACCGCGTCGGACGCGTTCCTGTCGCCGAAGTAGGCGACGGCGCCCTGCGAGAGCTTCGACTGCGCCTGGTCGGCGATCTGCTTCAGCCGGTCGGCCTCGGCCTTCGCCTGTTCGGCGGCCTGCTGCTTCGCCGTGGCGTTCGCCGAAGCGTCGGATGCCGCCTTGTCGGCCGCCTGCTGCGCCTGGTCGGCCTTCTGCTGGGCGGCGGCGGCATCGGCTGCGGCCTTCTTCGCCGCTTCGAGCTTCGCGGCCAGGTCGGAAAGACCTCCATCATCCTTGGACAATTGCTCGACCTTGGCATCGGCCTTCTGCTTGGCTTCAAACGCCTTGGCCTCGGCCTGCTCGGCCGCGGCCAGCTTGGCTTGCGCGGCGTTCACCGCCTCGTCGGCCTTCGTCTTGTCGCCGGTCGCCGTGGCCTGCTGCTGCTTGGCCGCGGCCAGTTCCTTCTCGGCGGCCGCCTTGTCGCTCGCGGCCTGCTTCGCGTCCGCGTCGGCCCGGCCGGCCTTCTTCTGCGCATCACTGATGGCGGTATCCGCCTGATCGGCCTTCTTCTGCGCGTCCGTGGCCGGCCTGTCGGTCGCGTCGATATCGGTCTGGGCCGTGTCGGCGTCCTTCTGATGGGAGGCGGATTCGGCGGAGGCCTCATCCTTCGCGG
>ERZ1032396.178-NODE-178-length-10061-cov-21.951429_pt1 | contig 10061 bp, 9 predicted proteins | sample MGYA00517099_ERZ1032396 | MGnify/ENA primary metagenome ERZ1032396 (study PRJEB33719, sample SAMN04261382) | wastewater metagenome | biome: periurban shantytown; feature: human; material: feces | host: Homo sapiens | place: Peru: Lima | collected 2012-01-15 ...
TGGGTCAGCACGTCCTCGAACCGCACGGATTCACTGTCCATCTGGGCCTTGGCATCCTCGATGACGCTCTCGTCCAGCCCCAGCCGCCGGGAGATGGCAAAGGCGTTGGACTTGCCCGGTATGCCGATGAGCAGCCGGTAGGTAGGCCGCAGCGTCTGCACATCGAACTCACAGCTGGCGTTCTCCACCCCCGCCGTGGTCATGGCAAAGGTCTTCAGCTCCGCGTAATGGGTGGTGGCCGCCGTCAGCGCACCCTTGCGCCGCACGTCCTGAATGATGGCGATGGCCAGCGCCGCGCCCTCCACCGGGTCGGTGCCCGCCCCCAGCTCGTCGAACAGGATCAGGCTCTTCTCATCCGCCAGCTTCAGTATCTCCACTGTGTTGGCCATGTGCGCCGAGAAGGTGGACAGGCTCTGCTCGATGCTCTGCTCGTCGCCCACGTCCGCCAGCACCCGGTCGAACACCTGCACGGCGCTCTGGTCTCCGGCGGGGATGTGCAGGCCGCATTGGGCCATCAGGCACAGCAGCCCCAGGGTTTTCAGCGTCACGGTCTTGCCGCCGGTATTGGGGCCGGTGATGACCAGCGTGTCATACGCACCGCCCAGCGCCACCGTCACCGGCACCGCCCTGGCCGGGTCCAGCAGGGGATGCCGTGCCCGCTTCAGGTCGATGCCGCCCCGCTTCCGCACCAGCGGACGCCCCGCGTCCATGGCATAGCTCAGCTGTGCCCGGGCGAAAATGGTGTCCAGCTGCACCAGCAGGTCGTAGTCGTACAGGATGTTCTCCCGCTGCGCCGCGCACTCGCCGGACAGTATACGCAGCACCCGGTCGATCTCCTTTTCCTCACGGGCCTGCAATTCCTTCAATTCATTATTGGCCTGCACCACGCCCATAGGTTCCACGAACAGCGTGGCCCCGGAGGATGAGATGTCGTGTACCAGACCCGGCAGACTGCCCTTGCACTCCGCCTTTACCGGCACCACGAACCGCCCGTCCCGCTGGGTGATCAGCGCCTCCTGCAGCACCTTGGCGTAGGAGGGCGACGAGATGATCCGCTGCAGGATCTGCCGTCCCCTGCTGGCCGCAGCGCGCATATTCCGCCGTATGTCCGCCAGCTCCGGGCTGGCGGTGTCGGCGATGGTCTCTTCGTCCAGTATGGCGCCGCGTATTTTATCCTCCAGATAGCGGTTCACATGGAGGGCAGAGAATAGCCGGTCGATGGCCGTGGCCTCCCCCTGACGCTCCGCGTCATAGTCGCTGACCCGCCGCGCAGCGGTCAGCACGCCGGCCACATCCAGCAGCTCCCGGGTGTTCAGCACGCCGCCGTGGTCCGCCCGGTCCAGTGCCTGGGATACGTCCTTCACGCCCGCAAAGGACGGACTGCCGTGCAGGCCCAGCCGCGTCTTGGCCGCGTCCGTCTCATCCAGCAGGTGCTCCACCGCCGCCGCGTCTGTGGCAGGACGCAGCCGCAGGCACCGGGCCTTGGCCTCGTCGCTGACCGCATGGCGCGCCAGCAGCTCCAGCACCGCCGGCAGCTCCAGTGTGCGGATAGATTTTTCAAATAACTCGCTCATGTATGTATGTCCTCCTGTTATCCCAACAGGGCCTTGTAATAGTCCAGCGTCCGGAACCCGCGCTCCAGCTGGGCGGCGATAAACGCCTCGCCCGCCTGATCCAGCGCCCGCAGGGCATTCGGCTCCAGCGTAAAGCTGTACAGCCGCCTGGGGTCCGCGTACAGCACGTGCCGCAGCGCCGCCAGACCAGCCTCGGTCAGCGGCAGCCGGAAGCTGCGCTCCGGGCCCCTGCACGTTCCGCACGCCACAAATCCGCCGGAGATGTCCAGCACCGGTCCCTCCGGCTGTGCCGTTCCGCACACGGCGCATTCCTCCGCCAGCGGCTCAAAGCCCGAGAGCGCCATCAGTCGGAACTGGAACGCCGCCTTCACCAGCCGCGGGTCCTTCCCCGTGCGGCACAGGGCGTACAGGGCGTTCAGCAGCAGCGACAGTATCTCAGGGCAGGGCGTCTCCTCGGCGCACACCGCCTCCGTCAGCTCACAGAACCACGCCGCCAGCGCCAGCAGCTCGATGTCCCGGCCCAGCCCGTCGAACAGCTCGATGGGCGACGCCTCATCCAGCATATACCAGCTGCCCCGCTTGAAAATGGTCAGCTCGGAATAGGCCGGCATCTGGCAGGCCGCCGCCAGGCGGCTGTTCTTTCGCCGCGCACCCCGGGCGATCAGGGGTATCTTCCCCCGGTCCGCCGTCAGCACCGTCAATATCCGATCTGTCTCCTTTGTGTCTGTGACCCGCAGCACCACGCCGCCGGTCACGGTCTTTCCACTTTGCATACAGCCTCCTGGGCCCCGCGGTACAGCAGATACGCCTCCGGCGCGCCGGTGTCCAAAAATAATTCCCAGTAGTCCACGCGAACACCTCCATGTCGTTAGCATGGGAGCTTTCGCCGGTTTTATGGCTGGAAATTTGTTGATGTTATTCCTCGTTGTAGCCCTGACTTCTGATAAAATTGGGATTATCCCGCCAATTTGCCCCACTCGATGTCCCATCGAGCGGGGACCCCGCATTTTATCGCTTTACGGCGGAAATGAATTCCGCCTACGGAATTCTTCGAATTCACGCCGCATGCGCGGCGGCTCGCTCCGCTCGCAGGAAAACTGGCCGGAGTGCATGCTGCGACCGCAGCCTTACTCCTCGTTATAGCCCTGACTTCTGATGAAGTTGGGATTATCCCGCCAGTTTGCCCCACTCGATGTCCCATCGAGCGGGGACCCCGCATTTTATCGCTTTACGGCGGAAATGAATTCCGCCTACGGAATTCTTCGAATTCACGCCGCATGCGCGGCGGCTCGCTCCGCTCGCAGGAAAACTGGCCGGAGTGCATGCTGCGACCGCAGCCTTACTCCTCGTTATAGCCCTGACTTCTGATGAAGTTGGGATTATCCCGCCAGTTTTCCTTGACCTTCACCCACGTCTCCATGTACACCTTCGTGCCCATGAATTTCTCAATATCCCGACGGGCCGCGGAGCTGATGCGCTTGAGCATTTCGCCGCCTCTGCCGATGATGATGCCCTTGTGGCTGGCCTTCTCGCAGTAGATGGTCACGTCCAGGTCGATGATGCCCGTGTCCTCCCGTTCGGAGAACTTCGTCACCTCCACCGCCGTGCCGTGGGGGATCTCCTTGTCAAGGCAGCGCAGCATCTTCTCCCGGACGATCTCCGCGCACACCTGGCTGTCCGCCTGGTCGGTGGTCATGCCGTCGGGGAACAGCTGGGGGCCCTCCTGGGCGTATTGGGACAGCTGCCGCATCAGCTCATCCAGGCCGTCGCCGGTCCGGGCGGAGATGGGAATGATGGCATCAAAGCCGTCATAGGCTGCGCTGTACGCCGCGATGACCTCCAGCAGGGCCTCCTTTTTCTCTACCGTGTCGATCTTGTTGATGCACAGCACGCAGGGCAGCTGCTCCTCCCGGATGCGCTGCAAAAGGACCTTCTCCGGCTCGCCCACATGGGGGATGGGCTCCACCAGCAGCAGCGCGCACTCCACGTCGCTGAGGCTCTCCCGCACCACCTTGACCATATAGTCCCCCAGCCGGGAACGGGGCTTGTGCAGGCCCGGCGTATCCAGCAGCACATACTGGGTATCGCCCCGGTTCACCACGCCGTAAATGCGGTTGCGGGTGGTCTGGGGCTTGTCCGAAACGATGGCGATCTTCTCGCCCACCAGGGCGTTGGTCAGGCTGGACTTGCCCACGTTGGGCCGTCCGCACACGGTGATCATTGCGGTTTTTGTGATGTTCATAGGTGATCCTCAACTTTCTTTCGTTTGAGCAATTTTCGTGCAGCGTTATTTTCGTTCCAGGCCCAGCACGGACATGATGGCCTCTTCTCTTTCGCGCATCTGGGCCTTCATGGGGCCCTCGTCCAGGTGGTCGTAGCCCAGCAGGTGCAGCACGGAGTGTACCGCCAGATAGGCCAACTCCCGGCGGTTGGCGTGGCCGTATTCCTTCGCCTGCGCCTTCACGCGCTCCAGAGAGACGACCATGTCCCCCAGGGGCACATAGCCGGTGCCGGGGTCGGCGTCCTCCGCGCCGGGCAGCTCGCCGGGAGTCAGTTCAAACTCCGGAAAACTCAGCACGTCCGTAGGGCGGTCCACCCCACGCATCTCCAGGTTGATGGTGTGGATGCCCGCGTCGCCGGTCACCAGCACATCCACCTCGCAGGGGAAGTCCACCCCTTGCTCGGCCAGCGCTGTGCGGATGACCCTGCGGAGAAAGCTGCGTGTGCCCTCGCTGACACCGGGGACATCGGCGGTCACCGGGATATAGTGTCGTTTCATTTCTTTTTCTCCTCAAATTTGGCGTAGGCCTCGATGATGCGCTGCACCATCACATGGCGCACCACGTCCTCCTTGGTGAGCCTGCATATGGCCACGCCCTCCACGTCCCGCAGCACCTTCATGGCCTCCTTCAGACCGCTGACCTTGTCGGTGGGCAGGTCGATCTGGGTCACGTCGCCGGTGATGACCACCTTGGAGCCGAAGCCCATGCGGGTGAGAAACATCTTCATCTGCTCGCGGCTGGTGTTCTGGGCCTCGTCCAGAATGATAAAGCTGTCGTCCAGCGTCCGCCCGCGCATATAGGCCAGGGGCGCCACCTCGATGTTGCCGCGCTCCAGATACTTCTGGTATGTCTCCGCCCCCAGCATATCGAACAGGGCGTCGTACAGCGGGCGCAGATAGGGGTCCACCTTCGACTGCAGGTCGCCGGGCAGGAAGCCCAGCCGTTCGCCGGCCTCCACCGCCGGACGGGTGAGGATGATGCGGTTCACCTGCTTGTCCCGGAAGGCGGCCACCGCCGCCGCCACCGCCAGGTACGTCTTGCCGGTGCCGGCAGGGCCCACGCCGATGGTGACGGTCTGCTTCAGGATGGCGTTGACGTACTCCTTCTGGCCGATGGTCTTGGGCTTGACGGGCCTGCCCTTGCTGGTGATGCAGATCACATCCTGGGTCAGCTCGCTGATGCGCTCGGCCTGACCGGAGCGCACCAGCCCGATGACGTAGCGCACGTGCTGGTCGGTGATCGTCTCGCCCTTATTGGACAGGGTCAGCAGCGCCTGCACCGCCTTCACCGCCAGCATCACGTTTTCCGGCTCGCCGGACACGACGATCTCGCCGCCGCGGTTCACCGCCTGCACCTGAAATTCCGCCTCCAGGAGCCGGATATTCTCGTCGAAGGAGCCGAAAAGATTGACGGCCTCCTCCATGCGTTCAATACCGATACGTTGTTCCATGTTTTGGGTTTACCTCCCTGTATCGCTTGTTATAGTCAGCGGCGCGTCCACGCCGATCTGTTCTTCGCACTCCGCCCGCAGCGTCACCATAAGGTACGCGCCCTGCCGCCGGGCGGATACGTCCGCTTTCAGAACACGGCCATCGTCTCCGATGGTCTGCGCCAACTGGGCCTCCAGCTGCTTTTGTCCCTCGGCGCGGGCCTCATCCTCCGGACGTTCACCGTCGTACACCGCGCGCTCGGCCACCGTCTCTGTTACCAGCGTTACCGGCAGGCGCAGCCCGAAGGGCAGCTGCACGCCACGGTATCGTATTATTTTATCACAGTTTTCCCGGCCCTGCAATATGCTGTCCCCCGCAGGCAGCGCAATTCGGTGCCGTCCGAAGTCCAGCGCGGTATGGGTGCGGGTCTTCACGGGCTCCGTGCCGTCCTTCAGCACCGTCTCCAGAGGTACGGGCACCGTCCACTCGTACCATGTCCGGGCCCAGATCCGCCCGGTGGCCCGCATATACCGGCAGCCCCGGGGCGAGTCAGCCACCCCGGACAGCAGCACCTGCCCCGCCTGCACCGTTTCGCCCACCGCCGCGCAGGTCACCCCGTCCAGCGCCTCGATCTTCGTGATGAGCCCGTCTCTGGCCGCCACGATGTTCTGCACGTCGCTGTCCCGGTAGAGATGCGGCGGGCGGACGCGCTCCACCACCTGCACGTGGGCGGTGCAGCCCCTGACGTTCACCGCCAGATACACCACGTCCGGCAGCAGCGGCAGCACCCGGTTCCGCAGCTCGTCCTGGTCCAGGCCCACGCCGCGCGTGCCCACGCGCACGCCGCATCGTTCCAGTGCCTGCAATACGCTTTCCGTGGGGACGGTGTCGTTGCCGGTGACCTCGAAGTCCCAGATGAAGGCACTGCCCACCGCCAGCAGCAGCGGCAGCACCAGCGCCGCCGCCAGCAGCACATACCGGTGCCTGCACCGCCGCCACAGCTCCGGCGCGCCGGACTTTCGGCACACGGTCACCTGTGCGCCGATGTCCGCCGTCACCTCGGCCAGGCGCCGCGCGCCGGACAGGGTGGTGGTCACGCGGAAGGATGTCTCCGTCAGCCAAGTCAGGTCCCAGAAGGGAATGCCGTGGGCGGCGCACAGGTTCACCACGCGTTCCGGCGCGGTACAGACCACCTCAGCCACCGCCTGACCGCGGAGATAATTCACTGCTTTACGGTACACGGCGCCCCCCTTACTCCACCAGTTCGATGCCGGATATTTTTCCGGTGATCCGCAGCTCCTGCCCCGTCATCACCAGCAGCTGCAGGTCCTGGCCCCGGACGCGGACCACCACGCCGCCGCCGTTGACGTCCACCGCCTCGGTGGTGTAGGCCAGCACGCCCCGGTGCCGGTCCATATACAGCTCCCGGTTGCCCAGCAGCTCGATCCGGGCCACGCCGGCGGCGATGTTCACCGGCAGCTCCAGGCGCTCCAGCGCCTCCTGGCCCACCTGGGCCAGCTTCTTTTTCAGTCCCGCCACACCGTCACCTCCCTGCGGATGATACAGAACGCTATGCGCGGACGCACCGGAACTTGCCTGTCCGGGGCGGGGTATTTCCCGGCGGCGGCGCGCATAGGCTGGGGACCGGTGATGGTGATGATAAAGCGTGTGTTGGCACTGCTGGGCAGCGGGGCACTGGCGATACTGCTGCTGCGGCAGGCGGAGACGGCGGCCCAGGCGGTGCGGGACGGCGTACAGCTGTGTCTGACGTCGGTGGTACCGGCGCTGTTCCCGTTTTTCGCCGTCTCGTCCCTGCTGGTGGCGCTGGGGGCAGCGGAGGCGGCAGGCCGGGCGCTGGCACGCCCCTTCGGGCGGCTGTTCCGCTGCGGCGGTGCGGGGTGCGCCGCCCTGCTGCTGGGGCTGGTGGGCGGCTATCCTGTGGGGGCGCGGACGGCGGCGGAGCTGGTGCGCCGGGGAGAGCTGTCCCCTGCCGAGGGGGCGCGGCTGCTGACGTTCTGTAACAACGCCGGCCCGGCCTTTGCCATCGGCGTGGCCGGGGTGTCGGTATTCGGCAGCGCCCGGACGGGAGCCTGGCTGTATCTGCTGCACTGTACCGCCGCGCTGCTGACGGGCCTGCTGTTCTGCCGCCGCCCGCTGCCCGTCACCGCCATGCCGAAACGGCCTGTGCCGCCGCAAACCGGACTGACGGGGCAGTTTCTCCGGGCGGTGGAGGGGGCGGTGTCCGCCATGGCCCGGGTGTGCGGGTTCGTGGTGTTCTTTCTGGTGCTGCTGCGTCTGGCGGAGGGGCTCATCGGTCCCCTGCCGCCGCTGGCGGCGGGGGTGCTGGAGCTGACCAACGGCATCCTGCGCCTGACGCCGGACCGCCGGGGTTTCGTCACCGCGGCGGCGCTGCTGGGCTGGGGCGGGCTCAGCGTCCACTGCCAGACGGCGGCGGTGACGGCGGGCAGCGGCATCTCCCTGCGGCTGTATGTGCCGGCCAAGGCGGTGCAGGCGGCGCTGTCAGCGGGACTGGCGGCGCTGCTGGCACCGTATCTGCTGCCGTAGGGCACCCCGCGGGTCCCTCCTGCGTAGAATGACCACGGAGAGAAGTCTCCCATCATTCCCGACAGGAGGTCACATAGGATATGAGCATTACGCTCCGTCATGCCGCCGCCTGCTATCAAGCCCCGGACGGCGAGGTGGAGGCGGTACGGGACGTGTCCTTCACGGTGGAGGAGGGCGCGTTCGTCAGTTTAGTGGGGCCCTCCGGCTGCGGCAAATCCACCCTGCTCAGCGCCATTGCCGGTCTGGAGCCCCTCAGCGGCGGCGCTATCGAGATCGACGGCCGGACGGTACAGGGCACATCGCCAAAGATCGGCTTTATGCCCCAGCGGGACCAGCTTTTCGAGTGGCGGAATATATGGGACAACGTGACGCTGGGGCTGACGGTCCGTGGTGAGAAGGACCCGGCGGCCTATGCACACGTGTCCCGGCTGCTGGAGCGCTATGGGCTGGCGTCCTTTGCCAAAAAGCGGCCCTGCCAGCTCTCCGGCGGTATGCGCCAGCGCTGCGCCCTGATCCGGACCCTGGCCACTGAGCCGGAGATATTGCTGCTGGATGAGCCCTTTTCCGCCCTGGACTACCAGACACGGCTGGCGGTATCGGCGGATATCTGGCGCATATTGCAGCAGGAGGGCAAAACGGCCCTGCTGGTCACCCATGACATCGCTGAGGCGGTGAGTATGTCCGACCGGGTGGTGGTACTGTCCCGCCGCCCCGCCGTGGTGAAGGCGGAGATGGACATGGGTGCGCTGCGTGGTCTGCCGCCGCTGGAGCGCCGGGACACGCCGGAATTTCACCGGTACTTCAACGCCATATGGAAGGAGCTGGACGTTCATGCCTGAGAAAGCGCCTTCGCCCCGCCGTGCGGCGTACCTGAGGACCGTGCGCCGCGAAAAGCGCCGGGTGCGTATCTGGCAGATCGCGCTGGTGGCGGGGCTGTTTGCCGTGTGGGAGCTCAGCTGCCGGCTGGGGCTGTCCGACGGCTTTCTGGTCAGCAGTCCCAGCCGCATGGTGCAGACCCTGTGGCGGCTGTGCGCCTCCGGCGAGCTGTGGCACCACGCGGCGGTGTCCATCGGCGAGACGGTGCTGGGCTTTACCGCCGGGACAGTGCTGGGCACGGCCGTCGCCGTGGCCATGTGGTGGTCGGACACCGCCGCCCGCATTCTGGACCCGTACCTGGTGGTGCTGAACGCACTGCCGAAAACAGCCCTGGGGCCCATCTTCATCGTGTGGATGGGCGCGGGCATGGGGGCCATCGTCACCATGACGCTGGCCATTTCACTCATCGTCACCATCCTGAGTATGTACACCGGCTTCCGCACCACCGACCCGGAGAAGCTGCGGCTGATGCGGACGCTGGGCGCTGACAAGCGCCAGATCCTGTGGCTGCTGGTGTTCCCGGCCAACTGTCCCACGCTGTTCTCCACGCTGAAGGTGAATGTGGGACTCTCGTGGGTGGGCGTCATCATGGGCGAGTTCCTGGTGTCCCGGGCCGGGCTGGGGTATCTCATCGTCTACGGCTCCCAGGTATTCAACATGGACCTGGTCATGGCCAGCGTGCTGGTGCTGGGGCTGGCGGCGGTGGGGATGTACCTGCTGGTGCTGCGGGCGGAAGCATTCTTAAATCATCTATGGGGGGTACGTGCATGAAAAAACAACTTATCTGCATTTGTATGGCCGCGCTGCTGTCGCTCAGCCTGCTGACCGGCTGCGGCGCGGGGACCGATACCGGCGATACCGCCGGCACGGAGACGAAAAACGTCACGGTCCGGCTCAGCGAGGTGACGCACTCGGTGTTCTACGCACCGCAGTACGTGGCTATGAGCCAGGGGTTCTTCGCCGACGAGGGGCTGGACATTAAACTGAGCAACGGCGGCGGCGCCGACAAGGTGATGACCGCCGTGGTATCCGGCGGCGCGGACATCGGCCTGGCCGGGCCGGAGAGCTGCATCTATATCCACGCGCAGGGCAAGGACGATCTGCCGGTGATCTTCGCCCAGCTGACCAAGCGGGACGGCTCGTTCCTGGTAGGCCGCAGCGACGAGGCCTTCGACTGGAACGACCTGAAGGGCAAGACCATCATCGGCGGGCGCAAGGGCGGCGTGCCGGAGATGACGCTGGAATACGTCCTCAAGCAGCACGGCATCGTACCCCAGGAGGACGCGGTGGTGGACACCTCGGTGCAGTTCAACATGATGGCCGGGGCCTTCACC
>ERZ1032396.180-NODE-180-length-10002-cov-31.069468_pt1 | contig 10002 bp, 7 predicted proteins | sample MGYA00517099_ERZ1032396 | MGnify/ENA primary metagenome ERZ1032396 (study PRJEB33719, sample SAMN04261382) | wastewater metagenome | biome: periurban shantytown; feature: human; material: feces | host: Homo sapiens | place: Peru: Lima | collected 2012-01-15 ...
CCTTCCCCCAACTTATGGCTTCTGGCGACCGGACGAGGCTTCCCCCAACCTGCCTCGTCCGGGCAGGGGGCAGGACATCCCCTTCTCTCCTGCCCCCTTTTTTCTTTACTCCTTTTCCTCGAAAATGTGGCGGTATAGATAAAGCCAGCGGAAACCATGCCATTCGTCCCGATCTGACCGTTACAATGACGGCGATGTAGGCAGTCGCTGGAAAGAGGATGTATGACAAGAAGGTGGACCCCCCGGAGATTCGTGACGCTTCGGCGTGTTCGAGTGACGGCATGCGTGGTCTCGTTGACGCTCGCCTCGACGCTCGCATTCGGCGTAGGCGCGCGCAAAACCGTGGCTCTGACCATCGATGGCGAAACCACCACCGTAACCACATACGCGATGAGCGTCGACCGTCTGCTGCAGGAACGCGGCGTGAAGGTCAAAACGCATGATCTCGTGGAATCCACCAGCCCCACCAGCATGCTGAGCAACCATGACGTGGTGACGGTACGAAGCGCCTACCAGACCACCATCACCATCAACGGGCAGGAAGTGCCCTTCTGGACAGTGGCGACCAGCGCCGAACAGCTAATCGGCTTTTTCGAACAAAACGAAGCAGACGCGGCAAAAGTCACCGTCAATATCGACAACGTGTACAACAAACTCACCGGCGGACTGATCATCAACCAAAACGGGCCGGTCACTGTCATCGCAGACGGACAAAGCTCCGAAGCGCCAAATGGCAAACTGCCGGCGGCCTCCATTCTTGACTCCAAAGGCATCACGCTGAACAAGGAGGATCGCGTCAGCGTCGAAAAAGACAACGGCGAAACGATCCTGCGCGTCCGCCGCGTGACGCACGGCGAGGAAACACGCACGAAAGCGGTGCCTTTCGGCACGCAAACCATCGTCGATCCCAGCCTGCAGCCCGGCGAAGTCGTAGTCAGGCAGGAAGGCGAGGACGGCGAAATCCAGCAAACGTACGACGTCACGTATGTGGACGGCGAGAAGGAAAGCGAGACGCTGACCAACGAAACGACCACGAAAATCGCCCTCGATCAGATTATCGCAGTAGGACCGGCAGCATCTTCCGACGATTCGGGATCGGATGACGGATCCGGCAATTCCGGAGATACCGGCAATTCCGATAATTCCGGAAAGAACGACAATTCGAACAAGAACAACAATTCCGATAATTCCGACAAGAAAGACGATTCGAACAGTAATTCCGGCAATACGGATAATTCAGACGACAGCAAGAAGGACGATTCCGGATCGAAAACGGACCCGGATCCGACGCCAACTCCAGACCCGACCCCCACGCCAACGCCGGACCCGACCCCCACGCCGGATCCGACGCCCACCCCGACACCGCAACCTTCCGATCCTTCGGCAGGATGCCGCCTCTATCACCCCTCCCCCGCGCAGGCACAGGCCTACGCGGCCGGAGCTGCGGCGCAATATGGCTGGACCGGGCAAAACTGGACCGATCTGGTGAAACTGTGGACGCGTGAATCGAGCTGGCTGTGGTATGCGGAAAACGCATCTTCCGGAGCCTACGGCATCCCGCAGTCGCTTCCTGGCAGCAAAATGGCGGCATTCGGCGCAAACTGGCGTGACGATGCGGCCGTGCAGATCGACTGGGGCCTGAGCTACATCGCGCAACGCTACGGCAGCCCGTCGAAGGCATGGGAGCATTCCGAGCAGGTCGGATGGTATTAAACAACGCCGATCGCAACAATACGCAAACGCAACAGCGCACACTTTTCATACCAGTTGAACGGATAATGAGGTAATGACAGAACACGCGAACGAAACCAACGCAACCGACGAAACCGCGCAAGGCCGCCTGTTGGGGGCTGCCGACGTTCGGCGTATCGCGGCCGAGGCCGGTATCAGCCCGACGAAAAAATTCGGGCAGAATTTCGTAATCGACCCGGGCACGGTTCGTCGTATCGTGCGCGAGGCAGGTGTGACCGCCGACGATCATGTGCTGGAAGTCGGACCTGGACTCGGTTCACTGACATTGGCGATTTTGGAAACCGGCGCCACGATGACCGCCGTGGAGATCGACCCGCCCGTTGCGGAACGACTGCCCGGCACCATCGCCGAATTCATGCCGGATGCGGTGGATCGTTTCCGCGTGGTCAATCGCGATGCGTTGACCGTGACGCCGGAAAATCTGCCTGATTTCCAAAATGATGATTCGTTTACACTGGTCGCCAATCTGCCATACAACGTGGCCACGCCGATTCTGCTGACCCTGCTGGAACGTTTCGACAATCTCGGCACGTTCCTCGTGATGGTGCAGAAGGAAGTCGCGGACCGACTGAGCGAAAAGCCCGGTTCAAAGATCTACGGCGCTCCAAGCGTGAAGCTCGCTTGGTATGGTACCGCGGAACGTGTGGGCATTATCGGGCGCAATGTGTTCTGGCCGGCACCGAATGTGGATTCCGCGCTGGTGCTGTTCAAACGATATGAGGGCGGGCACACGCCTTCGGCCAACAATCCCGACGGTTCCGTAGTGGACCGCGAAAACGTGTTCCGTCTTATCGACGCCGCATTCGGCCAGAGGCGCAAAACCCTGCATGCCGCGTTGAAGAAGATCGTGCCCTCCGAAGCGTTCGAGCAGGCGGGCATCGATCCGACGCGCCGTGGCGAAACGCTTGCCATCGACGAATTCGTGGCATTGGCACGAGCCGTGGGCGAGGTGTCGCAAGCATGAGCGACACCAACACCGCAATCAACACGGTCAGCGTGGACTGCCCGGCGAAAACGAATCTGACCCTGCACGTAGGCAGGCCACGCAGCGAATGGGGTGGCCGACACGAGCTCGACACCATCTACTGCGCCGTCGGCGTGTACGACACCGTCACCACCAGTCGCAAAAAGCCCGGATCCGGTTTCTCCCTGAATCTTGAAGGTGCCTATCTTGGCGATCTGGCCTCCTCCGGCAGCGACATGCGACGCAACCATGCCGTGCTCGCCCTGTTCGCCATGGCCGAAGCGAGCGGCCATGAACCGGATGTGGCGTTGAACATCGAAAAACGCATTCCCGTTGGCGCGGGCATGGCAGGAGGTTCCGCGGATGCGGCCGCCACGATTCTGGCATTGAACACGCTATGGAATCTTGATTGGTCCATTGAACGGTTGCAACAGGTTGCCGCCACATTGGGCGCGGATATGCCGTTCTGCCTGACCGGAGGCTATGCGCGAGGCACCGGCTTCGGCGAGCAGATCGAACAACTCAGCGAAAACAGCGACGCCGTGCTGGAACTGACGGATCAGGGCTTTGCAGGCCGTCTGCTGGTCGGCGCGTATCAGGCGGAACTGCGCACGCCGGAAGTGTATGCCATGTTCGACCAAATCGGCGCCGGCGCAACCGACAACAATCATCTGCAACAGGCGTCGATCTCACTGCATCCACGCAGCGGACAGGCGATCGACGAAGCGTTGCAGGCAGGCGCCAAGCAGGCGTTCGTCTCCGGATCCGGCCCTTCCGTAATCGCATTCGTGCCAACCGACGATGCGGCACGCGCCGTGCAGTCGGCATGGCAACAAAGCCGTTGCGTCGACCGCATCATCGCCACCAAGGCACCGGCCCATCCGATTGTGCATATCATCGCGTAACAGTAAGGTTGAAGTCAACCGATTTTTGGAGAAGGACTCGTACATGACTCAGGCTAACGACGAGCGCGCCGCGCGCAAACAGTACATTCGCCGCCGTCAAAAGTTGGTGTTCACCATCACCGGCACCATTTTGACGATCGCATTGGTGATTTCCCTGCTGTTCTTCTTCCATGTTGGAGGATTGGGCAATGTCAAGTCGGCCGCGGTACAGCCGAATTACGGCCAGCAGGCCCCTTGCGCAGCACAGGAACAGGACGGCAGCAAAGGCAAGTACGTGGAAAACCGCAACATCACCGTGCGCGTGCTCAACGGCACTGAATTCGCCGGCTTCGCGCAAGCCGTCAGCAGCGCGTTGCAGAACCGCGAGTTCAACACCCAGGCAGCCGGCAACTACACCAGCTCCAAAGTGGAACGCACGATGATCATCTTCGGCAAGAACGCCATCAATCAGGCGTACACGGTGAACAGCAACTTCACCGACGCGACGATGGTGATGGACGATCGTGAGGATATGCTGATCGACGTTGTGGTTGGCGCGACTTTCGACAATCTGCAGAATCAGAAGAAGGTGCCGACCGCCGGCAAGGAGATCGACAGCTTCGAGGGATGCGTTACCGTCGACAAGATGACCGACGTACAGAAGGCCCCCGAACACGACGCCGTGTGATTTGCAGATTTTTTGATTTGCAGATTTTCGGATTGACCTCACGATTTCGATTTTTCACTGAAAATCAAGATCGTGAGGTCAATTCTTATATTCGTGGGTTAAATCGCGGGCGAAATCCTCCAGAGAATACCCCCGAAACCGCACTTTTCGGAACCGACTGACCTCACGATTCTATTTTTGCCCGAAAAATCGAATCGTGCGGTCATAGAATCCAAATCGTGAGGTCAGCAAGCAGACTACTCGGCCTGCTGTTCCTCATACCAACGGTTCAACTCGGCAACAGCGACATCACGCTCGACCGGGCCGTTATCGAGGCGATATTCCAGCATGTGCTTGTACGCCTTGCCAACCAGCGGCCCCGGGTCAATGCCGAGCAGCTGCATGATTTCGTCACCGTTCAGATCAGGGCGGATCGCGTCGAAATCCTCCTTCTCCTTCAGATCGCGCACGCGCTGTTCCATCTCGTCCATCGCCGACGAAAACACCATGGCCTTGCGCTTGTTCTGCGTGGTCGCATCGGCACGCGTAAGGCGGTTCAGACGCTCGTACAGCGGGCCCGCGTCCTTGACGTAACGACGGACCGCGGAATCCGTCCACGGCTCCTCCACGTAGCCGTGGAAGCGCAAGTGCAGATTGACCAGCTCGCTGACGTCCTCGACCATATGATGGTCGAAATGCAATGCCTTAAGGCGCTTGCGGGTCATTTTCGCGCCGACCGCATCATGATGATGGAAGCTCACCTTGCCACCCGATTCGAAACGACGCGTCTTCGGCTTGCCGATATCGTGCATCAGCGCGGCCAAACGCAACGTCAGATCCGGTGCCGGCACAGGGCCGTCCGGGCCGGTTTCGAGGGCAACCGCACGATCAATGACGATCATGGTGTGCTCGAACACGTCCTTATGACGATGATGTTCGTCGATTTCGAGCTGCAATGCCGGAATTTCCGGGAAGACGATATCGGCAAGACCGGAATCGACCAGCGCTTCGATACCTGCGCGCGGGCGATCGGACAGCAGCATTTTGACCAGTTCGTCGCGTACGCGCTCAGCGGAAACGATTTCAATGCGATCGACCATGTCGGTCAGCGCTTCAGCGGTTTCCGGTTCGATACGGAAGCCCAGTTGCGCCACGAAACGTACGGCGCGCATCATGCGCAGCGGATCGTCGTCAAACGACTGGCGAGGATCGACCGGCGTGCGCAACACGCCCTTGGCCAAATCGTTCGCGCCTCCGAACGGATCGACGAATTCCAATTCCGGCACACGCAACGCCATGGCATTCACCGTGAAATCACGGCGGGAAAGATCGCCTTCCAGCGTGTCGCCATAATTGACTTCCGGCTTGCGCGAGTCGGGGTCATACGTGTCGGAACGGTAGGTCGTTACCTCAACCTGCACTTCCGTGCCATCCTCACGCCTGCGCATGGCGCCCAACGTGCCGAATTTACGGCCCATATCCCAAAAGCCATCGCGCCCGAAACGGCGCAAAATGTGTTCAAACTGCTCAGGACGCGCCGATGTGCAAAAATCCAAATCATGCGATTTACGATGCAACAGCAGGTCTCGAACGGGACCTCCCACCAACGCCAATTCATAGCCTTCCGCGGCGAACATACGCCCTAATTCAATGGCCTCTGGCCACACTTCGAAGTTCACGCCATCCCTTTCCGGCACCACAAGTTTCTGCCTTACCAGCATACCGTTACCCCACCTGCACACAGAATTGAGTATGGTTGGAATCATGATTACGCCCGCAGACCTTGCACGCATGCTTGCCCATGCTGCGGACGACCATGCCCAAAATCCGATGGAACCGGACAAACTGCTGTACACATCGCAGTCCGTTTCCTTGCGGCAAGAGACCATCATCACGCCCAACGCACCCACCCCGGCAATAATGCCGCAGCGGCGCGCCACGGACGGTCCGACCACGTTCGCCTCGCTCGACGCGCAGGAACTGCCGGTAGTGCGCGAATATTCGGCGGGAGGTCTCGTATTCGACGACAAGGGCCGTGTGGCGATCATCGCACGCCACTCGCGTAGCGGACATTTGGAATGGTGCCTGCCGAAAGGTCATATCGAAAAAGGCGAAACACCGCAGCAAACCGCCGTTCGCGAAGTTCACGAGGAAACAGGAATCCTAGGTGAAGTGGTCGATTCCATCGCCACCATCGACTACTGGTTCACCGGAACCAGCCAGCGCGTGCACAAGCTGGTGCATCATTTCGCATTGCGTCAGATCGGCGGCGAGTTGACGGTGGAAGGCGACCCGGATCATGAGGCGGAAGACGCGATTTGGGTGGATTTTGCTGATTTGGACGACGTTCTCAGCTACCCGAACGAACGAAAGATAGCATGGTTGTACGCAAGGAAACTCAACAGACAGGCGTGAAGGTGAATCAACCCGCACAACGGAACGTTCCGCACGGCATGCGTGCGCTTTCGGCAATCCTCGCCATGGTTATGACCATGGCGTTGATGTTGTTATACGCACCTGTGCCGAAAGCCGAAGCCGAAGAAACACAGGAATCACAATCCGGCACCATGCTGTCGATCGACTCCTCCACCGCCGTGCTGACCGACACTTCCGGCTATCATTTGAGCGCGACGGTGACCAACACCACCGATCAGGAAATCCCTTCAGGCACGCTCACCCTTGCCATGAACGCCTTCTACACGTTCGTGTCGCGCAACGATATCCAGGAATGGTCGGAAGGCATCGGGCAGATTCCCACGCCCAATATCGTTGGGCAGAGCGAGGTTCCCGCGCTTCAACCGGGAGCTTCGGCGAACGTGCACATCGACGCGGACTCGAATCAGGAGACGCTGGCGTCCGTCAACTCCTGGGGGCCGAAACCGGTCACGCTCAGTTATGAGGCCAATGGCGTTCAACAAGACGAAGCGCACACTTTCGCAACACGGACCGGAGCTGGAATCAATACCCCCGACACGCCCGCGATGAATATCACCATCGTGCAGCCGCTCGAAGCGCAAGGATGGACCACCGACAACACCATGCTGGAACAGCTCGTCAACAAAGGTGGCGTCACCTCCGCGGAACTCTCGAAAATCGCCGTTCCCGGCAAAGAAGACGAGGCACGGCTCAAGTCGCTGGAACAGACGTTCACCAAGCATGACAAACTGCAGGTGGTGGCCGATCCAACCTATCTGAAGGCGATGCCGATGCCGACGCAAGTCGACGGCATCACGCAACCGGCCCTGTTCGACATCACCGCCTATTCCGCGCTGAACGACAGCAAAACCTATGATGCGGCAGGCGTCGGCACCTCGCAATGGAACGCCGAACAGGCCTTGAAAAACTATCAATCGGCGTTGGGTGACCCGAACGCGAGTATGACCACGTATGCATGGCAGGGCACCGGCAATTGGACCGCCGACGCGCTGGCGAAAGCCAGGCAGCAGGGGTACGACACCGTCATCGCCACGCATGATTTCGAAGAGGATGATGCGGCCACCGCGGAAACCGGCAAGACCGTAGTAACCACCGACGCCGGCGACATCACCGTACTGACCGCGCAAAGCGTGCTTTCCAACCTTGCACAAGGCAAGGCGACCAGTGCCGACGCCGAAGCGGACGGCGAGGGAACAACGGCCGGGCGTCTCGCGCGATTCGTCGCGCAAAGCGCGTTCTACCAGATGGAGCAGCCGTATTCGGAACGCAATCTGCTGGTCTGCCTGAACGGCAACTCTGATCCGTCCGTCGTGGACGCACTGATGACGGACGTCGAACAATCGCCATGGCTGAACATCACCGATCTGAACACGCTCAACAATGCCGACCCCGCCTTGAGCGGCGACGATGCAGCCGCGATCGTGCCGCAATCCGACGGAATCAATGATGCGACGCAAGCCAATCTCAGGCAGACGCTCAACACACTGGCAGCCTCGACAAACGACATCAAACGATTCAACGCGTCCATCCTCACCGACGTCGCCGACGATGCCAAGCAGGCCCCCGCAGGCCTCAAAGCGTGGCGCAGGCAGCTCGTCAACGCGCACGGCATCATGGCCCTGCACGCGCTAGGCGGCGAAAATCCAGCCGGAAGCACCATGGTGGAAGGAGCCGGGCAACTGGCGTCCCTGCTCATCAACGGCGTGGCCATCACACCGACGGAAAACGTCAACGTGGTCAGCGAAACCGCGCAAATGCCCGTTACCATCAGCAACAGCCACCCCTATCCGGTCACGGTAAAAGTCTCATCGTTGACCAACTCCATGCAGATCGTCACTTCGCGTTTCGACACCGTGGAAGTGCCCGCGCACGGCGAAGCCCAAGTGGCATTCACCATCCGCGTGGCCACCTCAGGCACCGCGGACGCCACACTCAGCCTGCAGGACAGGCAGGGCATCACATTCGGAGCGACACAAACCACCCACATCACCAGCGCATTGCAGATCAGCGACAAAACCGGCTTCATCATCATCGGCATCGCCGTGCTGCTTGGAGCTTTGGGACTGTGGCGCCAATTCCACCGTAAGAAGGATCCCGACGAATGAGTTCTTCCGTTGGCCGTAATTCACTGATCATGGCCTCCGGCACCGCGGCCTCGCGCGTGACCGGGCAAATCCGTACCATTCTGCTCGCTTGGGCTTTAGGCACCACCGGCTATGCGGCGAACGCCTACCAAGCCGGATCCATGATTCCGCAGGTGATCTACACCTTGGTTTCCGGCGGTATTTTCAACGCCGTGCTCGTGCCGCAGATCGTGCGCACGTTGAAGGCAAAAGACGCCGAAACCAAACTCAACAAGCTCATCACGCTTGCCATCACCATGCTGTTGGCGGTGACGATCCTGATGGCCCTATGCACGCCGCTGCTCACCAAGTTGTATGTGAACGGTAGCCCCGAAACCATGGCGTTGGCGACCTCATTCACCCTGTGGTGCATGCCGCAGATCTTCTTCTACGGCCTATATACGGTGGTCGGCCAGATTCTCGCGGCCAAAGACCATTTCACCGCGTATGCGTGGAGTTCCGTGGGTGCGAACATCATCAGCTGCATCGGCTTCGGCACGTTCATCGCGCTATTCGGCCGTGCCACCGAGCATCCGCTTGATTTTTGGACCGCCGACAAAATCGCCCTGACCGCAGGCACGTGGACGTTGGGCGTGGCATTCCAGGCGCTGGTACTGTTCATTCCACTGACCAAAATCGGATTGAAATACCGCCCCACCTTCGGCCTTCGTGGCATTGGATTGCGTTCCATGGGACCGGTCGCGGCTTGGAGTGTCGGCATTGTCGTAATCGACCAGCTCGCCAATATCGTAATCACGCGCACGTCCACCAACGCGCCGATGCTCGCGCAGCAGCAGTTCGGCATCAATCCGCTCGACGTGGCCGGCAATGCTTCATACCAGAACGCGTACACGATTTACATGTTGCCGTATTCGCTGATTGCCGTTTCGCTGGCAACCGCGATTTTCCCGAAAATATCCCGTGCGGTCGCCGATCATAATATCGCCGAAGCGCGCATCGATCTCAGCCAGGCGCTGCGCAATATGGGTGTGATCATGTGCTATTTCGCGGTCGCTTTCGTGGTGATGCCCGTTCCGATCATTCTCGCGTTGCTGCCGTCTGTGAGCGTCAGAGAGGCGATTCTTATGGCGGGACCGTTGGTCACGCTTGGCGTGGGACTTCCGTTCGCCAGCGCGTATCTGATTATCCAGCGCACGTTCTATGCATTCGAAGACG
>ERZ1032396.193-NODE-193-length-9769-cov-6.753963_pt1 | contig 9769 bp, 5 predicted proteins | sample MGYA00517099_ERZ1032396 | MGnify/ENA primary metagenome ERZ1032396 (study PRJEB33719, sample SAMN04261382) | wastewater metagenome | biome: periurban shantytown; feature: human; material: feces | host: Homo sapiens | place: Peru: Lima | collected 2012-01-15 ...
CTTTTTCCTGTGTGATCATCTTTGCCTCATCCAGCAGCGACTCATGACCTCTCACCTGCATAATCCTTCCCTGATGAAATGTCAGTGCACAGAAACTGCAGCCACCAAAGCAGCCACGCATGATGTTCACCGAGGTGCGAATCATCTCCCATGCAGGAATCTTGGTCTCGCCTTCGTGGCTGCCGTTTTCATCCGCGTAGCTGGGGTGCGGGCCGCGCGCGTAAGGCAGGCCAAACACATCGTCCATCTCAGCCGTAGTCAGCGGAATGGGAGGCGGGTTCAGCCACACATCACGCGCAGCCGTGCCCTCGCCATGCGCCTGCACCAGCGCACGGGCATTGCCGGGGTTGGTTTCCAGGTGCAGCACACGGTTGGCGTGGGCATACAGAATGGGGTCGCTCTTGACCTGCTCATAGCTGGGCAGGCGCAGCACCGTCTTTTCGCGGGGAGGCAGCTTGCGGCCGCTCTTGCCACGATTGGCCAGCGCATCGAACTGCACGGCCTGCACAGCAGGCATAGCTGGCACATTGGGGGCTGTACCGCAGGCGGTGCCGGGTGTCGCAGCTTGGGCACCGTCTTCCTTGGAACAGGACTGTCCCTGGGCTGCGGCCTGCTCGCTGGTGGTCAGATAGGGATTGATGAGCGCATCGATAGGGCCGGGTTCATCGACTTCGCTGGAGTCCACCTCGTACCAGCCCTCTTCCGACTTGCGGCGCACAAAGGCGGTACCGCGCACATCGGTGATGCTCTCCACTGGCTCACGGCGCGCAATGCGGTGTGCCACTTCAACCAGTGCACGCTCTGCGTTGCCGTAGAGCAGGATGTCGCACTTGCTGTCCACCACGATGGAGCGACGCACCTTGTCGCTCCAGTAGTCGTAGTGCGCAATACGGCGCAGCGAACCTTCGATGCCGCCCAGCACGATCGGCACATCGTTGTAGGCCTCGCGGCAGCGCTGGCTGTAGACAATGGCGGCGCGGTCGGGGCGCTTGCCGCCCACATCGCCAGGGGTGTAAGCATCGTCGGAGCGGATTTTGCGATCGGCCGTATAGCGGTTGATCATGGAGTCCATATTGCCCGCCGTCACGCCCCAGAACAGATTGGGTTTGCCCAGCACCTTGAAGGCCTCGGCACTCTGCCAGTCAGGCTGGGCGATGATGCCCACGCGAAAGCCCTGGGCCTCCAGCACGCGGCCAATCACTGCCATGCCAAAGCTGGGGTGGTCCACATAGGCATCACCCGTGACCAGAATCACGTCACAGCTGTCCCAACCGAGCTGGTCCATCTCCGCACGGCTCATCGGCAAAAATGGCGCCGTACCAAAGCGCTTGGCCCAGTACGGGCGGTAGCTCGTCAAAGGCTTGGCGTCGCGCGGAAAAAAGGAAACATCAATGGGTGCGTTCATCGGAAGATGCTTGTGCTGAGACAGCAGTGAAAAATCAACCCGCCAGTTTACTTTCGCGCCTCAAACATTGAGGGCTGTAGGTGTATCGATGCTGTGTCACGCCCGGCCCATCCACATGCGTTACAACAGAAGTTTTCCCTCTGCTATTGCCTGCTTCCATGAGCATCGTGGTTTTTCACCTTCACAACACCGCGCCAGAAGACCAGACACCTTCATGGCAACCCCAGTGCCGCGCCTATGAGGACCATGCCATGTCCCAGGCCTTGGCCGATTGCCAGCAGCTGCGCGCTGATCCACGCAATGCCCATGTCTGCATTTCTTCAGAAATGCGCGAGATGGTCGGCGGCCTGGGCGTCGCTGCCGTGGAGAACGGCCTCACACCTGATGGCCATGTCTATGACTGGAGCAAGGCTGGACGCGCAGGTGCGGTGCGCAGGCACAGATAAAAAACATAGCTGCTATCGCTTGCAAGATAAAGACTTCAGATACTTTTGCATCTGAAATCCTTTATTCACGGGCGCTAGCAGCTATCAATTAATTAGAAAGCTGCGCCTTTCAGCCAAAGTCCGCCAACCCGGGGAGTGCCGCCTGCGCCGCTGCATAGCCTGCGGCCATGGCCTCTTCCCCCCGGTGAAAATCCAGCAGCCCCAGATGCGCCAGTCGCGGGGCGATGACCAGCTCCGGCGGATCTCCCGCCATACGGCTGCGCGTAATACGCATCTGCATGATGTTGATGCTGGTCATGGCCACATCCAGCAAAGAGGGCATGGGCATGCGGTCTTCCTCCTGGGCATCGCTTTTGCGCCAGGGCAGGCTTTGCTGCAGGCGGCCCATCCAGTTCACTTCCGCCGTTGCCGCAGCTTCCTGTGGCTCCGCCTCCAGGACTGCCATGCTGTTTCGACGCATGGCGTGCTGCATCAGGTCTGCATTCAGGTCCACGGCAATCACAATGTCAGCGCCCAGCGCACGTGCCAGCGAGGCAGGCACAGGGTTGACCAGCCCTCCATCCACCAGCAAACGGCCTTCATGCACCACGGGCGTAAACAGGCCTGGCAAGGCAATCGAGGCCCGCACAGCGTCTGCTATCGAGCCATGGCGCAACCAGACTTCTGCACCAGAGTGCAGGTCTGTCGCGACGGCCGCAAAGGGAGTGGGCGAATCTTCAATGACAAAGTCCGCAAAATTGCGGCGCCAGAAGTTGATGAGCTTCTCGCCCTTGAGCATGCCGCCTGAGAGATTGAAGTCCATGAAGCCCCAGACATCGCGCATGCTCAGGCTGCGCACCCAGTCGGCAAAGCGTTCATGCTCGCCGGCCGCATGGACGGCGGCAACCAGCGCACCAATGGACGCACCGCAGACCACATCGGGCTTGATCCCCGCATCCTGCAAGGCCTGAATGACGCCCAGATGCGCCCAGCCACGGGCAGAGCCACTGCCCAGCGCAAGACCAATTTTGGGAATGCGCGGTGCCAGTGCCATTTACACGTCCTCGCCGCGAAGCAGTGCCAGCATCCCAGCCTCATCCAGCACGGGGACACCCAGCTCCTGCGCCTTGGTCAGCTTGCTGCCTGCCTCTGCACCTGCGACCACATAGCTGGTCTTTTTGCTGACAGAGCCGCTGACCTTGGCACCCGCCGCTTCCAGCAGCTCCTTGGCCTCATCACGCCCCATGGTGGGCAGCGTGCCGGTCAGCACCACGGTCTTGCCCGCCAGAATCTGCGGCGCTTTTTCCGCAGGAGCGCCTTCCTCCCAGTGCACGCCGCACTCGCGCAGCTGCTGCACCACCTCACGGTTATGAGGCTGGGCGAAAAAGGTATGAATGCTCTCGGCCACTACGGGGCCTACATCGCGCACTTCCAGCAGCTGCTCCACGCTGGCCGCCATGATGGCATCCAGCGTGCCAAAGTGGCGCGCCAGATCCTTGGCTGTGGCCTCTCCCACATGGCGAATGCCCAGGCCAAACAGGAAGCGGTTGAGCGTTGTGGATTTGGACTTTTCCAGGGCATCGAGCACGTTCTGGGCGGACTTTTCTGCCATACGGTCCAGCGATGCCAGATCGTCCAGCCGCAGGCGGTACAGGTCTGGCAGGCTGCGCACCACATTGCCATCCACCAGCTGGTCCACCAGCTTGTCGCCCAGACCTTCAATGTCCATGGCGCGACGTGCTGCGAAGTGCAGCAAGGCTTCCTTGCGCTGTGCCGCGCAGAACAGCCCCCCTGTGCAACGGTGATTGGCTTCGCCCTTTTCACGCACCACCTCGGAGCCACAGATCGGGCAAGTGGCAGGCATGCGGAAGTTGGGCACATAGGCAGCGCGCTCACCGGGCACACGGCGCACCACTTCCGGAATCACATCACCCGCACGGCGCACGACCACGGTGTCCCCTACGCGCACGCCCTTTTTGCGGATTTCAAACAGGTTGTGCAGCGTGGCGTTCGTCACCGTCACACCGCCGACACTCACAGGCGCCAGGCGTGCCACGGGGGTGAGCTTGCCAGTGCGGCCCACTTGCACATCAATGCCTTCCATCACGGTAGGCATTTCTTCCGCTGGATATTTGTGGGCCACGGCCCAGCGGGGCTCACGCGTCACAAAGCCCAGCTGGCGTTGCAGCGCCAGGCTGTTGACCTTGTAGACCACCCCGTCCATTTCATAAGGCAGCTGCGGACGCTCCTGCCCCATGAATTCATGGAACTGCACCAGCTCGGCAGCACCATGCGCAATGCGCACCTGCGGCGCCACGGGAAAGCCCCAGGCCTTGAGCTGCATGAGCATGCCGTAGTGCGTCACAAAGTCGGGGCCGCCCTGCTCCACCGGCGTGACTTCACCCACACCGTAGGCAAAGAAAGACAGGGGCCGCTGCATGGCGATATTGGAGTCCAGCTGGCGCACCGAGCCCGCAGCCGCATTGCGCGGATTGGCAAACAGCTTGCCGCCTGCGGCTTCCTGCCGCTCATTGAGCTGGGCAAAGTCCGCGCGGCGCATATAGACCTCACCGCGCACTTCCAGCACCGGGGGCGCATCTGCTGGCAGGCTCAGAGGTATCTGACGGATGGTGCGGATGTTGTGGGTCACGTCCTCACCCACTTCGCCATCGCCGCGCGTGACGGCATGCACCAGCTTACCGTGCTCGTAGCGCAGGCTCATGGCCAGACCATCAAACTTGGGCTCAGCCACATATTCCACAGGCGCGGCACTGTCGTCCAGCTCCAGCTCGCGGCGCACGCGCGCATCAAAGGCCTCGGCACCGCTGGCTTCATTGTCCGTCTCGGTGCGAATCGACAGCATGGGCACCACATGGCGCACCGGCGTCAGGCCATCGAGCACCGCGCCAATCACGCGCTGGGTGGGAGAGTCGGGTGTAACCAGCTCTGGGTAGGCACCTTCGAGTGCCTGCAATTGCTGGAAGACACGGTCGTACTCACCATCTGGCACCGTAGGTGCATCGAGCACATAGTATTCATGCGCCCATTGCTGCAGCTGCGCACGCAATGCCTGCACTTTGGCAACTACTGTTTTAGGAGCTGCTGGCGCAGGTTTTTCGGGCATTTCACTGCCAAACAGATCTAAAGTCTCGCTCATGCTTGCGTTGGCTGCTCACTTAATTGAACAAGCGACGCGCCAGCATGGAGCCTGCGGACAGCTCGCGCTGGTCCAGACGGTCGTACAGCTTTTGCAGATCGGCAGCGATGGGGTCAAACACCTGAGGCAACAGCTGGTAGCCGTTCTGGTCGCAGATAAAGCCTTCCATGTTTTCGCACAGTGCCTGCAGCACACGGCGCAGCTGTGCAAAAGGCTCTTCGCTGCGGGGCACCTGGGGCACGTCCAGACTCAGCCAGACTTCATGCACGGCGGTCTGGTCCAGATTGTCTGACTGCGCCGCCTGAGCGTCATAAGCCAGCGTCAGCAGCGGTGGCTGCACGCCGCAAGCCGAAGGCAGCAGCAGACGGCCGGGCATGGACGATGTCACAAAGCCCAGGCTGGCTGCGTGCTGCTCGATATAGCCGGGGCTCCAGGCTGCGCGGCGTGGGCGCAGCACAAAGCTCAGCTGCGCATCGTGCTCGCTGGCAAACTGGTCCAGTTCACGCGCGCGGCCCACTTCCTGCAGCATGTCGGGCAGCTCGACAATGGCGTTGAGCGCATCGGCAAAGTTCTGCACCTTGGCCACAAACTCGGAAAATTCAATTTCATTGAGTGCACCCAGGCGATTGGCCAGCTGTACACCGGCCTGGAAGGCCGTATAGCGCTGGCCTGCACGCACGGCTTCCCATTCCTGCGTGGCTTCGTTCAGGCCTTCAATTCGGAAAGGCTTGCTACCTGCACGGCGTGTGGTGGGCTGCACCAGCAAAGCTGCCTCGCCAGTGATGGGGTGGTCCACACGAATCGGCGCGATGGCATCAATCAAGACATCCAGCGCCAGCTTGCGCTCTGCCGAGGGCTGCGCCGCACGCACAGCCTGCACAGGTTCAGCGCTTTCTGTGGTCTCAGGAGCATCGGTCGCAGGCGCAGCCTCTGGTGCATGTGCTACATCCTGCGCAGGCACGGCATCCATGAGTGGTTCATCCACGGCAGCAGGTGCAGGCTGCGGCATGCTGGTGATGTCCAGACCATCGAGAGCAGGTTCAAAGCGTGCCGACGGTTCCAGTTGCGCCTTGTCGCCATCCACAGGGCGGGGACGCTTGGGCGCATGACGTCGATAGTTCCAGGCGTTGTAGGCCACGATCAGCCCCAGCAGGATGACTCCCACCACGGCCAGACTGATTTGAAGGGTACTCATGGAGTTGCTGTATCCCGTTATTCGTAATCAAGCGTGTGCCATGGATAGGGCCGATTCCATATCCACAGCCACAATGCGCGAAACACCCTGCTCCTGCATCGTGACGCCAATCAATTGTTGCGCCATTTCCATGGCAATCTTGTTGTGACTGATGAACAGGAACTGGGTTCCCCGGCTCATGCTGGCCACCAGTTTGGCGTAGCGCTCGGTATTGGCATCGTCCAGCGGTGCGTCCACCTCGTCCAGCAGACAGAAAGGCGCGGGGTTGAGCTGGAAGATGGCAAACACCAGCGCAATCGCTGTCAGTGCTTTTTCGCCGCCTGACAGCAGGTGAATGGTCTGGTTCTTCTTGCCCGGGGGCTGCGCCATCACCTGCACCCCTGCATCCAGAATTTCATCGCCCGTCATGATGAGCTTGGCCTGTCCGCCCCCGAAGAGCTCAGGGAACATGCGGCCAAAATGCGTATTGACGGTGTTGAAGGTGGCAGACAGGAGGTCGCGCGTTTCGTTGTCAATCTTCTTGATGGCGTTTTCCAGCGTGGTCATGGCCTCGGTCAGGTCAGCCACCTGTGCATCCAGAAACACCTTGCGCTCACGCGCCAGCTGCAACTCTTCCAGCGCCGCCAGGTTCACCGCGCCCAGCGCGGCAATCTCGCGGTGCAGACGGTCAATCTCGCTTTGCAGACCGTGGAGCTTGACGTTGCCTTCCAGAATGGACTGCGCCACGGCTGCCAGATCAGCGCCAGCTTCTGCCAACTGCTGCTCATACTGGGCACTGCCCAGCGCTGCAGCCTGCTCCTTGAGCTGGAACTCGGTAATGCGCGCACGCATGGGCTCCAGTGCCCGCTCAATCTGCGTGCGGCGCTCATCACTGGCGCGCAGCTTGTTGGTCAGGTCTTCGTATTCGCTGCGCGCAGCGGCCACCGCCTGCTCGCGCTCCATCTTCAGTGCCAGTGCATCCTGCAGGCCACCCTGCGCGGCGGCATCGTTGAGGCGACTTTGCTCGGCATAGGCACGCTCACGCTCTTCCAGCAGCGCCTTGGTTTGCTGCTCTGCGGTCTCCAGCGTACGCTGCAGCTCGGCCTGACGGGCCTGCATGCTGCGCTGGCTGAAGGTCGCTTCCTGCGCCTTGCGCTCCAGCGCACGCAGCTGCTCACGGCTTTCTGCCAGCTTGCGCTCGGCTTCAATGACTTTTTCGTCCAGCTGGGCGTGCAGTTCCTGGCTGTCAGCCAGCTGCATGTCCAGCTCTTCAAAGCGCGCCTCTGCGGCGACGGCCCGCTCCTGCAGATCATCCAGCGCCGCCTGTACTTCAGCCACATCGGCCTCAATCTGGGCGGTGCGTGCACGCGCCTGTTCAGCCTGCTGGGTCAGGCGCAGCATTTCCACCTGCAGCTCATGCGCCGATTGCTTGGCCTCGCTGGCTTCGCGGCGTGCGCTCACCAGGCGTTGAGAGGCATCGGCATAAGCCGCCTCGGCACGCACCAGCGCTGTACGAGCTTCTTCGCTGATCAACGCCTGCGCACGCAGTTCTTTTTCCAGGTGCTCAATTTCCTGAGCGCGTGCCAGCAGACCAGATTGCTCAGAATCCTGAGCGAAAAAGCTCACACTGTGGGCCGTGACCGCATGGCCCGTGGGCACATAAATCGTTTCGCCAGCCTTGAGCTGAGCGCGATGGCTCAGCGCTTCATCCAGCGACTGTGCGGTGTAGCAGCCAGCCAGCCATTCGGTCAGCAGTGCTTTGAGGCCTGCATCCCCCACACGCAGCAGCTCTGCCATCAAGGGCAGGCCATTGCTGCTCAGGCTCAGGCTGCCCTCAGGCTTGGAATAGAACGCCAGCCGTGCAGGAGGCGCATCCTTAGCGCCTGCCCCCAGAAAGCCACGCACCATGTCCAGGCGGCTGATTTCCAGCGCCCCCATGCGCTCGCGCAGCGCTGCTTCCAGTGCATTTTCCCAGCCGGGCTCTACGGCAATGCGTGTCCATAGTCCCTGCAGGCCATCGAGTCCATGCTTGGCCAGCCAGGGCTGCAGCTTGCCGTCGGTCTTGACCTTTTCCTGCAGCGCCTTGAGCGCTTCCATGCGCGCAGCCAGTTCCGCCTGACGTGCAGTTTCCTGGTTCAGGGCCTGCTGGCGCTGGCGGCGCTCATCGTCGAGCTGCGGCACGCTGTCCTGCAGTTCCATGAGGGCCGCCTCGGCCATTTCGGCCATCTCGGCCGCATCTTCGTACTGGGCAGAGACCTGCTGCAGGCGTGCCTCATCGGGCGTGGCCAGTGCATTGCGGTCATTGCGCAGGCGCTCCAGCCGACTTTCGTGCTGGCGCGTCTGCTCGTTGATGCTGCGCTGCTCTGCAGCCAGCACCTGAATCTGCTGCTGCACCTGCACCACCTGCTGGCGCTGCTCATTGGCCTTGTTCTGGGCGGCACGCAAGGCGTCTTCCAGATCAGGCAGGCGCATGCTTTGTTCTTCCAGCTGGGCAGCCAGCATTTCTGCCTGTTCTTCGGCATCCATGCCGTTTTCAGCCAGATGCTCCAGCTCCACCTCGGCATCTTCCTTGCGCTGCGCCCACTGGGCGATCTGCTCGGCCAGCTGCTGCAGGCGCTGCTCTACGCGCTGGCGGCCTTCGACCACATAGCGGATTTCGGCTTCGAGTTTGCCGACTTCGGCCGTGGCTTCGTACAGACGGCCCTGCGCCTGATTGACCTTGTCACCCGCTTCGTAGTGGGCCTGGCGCACGGCTTCCAGATCGGCCTCGATGTGGCGGATCTCCGCCATGCGGGCTTCCAGCTCGTTGACGGCCTGCAGACCTTCCTGGCGGATTTTGGTCAGATCGCCTTCGGCATCCTGCTTCTTCAGAAACCACAGCTGGTGCTGCTTGAGGGTGACGCTGGCCTGCAGCTCGTTGTATCTGGCAGCAACCTCGGCCTGCTTTTCCAGCTTGTCGAGGTTGGCGTTGAGTTCACGCAGAATGTCTTCCACACGTGTGAGGTTCTCACGCGTATCAGACAGACGGTTTTCGGTTTCGCGGCGGCGTTCCTTGTACTTGGACACACCGGCGGCCTCTTCGAGGAATAGACGCAGCTCTTCCGGGCGTGACTCGATGATGCGGCTGATCGTGCCCTGACCGATGATGGCGTAGGCACGCGGGCCCAGGCCGGTACCCAGAAACACATCCTGCACGTCACGACGGCGCACAGGCTGGTTGTTGATGAAGTAGGAGCTGTTGCCATCTCGCGTGAGCACGCGCTTGACGGCGATTTCCGTGAACTGGCCCCACTGGCCACCCGCGCGGTGGTCGCTATTGTCAAACACCAGTTCCACACTGGAGCGGCTGGCGGGTTTGCGGTGCGTGGTGCCGTTGAAGATCACGTCCTGCATGCTCTCGCCACGCAGCTCCGAGGCCTTGCTTTCGCCCAGCACCCAGCGCACCGCGTCCATGATGTTGGACTTGCCGCATCCATTGGGACCTACAACACCAATCAGCTGCCCAGGCAGCATGAAGTTGGTAGGTTCGGCAAAAGATTTGAAGCCAGACAGCTTGATGGAATTAAGACGCACGGAGATTCAGACTCGGAAGCAAGCAAAAGCAAAAC
>ERZ1032396.197-NODE-197-length-9698-cov-7.821217_pt1 | contig 9698 bp, 7 predicted proteins | sample MGYA00517099_ERZ1032396 | MGnify/ENA primary metagenome ERZ1032396 (study PRJEB33719, sample SAMN04261382) | wastewater metagenome | biome: periurban shantytown; feature: human; material: feces | host: Homo sapiens | place: Peru: Lima | collected 2012-01-15 ...
AATCATGTACAAGATGTCAAAAGCAAGTCGGTCATTGAGTGGTGGATGGTTTTAAGCCTCCTATTTTTGTTTAGCATGTCTCCGATGGCGTTCAAGAGATGCACATTCTCGGGATGTGGCAACTGTCCAGGGAATGCTGATTGATTCACAGCAACGAAAAAGGCCTCCACATGGGAGGCCTCAGAACAGATCGCCAAATCTGGCTACTCCCCCAGATACGCTGCCCGCACCTTGGGGTCATGTAGTAGTTCATGCGCCGGGCCTTGCAGCGTGAGTTCGCCGGACTCCAGCACATAGCCGCGCTGGCTGGTTTCCAGGGCCAGGCGGGCGTTTTGCTCAATCAGCAAGATGGTCACGCCCTGGGCGGAGATGTCCTGAATCACTTCAAAGATCTTGTCCACCATGATGGGGGCCAGGCCCATGGTGGGTTCATCGAGCAGCAGCAGCTTGGGCTTGGAGAGAATGGCACGGCCCATGGCCAGCATTTGCTGCTCACCGCCAGACAGCGTGCCTGCGGTCTGCTTACGACGCTCGGCCAGGCGCGGAAAGCGCGCATAGACCTGCTCGACCTCCTGCACAATCAAGGCTTTGTCGCTGCGACTGTAGGCGCCCATGTGCAGGTTTTCTTCAATCGTCAGCTGCGGGAAGATGCCACGCCCTTCGGGCACCATGACCAGCCCCTGGCGCACCATGGCGTGTACGGGCTGGCCAGCCAGGCTCTGGCCCTGGTAGTGGATGCTGCCAGCGGCCAGCGGAACCAGCCCGCAGATGGCACGCAGCGTGGTGCTCTTGCCTGCGCCATTGGCACCGATCAGGGCGACCAGTTCGCCCGGGTACACCTGCATGCTGAGCTGGCGCACGGCACGGATGCCGCCATAGGCGACATCGACATGGCGTACGTCCAGCATGGGGGTGGAGGAGGGGGCTGCTGTCATCTTGCACTGCTTTCCTGGTTGGGCTGGGACAGTTCGGGGTGCAGTACCGGGTCTTGCGCCGCACCTTTGCCCAGATAGGCTTCAATCACGCGCGGGTCGCGCTGTACTTCGTGGGGCTGGCCGTAGGCCAGCACCTGACCGTATTCGAGCACCAGCACGCGGTCGCACATGTTCATGACCAGCTTCATGTCGTGCTCGATGAGCAGCACGGTGATGCCGTCACCGCGGATTTTTTCAATCAGGTTGCGCAGCACCACGGTTTCGGACGGGTTCATGCCTGCGGCAGGTTCGTCCAGCGCCAGCAGCGAGGGGCCGGTCGCCAGCGCACGGGCAATTTCCAGACGCCGCTGGTCGCCATACGACAGTGAGGATGCCACCTCGTTGGCCACATGGGCGATGCCCACATACTCCAGCAGCTCCAGTGCACGGGCTTCGATGCGGGCCTCTTCCTCACGGGTAGCGCGGTTGTGGCTGATGGCTCCCCACAGCCCCGCCTTGGTGCGCAGATGCTGGCCGACCATGACGTTTTCCAGCGCAGTCAGGGCCGAGAACAGGCGAATGTTCTGGAAGGTGCGTGCCAGGCCTTTTTCTGCAATCTGGTGGGGCTTCAGGCGCGTGAGCTCCACCCCACCAAACAGGCAGCTGCCGGATTCGGGGATGTACAGCGCCGTCATCACATTGAACAGCGTGGTCTTGCCTGCACCATTGGGGCCGATGAGCCCAAAGATTTCGCCCTTGCGGATTTCAAAGCTCACATCCTTGAGGGCCTGCAGCCCGCCAAAGCGTTTGCTCAGCCCCTGGGCGATGAGCAGGGGCTCGCGTGGGGTGGTGGTCTGGGGGGCAGCGGTCATGCTTGTTGCTCCTTCACAGATTTGACTTCACGCTTGCGCACCTGCGAGGGCCACAGGCCTTCGGGGCGGAAGATCATCACGGCCACCAGGGCCACGCCAAACAGCAGCATGCGTATGGCGTCAGGGTCTACCAGCACTTCACCAAACAGGGTTTGCTGAATGGGCACGACCACGTTGCGCAGCACCTCGGGGAAGATGGATAGCAGCAGTGCCCCAGCCACCACACCCGGCACATGGCCCATGCCGCCCAGCACCACCATGCACAAAATGGCGATGGACTCGCTCAGGCCAAAGCTCTCAGGGCTGACAAAGCCCTGCATGGAGGCAAACAGGCAGCCCGCTGCACCGCCAAAGCTGGCCCCCATGGCAAAGGCCATGAGTTTGATGGTGCGGGTGTTGATGCCCATGGCCTTGGCGGCGATTTCATCCTCACGCACAGCCTCCCAGGCGCGGCCTACGCGCGAGTTCTGCAGGCGTATGCAGATAAAGATGATGAGCAGCACCAGCGCCATGAGCACGTAGTAGTACTTCTCAGGCCCGGTGATGCGAAAACCCAGAATGGTCTCAGGCCTGCCCAGTGCCCACTCGCCGATCTTGATGGTGTCGATGCGGTTGATGCCTTGCGGGCCGTTGGTGATGTTCACGGGTGCATCGAGGTTGTTCATGAAGATGCGGATGATCTCGCCAAAGCCCAGTGTCACGATGGCGAGGTAATCCCCCCGCAGCTTGAGCACCGGAAAGCCCAGTGCTATGCCTGCCATAGCAGCCAGGGCAATCCCCACGGGCAGAATCACCCAAAATGGCAAATGCAGATTGAAGTGCGGGGAGGCCAGCAGTGCCCACACATAGGCACCTACGGCGTAGAAGGCGATGTAGCCCAGGTCCAGCAGACCGGCAAAGCCCACGACGATGTTCAGCCCCAGCGCCAGCATCACATACAGCAGGGCAAAGTTCAGAATGCGAATCCAGCCTTGCCCGGCCGTAGCCCCCAGCAAAAAGGGCATAACCAGCAGCACCAGGCCGATGGCAAAGGCACCCACCCAGACCTTGGCAGGTGTGCGTTTCTTGGAAGCAGTGATGTGGCTCATGCGCGGTCTCCTTGGCGCTCGCCGAGCAGGCCGGAGGGGCGGAAAATCAGCACTACCACCAGCACGATGAAGCTGAATACATCCTGGTAGTGGCTGCCAAAGACGCCGTTGGTCAGGTCGCCCACATAGCCGGAGCCCAGGGCTTCAATCAGCCCCAGCAGCAGACCGCCCAGTACGGCACCACCCAGATTGCCAATGCCGCCCAGCACGGCGGCAGTAAAGGCTTTGAGGCCCAGCATGAAGCCCATGGTGTACTGGGCTACGCCGTAGTAGCTGGTAATCATCACGCCTGCGATGGCGGCCAGGGCCGAGCCAATCAGAAAGGCGGCAGAAATCACGGTGTTGATGTTCACGCCCATCAGTCCTGCCACTTCACGGTTCTGTGCTGTGGCGCGCATGGCCATGCCCAGACGGGTTCTGTGCACGAGCAGCAGCAGCGCGACCATGATCAGGGCCGAGCCCAGCATGATGGTGATCTGCAGCAGGCTCAGGCGTGCATCACCGATCTGGTAGACCACGGGCTCAATGATGTGCGGAAAGTTCAGATAGTTGCGGCCCCAGAACATCATCGCCACGTTCTGGATGATGATGGACACGCCAATCGCGGTGATCAGCGCAGCGAGCCGGGGCGCACGGCGCAGCGGACGGTAGGCAATGCGCTCTGCCGTCCAGCCCAGGGCCATGCAGACGGGAATGGAGATCAGCAGCGCCGCAGCAATGGCGACAAAGGCGGAAACGTCACCATAGTGACCTACCAGTGCCATCACCACGCTGGTGGCAATCATGGCGCCCACCATGACTACGTCGCCGTGGGCAAAGTTGATCAGGCCGATGATGCCGTAGACCATGGTGTAGCCCAGCGCCACCAGCGCATACACGCTGCCAGCGGTCAGGCCGTTGATGATTTGTTGGAGAAAGATGTCCATGACGGTCGCGCCTTGCGGCGAGGTCAGATGGAGAAAGCAAGTGCGTTGGCCGCACATGCCGAAAAACAAACCGACCAACCCTTCGCTCACAGGCAGTGAAGTGTTGGTCGGCAGAAGCCTTGTTTATTTGGCGGAATCCACAATGGTCTTGACCTCTTCCCACTTGCCGTTCTTGACGGTGTAGATGGTCACAGCCACTTCGTTGAGGTCGCCGTTCTTGTCGTAGGCAATATTGGCGCTGGTGGCACCGCTGCGCTTCAGACCGGCCAGCTTGGGCAGGTACTTGTCGGTCTTGGCGGAGCCGGCCTGCTCCATGGCAGTGATCATGTTCCAGGCACCGTCATAGGCGTAGGGCGCATACACGCCGGGCTCAGCCTTGAAGCGGGCCTTGTAGGCCTGGGCAAACTGTTCGCCCTGGGCCATGGTCTTGAGCGGCACACCAGCCAGCGAGGCATAAGTACCGTTAGCGGCTTCACCAGCCAGCTTCAGGAAGGTGTCGCTGCGGGTCATCTCGCCGGACACCAATGGCAGGGTCAGGCCCAGTGTGGCCATCTGGCGGCGCATGGGGCCAGACTGTGCGTCCAGGCCACCAAAGAAGATGGCGTCCGCTCCCTTGGCCTTGATGCTGGTCAGGATGGCAGTGAAGTCATTGGCCTTGTCGGTGGTGTATTCACGGGCCACGATTTCGCCCCCGGCGCGCTTGACAGCGGCAATCACCTGATCGGCCAGGCCCTGACCGTAGGCCGTGCGGTCATCAATGATGGCAATCTTCTTGGCCCCCAGGTCCTGAACCATGAACAGGCCCACGGCAGCACCCTGCTGGGTGTCGCTGGTCATCATGCGGAAGGTGGTGTCGTAGCCCTGCAGTGTGTATTCGGGCGAGGTGGCCATGGCGATCTGGGGAATGCCAGCTTCGTTGTACACGCGCGAAGCAGGAATCGTGGTGCCGGAGTTGAAGTGGCCCAGCATGCCGTTGACGCCTTCGTCTGCAATCTGCTGTGCCACCTGCACGGCGGTGCGGGGGTCCGCCTGGTCGTCCTTGGAGACCAGTACAAACTTGGCGGTGTCACCGTCCAGCTTGATGCCCTTGGCATTGGCTTCTTCCAGCGCCAGCAGCAAGCCGTTGCGCATGTCTTCGCCGTAGTGGGCCTGGGGGCCGGTCAGTGGTGCTGCAAAGCCCAGACGGACGGTGGTTTCAGCCTGTGCTGTGCCCATCAGGCCGCCAAAAGCGCAGGCCAGTGCCACGGTCTTTGCCAGCGTCTTGAGATGATGTTTTTCTTGCATGCTGCGTTCTCCTTGGATCGGTTAGAGGGAAGCCGGACTGTAGAGAGACAAGCCGGCCAGAGGAATGCGGACTTAACCCACCATCATCAGACTGGCGTTGCCGCCTGCCGCTGTGGTGTTGGTGGAGATGCTCACTTCTCGCAATAAACGTTCCTGCCGGTAGTGCTCTCCGTGGCGAATTTCTTCCGTGGTCAGTCCCTGCACCAGCAGCAGTGGGCCATTGCGTGTGCTCAGCTGCTGCTGCAGGGCCAGCAGGGCGTCGGTATCGCTCTCTACGAGCGCCGCCTGCACAGGCAGCTCGGCCAGCGTCTGTTCTGTCACCCAGTGCAGTGCGGCCTGCTGTGCCTGCGCGTTGTCCGCCTGCCAGTTGCACACCAGGGTGCGCAGGAAAGGGCTGTCCTGCAGCAGCATGGTGTTGCCCGTCTTCTGGCAGGCCTGCCACTGGGCTTGCAGACCGTCTACGGTCTGGGGCATGCACCAGACCAGGCCACGGGGGCGCAGCAGGTACTGGTCGGTTTCGCCCGTGGGGCCGTCGAGCATGAGCTGTTGCCCGGCCTCTATCTGCAGGCTGTGTGTGCCCTGTGCCGTGGGAATGGGCAGCTGCTCCAGCGCAGGTGCCTGGGCCAGCATGCGGAAAAGGTACAGAGGACCACCTGCCTTGGGGCCGGTGCCTGACAGGCCTTCGCCGCCAAAGGGCTGCACACCGACCACGGCACCGACGATGTTGCGGTTCACATAGATGTTGCCGGCATGGATGCGGCTGGACAGGCGTGCCACGGTTTCATCCAGGCGCGTATGCACGCCGAAAGTAAGGCCAAAGCCCAGGGCGTTGATCTGGTCGATGAGCGCATCCACGTCTTCCCGTGCATAGCGCAGCACGTGCAGCACGGGGCCAAAGACTTCGCGGCGAAGATCCTGTACCTGGCTCACCTCAATCAGCGTAGGGGCCACAAAGTAGCCATTGCGGCATTCCGGTGGCAGCTTCAGGCGGATGACCTTATGGCCCTTGTCCTGCATGGCAGCGACGTAGGCTTCAATGTCGGCCATGGCCTGCGGGTCAATGACGGGGCCCACGTCGGTGCACAGCTGGTCCGGATTGCCCACGCGCAGCTCCTGCATGGCACCTTGCAGCATGTGCAGCACATGGTCTGCGCTGTCTTCCTGCAGGCACAGCAGGCGCAGGGCAGAGCAGCGCTGACCTGCCGAGTCATAGGCAGACTGCAGTACATCGCCCACCACCTGCTCGGCCAGGGCCGAAGAATCGACCACCATGGCGTTGATGCCGCCAGTCTCGGCAATCAGTGGCACAGGCTTGCCATGGCTGCCCAGGCGCTGAGACAGCGTGCGGTGAATGTGCTGGGCCACGGGGTGGGAGCCGGTAAACACCACGGCGTCGGTATCAGGATGGGCCACCAGTGCCTGGCCGACGGTTTCGCCTTCGCCGGGCAGCAGTTGCAGCGCATGGGCAGGAATGCCAGCCTGGTGCAGCAGCTCCACGGCCTGCGTGGCAATCAGGCAGGTCTGCTCGGCAGGCTTGGCAATCACTGCATTGCCCGCAGCCAGCGCCGCGGCAAGCTGGCCGGTAAAGATGGCCAGCGGAAAATTCCAGGGGCTGATGCAGACCACCACGCCGAGCGGGCGGTGTGAGTCGTTGTTGAGGTACTGCTCGGCCTGGCGTGCGTAGTAGCGCAGAAAGTCAATGGCTTCGCGCACTTCGGCAATGGCATTGGGCAAGGTCTTGCCTGCCTCGCGGCACAGCAGGGCCATGAGCGGCTGCATCTGTGCCTGCATCAGATCGGCTGCGCGGCTCAGTGCCTGTGCACGGGCGGTCACGGGCGTGGCCTGCCAGATCAGGGCGGCGTGCCGGGCCTGCGCCATGGCGGTGGCCACTTCGCCAGCGGTCGCCATGTGCACTTGACCGACCACATCCTGCATGTAGGCCGGATTGCGCACAGGCTGGGCGGGCAGATGTGTGCTGTTGGGGGCAGCGGCCTGCACCGGCTTGACGCTGCTGAGCAGCGCTGCAGACAGCGAGGCCAGACGCTGCTCATTGCTCAGATCCAGCCCGCTGGAATTGCTGCGGCCCTGCGCAGCGTAGAGCGCAGCTGGGCTGGGGATGCGGTCATGCGGACGGCCCAGTGGTGTGATGGCCTGTGCGGCAGCCACAGGGTCTGCCACCAACTGGGCAATGGGCACGCTGTCGTCGCCAATCTGATGCACAAAGGAGCTGTTCGCACCGTTTTCCAGCAGGCGGCGCACCAGATAGGCCAGCAGGGTTTCGTGGCTGCCCACGGGGGCATAGATGCGGCAGGGACGCGCCAGCTTGCCCTGCGTGATATCGCCCACTACTTCCTCATACAGACCTTCGCCCATGCCGTGCAGGCACTGGAATTCGTACTGGCCGCGGTAGTAGTTATTGCCCGCCATGTGGTAGATGCTGGCCAGGGTGTGGGCGTTGTGTGTGGCGAACTGTGGGTAGATGGCCTCGGGCGCATCGAGCAGCTTGCGCGCGCAGGCGAGGTAAGACACATCGGTGTGCAGCTTGCGGGTGAAGACGGGGTAGTCTTCCAGCCCATCGACCTGGGCGCGCTTGATTTCCGTGTCCCAGTAAGCGCCCTTGACCAGACGGATCATGAGGCGGTGCTTGCTGCGGCGCGCCAGATCGATCAGCCAGTCCAGCACAAAGAAGGCGCGGCGCTGGTAGGCCTGCACCACAAAGCCAATGCCATTCCAGCCGGTAAGCGTGGGTGCAAAGCACAGCTGCTCCAGCAAATCGAGCGAGATGTCCAGCCGGTCTGCTTCTTCAGCGTCAATATTCAGGCCAATGTCGTACTGGCGTGCCAGCTCGGCCAGCCGCAGCAGGCGCGGGTACAGCTCGTGCATGACGCGCTCGCGCTGGGCACGGCTGTAGCGTGGGTGCAGGGCAGAGAGCTTGATGGAAATACCCGGGCCTTCGTAAATGCCCCGGCCCTGTGCAGCCTGGCCGATGGCGTGGATGGCCTGCTCGTAGGACTGCAGATAGCGCAGTGCGTCCTCCTCGGTGGTGGCGGCTTCGCCCAGCATGTCGTAGGAGTAGCGAAAGCCTTTGTCTTCGAGCTTGCGGCTGTTGGCCAGCGCCGCAGCAATGGTCTGGCCGGTCACGAACTGCTCGCCCATCATGCGCATGGCGGTGTTCACGCCCTGGCGAATCAGTGGCTCCCCACCCTTGGCAATCAGGCGGGTGAGGGCACCGCCCAGTTTTTGCTCGCTGTGCACACTGACCAGCTTGCCCGTAATCATCAGCCCCCAGGTGGCGGCGTTCACGAACAGGGAAGGGGAGTCGGTATGCGACTTCCAGTCGCCCTTGCTGACCTTGTCGCGGATCAGCGCATCGCGCGTGGCGCGGTCGGGGATGCGCAGCAGGGCCTCGGCCAGACACATCAGGGCCACACCCTCCTGGCTGGAGAGTGAGTACTCCTGTACAAGTGCTTCAACCCCTGTGGTTTTTTTGTGGCGCTTGTCGCGCAGAGACTGCACCAGACGGGTGGCCAGCTGCTCTACGGCTTCAGGATTGGGGCTGGTGGCCGGAGCGATCAGCAGTGGCAGGCATTCGGTTTCCGGGCGGCGGTAGGCCGCCGTGATGGCTGCACGCAGCACGCTTTGGGGCTGTACATCCTGCGCCAGTGCATAGAACGGGGTATAGGGCTGTTGGGACTCACCAAGGGCCTCGGGTTCTACCTCTTCATGGCTGGAGGTAGCACCCAGGTACTCCAGTTCGGGCAGCGGCTTGCCCTGTTCGATGGCTTCCAGATAGCAGTGCAGTGCCTGCTTGTGCAGCCAGTGTGGGGTGCAGCCCAGCCGCTGTGCAGCAGCCTTGAGCCGGTCACGCATGCGTTCATCCACCTTGATGCCAATCGTTGTCGTAGCCATAACCACAGAACCCTTTTGAAGTGCGGCGATTCTGGAAGGTGCAACCTGTGGCTGGTATTGGGGTTTTACCCTGTCGGCAAACGTGCAACCTTTGGGTGATCGGGTTCATGCAAGCGCTGTGCCAGAGCGGTGGCTGAGTGTGCGGGCTGTCTCTGGAGTGCTATTAATAAAAGAGCTTCTGGCGCTTGATTTTTCTGCGATTGCAAATGTTTTGTGCTTGAATGGCTTGTGTAGCAAGCGCTAACTGCTATTTATTCGAAAGCCGAAAAAAGAAAAGGCTTCCAGTTGGAGGCCTTTGCTGCGATGGGTTGCGGTTATATGCCGCAACACGCATTACACGCGCTTGCGGTACTCGCCGGTACGTGTGTCGATTTCGATCTTGTCGCCCTGGTCCACGAACAGAGGCACAGCCACTTCGAAGCCGGTAGCGATCTTGGCAGGCTTCATCACCTTGCCGGAAGTGTCGCCCTTGACGGCAGGCTCAGTCCAGGTGATTTCGCGCACGATGGTGGTGGGCAGTTCGCAGGAGATGGCCTTGCCTTCGTAGAACACCACTTCAGCGGTCATGCCGTCTTCCAGGTAGTTCAGGGCGTCGCCCATGTTGGTGGCTTCCACTTCGTACTGGTTGTACTCTTCGTCCATCCACACGTACATGGGGTCGGCGAACTAGGAGTAGGTGCACTCCGTCTTGTCCAGGATCACGTT
>ERZ1032396.199-NODE-199-length-9670-cov-15.821321_pt1 | contig 9670 bp, 9 predicted proteins | sample MGYA00517099_ERZ1032396 | MGnify/ENA primary metagenome ERZ1032396 (study PRJEB33719, sample SAMN04261382) | wastewater metagenome | biome: periurban shantytown; feature: human; material: feces | host: Homo sapiens | place: Peru: Lima | collected 2012-01-15 ...
GCACCTGCTACCGCTGCCACAACGATGTGGAGCCCCTGATCTCCGCCCAGTGGTTCGTGAAGATGGCGCCCCTGGCCAAGGAGGCCATCCGTGTGGTGGAGGATGGGACCATCAAGTTCGTGCCTGAGCGCTTCACCAAGACCTATATCAACTGGATGGAGAACGTCCACGACTGGTGTATCTCCCGCCAGCTGTGGTGGGGCCACCAGATTCCCGCATGGTACTGCGACGAGTGCGGCCACATCAATGTCAGCCGTGAGGATCCCACCAAGTGCGAAAAGTGCGGCTGCACGCACCTGACCCGCGAGGAGGACGTGCTGGACACCTGGTTCAGCTCCGCTCTGTGGCCCTTCTCCACCCTGGGCTGGCCCGACAAGGACGCCAAGGACCTGCAGTATTGGTATCCCACCTCCGTGCTGGTCACCGGGTATGATATCATCTTCTTCTGGGTGGCCCGCATGATCTTCTCCGGCATGGAGCAGATGAAGAAGGAGCCCTTCAAGACCGTGTTCATCCACGGCCTTGTCCGCGATGACAAGGGCCGCAAGATGTCCAAGTCCCTGGGCAACGGAATTGACCCCCTTGAGATGGCCGAGAAGTACGGCGCAGACGCTCTGCGCTTCAACCTGATCACCGGTAACAGCCCCGGCAATGATATGCGCTTCTTCGTGGAGAAGTGCGAAGCCATGCGTAACTTTGCCAATAAAATCTGGAATGCCAGCCGCTTCGTCATGATGAACTTGTCCATCGACAAGGTCGAGCTGCCCGAGAAGCTGGAGCTGGAGGACAAATGGATCCTCAGCAAGCTGAATACCCTGATCCGCGAGGTCACCGACAATCTGGAGGCCTACGAGCTGGGCGTGGCATCCGCCAAGATCTACGACTTCATCTGGGACACCTACTGCGACTGGTATATCGAGCTGACCAAGACCCGCCTGAATGGCGAGGATGCGCAGGCAAAGCAGGCCGCCGAGAATGTGCTGTGCTATGTGCTGCTGCGTATCCTGGAGCTGCTGCACCCGTTCATGCCCTTCATCACCGAGGAGATCTGGCAGGCGCTGCCCCATGAGGGCCGGTACCTCATCTCCGCCAAGTGGCCGGAGTATCAGGACGCGCTGCACTTCCCGGAGGCCGAGGCCGCTATGGAGGCCGTCAAGGACGCAATCTCCGCCATCCGCGCCCGCCGTGCCGAGATGAACGTGCCGCCCAGCCGCAAGGCCCAGGTCATCCTTGTCACGGCGCAGCCGGAGAACTACCAGTTGGGCGCACATTTCATCACCCGCATGGCCTACGCCAGCGAGCTGACGGTGCTGACCGCCGCGCCTGCCGACCTGACCGGCATGGTGACCGTCGCCACTCACGACGCCACGGTGTATATGCCCATGGCGGAGCTGGTGGACATCGCCAAGGAGCTGGAGCGCATCGCCGCCGAGCGCAAAAAGGCGGAGGAGAACCTCCAGCGCATCGAGGCCAAGCTGGCCAACGAGTCCTTCACCTCCCGTGCCCCGGAGAACGTGGTCAACGCGGAGCGCGAAAAGGCCGAAAAGGCCCGGGCGCTTATTGCTAAGCTGGACGCCTCCGCTGCGGCGATGAAGCTGTAAAGCCATAGTGCTTCACAGTTATTCTGATGTAAAAACGAAAGCAAAGCCCAGCCCGCCGTGTGCAGGGCCGAGACAAACAAAAAAGACGCCTTTCGGCGTCTTTTTTGTTTGTTCGCAAACGGAAATATGCGCTATATACACGGCTCGCTCGCTGTGCTGGATCGACCGCCGTTCCGGCGCCGAAAAACATGGTGCTTTCCAAAATTTTTCGCCCTTCTGACGGATTTCGACAAATTCCGCGCGTCGGATAGTCTATAATCAACGCAGAACATCGAACCGCGGAGTTTTTTCTGGCAGGCACGGCCTGCGGCACACACCAAAGAAAAAGGAGCGTTCAAATGGAAGTATCGGCAAAACACGAGGGCCAAACGTTGACATTCTTTCTGGTCGGCGAGTTGGACCACCATGGGGCAAAAGGACTGCTGGAAAATCTGGAGCGCGAGATCGAGCGGACGCTGCCACTGTCGCTGGTGCTGGATTTTTCCGGCGTCACATTTATGGACAGCTCCGGCATCGCCGTGGCGCTGCGGGGTTGGCAGCGGATGCGGGAGCTGGGCGGCGCCGTAACGCTGTATCATGTGGCGCAGCAGCCAAGAAAGGTGTTCGAAGCGTCGGGCGTCGGACGCATGGTGACGATCGTTTGAGGAGGGAGTACATAATATGACACGAGCTGAAAACTACGTGACACTGGAATTCCTGAGCCGCAGCAGCAACGAGGGGTTTGCGCGGGTGGCGGCGGCAGGCTTTGCCGCCCAACTGGACCCCACACTGGATGAGCTGGGGGACATCAAGACTGCCGTCAGCGAGGCGGTGACCAACGCCATCGTCCACGCCTATCCGGATCAGTTGGGTAAGGTGGTGATGAAGCTGAAGATATTGAAAGGGGGGATGCTGGAGATCACGATCCGCGACTGGGGGCGCGGTATCGAAAATGTGGAGCAGGCCCGCCGTCCCATGTATACCACCGGCGGCAGCGAGCGCAGCGGCATGGGCTTTACGATTATGGAGAGCTTCACGGATCGGTTGGTAGTGCGGTCTGTTCCGGGAAAGGGGACCACAGTGCAGATGCGTAAACGGATCGCGCCGCGGCTGGCGGTACGATGAGCGACCGGCTGGCATTGCTGGAACGGGCCCAGCAGGGCGATGACCGGGCAGAGGCGCAGCTGCTGACGGAGAACGCGGGATTGATCTGGTCCATCGTCCGTCGTTACAATGGTTGCGGTGTGGAGACGGATGACCTGTATCAGTTGGGGTGCATCGGCTTTGTAAAGGCTGTAAAGGGGTTTGACCTCACATACGGGACGCAGTTTTCCACCTATGCCGTGCCGAAAATCGCCGGCGAGATACGTCGGTTCCTCCGGGATGACGGTCCGGTAAAAGTGGGCCGCACCATGCGGGAAAAGGGGCAGACACTTTGGGCGGCACGGGAACGGCTGCAAGGGCGTCTGGGCTGTGAGCCAAAGCTGTCACAGCTGGCAGCGGAGACCGGCATGACACCGGAGGAGATCGCCGCCGTGGATCTGGCGCTGATCGCACCGGACTCTCTGCAGCAGGAGACTGCGGAGGGCCTGACGCTGGAGTCCACACTATGTGCCGAGGAGCCCAGCGTCTCTCTGGTGGAGCGTATCGCTCTGCGGGACGCCATCGACGCACTGCCGGAGAAAGAACGGAAGACCATTCTCCTGCGCTTTTTCAAGGGGTTGACGCAGGAGCAGACCGCCCGCATCTTACAGGTATCGCAGGTCCAGGTCTCGCGGCTGGAGCGCCGCAGCCTGCAAAAGCTGCGGGACCTGCTGGCAGAGGAGTGACTTCGGGCAGAGACGGCGTAAAAAGGGAGGCGTCTCGACAGCAGCGCGATTTCGAATGTAAAATGGATCAGGACAGAGGGGGCTCTATTGCGGAACGCTCATCCCGTTATCGGCGGGATGGGCGTTCCTTTGCAACGGAAAGGTGAAACGCTTTCCCGGTATCTGTCTCTCAGCCGTCCGTTCCGGAGGCACCCGGCAGCTTCGGCGAGGCGCCCTGCTCTTTTTCGTATTCCAAAGGCAAAAACTCCGTCATGGTCCCCCGATACCGTTTCGGCATAAACGTGTTCTGACACCGGGGATTTTCGCGCTCCCGAATGGCGACGCTTTGGAAAAACTGCTTCCACAGCGAGCGAAAGTACAATTCGTCCTCCCCTGGCAGGACAGGCTGGAAGTTATCGATCTGCGTAATGCGGGATCTACCATTGGCGTACAACAGCAGTTCCCGATGGGTGCGGTCATAGATAAAGAATTGCTCGTTGGCGTAACGCTGGCAAAAATGGCCGCGCAGCAGCGGCAGCACACGGTTTTTCGGTTCGATCTCCGCGCCCAGTGTACCGCCGTAGTCCGAAAACCGCACAAAACCGCGCAGCTTTTCCAACTCACCATTCATGTGGCGAATAGCGCGGTACAGCGGATAGCAGGCAGGATCAGACAGATTGCGCATAAAGCCGGGCCCCTCTGCCAACAGCTTCCGGATAAAGGCATACAAACGGGCTTCCTTGTCCAGCAGACACGTTAAAAAGCCGCGGCGCACCACGGCCAGCGCTTTGCCGGACCGGGCGGCGATACCGCGGCTGACCCGCTGACTGTACGCCGGCTGGGTGACCACGGTGCGAACCTCATAGAGGGAGAGTGGGTCTTCGTCGCAGCAGAACGCGGCGGGGGCCTCCTTGTACACATAGCTCTCATATACGCAGCACAGAAAACCATCCAGGCTGCCATCATATTGATAGATCACGTCATTCATACGGCTTCTCCTACCGGATCAAAGAGAGACAGCTGTGCGGCCTGGTTCGAAGGCAACGTACCGCGCTCCAGTCGTTCCAGCTGCAGGGGCAGCGTGGCGGGGGAGAAGCGCAGCCCCTCCAGCATCCGCCCGCCGCAGGTAATAAAGTACTGCGCCCGTTTCAGCACAACGCCCAGCTTTTTCAGGTCCTCAAAGCGTAGGGTACCGCCGCAGCGCCGTGCCGATACGATGCGCCGCGCACTGGTGGGGCCGATTCCGGGAACGCGCAGCAGCGTCTCCAGATCCGCCCGCATGACCTCGACAGGGAACTGGTCCAGATGCTGCAGTGCCCAGCTGCATTTTGGATCCAGCCGTGGGTCAAAGTCCGGGTGGGCATCATCCAGCAGCTCGGCGGCCTGAAAGCCGTAAAACCGCAGGAGCCAGTCCGCCTGGTACAGGCGATGCTCCCGCAGCAGCGGCGGTTTAGTGTCCAGGGACGGCAGCAGGCTATTTTCCACCACCGGTACATACGCGGAGTAGAATACGCGCTTCAGCCTGTACTTGCGATATAGTGACTCCGTCAGGTGCAGAATGTGCCGGTCGCTGTCGTCGGTGGCACCCACGATCAGCTGTGTGCTCTGTCCCGCCGGGGCAAACACCGGTGCGTGCCGGTACTTCACCAGCTCCACCTTACTCTGTGCCGCACCGTCGCGGATCAGTCCCATCGGGCGCAGGATCGCCTCCTTGGTCTTATCCGGGGCCAGCGCCTGCAAACCCTGCTGACTGGGCAGCTCGATGTTCACACTGAGCCGGTCGGCCAGCAGTCCCAGCTGATGCACCAGCTCCGGCGCCGCACCGGGGATAGCTTTGGCGTGGATGTAACCGTTGAAACGATACTCCTCCCGCAAGATACGCAGGGCACGGATCATCTGCTCCATGGTGTAGTCCGGATCGCGCAGTACGCCGCTGGAGAGGAACAGACCTTCTATGTAATTCCGCCGAAAGAAGCCGATGGTCAGTTCCGCCAGTTCACGGGGCGTGAAGGCGGCGCGGCGCGTATCATTGCTGCGTCGGTTAACGCAGTACTTGCAGTCGTACACGCAGGCATTGCTCATCAGGACCTTCAGCAGCGTGATGCACCGCCCATCGGCCGAAAAGCTGTGACAGCAGCCGGCGATGGAAGAGGAGGTGTTGCCGATCATACCCGGCCGGAATCCGCGGCGCACGCCGCTGGACGTACACGCTGCGTCGTATTTGGCCGCATCCGACAATATCGCCAGCTTGTCCAGCAGCTCCATGCTTTTATGCCGTGCGGCGGCGCCGGGGCGCCGGCCTGTCAATACAGTCGATGAGCCGCAGTATATTGGCGGCGATGGAACCCGCGCCCAGCAGCGTGATAATGAGACCAAAAGTTGTCATAGTTGTGTCCTCCTTGCTCGAACTGTTGTTCTGGTAATAGTATAAATCGAACAAGCGTTCTTGTCAAGTAAAATCGAACAAAAATTCTATAAATTTCATTTGCGGTTGACCGGGCGCGGAAGTTGTATTAAAATGAGAGCAACGAACGAGAAAGACGAGGCCCCTCTATGACGGATCTGGAAAAACGCTTTATCAAGGCCCGACGCGATGCGATCGCGGTGGATTATCAGAATTTGAACGACTGCCAGCGCCAGGGCGTGCTGGCCACGGAGGGGCCGCTGCTTCTGTTGGCGGGCGCTGGCTCCGGTAAGACGACCGTGCTGATTCACCGGGTGGCCAATCTGCTGCGGTATGGTCGTGGCAGTGATACCGAGGAGATACCGATTCCCATCAGCGAGGACGAGGTATCGTTTCTGGAGCAGTATGCCACGGTGCCGGATCCGGCGCAGCACGCTCTCGTGGAGTATCTCTGCGCGGTAGAACCGGCCCGTCCCTGGGAGGTGCTGGCTATCACCTTCACCAACAAGGCTGCTAACGAGCTGAAGGATCGCCTGGGGCGGATGCTGGGGGAGGAGGCTGCCGCCGATGTGTGGGCGTCCACGTTCCACTCTGCCTGTGTGCGTATCCTGCGGCGAGACATCGACCGCATCGGTTTCGACCGCAGCTTTACCATCTATGACACGGATGACAGCAAGCGTGTGGTCAAGGACATCCTCAAGGAGCTGGGGCTGGAGGAGAAGTCGTTTCCGCCCCGCGAGGTGCAGTCGGTCATCTCCCGTGCCAAGAACGATATGCAGTCGCCGGAGGAATTTCTGGAGCAGTGGCAATCGATCAACGACTGGCGGAAAATAAGGATGGGTAAAGTATATACACTTTACAATAAAAAGCTCCGTGAGGCCAATGCGCTGGACTTTGATGATCTGCTGTGGCACACCGTGCGCCTGCTGCAGACGGCACCGGACGTGCGGGAGTACTACCAACGGAAGTTCCGCTATGTCCTCATTGACGAGTATCAGGACACCAACGCGCTGCAATACGAGCTGGCCAAGCTGCTGACGGGCCCCGCCCGGAACATCTGTGTGGTAGGTGACGACGACCAGAGCATTTACCGCTTCCGGGGCGCGGATATCACCAATATCCTCAGCTTTGAACGGCAGTTCAAGGGGGCACGGGTCATTCGGCTGGAACAGAATTATCGCTCCACGCAGAATATCCTGGACGCGGCAAACGCAGTCATCCGCAACAACCAGGGCCGCAAGGGCAAGACCCTGTGGACGGAGAACGGCTGCGGTGAGCTGGTGACGGTAAAGACCACCTTCAACGAGAGCGACGAGGCCAACTTTGTCCTGGGGCAGATCATGATGTACTACCGCCGGGGCGGCAGCTGGGGTGACTGTGCGGTGCTGTACCGTACCAACGCCCAGTCCAACGCGCTGGAATACGCCTGCAAGCGCAGCGGCATCCCCTATAAGATCTACGGTGGTCTGAAGTTTTTTGACCGGGCCGAGGTCAAGGATATGCTTGCCTATCTGTGCGTCATCAACAACCCCACGGACGATCTGCGCCTGCGGCGCATCGTCAACGTTCCCGCCCGCAAGATCGGCCAGGCCACCGTGGACAAGGCCCAGATTATTGCCACACAGCACGGCCTGACACTTTACGACGTATTCCGCCGTGCGGAGGAATTCCCCGAGCTGAAAAATGCAGCTGGCAAGCTAAAAGCCTTTACGGATATGATCGAGGAGATGCGCCGCCGCCTGCCGGAGAGTGAGCTGCCGGAGTTCTACGATTACGTCTGCGAGCGAAGCGGCTACGCGCCCGCCCTGCGGGAGAAGGACGATATGGAGAGCCGCGGCCGGCTGGAGAACGTGCAGGAGCTGCGCTCCAGCATCCTGGCCTACTTGGAAAACGCCGAGGGCGCGGAGACGAGTCTCTCCGGCTTCCTGGATGAGATCGCGCTGTACACCGACCTGGACAGCCGGGTGGACGGCGACAACTGCGTGACCATGATGACCATGCACGCCGCCAAGGGCCTGGAATTCCCCCAGGTATTTGTGGTGGGCATGGAGGAGGGGCTTTTCCCCGGAAATCGCGCCATGGGCGATGGCGACGAGATGGAGGAGGAGCGCCGGCTGTGCTATGTGGCCATGACCCGCGCCAAAGAGAAGCTGACGCTGACCAACGCCCGCCAGCGCACGCTGTACGGTAAAACAACACCCTGTATGCCCTCCCGGTTCCTCAGTGAGATCCCGGAGGACAACATGGAGTGGCTGTCCAAGCCGGTACCCCGCAGCGATGCCTGGGAGGACTCTCGGGACGATGATGGCTGCGCTTACGGTTATGGCGGCTATACACGTCAGGGTACCACAGCACCGACGCGCCGCGAGGTGCCTGCCGCGTCCCGTCCCGGCTCGCTGCATACGGCCAGAACGGCGGCAAAAGCACCGTCTACCGCCTCTTACATACAGCTGCAGGCAGGGGAGACGGTGGAGCACGACGCCTTCGGCAGAGGCCTGGTGCTCTCCGTGCGGCCTATGGGCGGCGATGCACTGCTGGAGGTAGCCTTCGATACGGTGGGTACCAAGAAGCTTATGCTGAAGGCCGCCTCCCATCATTTGAAGAAGGTGTAAAGCAAAGTAATTTTATAAATACGGAAGGAGAACGGATATGGGGTTTTGGTTCGGCTTTGACACAGGGTTCGACATCATGCAGGTGTTTGTTTTCGCGATATTTGCCATCGTCATCGTCTGCTTCATCGCCTTAGCAGTAAAGGGCATTGGCACCTGGCACAAGAACAACAACTCTCCGCGCCTGACGGTGCAGGCGGCTGTTGTCGCCAAGCGGCAGAATACCGATGTGCACCACCACAGCAATAACAACGGGGGTATGCACACCAGCACCTCCACTCACTATTACGTGACGTTCCAGTTTGACAGCGGCGACCGGCTTGAGCTGCACGTTCCCGGAAGGGAATACGGCATGATGGCGGAGGGCGACGTGGGCGATCTGACGTTCCAGGGTACCCGTTACCTGGGCTTTGACCGGCACACCGCAGGGGCCGTTCCCGAGGCCGGACCCGTCACAGCAGAGGATGTCCCGCCGCGGTACACGGAGAAGAAAAGCTGGGACCCGGAGCTGTGAAAGGGTGGGGTATATATGACATATTGGAAATGCTTGCTCTGTGCGGTGTGTATCCTGCTGCCGCTCTGCTTTGCCGCAGGCTGCGCGGCATTCCCGAAGGCAGACGACCCACCGGAGCCGCCGCAGGAAACCGTGGATACGCCTGCGGAGCCGGATATCCCCGTTGTTCCTGCACCGGAGCCGGAGCCGGAACCGGAACCGGAACCGGCGGAGGACGCACTGGTGGATGTGTGTACCTACCTTCCCGGCGTCTATGCCGACCTCCGCTACGCCACGGAGAACAATTTCACCGGACAGGTGATCTACGATTTTACCCAGCCCCAGCTGCGCTATGGCACATTGAAAAAGCTGGCACAGGCGCAGGAAATGCTGGCTGAGCGGGACTTGGCGCTGAAGATCTGGGATGCCTACCGCCCCGTCAGCGCACAGTTCCGCCTGTGGGAGGTGTGCCCCGATCCGCAGTATGTGGCCGATCCCACAAAGGGCTATTCCGGACATAGCCGGGGCAACACGGTGGACGTCACGCTGGTGTCCGCCGATGGTTCGCCCGTTCCCATGCCCACGGATTTTGACGATTTCACCGCCATGGCGGACAGGGATTACAGTGATGTGTCCGACACGGCAGCTTATGACAATGTCCGCCTGTTGGAGGACACCATGGTGTCCTGCGGTTTTCGGCCATACAGCGCCGAATGGTGGCACTTTACCGATACCACAGATTACCCCGTGGTGGAAGAATAAGCGGGTATACGCCT
>ERZ1032396.200-NODE-200-length-9655-cov-6.279375_pt1 | contig 9655 bp, 10 predicted proteins | sample MGYA00517099_ERZ1032396 | MGnify/ENA primary metagenome ERZ1032396 (study PRJEB33719, sample SAMN04261382) | wastewater metagenome | biome: periurban shantytown; feature: human; material: feces | host: Homo sapiens | place: Peru: Lima | collected 2012-01-15 ...
AGCGAAAATGTGCAGACCCCGCTGGCCCTTGATCTGAAGCAATTGATTATGAAGCTGGACAGCATTGTGCGCACCGTCACCGACAGCGTGGCCCAGCTGCATGCCACCACCCAGTCCATCCAGAGCGGCAGCAGCGATTTGTCGGTACGCACGGAAACTGCCTGCAGCGCGCTGGAAGAAACCGCCAACGCTGCCGCCCGTGTGCTCAGCATCGTGGAGCAGGCCCGCAGCCTGGCGCAAGATGCCGATCGCGTGACGCACGACGCTGCGCATGCGGCCCAGCAAAGCCATACACTTGTGGAACAGCTCGCACAGAGCATGAGTGCCATCAACCAGCAGTCCGAGCAGATTGCAGACATTGCCACCGTCGTGGACGGTCTGGCCTTCCAGACCAATCTGCTCGCACTGAACGCGGCGGTGGAAGCTGCCCGTGCCGGTGAACATGGCCGTGGCTTTGCCGTGGTGGCAGAAGAAGTGCGTCACCTGGCGCTGCGCTCCGCAGACTCTGCCAAGCAGATTCGTGAGCTGATTCAGACATCCGTGCAGACCGTCGGTGTCGGCAGTGCGCAGAGCAAAGACGCGCTGAACGCCATCGGCACCCTTTCTCGCATGGCACATGACATTACCAGCCGCATGCAGGATATTGCCAGCGCCACCCACTCGCAGACGGAGGCCATGTCTGACATTACCCAGACCATCCACCAGCTGGAAAGCACCATGTCGCAGAACGCTGCGCTGGCAGAGCAGTCCAGCGCCTTTGCCGCCAGCCTGCAAAGGCAGACGGTCCACCTGGCAGACAGTGTGCAAGCTTTTAAAAATTAATAGCTGTCAGCGCAGATAAACAAAAGGATTGAGATAGATATCTATCTCAACCCTTTGTTTTTTGGGCGCAAAGCGCTTTCAGTTTCAGAGCAATATGTGTGCCGCTACCTGCAGCTCATAGCACTTTGCGCATGGTGATATGGTCAATGCCCGCCTCGTCGTAGACCTCGCCTTCCGCCACAAAGCCTGCGCGGGCGTAAAAGCGCTGGGCATGCAGCTGGGCGTGGAGTACGACTTCCTTGTCGCCACGGTCACGGGCGGCCTGGATCAGGGTGTCCAGCACCTGGCGACCCAGCGCGCCACCACGCATTTCGCGCGCTACGGCCATGCGGCCGATGCGGCCTACGCCGGGCGCATCGCTGACCAGACGGCCTGTGGCCACGGGATGCCCCAGACGGTTCACGGCCACCACATGGCGGCAGATGGGATCAAACTCGTCAATCTCGATCTCGCGCGGCACGCCCTGCTCTTTGACGAAGACTTCCATGCGCAGGCGCTCGGCCAGACGCCCCAGATCGTTCCAGTTACCTGAGCGCAGCTCGACCATGTCCTCCCCCGCCTCATAGGCGGTGAGCATGTCGCGCAACTGCTGCGGCACGGGCTGGGGCTCGCGCTCTTCATTGGCGAACACATAGACCAGCTCTACGGTGTTGAGCAGCTGCTGGCCGCGGAAGATACCTGCCTCAAACTGCAGCGAGGTATTGCCCTGCTTCACGCAGCGAATGCCAACGTCCAGCACATCCCCCATCTGGGCAGAGGCGTGGTAGGTCGCCGACGCCTTTTTCACGAACAGCTCGCCGCCCAGGCTGGCCCAGCTTTGCGCATAGGGCATGGCCATCTGCTTCCAGTATTCGGTGATGGCCACATCGGCATACATCAGATAGTGGGCGTTGAACACAATCTTCTGGGCATCGACTTCTGCCCAGCGCACGCTCAGGCGGTGGTGGCAGCGGAAATCCTGTGGTTGCATGGGTGCTTTGCTTCTTTCTTTGAATGTGTCAGAGGTTTACAGTGGTTCCAAGCGCTGCACGCAGCGCGGCGGCCATGTCTGCATGGGCCTGGCGGGCTTCGGCAATGGCACGGCCCATTTTGACGAATTCGTGCGTCACGCCCTTGTAGATTTCCAGCTCCACCGGCACACCGGCCATGCGCAGCATGTCCGCGTACTGCACGCCTTCATCCACCAGCGGATCGAGTTCAGCCAGGCAGAAAAAGGCCGGGGCCACACCTTCCACATCGGGAGCGAGCAGCGGGGCAAAGCGCCAGTCCTCGCGGTCCGCCGCATCACGCACATAGTGGTTGAAGAACCAGTGAATGCCTTCGCGCTCCAGCACCAGGCCGGTGGCGTAGCGTAGGTGCGAGTCCGTGTCCTGGTGCGCGCAGGTGCCGGGGTAGATCAGCAGCTGCAGCTGCAAGGGCAGCCCGGCATCGCGTGCCAGCAGCGCACAGGCAGCTGCCAGCGTGCCACCGGCGCTGTCGCCGCCCACGGCCATGCAGCTGCTGTCCAGCCCCAGCGTCTGGCCTTGCTGGTGCAGCCACTGCAGCGCATCCCAGGCGTCGTTGATGGCGGTGGGGAACTTGTGCTCCGGCGCAAGCCGGTAGTCCAGCGACACCACGGCGCAACCTGCCTGAAACGCCAGCTCACGGCACAGGGTGTCGTGCGTGGCCACGCTGCCAATGGTGAAGCCACCGCCATGCAGATACAGCAGCACAGGCAGTGGCTGCGCGGTACTTGGTGCATACAGGCGCGCATGCAGCTGCGTGCCATCGCGTGCAGGAATCGCAATGTCTTCCACGCGGGGCAATGCTTTGCTGGCAATTTCCAGCACCCCGGCGCCTGCCTCGTAGGCCGCACGCGCCTGCTCGGGCGTGAGCGTATGCAGATGGGGACGGTTGGCACGCGCCATGCGGCGCAGCACATCGCGCATGGCAGGGGTCAATGGGTGGTTCAGTTCGTGTGGTTCAGTCACGGCGCACAGGCAGCAATCACAAAGCCGCACATCATGCAGCAATCAGATACCGATTGCAGTCACAACAGCACAGACTGTGGGGCTTGCGATGCACGTCCTCGCACACGCCGCAAGCCCGCACACCACGGTCACGTGCAGAACTGGCGCACAATGTGCGCTGAATGCCACACAGGGCATATCTTCTTTTTCTGTGAGCCACTTAACTGTGCTGCGTGCAGCCATTGAACCAACATGACACAAGCTCCCAACTCCACGCCTGCTGCCAATTTGACGCCCCGCCTGACTTCCCTGTCCCACGGCGGTGGTTGCGGCTGCAAGATTGCCCCCGGCGTTCTGGCCAAGCTGATTGGCCAGAGCACCCTGCCCAAGCAGTTCTTTGCCGACCTGCTGGTAGGCACGGAAACGGCAGACGATGCTGCCGTGTACCGCATCAACGATGAGCAGGCCATTGTCGCCACGACCGACTTTTTCATGCCCATCGTGGACAACCCACGTGACTTTGGCCGCATTGCTGCCACCAACGCCCTGTCGGACATCTACGCCATGGGCGGCACACCGCTGATGGCGCTGGCCATTGTGGGCATGCCTATCAATGTGCTGCCCCACGAAACCATTGCAGAAATTCTGGATGGCGGCGCATCCATCTGCCAGGAAGCTGGCATTCCGCTGGCCGGCGGCCACTCCATCGACTCCGTAGAGCCTATCTACGGTCTGGTGGGCATTGGCATCGTCAACCCCAAGCAGCTCAAGCGCAATGCCGACGCCAAGGCAGGCGACGTGCTGGTGCTGGGCAAGCCACTGGGCGTGGGTATCTACTCCGCAGCACTGAAGAAGAACCTGCTGGACGAAGCGGGCTACGCTGCCATGGTGGGTGCAACCACCAAGCTCAACCGCCCCGGTGCAGACCTGTCAAAACTCGACGGCGTGCATGCCTTGACGGACGTGACCGGCTTTGGCCTGCTGGGCCACAGTCTGGAACTGGCACGCGGCGCCAAGCTGACAGCCCACATTGACCTGAATGCCCTGCCCATCCTGCCCGGCGTGATGGAGCTGGCCGAGCAAGGCATCTTCACCGGTGCTTCTGGCCGTAACTGGACGTCCTACGGCGAAGCCATCCGCCTGCCCGAAAACATCACCGATGCCCAGCGCGCCTTGCTGACCGACCCCCAGACCTCCGGCGGCCTGCTGGTGTCCTGCACGCCAGACACTGTGGACGAAGTGCTGCGTACCTTCCAGCAACACGGCTTTGCCGATGCCTGCGTGATTGGCCATATGGAAGCTGGCGAACCCGAAGTGCGCGTGGCCTGAACGCCCTTCACGCCTCTTCACAAAAACGCCCGTGCACCAACGCCTGGCGTTTTTTCTTACATGGCTTGCGCATGCGCACTGGCATATGGAGACAAGCGCTGCGCACACAGTACAAGACTCCTCATCCCAAGCTGTTGAAAGAAGTTCTCCATGCTGCAATTGAATGCCAAGCTGCTCGCCCTGCTGGCCTGTGCTTCGCTGGCTCCACATGCCTTCGCACAAGGCAATACCGGTGCCATTCCCGCTTTCGTCACCCAAGGTGCGCTGTCATACAGCTGTGGCGGTATTGGAGAGACCCAGTCCAGCGCCATGACGCAGGCTCAAAGTCAGTTTCCTCTGTCCTTGCTGTTTGTGGCCAAGGGGGGCGCGTATCTGGCCAATGTGAATGTGAGCGTCACCAATGCGCAGAACGCCACCGAGCAGTTCAATGCCGGTGGCCCCATCTGCCTGCTGAAGCTGCCTGCAGGCAATTACACCGTGAGCGCCACAGCACCAGATGGCAGCACCCAGACCAAGACCGTGACGGTAGACAGCACCAGCAAGACGCTGGAGTTTGTGTATTGATGCCTGCACCTGCCTGCGCTGCGTAGCAGGTGCGCATGAAAAAGGGTTGTGCCAAGCACAACCCTTAAAAATGGCGCTAAGGCTTATGCTGCAAGCGCAGGCAGCTATCAAAAGCGCAATTACTTCGCCTGCAGCTGCTCCAGCGTGGGGTAGTCGTTATAGCCCGTAGCATCCGGGCTATAGATGGTCGAAGCATTGAGTTCGTTCCACGCCGCACCCTTGGCAATGCGCTCTGGCAGATCAGGGTTGGCGATAAAGGCACGGCCAAAGGCCACGGCATCCGCCGCACCGCTGGCCACCACGGCCTGGGCCTGCTCTGCCGTAAAGCCATCGTTGGCAATGAATGCGCCCTTGAACACCTGGCGCATGTGCTGGCCAATGGGCAGCACGCCATCCTTGAGTTCTTCGCGCGAGAAGATAAAGCCCAGCTTGCGTGCCTGCAGCTGCTCCGCCACATAGGTAAACAGCGCCACAGGGTTGCTGTCGCTCATGCTGTGCGTATTGCTCATGGGGTTCAGGTGCACGCCAATGCGCTCGGCGGGCCACTCCTTGAGCAAGGCATCCACCGTCTCCAGCAGGAAGCGCGCACGATTTTCAATGCTGCCGCCGTACTGGTCGGTACGCTGGTTGCTGCCTTCGTGCAGGAACTGGTCAAACAGATAGCCGTTGGCAGCATGCACTTCAATAAAGTCAAAACCTGCCTCTTTCGCATTGCGGGCGGCTTGCACAAAGTCCTGCACGATGCCTGCAATCTCCGCCGTTTCCAGCGCGCGGGGCACGGCATAGGGGCGCTTGGGACGCAACACACTCACATCGCCTTCAGCGGCAATCGCACTGGGGGCCACTGGCAGCTGGCCATCAAGCAATTCAGGGTCAGAAATACGGCCCACATGCCACAGCTGCACGGCAATATGGCCACCTGCGGCATGGACTGCATCGGTTACGCGTTTCCAGCCAGCCACCTGCTGGGCCGACCAGATACCGGGGGTGTTCGGATAGCCCACGCCCATGGGGCATACGGAAGTGGCCTCCGTCAAAATCAGGCCCGCCGTGGCACGCTGGCGGTAATGCTCTACCTGCAAGTCACCCACGCTGCGCTGCTCAAAGGCGCGCATGCGGGTCAAGGGAGCCATGAAGATTCGGTTGGGCAGCTGCACGCTACCGATTTGCAAGGGGGTATGTAACTGCGACATCAATGACTTTCTTCAGGCCAGCAACACCTCATCAGGTGTCTGGCAATTGCACAACAGGCTTGCTAGATGCAGCCTGCTACAGGAAATACAAGAGCAAGCACTATCAAAAAAATCGCCATGCATCGCAGGGGGCCATCAAGTGCCACCACACGCGCAGCGCCAGCTTGCTCAGATCTTCCACCAGCCCACCATGCCCAGTGCAGACAGCGCCCACATCAGCATCAGCGCGTGGCGCTGCCACTGCACACGCTGGCGCAGCCATGTGAAATAGACCACGGCCGTCCCCCCTGCAATTGCCAGTGCCATCAGTGGCAGGCTGGTCATCAAGGCGCTGGCGCGTGCGCCTTCTTCCAGCGGCACATGCATGGTAGCCAACAAGGCCAGCGGCAGGCAGCCCGTCACGGTCAGCGTGAAAGCCGCCAGCGCATAAGACCAGCCAAAGCTCAGGCCCAGAAACGAGTGGAATACGGGAGGAGTTGGCATGGACATAGGTACCACAGAGAAAACAGAAAAAGGGGCTCGGATTGTAGAGCCGGGGCCACATCAGTGATGGCAACAGGCTCTTGGCCCAAAGGCCAGGGAGCCCGTCCCCACCAAAGCACAGCCTGAATCGTTGTCTGCCGACTGCGCCCAAGCATTCTGACTACGGTGCTGCACTGAACAGGCTTGCAGTGCTTATGCAGTCAGCACTGCAAGCTATAAAAACCAATGAAGCCAGCAACTCCAGGTTTCAGGAGGGTGTCCGAATTTTTGTGTAAACGGTTCGGACGTCAGTTCGCGGAGAGTCCGTCTCCAAACTCAATCGTAAACCGATTCAGAGCTGCCTTCCAATCTCGGATGGGCATCGTCCACTTGCGGCTGATGTTGTGCAGTGCCAAGTAAAACAGCTTGAGCAGTGCCTCATCGCGTGGGGCGTGGCTGGCCTGCAGGCGCTGCAAGAGAGCATCGCAGCGCAAGGCCAACGCTCCGGTGTGCGCTGGGTCGATGCCTTGTCCTGCACCGTGCGGCCGGCGATCACGTACTGGTTCATGGGGCTGTACTGCGCTGCTAAAACTGCTGCGTTTGCCCTGGCGTGGCAGCAAGGCTTTAACCTTGCTGAATCAAGCTTACATATCTGGTCTGAGAGTGATCAAGCCATGTGGGCGGGGGTCTTGAACTTTTGGTTCCTCGGCCGTGTGCTGGAACGCAAAGGGCGCTGAGTATGCAAGCGGATACGCAATCAGCAATCCAAGTGCCCAAAGCTGCAGTGGATCTCGCCAAACGGTTTGAGGGCTTCCATCGGGTGCCCAAGCACGACCCTGCAAGGGCCTATCCGTACCTGTGTCCTGCGGGCTATTGGACGATCGGGTGGGGCCACTTGTGCAGCAAAGACCATCCACCCATCGACCAAGCACAGGCCGAGATCTACCTCGAAGCCGACCTGCGCATTGCACTCAATGCCACTTTGAAATTCTGCCCAGTGCTGGCCACTGAGCCGGAGGCGCGGCTCGCGGTCATCGTTGACTTCACGTTCAACCTTGGCGTGGGGCGGTTGCAGACGTCGACGCTGCGCAGGCGCATTAACCAGCGGGACTGGTCTTCTGCTGGGCAGGAACTGCGGCGATGGGTCTATAGCGGTGGAAAAGTACTGCCGGGACTGGTCACACGGCGTGAGGCTGAAGCCGCTTGGCTGCTCAACGCCGCATGAACCAGAGATTCAACTGAATCAAATCCCGGGCTGCAACTCCACCTGCACCTCTCGCGATTTGCCGGCCCGATCCACGGACAAGACTACGACATCGCCGACCTTCCTGTCGTCTAGCCGCGCGAGCAGCTTGGCCACATCGTCCGTTGCCTTGCCATCAACACCGATGATGCGGTCGCCGGGCACGATGCCTTGTGGGGTAATCTCGACCCCAGCGAGCCCGGCTTTGTGCGCTGCCGAGCCGGGGGTGACACGCAGCACGAACACGCCCTTGCTTCCCGTCAGCGCAAGCAGGCGCTGATTGAGCTGTTCGTCCACCTCGATGCCAAGCGCCGGGCGGATGTATCTGCCGGTCTTGATGAGTTGCGGCACTACCCGCATGACGGTGTCCACCGGCACGGCAAAACCGATCCCAGCCGAGGCGCCGGAGGGGCTGTAGATCGCCGTGTTGATGCCGATGAGGCGCCCGGCCGAATCGAGTAGGGGGCCACCCGAGTTGCCGGGGTTGATGGCGGCGTCGGTCTGAACCAGGTGATCAATGGCCGGGCCGCCCGCTTCTCCCGGTAACGAGCGGTCGAGCGCGGAGACGATGCCGGTGGTGAGCGTCCAATCCAAGCCAAAGGGGTTGCCGATAGCAAACACCTTCTGTCCCACCTTGAGGTCGGCGCTGGTGCCGACCGGCACGGCAGGCGGGCGTTTGAAGCCGATGCCGATCTTGAGTACGGCGATGTCGTGTGCTGGGCTCGCCCCCACCAGTGCGGCCTGGTAGTCGCGGCCATCGGCGAGTTTGACGGTGGCTTCGGACGCGCCCTGGATAACGTGGAAATTGGTGACGACGTGGCCGGCGTCGTCCCAGATGAAGCCCGATCCCGTGCCACGAGGCACGGAGAAGACATTGCGCGTCCAGACGTCGCGCACCAGCTGCGCGGTGGTGATGTAGACCACCGAGGCGCGTGATTTTTCGAACAGTTCGATGGTGGCCTGTTCGTCAGCGGCCAGATCGTCACGCGGCGTGACGGTGCGCTCAGCGGCTTGGCGCGGGCTGAACCAGGCTTCGATGGCGGGCAGGAACTGCCAGAACAGCATGAGTGCTGCAACGCACGCAGTGATGACGAGCCACCGCCGGACGAAATGATCAGGAGCTGGGCGTTGTGGGTAAGGACCGGGAGAAGACATGACGGAGGCTCCTTTCGAGTGATTTAGCGCCAAAGGCCGCTCAGGCCCCGGCGTGGTGGGCACATCGGGGCGAACGACCTTGGCACGAGATAATCCGTTTGTGTTGATTTCCACGCAGAACTGACCCGCAGGCTAGTGGGTCACTTCTGAGAGGAAATCAACACCGTTTGGAACGGCAGGGTCTGCGATGGCTGAGACGTCAACTCCATCAGGCGCGCGATACGATCCTCTGCACGCCGTATGCGTGCGCAACCAAGACGGCTCGGGATTTCCCCAGCCGGGCAGACCATCCGTGAGGGCAATGGAAGCAAGGCGCCTGGAGCCGTTGGCAAAGGCATTGACATTGACGATGCCGCTGGGCACGTAGTGCGGCACCGGCGTTGCGGGCAAACCGGCACGGACGGACAGCTCGCGCAACATGGCCCAAATCTCGGGGGCTTCGTGCGGGTGCAGTGCCCGCGCGCGATACAGGCGCAGGGTCAGCGCCGACGCTGCTGCCGGCTCCAGCAGCAGCGCGCCTGCAACGGCAAACAGCGCGAGCCAAAAGCCGCCTTCGCCGAACAACAGGCTCCCCGCAGCGGTCGCAATCCCGACCAGGGTCAGGACCAGCAACCCCGTCTGCAGGCGGTTGAGCCGGCGATGTTGCAACAACGCCGCGCGCAGGTCACTGGGATGATGACGGGTCATGCTCAGATGTCTCGGCGGCGCGGCCGTCGCGCTCGCGCAGCAGCCAGTAGGTCGCACCCAGAGCCAGCGTGGCGCCTGCCAGCGCGGCTATCTTTGCGGGGCTCGCGTCGGAGTCGAGGATCACGAACTTGCGGGAGAGTGCGATCAGCGCGATCAGGACCACCGTCTTGACCTGGATGATGCTTTCCTTACGCAGCGCCACGCGCACGATGGAATGCTTGAACTCCATCGCGATCAAAAGCGTCATGATC
>ERZ1032396.206-NODE-206-length-9546-cov-18.275630_pt1 | contig 9546 bp, 7 predicted proteins | sample MGYA00517099_ERZ1032396 | MGnify/ENA primary metagenome ERZ1032396 (study PRJEB33719, sample SAMN04261382) | wastewater metagenome | biome: periurban shantytown; feature: human; material: feces | host: Homo sapiens | place: Peru: Lima | collected 2012-01-15 ...
CGCCACGACTGCACCAGCTCGTCTCCGTCAAACAGGCCCATGGCCGTCTGCGTGTTTCCCATATCGATAGCGAGCAGCATGTCTACTCCCAGTGTTGGCATAAAAGGACGCGCACCATTGTATACGCGCCGCCGACGGCGCTCGGCTGCGATTCGTTTACGGTGATAGGGGCTGAGGGGTTTTAAATATGAAGGAATTATGCTCTACGAGATTTTCCTTGCCGTTTACCGAACTCCCGCGTAATATTCTTTCTTGCGCACATGAGGCGCCCAGACATTGCGGGGTGGAGCAGTCTGGTAGCTCGTCGGGCTCATAACCCGGAGGTCGTAGGTTCAAATCCTGCCCCCGCGACCAAGAACTTGCAGCTCGTCGGCCTAGCCGGCGAGCTTTTTTGTTATTTCGGGACCGTGTTTTCGGTCCAATTCTCGGCCTCTCAAACAAAATCTCGATCTGTAACAGTAAGACCCGGTTTTGCCGCGTAACTGTTACAGATTGAGATAAACCGACGGGCCGCCCCGCCCATCCCCATCCACCTGCCGCTACCTGCTGTCCGCCGATTTCCGTTGCGCTGTTGTATTCCCATGCCATATCCTCTAGACAACTACGCGGCATCATCGCCGCCGCGCCTACAAGAGAGGAATGTCCATGACCGCACCTGCATCCAAGCTGCTCCAGCCCATTACGGTTGGCCCCCTTGAGCTCAAAAACCGCATTATGTTCCCGCCGCTGACCACCGGCTACGAGGAGCGCGACGGTTCCATTGGCGAGCGCAGCCTGGCTTTTTACGAGCGCCTGGCCCGTGGCGGCGTGAGCTACATCGTCATCGGCGACGTCGCTCCCGTTATGACCGCAAGCCCCACGCCCAAGCTGGCGACCGACGCTCAGATCCCCACGTTTAAGGCGCTGGCCGACGCCGTTCACAAGCACGGCGCCAAGGTCGCGCTGCAGCTGTTCCACCCCGAGTACGATGTGCCCGGTGTCGGCCGCATGGTCATGGGATCCATGGCCGCCGCCAAGGCCGCGCAGGAGGCCAAGGCCGCCGGCGACGAGGAGACCTTTGCCGCCAAGATGGCCGAGTCCAACGAGATCCGCAAGCAGGCATACGCCAAGCTGCACCACGACATGCAGCACTTTGTGAACGAGGCGAGCGTAGAGCAGCTCACCCAGATCAAGGAGGCCATCGCTGCCTCGGCCGCCCGCGCGCAGCAGGCCGGGATTGACGCCATCGAGGTCCACGGCGACCGCCTGGTGGGTTCGCTGTGCTCGGCCATCCTCAACCAGCGCACCGACGAGTACGGCGGCTCGTTCGAGAACCGTGTTCGCTATGCGCTCGAGGTCGTCGCCGCCATTAAGGAAGCCGCGCCGCAGCTGATGGTGGAGTACAAGCTCCCCGTGATCATGGAGAACCCCGACGGCACGCCGCGCGGCAAGGGCGGCCTGCAGCCCGACGAGGCCTGCGAGTTCGCCAAGCTGCTCGAGGGCGCGGGCATCGATATGATCCAGGTCGCGCAGGCAAACCACACCGGCAACATGGGCGACACCATTCCGCCCATGGGCGCCATGCCCTACAACTGGACGCTGCCCGTGGCCGAGCGCGTCAAGGCCCTGGTCTCCGTGCCGGTGGCAACCGTCGGCCGTGTTGTTTCGGTCGAGGCCGGCGAGAAGATCCTGGAAGACGGTGCGGCCGACATCATCGCCTATGGCCGCTCGCTCATGTGCGACCCCGACATTGCGCTGAAGGCCGCCACGGGTGAGCCCATCCGCGAGTGCCTCAACTGCAACAAGGGTTGCGTCGACGCGATTCAAAACCGCAAGTACATCTCGTGCGTTCTCAATGCCGAGAACGGCGACGAGGCGACTATCGCCATTAAGCCAGGCGAGGGCGACAAGAAGATTGCCGTGGTGGGCGGCGGCATCGCCGGCCTGGAGGCCGCGCGCGTGGCGGCCAAGCGCGGCTACGACGTGACCGTCTACGAGGCGAGCGATCATCTGGGCGGCCAGATTGTGCTGGCGGCTGCGCCTCCGCGCAAGGACGAGATCATGCGCTCGGTCGAGTACTACGAGAAGATTCTGCCTGGCCTGGGCGTGAAGGTTGAGCTCAGCCATGCCGCTACCGCTGAGGACCTCAACGCCGCCGACGCCGCGATTGTGGCCGTGGGCGCGCACGACGTGGTCATTCCCGTTCCGGGTGCCGATTCGGACAAGGTCGTCTCGAGCTGGGACGTGCTGGCCGGCAAGGTGGAGCTCAGCGGCCGCGTCGCCGTCATTGGCGGTGGCCTGGTGGGCACCGAGACTGCCGAGTACCTGCTGCAGCACGGCTGCGAGGTGGCGATCGTGGAGATGCTCGACAAGATTGCCGCGGGCGAGTCCGAGACCATTCTGCCGCTGATTATGAGCGACTTTGCCGAGCACAACGTGGAGCAGCACGTGAAGACCCGTCTGACCGCCATTACCGACGAGGGCGTGGAGGCCATTCGCACCACCGAGGACGGCGCCGAGGAGCCGGTGAAGATCGCCTGCGATTACGTGGTGATGGCCGTGGGCTCCAAGGCCAACGCGTTTGACCTGGACGGCGTGACGGTGCCCGTGACCTGCGTGGGCGACTGCTCGGGTGAGCGCACCGCCGACATCGCGAGCGCCATTCGCACGGCGTATCACGCGGCCAACGAGCTGTAGTTGAACATCGCGGCCAGGCGGGGCGGTAGCACGGATCCGTCTTGCCCGGCTGTGTCCCGTCGGGTGTCAACCGGTGCGGGGCCTGCAAGCGCAGCAGGTCCCGCCCTTTTTGTTTTGCTCCGGTGGACGGCAATGCGCGGTAATCATGAGGAGTGAGGACGTCTACTGCCTCGCAGATCACTCAAAATTATTGAGGGAGGGGTTAATAACTATATCCTCTATACCAAAGGACATAAAGAGATGCCAATTATGTTGACAAGCGAATGACGATTAGCTGCGAGTCAGCTACCAGCGTAAATAATCGATAAAGAAATGTCGTAATTTGGTGCCAAATGCCCAGATAACGCCGCGTCTATTTTAATTAACTGCTTTGAGCAAACGGTAAAATGCTACTATCTAACTTGCACGTAAGAAAGCAGATTAACGGTTAAGGCTAAGAAGTGGCAGGTATGTCGGAAGCAACTAGGACTCGCACGCATGCGCCCGAGGTTAGGCAGCGCGCCGTCGAGATCCTCCAAGAGGGGGTCGGTCATCGCGCCCTCGCCGCGGAGCTTGGCATTCCCCAGGCCACGGCTCGTCAGTGGGCCCGCGCGTATGCCGTGGGCGGTGCCGACGCCGTTCTCAATGCCGGTTCGCATCATCGCACCTACTCGTACGACGTAAAGCTCGCTGTGGTTAAGGACCGTCTGGAAAACGGCTTGACGGTTCGCGAGGCCATGATCAAGCACAAGATTCCCAGCGAGTCTTCGGTCAAGGCTTGGTGCCGTCAGTACCGCGAGAGCGGTGAGGCCGCACTGGTCGATAAACCGCGCGGTCGCAAGCCGCGCGTTAAAAAGGCGGAATAGCAAACGGGATGGTGCGCCCACAGGGGCGCATTTTTCTTGCCGCGTCAACTTTTTGGACCGCCGCGAGCTATTGGGACATCCTCCAAAGTGGCCAATAAATCGCGCGCAGTGGCCCGCGCGCCTGCCGCCGTGGTAAGGAAACGTCACCCCTCTACTCCAATGCGGACAGACTCCTTACCCCGCACGTACAAAACTCCCCAGTTGACCGAAAACCTGCCACCGCAACCCCGTAATTGAGCTATAACGTTAAACAATTGCAGCGTTTTTGCATGGGGGAGTGATGGTATGACGCTACTGTATTTCCTTACCCTGTTTCCGCTGGTACCGGCGCTGGGCATGCTGCTCGCGCGCGGTGACCGCGCCCGCGATGCGGTGGGGCTCATAGGCTCCGGCATTATTATGGCGGTGACAGTTGTAGTCGCCGTCATGTTTTTTGGCACGGGTCCGCAGAGCTTTGAGGTTGCCCCCGGCACCTCGCATGTGCTTTCGATCATCAGCTCCGCCATCGATGTCATTCTGTGCGCCGTCATCCTGTACAACGCGTACAAATATAGGAACGCGCTCACCACGGTGCTCGGCGTAGTCCAGTTGGTGGGCTCGCTCGCCTTTGCAGCCATGACGCTGCCCGCGGCCGAAGCCGTCACGGCGACGCCGCTCTACCTGGACTACATGAGCGTGATCATGGTCCTCGCCGTCGGCATCGTCGGCAGCCTAATCTGCGTGTATGCCTTGGGCTACATGAAGGACTTCCAAGCGCACGATGAGCACGAGGCCGCGCTGCGCGGGCAGACCGCGCCCGACCGTCGCCCGCAGTTCCTGGCGCTTATGTTCCTGTTCCTCTCGGCCATGTTCGTCATCGTGACGAGCGACAACCTTGAGTGGCTGTTCTGCGGCTGGGAAATCACCACCGTGTGCTCGTTCCTTATGATTGGCTACACGCGCACGCCCGAGGCCATCAAGAACGCCTTCACCCAGATCATCCTCAACATGCTGGGCGGCATCGCGTTTTTGGCCGGACTCATGTACCTGCACGTTAACGGCATGCCGCTGACCATCTCGGGCATGATCGAGCTTTCCGGCTCCGGAACCGCGCAATCCGCGCTGCTGGTGATGCCGGTCGTCCTGCTGTCGCTCGCCGCGCTCACCAAGGCCGCACAGATGCCGTTCCACACTTGGCTGTTGGGTGCCATGGTTGCCCCCACGCCCACGAGCGCCCTGCTGCACTCGTCAACCATGGTCAAAGCCGGCGTGTTCCTGATGGTCAAGCTGAGCCCGCTCTATGCCATCTATCCCGTGACCGGCTTTATGGTCACGAGTGTGGGTGCCATCACGTTTTTGCTCGCTGCCCTCATGGCCATCTCGCAGAGCAACGCCAAGCGTGTGCTCGCGTACTCCACCATTTCCAACTTGGGCCTCATCAGTGCCTGCTTGGGTGTCGGCGCGCCCGAGGCCGTATGGGCGGCCATCTTCCTGATCCTGTTCCACACGGTGGCAAAGTCGCTGCTGTTCCTGTGCGTGGGCACGGCCGAGCATCATATCGGCAGCCGCAATATCGAGGACATGGACGGTATGTTCAGCCGCATGCCGCACCTGACGCGCCTGATGATGCTGGGCATCATGGGCATGTTTGTGGCGCCGTTTGGCATGCTCGTGTCCAAGTGGGGTGCCCTGGTGGCGTTTGCCCAGACCGGCAACGTGCTCATGATCATGGTGCTGGCCTTTGGCTCGGCCGCGACGTTCTTCTTCTGGGGCAAGTGGCTTGCCAAGCTTTCGGGCGTCGACCCCACGGCTCAAAACGTTGAGGTCAATGTCCATAAGACCGAATGGATGGCGCTCAATACCATCGCCGCGCTGCTGATTCTGTGCTGCGTGGCCTTCCCGGTCATCTCGAGCGGTCTGGTGTCGCCTTACTTGGCCATGGTGTTTGGCCGCGTGCCGTACGTTATTGGCAAGGACGCCATGTATCTGATGGTGGTTATCGTGGCGTTTATCGCCGTGGTGCTGCTGACGTCGTTCCGCGTGAGCAATAAGCCGCACGTCAACGTGTACCTTTCGGGCGTGGGAACCGACAAATATCGCCATTTCCGCGGCTCGATGGGACACGAGGTGAAGGCCGAAAAGCGCAATTGGTACTCGGAGGACGCCCTTGGCGAGAAGCGTATCGGCCCCGCGGGCAGCGTCGTGTGCTGCAGCATTATCTTGTTTGCGCTGCTGTGTTGCGCGTGGATTGGGCCCGAGCGGCTTGCCATGAGTGCGCCCTCGGTGCTGCGCGGCAAGTATTTTGAAGGCTCGGGCGTCGTGGGCATCTTTATAGGCACCGTGGCGTTTGCCTTGATTGCGCCGCTTGTGGGCGGTTTGATTGACGGCCTTGACCGTAAGCTTTCGGCCCGCATGCAGGGCCGTGTGGGTCCGCGTCTGCTGCAGCCCTTCTACGACGTTGCCAAGCTGCTGCGCAAGGCCCCTGCCAGCGTAAACACCATGGATGATACCTACATGGCGTGCGCGCTCATCTTTACCGTCGTGGGCGGCGGCATCTTTGTGTCGGGCTCCAACACGCTGCTGTGCGCTTTTATGGTGACGCTCGCCGCGATCTTTGTGGTGCTGGCGTCCGCCTCGACGCAAAGTCCGTTTGCCCAGGTCGGCGCCGACCGTGAGCTGCTGCAGGTCATGAGTTACGAGCCCGCCGTTCTGCTGATGAGCGTGGGCCTGTACCTTGCCACCGACAGCTTCGATTCCATCGCCGTGACGGGGCAGTCGGCCCCCATCATCGTGTACAGCGCGCCCATTTTCCTGGCGCTGCTCGCGGTGCTTACCATCAAGCTGCGCAAGTCGCCGTTCGATCTTTCGTACTCGCATCACGCGCATCAGGAGATCGTCCAGGGCGTCGCCACCGAGATGAGCGGCGGCACGCTGGCCAAGATGACCCTTATGCACTGGTGCGAGACCGTGCTGTTTTTGATGTGGGTGGGCATGTTCTTTGTTTGGGACAACCCCGTGAGCTGGGTCGTAGCCCTGGTCGTGATGGCCGCGACGTATTTTGTCGAGGTCCTGATCGACAACACCTTCGCACGCAGCACCTGGCGCAGCTGCTTTAGGCTCGGATGGGGCGTGGCGCTGGTGTTTGGCCTGCTCAACCTTATGCCCATCCTCGTCGACGTGTTTATTTAGGAGGCGGCATTCATGGATCATAAAATGTCGCGCTCGCCGTGGGTTATTCATTACGACGGCTCGAGCTGCAACGGATGCGATATCGAGGTGCTGGCCTCGCTCACGCCGCTGTTCGATGCGGAGCGCTTTGGCGTGGTCAACACCGGCAACCCCAAGCATGCGGATATCTTTTTGGTGACGGGGTCGGTCAATGCCCAGAACCTGCCCGTCGTGCGCCAGATCTACAACCAGATGCTCGAGCCCAAGTGCGTGGTGGCGTGCGGCATCTGCGCGTGTTCGGGCGGCGTGTTCCGCGATGCCTACAACGTGATCGGCGGCGTGGACCGCGCGATTCCCGTGGACGTGTACGCGCCCGGGTGCGCCATTCGCCCCGAGACGGTGATCGATGCCATCGTGGAGGCGTGTGGCATCCTGGACCAGAAGGAGGCCGTGATGCGCGCCGGCGGCGACCCGCTTACCGTGGGCGGTGCCGCTACCTGGGACGGTGGCGTTGAGCTGGGCGAGGACGGGTTTGTGGCTGCTGCGGAGGCCGGCGACGCGACCGCCGCTGCAAAGGAGGCCGAGTAATGCAAAAGGCAATCTATACCACCGTCGGGATCGACGGGCTCCTGTCGCATGTCCAGGCGCTCAAGGGCGTCGGCGCGCGCTTTGTGCAGATGCACGCCGAGCGCAACGTCGACGACGGCAAGTATCACTTGGTCTATACGTTTATCAATGTTCGTGCTGCTCAGGAGCATATTGCGCAGGACGGCAGCTATGCGATTGAGAACCTGGTGGTTGAGGGCATCGACCAGTACCAGGAGATTCCGTCCATCAGCTCGTATTACCCCGCGGTGTTCCCGTTTGAAAATGAGGTCCACGACCTGTTTGGCCTTGCCATCACCGACATGCAGATCGACTTTAAGGGCTTTTTCTACCAGGTTTCGACTGCCGAGCCCATGAGCGTTATCACGCCCGAGGTGAAGGCCGCGCGCGAGAAGGCCATGAAGGTCCGTGCCGCCGCCGAAGCCAAGGCGCGCAAGGCCGCTGCCGAAAAGGCCGCCGCTGTTGCGGCTGCTGCAGGGGAGGACGCTGCGAGCGCCGGCGATGCCGCGGGTGCCGCTGCTCAGCCCGCTGCGGCTGCCGGCTCCGATGCTCAGCACGATGAGGCTGCTGCGAAGGTCGCGCTCAAGGCTGCCGAGATGGAGGCAAAGCTCGCTGCCATGGATCCCGAGAAAGCAGCCAAGGTCCGCGCGGCGCTTGCCGCCAAGGCCGCCCGCGACAAGCAGAAAAAGGAGGCGTAAGGCCCATGGCACATCGCTCCGTTATTCCGTTTGGCCCGCAGCACCCGGTGCTGCCCGAGCCGCTTCATCTGGACCTGGTGATCGAGGACGACCGCGTCATCGAGGCAATTCCGCAGATCGGCTTTGTGCACCGCGGACTCGAGAAACTCACCGAAAAGCGCGACATGCATCAGTTTGGCTACATCGCCGAGCGCATCTGCGGCATCTGCGCCGTGGGCCATAGCTGCGGCTATGCCAGCGCCTGCGAGCGCATGCTCGGCATCGAGGTGCCCGGCCGCGTGCAGTATATCCGCACCATTTTGCACGAGCTTTCGCGCATCCACTCGCATCTGCTGTGGCTGGGCCTGCTTGCCGATGCCTTTGGCTTTGAGGCGCTGTTTTATCGTTCGTGGACCCTGCGCGAGCAGATTCTCAAGATCTTCGAGAGCACGTGCGGCGGCCGCGTGATTCTGTCGATCAACGAGATCGGCGGCCTTAAGCACGACATCGATGACTCCGAGCTGGCAGGTATTGTCCAGACGCTCGATGCCATGCGTCCTGACTACGAGGCCCTGGTGCATACGTTTTTGGACGACAACAGCTGCGGCGAGCGCCTGCATGGCGTGGGCGTGATTAGCAAGAAAGACGCGCTGGAGCTTTCGATGGTCGGTCCGTTTGGGCGCGCATCGGGCGTGGATTACGACGTGCGCATGTTTGACGACGGTGCCTATGCGGATCTGGCTGCGTTTGAGCCCATCGTTGCTACCGATGGCGATTGCTATGCCCGCTGCCAGGTGCGCTGTGCCGAGGTCACGCAGGCCATGGACATCATTAAGGAGCTTGTGGGCAAGATTCCGCACGACGGGATCGGCGGGCGCACCAAGCTTACGCCGGCCGACGGCGCACGCGGCGAGGTTGTGATTGAGCAGCCGCGCGGCGAGGCGTATTACTATGTGCGCGGTAACGGCACCAAGAACCTGGACCGCTTCCGCGTGCGCACGCCGACGTCGCAGAACCTGGCGGGTCTGACACATGCGCTGCAGGGCGTGCTCCTTGCCAACGTGCCCATGATTATCCTGACCATCGACCCCTGCATTAGCTGCACGGAAAGGTAGGCGCGGCATGAGTTTACTGACATTTGCCAAGACGGCCTTGGGTTCTATGGTCAAGCAGCCGGTCACGGTGTGCTATCCGCAGGAGAAGCTGACGGCGCCCGAGCGTTTGCGCGGACATATCGTCAACGACATGGACGTGTGCATCTGCTGCGGCATGTGCGCACGTCGCTGCCCGGCGGGCGCGCTCGCGGTCGATCGCAAGGGCGGGACGTGGTCGATCGACCCGTATGCCTGCGTGGTGTGCGGTGAGTGCATCGAGGGCTGCCCCAAGCACTGCCTGACTATGGACACCGCCCGCACTCCGGTTGCGGCGGACAAGACTCCCACAGTAGAAACCAAGCCGGAATAGCGCTGGAATAGAGCTGGAATAGGGCCGGTGGGGCAAAAATGCCCCACCGGCCCCGCGCTTAAACGCGCGGCTAAGCCTCCGCGAACAAAACTATGCCGGATTACGGGGCTAGATAGCGAACCTCCGACCAT
>ERZ1032396.208-NODE-208-length-9502-cov-4.249709_pt1 | contig 9502 bp, 8 predicted proteins | sample MGYA00517099_ERZ1032396 | MGnify/ENA primary metagenome ERZ1032396 (study PRJEB33719, sample SAMN04261382) | wastewater metagenome | biome: periurban shantytown; feature: human; material: feces | host: Homo sapiens | place: Peru: Lima | collected 2012-01-15 ...
CCGGAGGCGGCCGGAATGCTGTCCCGAATTCTCGCGAACAGTTGAAATGAACGAACGCAACAAAATAAAAATTTTGTTGCGTTTGAGACAGAGATATGCTATAATAGAGGCATACAAAGCCGAATGCCGGTTTTCCGGTCCCGGCGCCTGTTTGGAGGTGTTATTATGATCGATCCGGATACTCCGGAGATCCTGCGGCAATTTCTGGCGTACCACGAGACCATCAAGGGCCAGTCGCCCAAGACCATCGACGAATATCATCTGGACCTGCGGATGTTCCTGCGGTTCCTTGTGCTCATGCGCAGCGAAATGCCGATCGACACCGATCTGGAGACGATCTCCGTCCGGCACGTCGATGTCGAATTTCTGCGAAGCGTGACGACGAACGATATCTTCGACTTCCTGAGCTATCTGGCCCGCGAACGCAGGACGCAGGACGGCTCCGGCCTCGGTGCGTCGGCACGCGCGCGGAAGCTTTCGGCCATCAAGTCGTTTTTCAAATATCTGACCACCCGCACGAAGCTGCTCGACGAGAATCCCGCGCAGGACATCGAATACCCGCGTATGCGCCGTGCCCTGCCGAAGTATCTGACGCTCGAGGAAAGCCGCCGCCTGCTCGCTGCGGTCGACGGGCCGAACCGGGCACGCGACTATGCGATCCTGATGCTGTTTCTGAACTGCGGCATCCGCCGCGCGGAGCTGGTGGGCTTAAATCGAAATGACGTATACAACGATCGGATTCGCGTAACAGGCAAAGGAAACAAGGAGCGTTTCGTCTATTTCGGCGAAACGACGCGTGAGGCGCTGGATTCCTACCTTCCCGAACGCAACAAAATCGTTCTGGATGACGATCGGGCGCTGTTCGGCTCCCGTGACCACAGGCGTCTGAGCGTGACGGCCGTGCACCGGCTGGTCAAAAAGCACATGCTGGCGGCCGGGCTGGATCCGGAGCAATACTCCGCGCACAAGCTGCGCCACACTGCGGCCACGCTGATGGTCGCAAACGGCGTGGACCTCAGAACGGTGCAGGAGGTGCTCGGTCATGAGCACCTGAACACGACGGAGATTTACACCCACATCGAAAATACCGAGCTGAAGATCGCCGCAGAGGCCAATCCCCTCTCGCGCCCGGCTCCAAAGGAGACACATCATGAGAAAGACCCTGTTATTTGACCTCGACGGCACGCTGCTGAACACGCTGGAGGACCTGCGCGACAGCACGAATTTTGCGCTGCGGACCTATGGCTATCCGGAGCGTTCGCTGGAGGAGGTCCGGCGGTTTGTCGGAAATGGTCTGAAAATGCTGCTGACCCGCGCCGTACCGCAGGGAAGCTCCGAGGTCGAGATCGAGCGCGCGCTGGCGTGCATGAAGGCGCACTACTGCGAAAACTATCACAACAAGACCGTCCCCTATCCCGGCATTCCGGAGCTGCTGCAGCGCCTGCAGCAGGCGGGCTTCCGCATGGCCATCGTCTCAAACAAGGCCGATCCGGCCGTGCAGCTCATCCGCACGCTGTATTTTGACGGCATCATCGACGTTGCGGTCGGCGAATCCCCTGCCTGTTCCAAAAAGCCCGCGCCGGATATGGTCCTCGCGGCACTGCAGCGGCTCGGCAGCACGGCGGACGATGCGATCTATCTCGGCGACTCCGAGGTCGATCTGCAGACTGCGAGGAATTCCGGTCTCCCCTGCGCCACGGTCGGCTGGGGCTTCCGCACGGAGGCCGAGCTGCGCGCAGCCGGGGCGCAGACGATCTATCACTCGCCGGAGGCGCTCGGCAAGGCGCTGCTGGACGGCAGCATCCAGTGAAGGAAGCGGGTCTTCTGCCGCTCGTAGGTGGATAATGGGCGGAAATCGCTGTCCTCATCGTGGGCGCAGACGAGAATTTGCCGCCCCGTTCCCACAACGAGCAGGCAGTGCGCATAACGCCGCCCATCGAAGCTAAGCTGGATGACATCGCCCGGCTGCAGATCTTCCGGGCCGCATTCTACGCCGCGCAGGCCGTCTTCGCGGTCGGAGCGCGTGAAAAAGCGCCAGAACGGCTCGACGCCGCTCCAGGCAGGCGCCTTGTCGTTCCCGGAGCGGTAATACCAGCCCCACAGCGGCGTCGGGTCCTCCGGCGCGCCGCCTGCCAGCAGGCACTGCGAAACGAAGCTCGTGCAGTCGCCGCCGAGCCGGTCAAAGGCGAGATACTCCGGATTCCGCCCAAAGGCCCAGCGGTGCGCATAGGCCTGCGCCCTTTCCCGGGAAAAGTCCATTCCGATCCCCTCCGCACGCATAATTTCAGCTCCGACACAGTCTATGTGCCGGAGCTGTTTTTCGTGCAGGCGGGAGATCAGTCCACGCGGCGGATGATGCCCATCGGGGTCTGCTGGTCGTCCTGACCGAGCGGATTGTCCTTCAGAATGCGGGCATAGAGCTTCTTGTTCACGGCCTTGGAGGAAGCGCCGAGGATCTGGCCCTCGAGGTCGTTGATATCAACGATGGCGACGTCATAGCCGACGCGCGCAGCAATGTCCTTTGCGACCTGATCCGGCTTCAGCGGACCGAGGACGACATAGTGGTTGTACGGCGGGATCGTGTTGTGGCACGGGCCGTCGATGGAGCGGGCGCGGTAACCGGCCACGGCGTAGAACCAGCCCTTCTTGCGGAAGATCTTCTTGCCGATGACAGAGATGGCGGCCGCAAACAGGATGCGCAGCGAGCCGACCTCGCGCAGGGCCATTTCCATTGTCTCGGGCATGCCGAGGCCGATGCCGTGCGGCGTCTTGGTGACATGGGCGCTGAGCTTATAGGCCAGCTTGCGCGGCTTGATGTCCGCAAGCGGAATGGCGCGGCGCTGCGTGCAGGCCACGCACTTTTCCGAGATGAACAGCACGTCGCCGGGCTTGGACAGCACGGGCTTGCCGTACTTCTCGGCCACGTCAAGGATGTTGTCCTTATCCGTGATCAGGTGGGTCTTGATGGGCAGGCGCTGATAGCGCACGCCGTCGACCTCAATGATGTCGTTTTTCCCCGCATTGGGGTGCAGCTCTTGTTCCATGACGAATGCTCCCTATTTATTTGATATTCAGAATTTCCTTGTAATACGGCCAGAGACCCTGCTTCTCCGGATAGTGCGGCGCAAGCTGGCACAGATCCGTTCCGGGGTAATCGTTGCCCTCGATGAGCACGGGGCCGTCCGGCGTGATCGCCACGTCCCAGCCGACATGACAGATCTGCGGCACAACGAGCGCAGCCTTCTTCGCAAAGTCCACGGCCTCCTGCACCATCGGGAGCTGATAGCCCTCGAAGCGAATGCCGGTGTCCGGATGCGTCTCGTAGACGTTGAAATAATCGTCCGTTGCGACGGAGCAGATCTTACCGGTCTTCTCGTCCACGCGACAGATGACGCCGCCCTGCCCGGAGTTGTCGCAGAAGCCGTCTCCCCTGCCGATCTTCAGCACGATATAGGCAATGTGTACGGTGTCGCCGACACGGTCCGTGACGATGCGCATGGTGTTGACGGATTGCGGGTGCAGCTTCGCCATATCCGGATGCTGCGCAAGCGGCTCCTCCAGCACGTCGAGGCCCTTTTCCTTCAGATAAGCCAGCAGCTTCTCCGCATCCGGCCAGTCTGCCGTGCGGAGCTTTTCGATGCCGTTGCCGCAGGTGCCGCGGCTCGGCTTGGCGAAGAAGCAGTCGAGCCCCTGCAGGAATGCGGACAGCTCGTCCGCCGTCGCTGCAGCGGCATTCAGCGTCCGGCGGCCGAGGAAATCGGCAAAGCGGACATTGAAGCGGAGCTTATCATCGAACTCATCACCATAGCCGGGCTGATTCATCAGCTCGCAGACCTTTTTGTTGCGCACGCGCGTCAGATAGGTGTCGCGCTGCTTGCCGTTCATGTCGTAGAAGCCGAACATCACATAGTCATAGTACCCTGCGCCGTAGCGCGCCGCGCACCAGAGAATGTCGCAGAATGTGCGCGCCTTGCTGTGGCCGCTCTTCTGCTTGACAACGCCCATGACATAGTTCAGCTTTTCAAAGCGGACGCCGCGCAGCACGCGGGTGATATATTTGATCCCGGGCATATGATTCCCCTCCCGTCAGTATTCTTTTCAAAGTAATATCATACAATATTTCGCAGAAAAAATCTACTGTTATTTTGACGGTTTCCCGGCTGCCCCGGCGCATATCCCGGCGTTTTTGCCCAAAAAATCGCCCCGGCAGGACGACCCCGCCGGAGCGAATGCAGGCATATTCGACTCTGCTCAGAGCGCGACAGCCATGGCCTCGCGAATATTGCGCACCCGCAGCAGCTCCAGCCCCTCCGGTGCGTGCAGGCTCTGCGTGCCGCTGCGCGGGATGAGGCAGCGCGTGAAGCCGAGCCGGTGCAGCTCGGACAGGCGCTGATTGAGCTGGTTGACGGCACGGATCTCGCCGGTCAGGCCGACCTCGCCGATGGCGGCGAGCGTATCGGGCGCAGGCTTGTCCAGCGCGGCGGAGGCGACGGCGATGGCAACTGCCAGATCAGCGGCAGGCTCGTCCAGACGCAGGCCGCCGATGACGTTCAGGTAGACGTCCGCCGAGCCGAACCGCAGGCCGCCGCGCTTTTCCAGCACGGCCAGCAGCATGGCGGCGCGGTTATAGTCATAGCCATTGCTCGTGCGGCGCGGCATGTTGTAGGTCGTCTGACATACGAGCGCCTGCACCTCGGCAAGGACCGGGCGCGTGCCCTCCATCACGCAGGCGACGCAGGTGCCCGGCGTGCCAAGCGGCCGCCCGGCCAGCAGCAGCTCCGAGGGATTCGGAACCTCGCGCAGTCCGCGGTCGTCCATTTCAAACACGCCGATCTCGTTTGTGGAGCCGAAGCGGTTCTTCGCCGCGCGCAGCAGACGGTAGGTCGTGTGCTCCTCGCCCTCGAAATACAGGACGCAGTCGACCATGTGCTCGAGCACCTTCGGTCCGGCGATCGCGCCCTCCTTGTTGATGTGGCCGACGACGAACACCGTCACGCCGCAGCGCTTGGAATACTGCATCAGGCGCATCGTGCAGTCGCGGACCTGCGCGATGCTGCCGGGCGAGGACGTCTTGTCCTCCGTGTAGAGCGTCTGGATGGAGTCAACGATGAGAAGGCCGGGCTGCATACGTTCGGCCGCGGCCAGAATTTCGTCCAGACTCGTCTCGCACAGCAGCCACAGGGCGTCGGACTGCACACCGAGGCGCTCGGCGCGGAGCTTGAGCTGGTTCTCGCTCTCCTCGCCGGAGACATAGAGGATCGTCTGCTCCCGGCAGATCTGCGCACAGATCTGCAGCAGCAGCGTGGATTTGCCGATGCCCGGTGCGCCGCTCACGAGCACGAGCGACCCGCGCACCGCGCCGCCGCCCAGCACCCGGTCCAGCTCGGACAGGCCGGTCCCGAAGCGCAGCTCCTCCCCGCTCGTCACCTCGTTCAGGCGCTTCGGCTGCACGCCGACACCGCGCGCGGCGGACGTTCGGTTGGAGAGACTGCTGCGGGACGGCGCGGCGGCCTGCGGCGGGGTATATTCCTCCAGCGTGTTCCACTGCCCGCAGGACGGGCAGCGGCCCTGCCACCGCGGCGTCTCGTTGCCGCAGTTCGAGCAGAGAAAAACGGTCTTAGCAGCTTTCATAGGGTTCCTCCAGAAATTCCAGCATGCCGCAGCACAGAACTGCCGCAAGCTTCTTCTGATATTCCGGCGTGCGCAGCAGGGCCTCCTCCGCCGGGTTGGACAGGAAACCGCACTCCACGAGCACGGCGGGGCAGCTCACATGCTTCAGAAGGTAGATCTCCCCCGCTTTTTTGCAGGCCCGGTGATTGTCTGGATCGAGCTGCGTTCCAAGTGCGGTCTGCAGCCGCTCCGCAAGCGCACGGCTGCCGTCTGCGGCGGCATAGAACACCTGCGCGCCGCGGTATTTTGACTCCGGAAAATGATTCTGATGAATGCTCAGGAGCACGGCCTTCGGCGTTTCCTCCGTCAGGCGGACGCGCGCCCGGATATCGGACGCCTTGCGCGCCGCGATCGTCGCAGCGTCTGTGTCGTGCAGCGATACATCCTGTGTGCGCAGCATACGCGTCCTCTGCCCGAGGAGGGCAAACAGGTCGTTCACGCGCAGCGCGATCTCCAGATTGAGGCCGCTCTCCCGCACGCCGGTGCACGACAATGTCCCACCGTCCTCTCCACCGTGCCCGGCATCCACAACGACGGTCGTCCCGGTTTCCCGGGAAAATACGGCAACGGCGCTCCCCACGCGGGAGAGCGCCATCGCAGACAGCAGTGCCGCCGCGCAGACCAGCGCATAGAGCCCGGCGGTTTTGATCCAGTTCTTCATTCCGAACACCCCCATTCGACTCTATGCGGGTGCGGAAAATTTATGACAGGCGCTGCTTGAAATCCGCATAGCCAAAGCTGCGGATGCAGCGCTCCGTGCCGTCCAAAGTGCGAAGCGCGATGGACGGGAGCGGCATGCCGTTGAATGTGTTGTTCTTCACCATGGAATAAATGGCCATGTCGCCGAATTCCAGCACATCGCCGACGGCCAGCGGACGGTCAAAGGAATAATCCCCGATGATGTCCCCTGCCAGACACGTCGGTCCGCCGAGGCGGTAGGAATAGGCCTTTTCCCCTGGCAGGCCGCTGCCGCGCAGCGGCGGACGGTATGGCATCTCCAGCACATCCGGCATATGGCAGGCGGCGGACGTATCCAGAATGGCGATCTTTCCGCCGTTTTCCACGATATCGAGCACGGTGGTGCGCAGGATGCCCACGTTCAGCGCGACGGCCTCGCCCGGCTCCAGATAGACCTGCAGGCCATAGCGCTGCTGGATGCGGTCGATGCAGCGCTCAAGCCGCGGAATGTCATAGCCCGGCCGGGTGATGTGGTGCCCGCCGCCGAAGTTCAGCCAGCGCAGTCCGGGGAAAAACTCGCCGAAGCGTGCCTCGACGGCGTCCAGCGTCGTCTCCAGCGCATCGGAATCCTGCTCGCAGAGCGTGTGGAAGTGCAGGCCGCTGAGCAGCGGCAGCACCTCGGGGTCGAACTGCGCCCGGGTAACGCCGAGGCGGGACTTCTTGCCGCAGGGGTCATAGATCGCGTGGCCCTCCTGTGTGGAGCACTCGGGATTGATGCGCAGGCCGGCCTGCTTCCCGGCAGCGAGGACCTGCGGCGCGTAGGCGCGAAGCTGGGCGCAGGAGTTGAACACGACATGGTCGCACAGGCGGGCCAGCTCCGGGATATCCTCGGCGCGGTAGGCGGCGGAGAACACATGGTTTTCGCCCTGCAGCTCCTCGGCCGCCAGCCGGGCCTCAAAAAGGCCGCTGGCCGTCGCGCCATCGAGATATTCCGCGATGATCGGATAGACGGCGAACATGGAGAACGCCTTCTGCGCCAGCAGAATTTTGCAGCCTGTGCGCTCGCGCACGCCGCGGAGAATTTCAAGGTTCCGGCGCAGAGCGGCCTCGTCGATCAGGTAATACGGCGTGTTCATGCGACGGTCTCGGGGTTCTCCTCCACGACCCAGGGCAGGCCGTATTCATTCAGCATCTGCATATAGGGATCGGGGTCGAACTCGTCGGTCGTGTAGACGCCCTTCTTGCTCCACTGACCGGAGAGCACCATGGCGGCGCCGATCATGGCCGGAACGCCCGTCGTATAGGCAACAGCCTGGCAGCCGAGCTCCTTATAGCACTCCTGATGATCGCAGACATTGTAGATATAGATGGTCTTCTCCTTGCCATCCTTGACGCCGGTGATGATGCAGCCGATGTTCGTCTTGCCGACGGTGCGCGGGCCGAGCGAAGCCGGGTCCGGCAGCAGCGTCTTGAGGAACTGGATGGGGACGATCTGCTGACCGTTGAATTCGACCGGCGTCGTCGAGAGCATGCCGACGTTCTCAAGGCACTTCATATGGGTCAGATAGCTCTGACCGAATGTCATGAAGAAGCGGATGCGCTTGACCTCCGGCAGGTTGCGGGCCAGCGCCTCGATCTCCTCGTGGTGCAGCAGATACATGTCCTTCCTGCCGACCTGCGGGAAATCATACTCGCGGTGGATGGACATGGCGGGAATCTCGATCCAATGGCCGTCCTCCCAGTAGGAGCCGGGCGCAGAGACCTCGCGGAGGTTGACCTCCGGGTTGAAGTTCGTGGCGAAGGGATAGCCATGGTCGCCGCCGTTGCAGTCGAGAATGTCGATGGTGTGGATCTCGTCAAAATAGTGCTTCTTGGCATAGGCGACGAACACGGACGTGACACCCGGGTCAAAGCCGGTGCCGAGCAGGCCCGTCAGACCGGCCTTGCGGAAGCGCTCGTCATAGGCCCACTGCCACGAATAGTCAAAGTAGGCGGAGAAGCCCAGCTCCTTGCAGCGCTTTTCGTAGATCTCGCGCCATGCGGGATCGTCGGTGTTCTCCGGCTCGTAGTTCGCGGTGTCGATATAGTCCACGCCGCACTCGAGGCAGGCCTCCATCACGGAAAGGTCCTGATACGGCAGGGCCAGATTCAGCACGGCATCCGGGCGGACATCGCGGATGAGCACACACAGCGCGGCGACGTTATCGGCGTCGACCTCGGCCGTGGAGATGACGGTCTTCGTCTTCCCGGCGAGCTTTTCCTTGAGGGCGTCGCACTTCGCCTTTGTGCGGCTGGCGAGCACGAGCTCCGTAAACAGGCCGTCATTCTGACAGCACTTCTGAATGGCGACCTGTGCAACGCCGCCGCAGCCAATGACCAGTAATTTTGCCATAATGATCTCTCCTTATTGCGGCTCCACATCGCGCAGCAGCTCCTCGACATACGTCGGCAGGGAGAAGGCGCTGCGGTGCAGCTTCGCATTGTAATAGCGGGTAGAAAGGCCAAGAAGCGTCCAGGCCGTCGGATTGAAGTCCGTGACGGGATGGTATTTCTTCGAGGCAAAGCCGAACAGCCAATGGCCGGACGGATACGTCGGGATATGCGCCTGATAGACGCGGCTGATGGGGAAGCATTCCACGATGCGCTTGTGCGCACGCTGCATGGCGGCCGCATCGGCGGCATAGAACGGGCTTTCGTGCTGATTGACCATGATGCCGTCCTCGCGCAGGGCGTTATAGCAGCTGCCGTAGAATTCCTTTGTGAACAGGCCTTCACCGGGGCCGAACGGGTCCGTGGAGTCCACGATGATGAGGTCGTATTTGTTCTCGCAGGAGCGGATGAACTTCAGCCCGTCCGCAATATGGATATGCACGCGCGGGTCGTCGAGACGGCAGGCCGTCTTCGGCAGATACTTACGGCAGACCTCGATGACCAGCTCGTCGATCTCGACGAGGTCGATGCACTTCGGCGACTGATAGCGCGTCAGCTCGCGCACGACGCCGCCGTCGCCCGCGCCGATGACGAGGATGTTCTCGGGATTCGGATGGACGGCCATGGGGATGTGCGTGATCATCTCATGATAGATGAACTCGTCCTTCTCCGTCAGCATCATATAGCCGTCAAGCGTCAGGAAGCGGCCGAATTCCCGCGACTC
>ERZ1032396.211-NODE-211-length-9469-cov-17.796686_pt1 | contig 9469 bp, 6 predicted proteins | sample MGYA00517099_ERZ1032396 | MGnify/ENA primary metagenome ERZ1032396 (study PRJEB33719, sample SAMN04261382) | wastewater metagenome | biome: periurban shantytown; feature: human; material: feces | host: Homo sapiens | place: Peru: Lima | collected 2012-01-15 ...
GGCGGTTCCTTGCGTGCAATAAAACGCCCCGGCCGATGGCCGGGGCGTTTTATTGCAGTTCTGCCTCTAAGTGATGAAATCACTATAATCGGGAATGGTATCGGGCATATTATTCGGATCTGTGGTATCATCGTGGTCGCCGCCCGGCATATTGAAGTCGTCGTCCGCCTCGTCGCCAAAAAAGCCGTTCCAGCCGCCCAGCATCATAAAGGCGTCCTCCACCACGATCTCGTCGTGGCCCTCGATCAGCTCACGCTGGTAGTTCAGCACGGAGCCGGTAACGGTGGTCACGTTGCCGTCGCTGTCCGCCATGTTGACGGTGTAGGTGGGGGCGGTGTGCATGGTGCAGACAGCGGTGGGGGCGTTATCCGCCGCCACCAGGGCCGTGTAGACGCGGCTGCCGCGAACGTCCAGGGCACAGTTCTCCGATGCCAGCATTCCGCTGTCAGCACAGACGGCCACGCTGGTCAGGCCGGAGCAGGAGAAGAAGTCCTTGTCGGGCAGGTCCTCGTGGATGGCGCTCATGACCTTGCGGAACACAGCGGAGCAGGGGTTGCCGCTGGCCACGATCCGCTGGTTGTGCTCATAGCCGGCCCAGACGGCGCAGCTGTAATAGGGCGTGTAGCCCACGAAGTAACGGTCCTTGTTGCTGTTGGTAGAACCGGTCTTACCGGCGATGTGCATACCGCTGAACTGTGCCTCGTAGCCGGTACCGTTCAGGGCGGCCTCCTGCAGCAGATGGTTGATGATAGCCGCCGTGGTGTTCTTCATGGCCACGGTGGACTGGGCCTCGTTCTCCAGCACCACGTTGCCGTTAGCGTCCTCCACACGGATGAAGGTACGGGGCTTGGTGTACACGCCCTCGTTGACGAAGGCGGCGTAGGCCGCGGACATCTCCTCGGTGGTGACGCCCTTTTCAAAGCCGCCCAGAGCCATGTTGCCCACCTGCTGAGAGTCGGTATAGGTCAGGTTCTCAAAGCCCAGCTTGTTCACCAGGAAGTCATAGGAATTGCTGACGCCGTAGGCCAGGTTCGTCCGCACGGCACAGGTATTCAGGGACTGGGCGATAGCGGTGTGCAGCGCCGTCAGGCCCTGATAGCGCCAGTTGGCGTTGCGGGGCCAAACCTCGCCGTTGAGCAGCATGGGATAGTCGTCGATGACCGACGCGCCGTTGATGGTGCCGTTGTCCAGTGCCGGGGCGTAGGTGGACACAGGCTTGATGGCAGAACCGCACTGCCGGGCGTTCACAGCCCAGTTCCAGCCGCGGTCCACCACCTTTTCACCGGCACCGCCGATCATAGCCACCACATAGCCGTTGGTGGGATCCACGATGGTCAGGGCGATCTGCAGCTGATCCTCCACCTGCTCACCGGCGGCGTTCGTATAGCTGCTGGTATAGGGGATATTCTCCAGATTATAGCACACATCCTCCGCGATCTTCTGATACTTGGGATTCTGGGTGGTGTAGATCTTGTAGCCCCTGCTGTAGACCATGTTGATGGCCTGGTCGTAGGCAGAGACCTTCTTGCCCTCGCTGTTGACCTTTTCGGTGATGCCCAGCTTCTCCACCAGTGCCTCGGCCACATCGGTGATCATGGCATCGGTGAACCAGGAGTTGCTGCCCTTGATGGTGGGGGTGCTGTCATCCGCCGGGGAGGCGGTATCGTCGCTGGTATCGGTGGTATCCTCCGTGTCCGGCTCGGTGCCGGTACCGTCGCTGCCCACATACTTGCCGGAGATGGTAAAGCCGTTGGCAAACTGGATATCCTCGGCCACGGCGGCGTCATACTCTTCCTGGTCGATCTTGCCCTGAGAGAGCATCTCGCTGAGGATGGTCAGCTGGCGCTCCCGGTTGTTCTCGCGGGTCCAGGAGCTGATGAAGGGATCGTACATGGAGGGGTTGTTGGTGATGCCCATCATGCTGGCACACTCGGCCAATGACAGCTCGGACACGTCCTTGCCAAAATACACCCGCGCCGCCGTCATCACGCCGGAGCAGCGCTGGCCGAAGTAGACCTCGTTCAGGTAGGCTTCAAGGATCTCGTCCTTCTCGTAGCGCTTTTCCAGCTCCAGTGCACGGTAGATCTCCGTGATCTTGCGCTTGACCGTCACCTGATTGTCGCCGGTGACGTTCTTCACCAACTGCTGGGTGATGGTGGAGCCGCCCTGCACGTTCTTGCCGAACAGGGTGTACAGAATGGCGCGGGTGGTACCCTTCCAGTCCACGCCGTGGTGCTTCTCAAACCGCTTGTCCTCGATGGCGATGGCGGCCTCCTGCAAATACTTGGGAATGTTCTCCAGGTCCACCCAGATGCGGTTTTCGTCCATGTACAGCGTCTGGTACATGACCCACTCCTGGGTGTCGGGGTCCTGGTAATACAGCTCGGTGGAGACCTGGGTCTCGAATTCGTCCAGATAGACCTCCACCTTGCCGCGCATGGCGCTGTTGATGTACGCCATGAAGATACCGGCGAAGATGGACGCCGTAAGCACGAACACCAGCAGCAGCGTGCCGATGATGCGTCCGGCCTTCTTCCAGCCGTTCTTCTGCTTAGGGGTCATGTTCCGCACACGCTCCTGCGCGTCATGCTGCACGCGCCGCGCACCCTCGGCGGCACTATGCTCTACCCGGCGCGCACCCTCCTTTGCCTCGTTTTCTATGTGCCGGGCGCTCTGCCGGATGCGTCCCCAAAAGCCGGTGGACGACGACCGTCTGCGCTTGTTCTCACTCAAGACAGGGCACCTTCCTTTCTTTATTGATGTTCCTGTGTATTCTTTTCGTTCCGGGGTCAAAATTCACATACCAATCCACTATAAGGAACATTCTACCATACTTGTCAAATGCAAAAAAGAGGATTTTTTGCAGAAATCCGCCCGTTTGCCTGCTCAATTCCCGTTATTTTCCCCCATTCCACCGATTTTCAGTCCGACAGATGGCAGAAACTGCCGAATGCTTCCACTTGCGTTTTCTCCAGCTTTCGGGTATACTATGGATATAAAGACAAAGGAGGACTCTCCCATGAGCGAGGAATTCGGCCCCAACTTCATCACCCTGACCGACGAGGACGGCAACGACATTGAACTGGAGTACGTGGACGCGCTGGAGCTGGACGGCCAGACCTACATGGCGTTCTTCCCCGTGGTGGAGGATGATGCCGACGAGGAAGCCGCCGAGGAGTACGGCCTGGTGATCCTGAAGTCCGTTATGGAAAACGGCGAGGAGCTGCTGAGCACCCTGGACAGCGACGAGGAGCTGGATAAAGTCTACGACCTGTTCATGGAGCAGATATTGGCCGACGAGGACGAGTGATCTTTCGACAGGATTTTTCGTCCTGTCGATGGCGAGACGCCGCCGGCTGCGCCGGAAAATGGCTGGATTTTTCGCCAAGACGAGGCGCGGCGGTGCAGCGAAAAAGATACACGCCACTCCTTCGGCAGGATTTTTCGTCCTGCCGATGGCAAAGCGGCGATGGCGTACTTTCTGTACGTCGAGCCGATTTGACGAAGGCAGGGCGGAAAATTGAGCGATGGGCAGCGGTTCTATTTATCCTGACATTAGTTATACGGGACGTCGGATCGGCAGATGGTTTGCAGGCCTCCCGCCTGCCGTATGCGGGCGGATGCTGGAAGCAGTAAAGTCAGCCGGAGACGACCCACCTGCGAGTTGTGCAGGTTATAACATGGCCGCTGCCTGTCGCTGAGCACAAGACCCCCATTCCGTTTCGGAATGGGGGTCTTGTGCTCAGTGAGCGCGGTAAAATGTTCACAAATTCCAGGCGTTTCCCTCTTGCGAAAAGGTGCGGTATACGATATAATGACCGAGTATGTTACCAAACAAGGGCGTATTGCGCCCAAAATCGAGAGGAATGAATTTCAATGAGCGCATCAAGAGAAAAGAAGATCCGGCAGGATCTGGCGGCCCAGGGCGTCACCGACCCCAAGAAGATCCGCGAGGCGGAGGAGAAGGCCAAGGCACGCAAGAACAATATCCTGTACGGCGTGATCGCCGGCGTGTTCGTGATCGTGGCCGCGGTACTGCTGGTGTATAACTCCGGCGTGCTGCAGCGCAGCGCCACCGCCGTGACCATCAACGGTGAGAAATATACCGCCGGGCAGGTGGAGTATTTCTACGCCAACGTGAAGAGCAGTCTGGTGAAGAGCAGCTATGCCAGCTTTTACGGCATCGATACGTCCAAATCCCTGGACCAGCAGGTGGTGAGCGACACCATGAAGACCGCGCTGGGTATCGAGGACGAGGGTGATGTCACATGGGAGCAGTATGTCCGCGACACCGCGGTGAAGCAGCTGGCCATGTACGTGCTGACCGCCCAGGAGGCTGAGGCCAACGGCATGGGCGCCGATGAGCACACTCAGGAGGAGCTGGATGCCACTATGGAGGAGCTCAACGCCGCCGCCAAGCAGAACGGCTACTCCACGAAGACGTATCTGAAGCTGATCTACGGCAAGAACATGACCGTGGATACCTTCAAGGAGATGGTGCAGCTGGTGGACGTAGCCACCCATTACCAGAGCCACTACGCCGAGGAGCTGACCTACACCGTCAGCGACCTGGAGACCTACTATCAGGGCAACAAGAGCAGCTTTGACGTGGCCAGCTATGAGTCCCTGTACTTCAAGGGTACCGCCGACAGCACCAAGGACGATGACGGCAACACCGTGGAGCCCACCGATGAGGAGAACGCCGCCGCCAAGGCCAAGGCCGAGAGCGATGCCGCCGCTGTGCTGGCGCGCGTGCAGGGCGGCGAGGCGCTGGAGGATGTGGCCAAGGATTATGAGTCCGCCAGCTACACCAGCACCGATGCCGGCAGCAACAACGGCAGCGACGTGGCCAACTGGGTATTTGACAGTGCGCGCAAGGCCGGCGACAGCGCCGTTGTGGCCAGCGATTCCAACTGCTATGTGGTCGTGTTCCGCAGCGTGGGCCGTCAGGAATACGCCACCAAGGACGTGCGCCACATCCTGTTCAAGGTAGACGAGAGCGCACTGGACAGCGAGGCCGAGACCTATGAGGCCGACCTGCAGGCGGCTAAGGATGCGGCCAAGGCCGCAGCCGAGGACGCGCTGGCCCAGTGGAAGGCCGGCGAGGCCACCGAGGACAGCTTCGCGGCCCTGGCCAACGAGCTCAGTGCGGATGACGGCAGCAACACCAACGGCGGTCTGTACACCAAGATCTACAAAAACCAGATGGTCACCGAGTTCAACGACTGGTGCTTCGATGCGAGCCGTCAGTCCGGCGACACCGGCATCGTATACGGCGAGAGCTCTAACTACAAGGGCTATCATGTGATATACTTTGTGGGCGACGATGTGCCCTACTGGCAGGTACAGGCCGAGAACGCTCTGCGCAACACCGACACCGAGGCCTGGCTGGACGGTCTGCTGGACAGCGCCGATGTGGTGCAGGAGAACGGCATGAAGCACGTGGGCTGATGACCACCGCCCCTTCTTCGAGTCTATGAACGAGCGTTTTCTCAGAACAGAAATGATATTGGGCGCACCCGCTTTGGACAAACTCCGCCGCAGCCATGTGGCGGTGTTTGGTCTGGGCGGTGTGGGCAGCTACGCCGCTGAGTGCCTGGCACGCAGCGGCGTTGGCACGTTGACACTGGTGGACCAGGACACGGTATCCGTGTCCAACATCAACCGCCAGCTGTGCGCGCTGACCTCCACCGTGGGGCAGTACAAGGCGGAGGTCGCGGCGGCACGTGTGCGGGACATCGACCCGGACACGGTGATATACCCGATCTGCGCCACCTATGACGCCGCCCATCGGGAGGAATTTTTCTCCCGGAAATTCGACTATATCGTGGACTGCATCGACCTGGTCAGCTGCAAGCTTGACCTGATCCAGCAGGCCCGCCTGCGGGGCATCCCCATCCTATCGGCCCTGGGCACCGGCAACAAGCTGGAGCCTGAGCTGCTGCGGGTCACGGATATCTCCAAGACCAGCGGCTGCCCGCTGGCCCGGGTCATGCGGAAGGAGCTGCGCGCCCGAGGGATCCACCACCTGAAGGTGGTGTTCAGCCCGGAGCTGCCCCACGAGACACAGCAACTGGAAGCGCCGTCACCCGGGCGGCGCAGCGTTCCCGCCAGCGTGGCGTGGGTACCCTCTGTGGCCGGCCTGATGATGGGCGGCACGGTGGTGCGGGATATTATTGAGGACGGAGGTCTTGTACCATGATACTCACTGGTGTATTGATCAACGCCGCCGCTGTTGCGGCCGGCGGCGTTCTGGGCACATTGGGCGGCAGGCTCATGCCGGAAAAATGCGGCAGACGGTGCTTGGCGCTACGGCGCTGGTGTCCATGGGCATCGGCATCTCCGGCGCCATCGGCAGCAGCAACCAGCTCATCCCCATACTGTCGCTGGTCATCGGCGCCGTCATCGGCGAGCTGCTGCACATTGAGGACGGCGTCACCCGGGCGGGCGACTGGCTGCAAAAGAAATTCGGGAAAATGGGTCCCATCACCGACGGCTTCGTCAGCGGCTCGCTGGTGTTCGCCGTGGGCGCTATGGCGGTGATGGGTTCGCTGGACAGTGGTCTGAAGAACGACCACGGCATCCTGCTGGCCAAGTCTGTCATCGACTTTGCCGGATCCGTGGCCTTTGCCAGCTCCATGGGCATCGGCATCGTCTTTTCCGGATTGTCGGTGCTGGCGGTGGAAGGTGTGATGACGCTGCTGGCCTCCCTGCTGACAGGGGTGCTGACCGACGCGGTCATCACCGAGATCTCTGTCACCGGGTCACTGATGATCATCGGCATCTCCCTGAACGTGCTGGGCGTCACCAAGCTGCGTATCCTGAACATGACGCCGGCGCTGCTGCTGCCCGTTCTGCTGTGCAAATTCATGTGAGCGCTTTAATTAAAAGGAGTACATAGCATGGCTTTTGAAGGCTATACACAGGAGACACTGGACTTTCTGTGGGGCATTCGGTTCAACAACGAACGCTCCTGGTTTCTGGCGCATAAGCAGGACTATGAGGCACATCTCCTGGCCCCCACCCGTGCGCTGGGCGAGCAGGTGTATGAAGCCCTGCACGCGGCATTCCCCAAGGAGCCGTTTCTGCTGAAGCTCTCCCGCATCTATCGGGATGCCCGACGGCTGCACGGGAATGGACCGTACAAGGACCACCTGTGGTTCTGCGTCCGCGCCGGCGGCGAGGACTGGACGGGGCGGCCCACGTTTTACTTTGAGATCGGGCCGGACTATTACAGCTACGGCATGGGCTTTTGGGCGCCGAAGGCGGCGCTGATGGAGGCGTACCGCAAGGCCGTCGACGAGCATCCCGAGGTGCTGGAAAAGCTGGTCAAAAGGTTCAATAAACAGGCGCAATTCACGCTTTCAGGCCCGGAATATGTCAGGAAAAAGACCGCCCCCTCTCCCCTGCTGGCGGCGTGGTACAACAAGAAGTCTATCAATTTACAACATGACGCCGCGCCGGACGAGCGTATGTTCTCGCAGGAACTGGCACAGGATATCATTGAGGGCTTCCGGACACTGATGCCGCTGTACAAGTATTTTGACGCCCTGTGCGCCGCGGAAATGGTGTAAAAACCGCCCTTTTTGGGGTTGACAGCGGGTAAAAAAGCGGGTAAAATACCCCATAATGAATGAGGGAGTAATTCCGCAGCGCCGATTTTGGCGCGGCGTGGCACACCGTCATCCCGGCGCGGCAGCGCCCGATGTGTCCTGAAAGAATGAGACTCATGCACAGACATAGCCTGTCCGTGCATGAGTTTTTTGTTGTCTTTTGGTTTATTTCCTGTTTCGCTTTTTGTTCTGCTTTTTTGCTTCAAATTATAAAACCATGATATAAAGGAGTAATAGACGATGGAAAAGGAATACAACCGCAGTCCGCAGGAGGTGCTGGAGGAGCTGGGCTCCTGTCCCACCGGTCTGACAGAGGCGGAGGCGGCTGAACGTCTGGCCAAGCACGGCCCCAATAAGCTGAAGGAGGCGGAGAAGCCCTCCCTGCTGCAGCGGTTCCTGACACAGCTGAAAGATCCCATGCTGCTGATCCTGATGGCGGCGGCGGCGGTGTCCGCCGTGACCAACGCACTCAGCGGCGAGAGCTTCACCGAGGTGTTCATCATCCTGGTGGTGGTGCTGCTGAACGCGGTGCTGGGCGTGGTGCAGGAGAGCAAGGCCGAGGCGGCCATCGAGGCCCTGCAGACCATGACCGCCGCCAAGTGCAAGGTGCTGCGGGACGGCCACCAGGTGGTCATTGAGAGCAGCCAGCTGGTGCCCGGCGACGTGGTGCTGCTGGAGGCCGGCGACGCCGTGCCCGCCGACGGGCGGCTGCTGGAGAGCGCCTCCATGAAGATCGAGGAGGCGGCGCTGACCGGCGAGAGCGTCCCCGTCACCAAGGCGGTGGGGCTGTTGACCGGAGATAACGTGCCCCTGGGCGACCGGAAAAATATGTGCTATATGGGCAGCACGGTGGTCTACGGCCGCGGCAAGGCAGTCATCACCGCCACCGGCATGGACACGGAGATGGGCAAGATCGCCGGTGTGCTGGCCCAGACGGAGCAGGAGCAGACGCCCCTGCAGCGCAAGCTGAATGAGCTGGGCAAGGCCATGAGCAAGCTGGTGCTGGGCATCTGCGTGTTCATCTTTATCTTTGACCTGGTGGTGGCCGGCGAATTCACGCTGGACACCGTGCTGAGCACGTTTATGGTGGCCGTTTCCCTGGCGGTGGCGGCCATCCCGGAGGGGCTGGCCACGGTGGTGACGGTGGTGCTGAGCATCGGCGTGACCAACATGAGCAAGCAGCACGCCGTGATCCGGCGGCTGACGGCGGTGGAGACGCTGGGCTGCACCCAGGTCATCTGCTCCGACAAGACCGGCACCCTGACACAGAACAAGATGACCGTGGTAGAGCACACCGGCCCCACGGAGCTGCTGGCCACAGCCATGGCGCTGTGCAACGACGCCGCGTTGGAGGAGAACGGCGCCATCGGCGAGCCCACGGAGGCGGCGCTGGTGAACTTTGCCGCCGCCCAGGGGCTGAAGAAGCCTGTGCTGGAGAGCCGCCAGCCCCGCTGCGGCGAGGCCCCCTTTGACTCCGGCCGGAAGATGATGTCCACCATCCACCGCACAGACAACGGCTTTATCCAGTACACCAAGGGCGCGCCGGACGAGGTGCTGCGCCGGTGCACCAGCTATACGGAAAGCGGGCAGATCCTGCCCCTGACTGAGGAAAAGCGCACCGCCATTCTGGCGGAGAACAAAGCCATGGCCGACAAGGCCCTGCGGGTCCTTGCGGCGGCGGAGCGCCTGTACGACGCACTGCCCGACCGGCAGGAGCCGGAGGACCTGGAGCAGGACCTCTGCTTCATCGGTCTGGCGGGCATGATCGACCCCATCCGCCCGGAGGTCAAGGCCGCCGTGGCCGAGTGCCGCGCCGCGGGCATCCGCCCGGTGATGATCACCGGCGACCACAAGGA
>ERZ1032396.217-NODE-217-length-9307-cov-4.551989_pt1 | contig 9307 bp, 13 predicted proteins | sample MGYA00517099_ERZ1032396 | MGnify/ENA primary metagenome ERZ1032396 (study PRJEB33719, sample SAMN04261382) | wastewater metagenome | biome: periurban shantytown; feature: human; material: feces | host: Homo sapiens | place: Peru: Lima | collected 2012-01-15 ...
GCGCCCGCGACGGCGGACACGACGGCCCGCGCCTCGATCGGCGTGCAGGGCCGTCCCGACCCGTTCCCCGCCGCGGACCGCGACCGGACGCGCACGGACCTGACGGTGGACGGCACATGGGATATGGGCGACCGGCCGGAGGGCAAGCTCACCATCATCCACGCGGACAATCCAGTGGTCCGTGACCTGATCAACGGGCGCGACGAGGATCAGACTCCGACCGGATTCAATCCGGACCATGCGACCGGCGACACGGGCAACGCGTACGCGTACGGGCAATGCACATGGTGGGCGTATGTGCGGCGCACGCAACTGGGATTGCCGGTCGGCAGCCGGCTGGGGGATGGCGGCATGTGGGCCGATTCCGCCAAGGCGCTCGGCTATTGGGTGGATGATACTCCCCGACAAGGGGATGTGATCGTGTTCAGCCCGGCGCAGGTCAACAACGCATGGGGGCACGTCGCCATCGTGGAGAAGGTCAACGGCGACGGTTCCATCGAGATTAGCGAAGCCAATGTGAACGGGCAGGTCGGCCCGTTCCGACGCACCATCGAGGCGAAACAGACGCATGCATACCAGTACATCCACTATTAGGGAGGAATCACGGCATTACTATTCCCACATTATACGCGAATGTGGTAGAATCAGCCTTATGAGTCAGAAAGTCGTGTTGGAACGTGTGACGTTGGACGGAGCCAAACCGTTCACCGGCTACGCCGACCGGCACGACCCCGAATCCGAAAGACTGTACGCGCGTTCGGGCGGTCAGGCGATGGACTGGCTGTGCGACGCTTGGCGATACCGGTTCAACCAATTGCGTTCCAACCGTTGCAAATACGGCAAGGACAAAACCCTCGTCCCCATCGGCGGCGAACCCGACACTCGCAGCGTCAGCCGGTCACGAAACGAATGTTCTTGGCTGGCGGCGGTGCCGTCCCTCATATTGGAGTCACCGACACGAATCGAACGGGTCGAATGGTTCACCGCCGTGCAACGACGCAAGACCCTGCTGAGCAAACGGTTGAAGCCGGGACGAATGCCCCGGTTCAAATCGTACAAGCGTGACGGGCAGTGTTTCGTCTGCTGGCACAACGGGGGACGCAACGCCGTATACCGTCGGGTCAACCGCAACCACGGCATCATAACCATCACCGGACAGAATCCCAAAGGCATGTCATTGCCGGGCGAACCGTTACGCTACCGCATCCTCCTGCACGTGCGAGTCAGCCAGCCGATACGCGAATACACGGCCATCCAAGTGGATTGGACGAACCGCACCGTCGTGTTCAACAACACCCCAACGCCCGTCAAGCATGAGCCGACCGGCAGGGCGGTCGGCATCGACCGTGGATGCGTGCACGCCGCCGCCGACTCCGACGGACGGTTCATGGACCTGCCGAAAGACAGGTTGAAGGCCATCGACCGTGAAATCAGGAAACGGCAGAAGGCCCAAGCCCGCAGGGCCGGGAACGCGGGATACCCCAACGAACGGGAGTACGCGAAGAGCGGCAAGACCAGCCGCGCGTATCGGAGAACACGGCTGGAAATCGGGAGACTGCACGCGAAATCCAAGCGCATACTGGACGACGTGTACCAGAAGTACACGACCCGGCTCGTGCACGAAAACGACCTGATTGTGTTGGAGAACCTACGGTTGGCGAACATGAGCCGCCGCAACAAGCCTGTTCCCGACCCGTTGCATGAGGACAGATACCTACCCAACGGGCAGGCCGCGAAACGCGGACTCAACCGGAGCCTGAGACAGGCGAGCATGGGACGACTCGCGTCCATGCTCGCCTATAAGACCAAACTCGCCGAAGGCGTGGGCATGATACTCGTCAACCCCGCCTACACGAGCCAGACATGCAGCCGATGCGGGCATGTGGACAAGAAGAACCGCGAGAGCCAAGCGGTCTTCGTCTGCAAGAAATGCTCGTACACGGCGAACGCCGACGTGAACGCCGCCCGGAACATCCTCGAACGGGGATTGGACACGCTCGCCGTCACGTCGGAAAACCTGTGGGGCGCGGACGGCACCCCGGTCGAACAGGGACATAAGACCAACGGAAACGCTGCACGCGAATCCGTGGCAGTCTCTTAGAGACCAGAACCTCTCCCATCGTCAGGATGGGAGGAATCCCCCGGCTTCAGCCGAGGGGAGGACGTCAATATTAGAAGAGCTCCCATTGTCCTGACGGTTCTCCTGCCAATCGTCATGCTCGCCATGCCGACGATCCCGGCATGGGCGGACGCCGCCGATTCGGCTCCGACCCACATGGCGAGCAGTGTCAGATCGTTCCCGAAACACTTGGTTCCGCATCGTTCGTTCAGTGAGGCCGTATCGACCGACGTGGACGGCTCATGGGGAGGCATCGAAACCTTGGACGTGCCGCATACGGAAAGCCCCGAGGAACAGGCCACGCGCATCCAAGCCGAACAGGCGCGACAGTCGGAGGCCGCGTCACGAGCCGAACCACGCACACCGGCCGTATCGGCGCCGACGACAGGTGACAAGGGGAAACCCGCCTCGGATACGGCCGCCGCCCTGGTCTCCTACGCGCTCCAATACCAGGGCGCGCCATACGTGTACGGGGGCAATACGCCTGCCGGCTGGGATTGCAGTGGTTTCACCCAATACGTGTACGCGCGGTTCGGCATCCAATTGCCGCACCCGTCCGGCATGCAGGCCGCGGTCGGCACGCCCGTTACTGACCCGCAGCCGGGTGATCTTATGGCAAGCGCGGGGCATGCGGGCATTTACATCGGCAACGGTCTGATGATCCATGCGATGAACCCGGTCGATGGCACGAAGGTCACGGCCGTCATGCCCGGCATGGGATATTATCGTCTGCTCGGCTAGGGCACGCTATACTGTGTGGAAAGGGTCGGTGCGCGTTTTCCGGTTCTCTGTCCGATCGACGCGCACCGACCCTTCTTTGTCACCGGTTGTTGTTGGCGTACGGGTTTTGCGTATTGCCTGATGTTACGGGCGGTTGGGCCGCCTGCTGTTGCGGCGCGTATTGGCCTGCGGCCGGCGGCGGGATCATGCCATTGCCGGTACCGGGCACCTGAAGCGGATACGGGTTCACCGGCGGCAACGGCCCCCGCGCCCGCGCGGCGGACGGTGTCCGGGTCGGAAGGATGGCCCGTATGGCGTGTTCCCGTAGTGGTTTTTGTCCGGTCAAGCCGCATCCTCCCGTCCGCATGCGGGTCCCAGGGGGCCGGCGGGCAGCACGATCATGACCTTGCGGCCCCGATCGTCCGCCAGGGCGGCCCGCATGCCCCGCCGTCTCGCCTCATGCAGGACGGACAACGCGAGCATGTCCGGATCCGATCCGTGCAGGACGGTGCGTTCGCCGCCGATGATGAGCATCGCCATCGCGCGTGTCTCCTTCGCCTTCAGCCGATGTTGCCGAGCAGTCGGGCGGCGAGCCGGTAGCGGCGGTCCATCCCGCGCGCCGCCGTCCCCGGATCCGCCTCCTCGCCCATATGCGCGTCCGTGTCCTCCAAAAGGATCCGCTCCCGTTCCGGATCGAGCCCGTAGCGGCCGGCGAGCGCACGGGAATACTGTCCCACGCCGTCCCCCTCCGCGATGCGTTCGCCCAACGCGTCCCATTCCTTCTCGTCCGCCAGGGCGAGCATGTTGTCGCGCCGGACCTGCTCGTTGAGCTGGCGGGCTTTGGCGAGCATGTAGGAGGCCGCCTCCCTGGTGCCGGAGATCTCCTTGCCGCGTTTCTCCTCATAGGCGCGGATCTCGTCCGGATGCCTCCGTCGATGCCGTTCGAACGCGTCGATCGCGTCCACATGCTTCTTCGACGGTTTCGGCTCCTGCCTCAACCGTTCGATCTCCGCGTCCACCCACCGGTCGAGTTCGCCGAATTCGGGATCCCGTTCGCGTTGCAGGTCGCGGCGGGCGAGCATGAACGCGGCCGCCTCCCGGTCCGACGAGATCGGGTCGCGGCGTCGGGCGACGAAAGCGCCCACCTCGTCCGCATGCCCCGCCCGCCATCGGTCGAACGCGGCGGCCCACCGGCGGGTCGTGCGGTGTCTGACGTCCCGTTCCTCCAGTTCGAGCAGCCGACCGTAATGCCCCTCCATGAGGGAGACGAACCGGGCGTGCCCATCGTCCGTCACGGGCGTGGGCGCGGCGACGTCATCCGCGCCCGCGCCCGTGTTTTTCGCCTCGTATCGGCCGCCTTCGGGCGTGCCCTTCGGCTTGTGGCTCCTGTTGTTCCTGTCCACGGTCATGACGCCGTTCCCCTTTCCTTACTGGTTCTTCCCGGCCACACAGCCGGCGAGGTAGGTGACGGTCTGCTGTTTCTCCCTCGGAGTCATCGTCAGACCGTATTTCGTTTTGATGCTGACGCGTTTCGCCATGTAGTCGCACCGGTACGCCTTGTTGTCCGGCATCCAGATGTCGGGCGCGCCCGTATGCTGCGTCAGGTATCCGGATCGTCCGTTCACGTCGATGCCGCTCCCCTTCGCCATGTTCGCCGGCCCGTCCGAGGCCAGGAGCACGTCCGGATCGTTCGCGTACCGGATCCGTTTCCCCTGATCCCAGTCGCGAGCGCCGGACGCCCACGCGTCGTACAGGGACACCACATGGTCGATCTGCACGTCGGCGCTCGTCTTCACGCCCCGCCTGAACCCGATGCCCCTGCCCGTGTACGGGTCGCGCAGCGTGCCCGACACGACCCGGCATGAGGAGTCCTTCCTCACGCCGGTCAGGTCGCGGGCGAGGATCGTGTCCCTCGTGGTCGCCTTCCCGCAGCCGGACGGCGCCCAGCCGCCGAACCGCGTCTCACGGTCGTAGCCGCCCGGCCTGGCGTCCGCCGTGCCTATCCGGCCGGCCGCGTCCAACTGGGCCCGCCATGCGGCCGCATCCCCCGTCGGGGCCGTGTCCGGGGTTTTCCCCGTGTCCTTCGCCCCCGCGTCCGCCTCCCCGCCCGTATGGACGCCGAACAGGGAGAGCAGGCCCGACAGGCTTTTGGCGTCCGGGTTGCGTCCCGCATCCCCCTTCTTCGATTCGGCCAATGCGGCCGTGGACGCGTCCGGGTTCCCGACGCCCAGCGTCTCGGACACGGTCCGCCAGCCTCCCGAGGAGACGAGCACGACGACAAGCACGCCCACCATGACCAGGGTCGCGATCATGGACAGCAACTGCCGGAACGGGCCTCCCCCACCGCCACGTCGCATGGTCACGCCTCCGGGATGTAGACGGGGGCCTGCACCTGTTCGAGCAGCCAGTTGATCGCGGGCGTCAATCCGGTCATGTTCAGGCCGAGCACGCCGAGCACGCCCATGATCATGATCGCGGACAGGAGCAATGCGAGGACGCGCAGGCCCATGGAGAACGCGGACTGGGTGCGGTTGAACGCGAAGCCCACGAGGAGCGCGACCATGAGGACGATGAAGTACACGCCGAACGCGCCCGGCGCGGTGACGCTCGACCAGAATGCGCGCCAGCCGGTGACGCCGATATCAACAATGCTCATGGCCTCCCCCTATGCCCCAAAAGGGCCCGTCGTACGGGACGACGACCCCCGGGGGAGACGAGGGACATGATGGCGGATGCCGCTGGACGGGATCGGCCCGTGACGGGCGTGGAACGAGAGGCTGCGGGCGTGTTCGACGAAAACGCGCCTGTGCGGACCACACCCGCGGCACGGGAATGACGGGACCGGCGCCGGCGATGCATCATGCCCCGTTGCACACGCATAGCCTCCGCACGCAACGGGAACCGGAACGGACGGAGGAAACGGCGTCATGCCCGTGGACAGGAACAACAGGAGCCACAAGCCGAAGGGCACGCCCGAAGGCGGCCGATACGAGGCGAAAAACACGGGCGCGGCCCCGGATGACGTGAGGCCGCCCACCACGGCCGAAAACGCGTCCGACATCCTCGACCGGGCACGGGAATACGGCCTCGACTGGGATCTGCTCGCCGGACGAAGCGAGAACGGGCGCAGCATCAACCTGGACGCGCGGGGTCACGGCGACCGGCGCGTCCACGCGGAACCCGACGGGCACGGCGGCTGGGACCTCGTCTACCGGGAATGGAGGAAACCCACATTACGCGAATACAACGGGCCCGGCATCCACCCGTTCGGCGTATTCGGCTGGATGTCCGACCGGATCAACGGGAACGCGGAGACATGGATCCCCATCCGTCGCGGGCACGCCGCCAATGACGACCAGCTGCTCGACGCCGCCGCCGACTGGTGCGGGACCGACTGAAACGGGAAGCCGGCCGACGGCACGCATAGCCGTCCCGCATGAGCAAAGACATGCACGGCCGGACGCACCGGCCCGCCGGACTGCCGAAAGGCGTGGCCGGCACCTACGACAGGAATCCCGGCACGAACGGCGACGACATCGCCCCGCCCATGCCCGTCCACGACGATCCGGACATACTGCGCCGCGAACTGGCATCCATCCCCCAGCGGGACGGTCCGGAATACGACGGGCTGCGCACCAGGCTCGCCCGCGCCGAACTGGGGCAAATGGAATCGAAAGAGAAGCATGCCACCGCCGCCTCCTGTTCCGCTCACTCAGCGAAACAGGAGGCGGGACATGGAGTCCGCGAAACGACGCCACTCCCGTTGTCGGGTTCTGCCATTCACCCTACCCCGAACGGAGCAGGGTCGTGGCAATGCCCTCCACCACCGATGATTTCGCACGACTGTCCATGGAATATCTCATGGACAATCGTGATCTGCTGTCGAAAGACGGCAACTATCTGGGATTATGGCGCAACCCGGCCGACGACAGATTATATGTCGACGTCTCCGTCTGCGACATGGACGCGCATGACGTCCGGGACGCATGTGCCAAACATGATCAGATAGCCTTCTGGGACATCCAATTGGGTGAAGAGGTCATCGTGAATCCAGACGCGCGATCAGGACAATAAACAAGGAGAACGACAATGGCACGACAGCTTGAAGGCCTATACGATCCGAAGACCGGAGCCGTAGGCATGGCAAAGTTCAGCGTCATGATGATGCGTAAACTCAACGGGCACATCACCAGCCGTCAGGAAATCCTGGACATGCAGGACACGCTGGGCCGCGAATGGACGGAAGAGGAGATAAAGGAGATCCTCAAGGCGAACGGGACGTCCGCCGACGATCCGTCGCAGACAGCCTTACGCGCATCGACATGCGGGGGCACGCATAGCCGTCCCGCATGAGCAGAGACATGCACGGCCGCGGCCGGACCGCCGGATAGAGGACGGCCGTCCTGTCCGCGATCGCGCATGCGCCCCCGCGCGCCCGGGACGCATAGCCGGAACCATCATGAACGATAAGCCTCTCTTCGAAATCCGGCAGGGCGCGACGCCCATGCTCGTCCACACGCCACACGCGGGCCGGCTCGTCCCCGACGGATTCGACCGCACCCGCCTGACGGACGCGGAAGCATTCGACCAGACATGCGAACAGGTACGAGACCGGCATGCGGACACGCTCGGCCTCATGATCGCCGCCCGGCTCCACGCAACCATCATGCTCGACCACACGACCCGCATGTGGTGCGACCCGGAACGATACCCCGACGACCGGGAGGAGATGAACACGGCCGGCATGGGCGCCATCCCCACACGCGACATCGACGGGCATCCCCTCTACAAGCCCGGACAGGCGCCCGGCATGAGGGAACGCGGACAACGGTTCCGCCTCCTGTACACGCCATGGCACCGCATGCTGCAAGCCCAATGCCGGACCATGCTCGACACGTACGGACGATGCACGATCATCGACGTCCACACCCACCCCAGAGAACCACGCCCGTTCGAACCGCACGCCGACCAGTCACGCGCCCAGACCATCATCGGCCACAACAACGACCCCGCATCCCGGGCGATCGGGGCACGCGCCGCCGCGCTCCTCATGGGCCGCGGCCTCACCGTCGGCGTCAACACCGCACACCGGGGAGCCATCACCCCCGACGGCATACACGACATACGGCTCGCCAGCATCATGGTCGAAACCAGATGGGACACGGCCGCCGACCCCAGGGCGCGCCACGACATCGCCGACGCGATCGCACGCGCCCTGAAGGGACGCGCATGAAACCACGCATGCAATACCGGAGCCGACGCGTCCACGGCATCCTGTTCGAACCCGACCATGCGAGCATGATCATCCGCAACAAGCCCGGCCGCCACTACCTGATCCACGGCGACGACACCCGTCTCATCACCGGGTTCGACACCCCGCTGGACGCGCCCGACACCATGGGCTACGGCATCTACCACGAAGCCGACCGGCCGAACACCATGTGGATACGCGACCGGACCGGCCTACGCCGCATCCAAGGCACGCCCGCCACGCCGCTCGAACGCGACGCGCCCTGGAACCGCGTCGCCACCCGCATCCCCAACCATCCCATCCCCAGCCCATACGCATAGGCGCACCGCATGAGCACAGACAGGAACAACCGGAGCCACAGGCCGAAAGGCCTGCCCCCACGCGTGGCCGGAACATTCGAACCGGAAGCATGCGGCGGCCACGAAACCGGCATACGACCGCCCGAACCACCCGACCGCATCGAACTCATGGAACTCGAACGCCTCGCCCGCACCATGCCCGCACCACGGCCCGGCGACATCGCATGGCGTTTCGGCACGCACACCATCCCCCAGCAGGCCATCGACATGCGCTACGGGCGCGACGACATACGCCTCCAACGGCTCGTCATCCTCACCCACGCGGACGAGGACACGCGCCGCATGCTCGCCGCACGCATGCACGACCACGATTGGATTCGCAGCCACGCCACACCCCTGTTCAAAGACCGCGCATGCATCATCATCCCCGAACCGGACCCCTGGGACGAACCCGGACACGAACCCGGCCGGCCGGACACACGCCCCGTCTGGCCGCACCCCATCGACACGCGCATGATCGCCGAAGACTGCGCCGCCCACCTCGACATCCGACGCTCATACACGCCCACGCGCGTCAGCCGCACGGGGAACGAAACCCACGTCGAATGCGTGGACGACACGACCCACACGTCCCGCTCCTACCGGACCGGGACGAACATCGCGCATCTCCCCGACGGAGCCTGCATCGAACATGCGGCCGACGGACGATGGCATGTCGTCCACGACGATCCGCCGCTCCCCCCGCGCCCCGCCGACAGGCCGCACGCACGCGAAGACACGCGCCCGCGCGACCCCCGACCCGACACGGAACCGGAACCGGAACCAAACCCGGATCCGCCCGGGCGATCCGACGAAGCGGACAGGCCGCGACGCCCGGCCTCCGACCCGCGCATGCGCCGCGCCTGGATCCGGTTCCTC
>ERZ1032396.229-NODE-229-length-9020-cov-7.754378_pt1 | contig 9020 bp, 6 predicted proteins | sample MGYA00517099_ERZ1032396 | MGnify/ENA primary metagenome ERZ1032396 (study PRJEB33719, sample SAMN04261382) | wastewater metagenome | biome: periurban shantytown; feature: human; material: feces | host: Homo sapiens | place: Peru: Lima | collected 2012-01-15 ...
AATGCACACTAGTCCTCGTACGAATCGTCAGTCCTCGTATGAATACAGACCATGCTTGCCGATGTATTGCACCACGCCGTCAGGCACCAGATACCAGACCGGCTCGTCGTGTTCGGCGCGGCGGCGTACATCGGTCGAAGAGATGGCCAAGGCCGGGATCTCAAGCGTATCGACCTTTCCTTCGGGCAAGGTCACGCCGTCCGGACTGGAGTAGCCGGGGCGCGTGACGGCCACGAAGTGGGCGAGGTCCCACATGAGGTCGGCGTCCTTCCACTGCATAATTTCGGCCACGGCGTCTGCGCCGGTGATGAAGAACAGCTCGGCGTCGGGATGTTGGGCGCGGATATCGCGCAGGGTGTCGATGGTGTAGGTGACGCCCGGACGGTCGATGTCGACACGCGAGACGGTGAATTTGGGGTTGGATGCGGTGGCGATCACAGTCATCAGATACCGATCTTCGGCGTTGGTGACGTGCTTGTCCAGCTTGAACACAGGTCGGCCGGTGGGTACGAAAATCACCTCATCGAGGTCGTATACCCAAGCTACTTCGGAGGCGGCGACCAAGTGGCCGTTGTGAATCGGGTCGAACGTGCCGCCCATGATGCCGACGCGCAGGCGCGTATGCCAGTTGCCGCGTGCGGAAAGCCTGCCTTTGCCATGGCTGCTGGCCCCGGCCGGCGCGGACAGGTCAGACATGCGCCGTTCGGTTTCGCCTTGGGTGACGGCAACGATTTCGGCGGGCTCGGCGGATTCCACTGATTTTTCGGACTGAACTGACGCAGCCGTTTTGTGGCTGTCGGTAACACCACTCATGCCTGGTCGCCCTCGCCGGCGGCGTCATCGGCTGATTCGGTTTCCTCTTCGATTTCGCCGGCGGTGGGATTGTCTTCCCTGGGATCGATCTTGCCCATGTCTTCATCCCATTCGTCCTGGACCACGCGACGAATTTCGGCGAAGGTGGGCAGCGGGAAGTCCGGCTGGTAGAGGCGGCGGACCTCGGCCACACGCTCGGTGATGCGGATGAGCGTGTCGGTCATGCCGTCAAGGTCACCGTCGTGCTCCATCTGGCTGTATTTGCCGATGTAGCCTTCCATGAGTTCCATGTGTTCGCGCACGATCTTGAGCTGGGCATCGTCGAGGTCCGCGACTTCGGGCGAATCGGTCTCGGGCCAACCGATGAGCACGGCGTCCGCGTATTCGAGCGACGCACGCTGGGCAGCGGAGGCGATGCCGTCCTCGATCTGCACAAGGAACACGTAGCGGACGATGCTGAGCCGTTCGGCCGCGATCTTCAGGCCGAGCTTGGGATCGTTGAGGTCGATGTCGGGCCGCAGTTCGCTTGCCTTGTTTGCCATGTCAGCCGTAGTGTTCATGTTGCCGTCCTCGTTCATGCGCGCACCTGTCCTGTTCCGTAACCGATCCACTTGGTGGTGGTCATCTCCCTCAATCCCATGGGACCGCGTGCGTGCATCTTCTGCGTGGAGATGCCAAGCTCGGCACCAAAGCCGAACACGCCGCCGTCGGTGAAGCGGGTGGAGGCGTTGACCATGACCACGGCCGAGTCGATGCGCTTGGTGAATTCCTCGATGGCCGCATAATCCTCGGCGATGATGGATTCGGTGTGGCCCGTGGAATGCGTGTTGATGTGGTCGATGGCCGCGCCCAGATCCGACACCACCTTGATGCCCATCTTGAGGGCCAGGTATTCGGTGTCCCAATCCTCTTCGGTGGCGTGGTTGAGGTCAAGGCCCTCGATCGCCGCGCCGGAGATGATGTCGTACGACGTGGTGTCGGCCTGCAGCACGACGTTCGCCTCGGCCAGAGCGGCTGCGATCTGCGGCAGGAATTCGGCGGCAACATCCTTATGAACCAATAGCTTCTCGGCGGCGTTGCACACGCCCACGCGCTGGGTTTTGGCGTTGATGATGATCGGGATGGCCTTGGCGAGATCACCGGACTTGTCGATGTAGATATGCACGTTGCCGGCACCGGTTTCGATGACCGGCACTTTGGAGTTGCGCACGACGGCTTGGATCAGACCCGCTCCTCCTCGCGGCACGAGCACGTCGATATGGCCTCGCGCCTCCATCATGGCGGTGGCGCCGGCACGCCCGTACTGGTCGACGGACTGCACCAGTGCGGATTCGAAACCGTGGGCTTCAAGCACCGGGGCGATGACGCCCAACATGGCGGCGTTAGTGCGTTCGGCGGCGTGGCCGCCTCGCAGCAGCGCGGCATTGCCGGACTTGAGGCACAGGCTGGCCACGTCCACAGTGACGTTCGGCCGGGCCTCGTAGATCATGCCGATGACGCCCATCGGCACGCGCGTTTGGGTAAGGCGCAGACCGTTGGGCAGGTTGTATCCGCGCACGATCTCGCCGACCGGATCGGGCAGGGTGGCCACATGGCGCACGCCTTGGGCGGCGGCGGCCACGCGCGGCACGTCGAACAGCAGGCGGTCGAGCTTGCCCGCATCCATGCCGTTTTCCTTGGATTCGAGCATGTCCAGCGCGTTGGCGGCTTCGATGTCCGCAGCATGCTCGTCCAACGCGTCCGCAATGGCAAGCAACAGTTCGTTTTTGGCTTCGGTATTTGCCTGTGCAAGACGCTCCTGTGCGCGTGCGGCCTGATCGGCCTGGCGGCACACCGCGTCGAACACCTCAGGACTCAATTCATCGCTCATAAAAAACAAGAGTAACCCACAATGGGCCGCATTGCCCGTTTCGACCCATATTGCACCGAAGATAGCCGGGGATATAAGCGCGGCTCCCTCTGATGAGGGAGCTGCGTACATCCGCAAAAAATCAGTGAATCTGGTCCAGGTCGGGGTAGAGCGGGAAGTCTTCGGCGAGCTTGTCGACGCGGGCCTTCAGCGCGGTCACGTCGGCGGACGGGCCGGCGGCGAGCGCGGTGCCGATGATGTCGGCCACCTCCTCGTATTCCTTCGGTCCGAAGCCGCAGGTGGCCAGGGCGGACGTGCCGATTCTCAGGCCCGAGGCCACCGAGGCCGGGCGCGGGTCGAAGGGCACGGTGTTGCGGTTGATGGTGATGCCGCAGGCGGCGAGCAGATCCTCGCCCTGCTGGCCGTCCATCTCGCTGTTGCGTAGGTCGACCATCACCAGATGCACATCGGTGCCGCCGGTCAGCACGAAGATGCCGTTGGCCTTGACGTCGTCGGCCAGTAGTCGTTCGGCAAGGATCTTGGCACCGTCGAACGTGCGCTGGCGGATGATCTCCGGGTCGATGCGGAAGGTCTCGGGGTTCACGCCGTACGCCTCGGCGTGGTAGAAACGGCCGGGGTAGCCTTCGGCGTATTTGTTGGTCAGCACGGAGCCCTGGCATTGCAGTACCGCTCGCGGCACGAAGTTCTCAGAGGCGATCATCTCAAGGCCACTGCGCTGGCGGCCCAGTTCGGAGTCCAGCAGTTCGGCGGTCTCAGGATCGGTTTCGCAGATCGGCGCGTTGAAAGCATCGGCTGCTTTCTGCGCAAGGGGTGAAGCGGTCATTGGTGCTCCTTTGGCATGAGCGACAATTGATTCGCCGTTGTCGCCTTACCGTATGGCCCGTTTGCAGCCGGCCTGTTTCATGATATGGCCGGTCCCCGTTCGATGGCAATGGTGATTTTCGCCGGTGTGACCGGTCGGCTATGCGAGACGGACGGCCCTTCTGCCCACGGCCCACGCTAGACTGATGTGGATTCATCATCCCTTTCAGGCAGAAGGATTCATCGTGACAACCACCTTCCATTCCACCCGTAGCACCACCGATTCGCTGACCGCCAAGCAGGCGATTCGTAAGGGCATCGCCGATGACGGCGGCCTGTTCGTTTCGGACGCGTTGGGCAAGACCAAGGTGGACGTGGCCTCCCTGCCGGGCAAGTCGTACCAGCAAATCGCCGCCGAGGTGCTGGGCGCGCTGCTGCCGGACTTCACGGCCGAGGAGCTGGGCCAGTGCATCGCCGACGCCTACGGCGAACAGTGGTCCGACGAGCGCATCACCCCGCTCAAGCCCCTGGGCGATGATTACGTGCTCGAACTGTTCAACGGCCCGACTTCCGCGTTCAAGGACGTGGCGCTGCAGATCCTGCCGCGCTTCATGGCGCACACCACGCCGGCCGATGGCGACGCGGACGAGAAGATCATGATCCTCACCGCCACCTCCGGCGACACCGGCAAGGCCGCGCTGGCCGGCTTCGCGGACGCCCCGGGCACCGCGATCACCGTCTTCTACCCGGAAGGCAAGGTCTCCCAGGTCCAGGAGCTGCAGATGACCACGCAGGCCGGCTCCAACGTGCAGGTGGCCGCCGTGGAAGGCAACTTCGACGACGCCCAGTCCGCGGTCAAGCGCATCTTCGGCGACCGCGCCCTGGCCGAGCGTCTCGCCGGCAATTCGCACGTGGTGCTTTCCTCCGCCAACTCCATCAACGTGGGCCGTCTGGTGCCGCAGGTCGTCTACTACTTCTCCGCTTACGCCCAGCTGCTCGCCGACCAGGTGATCAACGTCGGCGATGAGGTCGAGTTTGTGGTCCCGACCGGCAACTTCGGCGATATCCTCGCCGGCTACTATGCCAAGCTGCTCGGTCTGCCGGTCAAGCACCTCGTGGTGGCTTCCGACAAGAACAACGTGCTGTTCGACTTCCTGACCACCGGTACCTACAACCGCCAGCGCCCGTTCTTCCAGACCATCTCCCCCTCGATGGACATCCTCATCGCCTCCAACCGGGAGCGCATGCTGTACTACTTGTCCGAGGGCGACACCCGTCTGATCTCCATGCTGATGAACGACCTCAACAAGTGGGGCACGTACGAGATCCCGGAAGAACTGCTGGCCAAGATTCGTCAGATCTTCGGCACCGGTTGGGCCGATGAGGATCAGGTACGCGAGTCCATCAAGCACTGTTGGGACGAGAACCACTACGTGATCGACCCGCACACCGCCTGCGGCTACTACCTGCTTGAGCAGATGCCGCGCGACCCGCTGACCCCGCGCGTGCTGCTCTCCACCGCCAGCCCCTACAAGTTCCCGCGCGTGGTGAACGAGGCATTGGGCTTCGACGCCACCGGCACCGACTTCGAGTGCATGGATGTGCTGGCCCACGAGACCGGCACCACCGCCCCGGCCGCCCTGCGTGGTCTTGAGACCGCCGACGTGCGGTTCAAGGACGTTGTGGCCATCGACGGCATGGAAGATTACGTCGAAAAGGCCGCCCAGGCGCTGTGATAGTCCGCTGACGGCACTAACTGACAATTCCCAACCGATACATGCTTTACCAGCATGTATCGGTTTTTTGTTTTCTGATGTCACAAGTCGAAGGTCCAGGCATGTTCAAGCATGTCCGAGCCTTGTCACGCGCGGCTTTCTTGCGGCTTTTCACCTGCAACGAGCCACTGGCGTGTTGCTTGTTTTTTCTAGGAAGGCGGGAATCGCCATGCTGCCGGCGAACGGGAAAATCCATGTGGTTTGTTAGGTTCTGTTTCTGCAACTGAATAGTCCCATGAGGGAGTAGACAGCATTGCGGCGAAGGGCTCGGCCCAAACCGCAATGTGGCAAGTCAACATCGTGGCCGTCGGCAGTTCCGTTACGGTCTGGCTTTGCCTTAAATGACGAGACTCATGTACCGCGGAGTATGCGATACATGGTCGTCAACGATTCGTTTGGCTACGTGCCGCCATGTTGCGCGGTACGCGAGTGATATTACGCGGGTTTCAGTGCGGTGTGTCAACCAAACGAGAGGAACATATGACCACGGCCAACGGGCAGACGCCCGCACCATTCATGCAGAATGCGCCAGCAGTCATCAGCACGCTGGGCACCGATGCACATCAAGGCCTGACCAGCGAACAGGCCGCGCACAACCTGAACCAGTACGGTCCCAACGCCTTCACCAAGCCGAAGCCGGAATCGATGCTTTCCCGCATCGTCAAGACGGCCGCCGACCCGATGCTCATCATGCTTATGATCGCGGCGGCCATCACCCTGGGCGTCAACATCACCCGCGCCATGGCCGGCGGCCACGCCGACATTCTCGAATGCGTGGGCATCTTCTTCGCCATCGCCCTGTCCGTGACAATCACCGTGGTGATGGAGGGTCGCAGCGCCAAGGCATTCGAAGCGCTGAACGACATCAATGACGACACGACCGTCACCGTGGTGCGCGACGGCGAGGTCACGCTGGTGTCGCAGCGAGACATCACCATCGGCGATGTGCTGCAGATCAGCACCGGCGACAAGCTGCCGGCCGATGCGCGCCTCATCGAATCGAACGATCTGACCGCCGACGAATCCGCGCTCACCGGCGAAAGCGTGCCGAGTGCCAAAGCCACCGACGCCGTGTTCACCGACCCGAAGACCCCGGTGGCCGACCGCACGAACATGCTCTATTCCGGCTGCTTCGTGACCGCCGGCAATGGCCGTGCCGTGGTCACCGCCGTGGGCGACGACACCGAGTTCGGCAAGATCGCCCGCGAACTGCGCGCCGCCAACACCGGTATGACGCCGCTGCAGGAGAAGCTCGCGAAGCTCGGCAAGGTGATCGCCGTGGTGGGCTCGATTGTGGCCGCACTGGTGTTCGTGCTTCAGGTGGCCCGGTTCGTGGCTTCCGGCACCGCCTCGTTCGACACGATTTCCGAGGCGTTCATCACCTCCATAACGCTGATCGTGGCCGCCGTGCCCGAAGGCCTGCCGACCATCGTGGCCGCGTGCCTCGCGGTGAACATCATCAAAATGTCCAAGCAGAACGCGCTGGTCAAGAAGATGGTGGCGTGCGAGACCATCGGCTGCATCAACGTGATCTGCTCGGACAAAACCGGCACATTGACCCAGAACCGCATGACCGTGATCGAGGCGTACAATGCACCGGGCCGCGCCTTGGAGAAGCCCGAGCAGATCAGGAACCGCATGCTGCTGGAGAACTTCTGCGTCAACGGCACCGCCGACGTGACCTTCCCGGGCGCCACCGAAGCCGAGGCCGGCGCGATGCCGGAATTCATCGGCAACCCCACCGAATGCGCACTGTTGGTCGCCGCGCACAAGGCCGGACTCGACTACCGGATTCGCCGCGAGCGCGCGACGGTGCTCCACACGTATCCGTTCTCGTCGGAGACCAAGAGCATGACCACTGTGGTGCGTGACGGCGACGGCATTACCGTGTTCGCCAAAGGCAGCCCGGAGAAGATGCTCGACCTGTGCGCCGTCGACGCCAAGACGCGCGGCGAAATCGAACGGGAGATCGCGAAGTTCCAGGCGCAGTCCTGCCGAGTGCTCGGCTTCGCCCACCGCCATATTTCCGATAAGGACGCCGACACTGCGGCTCTCGATTACGCTGCCGACCGCGCCGGCTTGGAATCCGGCATGATGTTCGACGGCTTCGTGGCCATCGTGGATCCCCTGCGCGAGGATGTGCCCGGTGCCGTGGAGCGCTGCCGCAAGGCGGGCATCGAGCTCAAGATGCTCACCGGCGACAACATCGTGACCGCCACGGCCATCGCCAACGAACTCGGCATTCTGGACGAGCGGCATATCGCCGTCGAGGCGCGCCAGATCGAGGAAATGAGCGACGAGGAACTGTCCCGCGAAATCGGCCGCATCCGCGTGATCGCCCGCAGCACGCCGGTTATCAAGATGCGCGTGGTGAACGCTCTGAAAGCCCAGGGCAATGTGGTGGCGGTGACCGGCGACGGCATCAACGACGCGCCCGCCATCAAGAACGCGGACGTGGGCATCGCCATGGGCATCGCCGGCACCGAGGTGTCCAAGGAAGCCAGCGATATCGTGATGCTGGACGATTCCTTTGCCACCATTGTCAAGGCCGTGCACTGGGGCCGTGGCATTTACGAGAATTTCCAGCGATTCATCCAGTTCCAGCTCACCGTGAACCTGTCTTCGGTGGTCGTGGTACTCGCCTCGCTGTTCAGTGGTCTGGCCGCGCCGTTCACCGCATTGCAGCTGCTGTGGGTCAACATCATCATGGATGGCCCGCCCGCGCTGACGCTCGGTATGGAGCCGATTCGCGACAATCTTATGGACCGCAGGCCCACCCGCCGTGACGCCGGCATCGTCTCGCGCGGCATGCTGGAGCGCATCATCGTCTCCGGCGCGTTCATCGCCGTGGTGTTCATGGCGCAAAGCTGGACGAACTTCATGGGCGGCACCGCCGAACAGCAGTCGACCATTCTGTTCACGCTGTTCGTGGTATTCCAGCTGTTCAACGCCTTCAACAGCCGCGAGCTGGGCAACGCCAGCCTGTTCGCCAATCTGCTGCGCAATAAGGTGATGATCGGCGTGTTCGCGCTGATGTTCGCACTTCAGGTGCTAGTGGTGCAATTCGGCGGCGCGATGTTCCGCACCGTGCCGCTGCCGATCGACATGTGGCTGAAAATCATCGCGGTCGGTTTCGGCGTGGTGGTGCTGCAGGAAGTTATCAAGACCGTCAAGCGCGCAGCCGCCGCCATCCGCGCGCGCCGCACGGCCAATGAAAGCGATTCCCAGCAACCGCACCAGCCAATCGCTCTGGATCTGGTGGACTGATAACACACCGATAACGGAAAGAGACCGACAGATTCCTGTCGGTCTCTTTTCATTCGCGGTCGGACAAATGCGCGGCTAGAGTTCTTTGGCTCGGTAGATGCGGATGGCTATAAGCATGGAGCCAAAATATGCGAGCAGACACAGCACGGCGAGAACAAGCGCCGTATGCCACCAGATCATCAGGAAATCGGTAATATTCAGCAAAAGCCATTGCCAGTCAACAGGCAATCGAGCCAGCAGCGCAATGACGGCATACAAGCCAACCATGACCGCGACAGAGGCCACCATCATCTTGCGGAAGGTGAACCGGTATGCACAGGCCAGCAGCACCGACCCAAGAATGATAGCCAAAGCGAAGATGAAAGCACCTGCTGCCAAGGTACCGATCCACCCCATATCTGCTATATCGCCAAAGACAATGAAGACGCCGCTGCATATCACCACGTCCAAAGCCCAGAGCAGGCCAACCCCCAACAGAAAAAGCTACCGCCCTA
>ERZ1032396.248-NODE-248-length-8758-cov-8.559577_pt1 | contig 8758 bp, 6 predicted proteins | sample MGYA00517099_ERZ1032396 | MGnify/ENA primary metagenome ERZ1032396 (study PRJEB33719, sample SAMN04261382) | wastewater metagenome | biome: periurban shantytown; feature: human; material: feces | host: Homo sapiens | place: Peru: Lima | collected 2012-01-15 ...
GCAATAAACAAGCATGAAAGGCAAGATAAATGCGCGGTATTTTCAACGCGGAGCTGAAGCAGGTTTCTGACGACCTCGACCGTATGGCGCAGAACGTACGCAAGGCGATCAAAGGAGCTGGGGAAGCCCTGCTGAATCAGGACGTTGAAGCCGTACAGACTGTGATTGACGGCGACATCGAAATCGATGCCCTGGAGTCCTCTGTGATTGACCAGTGCGTCAAGTTGCTCGCCAAGCAGAATCCGGTGGCCACCGATCTGCGTGTGGTCGTTTCCACCATGCGTCTGGCTTCCACGTTCGAGCGTATGGGCGATCTTGCCCGCCACGTGGCCGAGGCCGCTCGCCGCACCTATCCGGCCGCCGCGATTCCTGAATCCGCTCAACCGGTGTTCGCCGAGATGATCGACTTCCTGGACAACACCGCTGACCAGCTGGTGGCCATGCTCTTCGATCGCGATGCCAAGACCGCCGAGGCCATCATCCTAGCTGACGACAAGCTGGACAATCTGCACCACCAGACCTTCGATCTAGCGCTGTCCGATGACATCACCCGTCAGCAGACCGTGGATATCGTGCTGCTGGGCCGCTTCCTGGAGCGTCTCGGCGATCACGCCGTGTCCGCCGCCCGCCGTGTGGTGTACATCGTCTCCGGCTTCGACCCCACTAAGGAGCCGACCCGCGACGAGGGCACCGACATCGACTGATTGGGACTTGTTCTCACATTGGGCGAATAACTGAACACTTGTTCTCCTGTGGTTTGAGGAGGATGCCCGAAAGCGGCGATCCGGCTACGGCTGGACGCCGTTTTTTGTTGCTTTTGGGCGGTACACCGGCGTATCCATGGGGCGGCAAAACACCCATAGGGCGGTAACTTGCCCATGGGGCGGTTTGAAGGATATGTGAAACCGCGGAATTAAGCCATTCTGGCATACCGCCCCATGAGGGTTTTACCGCCCCATGGGGTAATCACCGCCCCATGGGGGATTTGGCAGGCATAGCAAAGGGGAGCCGCACGTTATGTGCGACTCCCCTTACAGCTTGTACCGTGTTAGCGGCTTAGGCTCACTTCTGGCCCTGAGCGGCGACAGCGGCGGCACCGGCAGCAGCAGCCTCCGGGTCCAGGTACTCGCCACGCGGCTTGATCGGCTTGAAGTTCTCGTCCAGCTCGTAGAGCAGCGGGATGGCGGTCGGGATGTTGACCTTGGCGATCTCTTCCTCAGACAGGTTGTCCAGCATCTTGACGATGGCGCGGAGGGAGTTGCCGTGGGCAGCAATCAGCACGGTCTTGCCGGCCTTGAGCTCCGGCTCGATAGCGGACTCGAAGTACGGCTTCACACGCTCAACAACGTTGGCCAGGCACTCGGCTTCCGGAACCGGATCGCCGGCGTAGCGCGGGTCGTTGTTCTGGGCGTACTGGTCGTTCGGGTCGATCTCGGGCGGCGGGGTGGCGTAAGAACGGCGCCACAGCATGAACTTCTCGTCGCCGTACTCTTCGCGGATCTCGGTCTTGTTCTTGCCCTGCAGAGCGCCGTAGTGACGCTCGTTGAGACGCCAGTCACGCTGAACCGGAATCCACAGACGATCTGCGGCATCCAGAGCGATGTTGGCGGTGTTGATGGCGCGACGCAGCAGGGAGGTGAACACGATGTCCGGAAGGACGTTCTTCTCCTTGAGCAGCTCGCCGCCACGCTTGGCTTCGGCTTCACCCTGCTCGGTCAGCGGTACGTCGACCCAGCCGGTGAACTGGTTGGTTTTATTCCATGCGCTCTGTCCATGACGGAGCAGTACTAGTTTATAAGTCATACGGTTCAGTCTACAGCCGCGTGCGCCCAAACACGAGTATTCGTCTTATTATTTCGCTCTCATAGCGCCACGGCAACCGCCAGCACCACCGCAAACAGCAAGGTCTGGAAGCTGGCGGCGGGCAGAGCCGGGCGGAATTGACGTTTATTCACGCTGGAGACCATGCGCACAGGTATTCCGACGCCCGAGATCAACAGCACTGCGCCCCACGGCCACCATAGGGTCGCGCACATGAGCAGGGCTATGGCCCACGCGGCCACGCAGCACACAATCAGCAGCGTACGCGCGCCGGACTCCCCCAGCCGTACGGCCAGCGTGTGTTTGCCATGCTCACGATCCTCGTCGATGTCACGGATATTGTTCACCATCATGATCAGGCAGGAGAACAGGCCAGCCGCCACAGCACCCAATAGTCCGCCGACGTCCACCGTGCCGCACAGCGCGTATTCGGTGCCCAATACCGCAGCCAAGCCGAAGAACAGGAACACGCCGACTTCTCCCAGCCCGACGTATCCATACGGATGCTTGCCACCGGTGTAGAACCAGCCGGCCAGCAAGGAGGCCACACCCACGGCAAACAGCCACCAAGCTTGGGAAATCACGATAGCGGCAATGCCGCATATGCAGGCGATGGCGGCGCAAATCATCGCCGCGAACAGTACATGCTTGGCCGGTACCAGTCCGGATGCGGTCAGTCGCTGGGGTTTGCCTGATTTCGATTCGTCCGTGTCACGCCCGGCGTCAGTGCCGCGGATGCCATCGGAATAGTCGTTCGCATAGTTGACGGCGATTTGCAGGAACAGCGCGACTAGCAGGCACAGGATGGTCACCGGCCAGAATCGGTCCATCAGCAGGGTCTGCTGTTCACGGGCCGTGGCGCAGGAGGCCGGTTCGGGATATATTGCGATGCAGGTGCCCGACTGCTCGATATGCGCGTATGCCATCGTCGCCCCAACCATCACCGACGCGATGGAAGTGGCCAAGGTCTTGGGACGCGCGCCCCGAACCCACAAGCCGATGGACATAAGCAATCCTTTCATATATAACTCGGCTCCCCTCTCTGAGGGGAGCCAGAGTATGCCTAATCAGCCAACGAGCGGCTTGACCAGCGGGAAGGTGATGGTCTCGCGAATCGTGGCACCGGTCAAGGCGATAAGCAGTCGATCAATGCCCATACCCATACCGCCGGCCGGAGGCATGCCCACGCCGAGAGCCTCGAGGAAGTCCTCATCGATGTCGCAGGCCTCTTCGTCGCCGGCGAGTGCATCCTTGGCCTGGGCCACGAAACGCTCACGCTGCACGATCGGGTCGTTGAGCTCGGAGTAGCCGGTAGCCAGCTCGAAGCCGCGCACGTAGAGATCCCACTTCTCCACCACGCCGGGCTTGGTGCGGTGGCCCTTGACCAGCGGGGAGGTTTCGACCGGGAAGTCACGCACGAAGGTGGGCTCGTAAAGCTTGTCCTCGTAGAAGTGCTCCCACAGGTGTTCGACGAGCTTGCCGTGGTTCTCCACGTCGTCGCGCTCTACGCCGAGCTTGTCGGCGATGGCGCCCAGGTGCTCAACGGAGGTGCCGGGGGCGTCCGGGCCGCCGTTCGGCACAATCTCCTCGCCCAACGATTCGGACAGGGAGTCGTACATGCTGATGGTCTTCCATTCGCCGCCGAAGTCGTATTCGGTGCCGTCGAGCAGGGTCACCTTGTGGCTGCCGAACACGTCCATGGCGGTGTCCTGCACGAGCTGCTTGACGAGCGCGCCGATGGTGTCGTAGTTGCCGTAGGCCTGGTATGCCTCGACCATGGTGAATTCCGGGGCGTGGGTGGCGTCGACGCCTTCGTTGCGGAAGTCGCGGTTGATTTCGAACACGCGGTCGATGCCGCCGACGAGGCAACGCTTGAGGAACAGTTCCGGCGCGATACGCAGATACAGGTCAAGGTCGAACGCGTTCATGTGCGTGGTGAACGGACGTGCGGCGGCACCGCCGTGCACGGTCTGCAGCATCGGAGTCTCGACCTCGAGGAAGTCGTGATCGGCGAAGGTCTTGCGCAGGGAAGCAACGGCCTTGGAGCGGTTGCGCACCATATTGCGCATCTTCTCGTCGGCGATCATGCCGATGTACGGCTTGCGGGTGCGGGTGTCTTCGTTCAGGTCCTTGTGCAGGGCCGGCAGCGGCTGCAGGGCCTTAGAGGCGATAGCCCACTCAGTGGCGAATACGGACAGCTCGCCGGTCTTGGAGGCGATGACGCGGCCCTTGAGGTACAAGTGATCGCCAAGGTCGACGAGCTGCTTGAACTGCTTGAGCGAATCGGCGCCAATCTCCTTCTTGGAGATCATGCCCTGAATCTTGGTGCCGTCACCGGCGGACAGCTGCACGAAGCACAGGCCGCCCGCGTTGCGCAGGAACAGCACGCGGCCAGCAATGCCGACCATGTCTTCGGTCTCTTCGCCAGCCTCGAGCTTGCCGTCATACTTGGCGCGGACCGCCTCGATGGTGTCGGTGACGTCCAAGTGCACCGGGTAGGGGGCGATGCCGGCCTCAAGCATCATCGCGCGCTTGGCCACGCGCATCTGCACCTGCTCGGGGTGAGCCAGCGGGCCGAACTCCTTGTTGGAGGGGTCCACGGCTTCGTCCAGCGTGGCACCGGACTTGATCTTCTCGCGGATGGTGGCGTCCTGCTTGAGCAGCATTTCCGCACGTTCGACGGTGCTCATCTGCGGGACGGCCGGGGTTTCATTCTCAGTGTTTTCGGTATTTTCGACAACTTCAGCCATGATTCATCAGTGTACGCAAGGCCGGCGATTATGAGCCCGGCAGACCGCACGGCCATCTGAACACCCGCTCACATGACGCAAAACCGGCCCTGCACAAGGCTTGAGAGACCTGTACACATGGCGAATCCACCATCACGCAACACTCGCGACATGCCGATTTGCATTGTCCACCACCACAATGTAATATCTACATCTGTTGCCAAACGGGCTGTAGCGCAGCTTGGTAGCGCGCTTCGTTCGGGACGAAGAGGCCGCGGGTTCAAATCCCGCCAGCCCGACAACTGGACCGGATTGTTGAGAAATCAGCAATCCGGTTTTTCGTTTCCTGTCCCAACAATCAAACCAAGCGATCGAACAGCGGTAAACAACCCGCCGCACACAGCGACAAACCACATCACGGCAAGCCCCCGTATTTGTTGGCGGACCACCGTAATATATCGCTCGAATCAATCGATTGCCGCACTGTTTTTGTAAGTAATACTGAAGTAATTAGAGGAACCATGAAGAAGAGTCTGCTTGCACTGGCTTCGGGCGCGTTCATTCTCGGTTCCGCCGAGTTCGTGATGATGGGCATTCTGCCGCAGGCCGCGGCCGCCACCGGCGTGGACATCCCCACCGCAGGCCATTACATTTCCGCGTATGCGATCGGCGTGTGCTTCGGCACACTGATTCTGGTATTCGGCCGCAAGGTGCCGCCGAAGGACCTCATCATATTGTTTATGGTGATTGCCTTGGTGGGCAATCTGGCTTCCGCATTCTCCGTCAATGCCGCCATGCTGGTCGTCGCACGATTCGTCGCCGGCCTGCCGCACGGCGCATTCTTCGGCACAGCCACACTCATCGCCAAGACTCTGGCGGAGGAAGGCAAGGAGGCGCAGGCCGTATCCGTGATGGTCACCGGACAGACCGTGGCCAATATGCTCGGCGTACCGGCGGGCACCTTGATGGCCGAGTTCCTTTCCTGGCGTCTTGCCTTCGGCATTTTGGCCGCTTGGGCGGCAATGACGATTGTGCTGGCGTCGGCGTGGATTCCGTACGTTGCACCGATCAAGGACGCAGGCATCGCCGGTCAGTTCAAGTTCCTCACCCGCCGTGGCCCGTGGGTGATTTTGGCCGCCGTGTTCACCGGCAATGCCGGTGTGTTCTGCTGGTGGAGCTACGTCTCCCCTTGGCTGCAGAAAACCGGCGGATGGTCGTCTTCCCTGGTGCCGATGCTGATGATGCTTGCCGGCTTTGGTATGGTCATCGGCGGTCTGCTTGGAGGTCGTCTGACCGACCATTGGAGGCATGCCGGCGCGGCCGCAATAGGTCAGTCCATCTCCTGCCTCGGCTTGTTGCTGGTGCTTATCACTCCGGGTAATCAGCCGATGACCGCTGTACTGACGTTCTGGATCGCCATCGGATTGTTCTTTACTTCCGCTCCACAGCAATTGCTGATGACCGAAGCCGGCCAGGGCGGCGGCGAGCTGATCGCCGGCGCGGCTGTACAGGTGGCGTTTAACTTCGGCAATGCCATCGGCTCGATTGTCGGCGGCGCGATGCTCACCACCTTCTCGATGAACTATCGCTATACCGGCCTGGGCGGTATGCCGCTGGCTCTGCTTGCCGTAGGGCTGCTGGCCTTCTACTCGTGGCGCTGCGAAACCGATACCGACGCCATTCACCGCTTGCGCGAAACCAAGGTGGACTGAGACCAAGCTCACAGCAAACTCCCTGACGTGTTTGTTCACAGTATTAATAGACTGAAATCAGACACGATTCAGGGAGGTCTGGCGGTATGGATGAGGAAGCACTGCTCAAACAATTCGCCGCGCAATTCGCGCATGGTCCAGACGATGCCGACGACACCGATGCGGCGGCCGCAGCACAAGGTGCCGATTCCACGGCGAACCAGGTTGCGGACGATGCCGATCAATCGCCCGCAACCTTTGATACCCAACAATTCCTGAACGGACTGGACGCGATTTTCGATCGCCACACGGCCGCCACCGAAGCCGGCCCGTACTTGGAACAGGCGATGGTGGACGCGGAAAACGCCGGCGACGAGGCCGGACTGCTCACCGTGCTCAACGAAACGATGGGCTTCTATCGCTCGCAAGGTCGGCACAAGGAGAATCAGTGGATTGTGCAGCGAGCGCTGGAACTGGCCGCTCGTATGGGCTTGACCACCGGCACATCCGAGGCGTGGGCCATCACGCTAATCAATTGCGCCACCTCGATGCGCGCGGCCAAACAATACGATCAGGCCGAGGATTTGTATCATCAGGCGCAGAGTGTCTGCCGGCATTCGCTGGCGCCCACCGACCGTAGGCTCGCAGCACTGCACAACAATCTGTCGATGCTCTACAGCGAGACGAATCGGCCCGACAAGGCGGAACTGGAGTTGCGTGAAGCGCTGCGCATTATCGAAGCCTCGAGCGTGAACCCGGACGCGGATATCGACGTGTCCAGCTCGCACACGAATCTGGCGTTGACCCTGCTGACCGAACACAAGTTGGAGGACGCGCATTGGCATGCAGCCAAGGCGCTGGAAATCTATCGCACCGGCCATCTGGAACATTCCGCGCATTATGCCTCCGCACTGGCGGGCTTCGCGCAGGTGTGCTTTGCCGAGAGACGGTATGCGGATGCGGTTACTGGATACCGGCATGCGCTGGCCGTGATCGAGGAATGTTACGGCAAGGACACCGATTACTGGCGTATCACCGCCGACAATCTGCGGCAGGCCGAGGAAGCGGCGGCGCAGGCCGGGGTGACGGTTGACAATGCAGGTGTTGCCGGCGATGCAGGCGCGCTGCCCCAGTCCGGCTCGCGGCTGCCGAACAGCCCGGCACAGGGCAAGACCGGTGCGAACGCGGCATCTTCCCCATCCACCGTTTCGGTGTCGACCGGTTCTGCGGGCGCGGCCGAGGCCGTTTCCGCATGCCCGGTGTCCGGACTGAAGCTGGCCCGCGCGTTCTGGACGCAGATGGGCAAGCCGATGATTGCGGCGAAGTATCCGCAGTATGCCGGGCGTATCGCCGCCGGTCTGGTGGGTCATGGCTCGGAATGCTACGGATTCGATGATGCGTATTCGCAGGACCACGATTTCGGCCCGCGCTTCTGCCTGTGGCTTACGGATGAGGATTACGCGGCGATCGGCGAGCAACTTGAGGTCGATTACGAGGCACTGCCGCGCAAGTTCAGCGTGGATGCGCAAGGCCGCGTGACGTTCGAGGCGCATGCCAGGTCCGATGCTTCCGGAGCATTCCCCTCCGCAGGTGCAGGCTCCACCGTCATACCCGATGCGGCAAACGCACCCACCCCCGGCACCGCTACGCACGATACCGCCACTGCCGAGTCAGGCGCGGCGTCCTCTGATGTGGCGGAAGCGATGACGACTCCGATTGATGCACCGCTCTCCCCCGTCACGCCGCGCGCACAGGGCGCGAATCGCCGTGACGGCGTGTTCCGCATCGGTGACTTCTTTGAGTCGATCACCGGGTATCACACTGCGCCGGCGCAGACCGCGCCGCATGAGTGGCTAATGCTTCAGGAATCGACCTTGGCCGCCGCCACCAATGGCGAGGTGTTCGCCGATCCCACCGGTCTGTTTTCCAAGACGCGCCAAGGGTTCAAGAACATGCCCGACGATGTGCGGCTCGCGCTGATCTCCAAGCGACTCGGCATGATCGCCCAGGCCGGTCAATATAATCTGCCGCGTTCGTTGAAGCGCGGCGACGGCGCGGCCGCATGGCTGTCCATCCACGAGTTCGTGCAGGCCACCGCCTCGTTGGTGTTCCTGGTTAACGTGCCGATGGTGGTGGGCTATATGCCGTATTACAAGTGGCAGTTCGCAGCATTGCGCAAGCTGTCTGGCTCGATGTTCGCGCTGTTGCCGAACGTGGGCGAACAGTTGGAAACCGTGATGCGATTGAGTTCGGCAGCCTGCTATGGCGGGGCCGGATTTGGCGAAGGCGGCAAGGGCGCGGCTCCAGCAATCGAGAAAATCAACGATATTGTGGAGCAGATTGCGGTGGATATCGTCAAGGAACTCAAACGCGAACACCTGACCGCGTCCGGCGAGACCTTCCTCGAATGGCAGCGCCCGTATGTCGAGGACCACATCGCCTCTGATGATCCGGTGCTTAAAAGTTTGTAGATTCATGCTCCCTCTGCCACGGCTTCGCCGTGCCCCCTCCCTCATC
>ERZ1032396.253-NODE-253-length-8686-cov-7.952033_pt1 | contig 8686 bp, 3 predicted proteins | sample MGYA00517099_ERZ1032396 | MGnify/ENA primary metagenome ERZ1032396 (study PRJEB33719, sample SAMN04261382) | wastewater metagenome | biome: periurban shantytown; feature: human; material: feces | host: Homo sapiens | place: Peru: Lima | collected 2012-01-15 ...
AGTGCTTGCCTAGAATCGCGGCAGTTTTTGACCGGATGCCCTGTATGTCTGAATTGCTTGCCTTGGTGGATGCTGAATCCTTGAAGATGCTGCTGGCCATTTTTGTGGTGCTGGCCCTGTCATCGTGGGTGGGGAGTGTGATCGGGCGTCAGCAGCGCAAACAGAATCCTGCCAAGGATGAAGGCATCAAGATTGTGCTGGGGGCGACGCTGTCGCTGTTTGGTCTGCTGATTGGTTTTCTGCTGTCGTTTGCCATCAGTGGCTACAACACACGTGTGAGTGCCGAAGAGCATGAAGCCATGGCGCTGGCCAATGCCTTCCAGCGCACCACCTTGCTGCCCACTACAGAAGCGCAGGCACAGGCCGAGGCCATACTCGACAAGTACCTGGCCTCACGCATCGCGTTCTATCAGGCGCCCTCCGATACGGAGCGTGCAGCGCTGCGCATGCAGTCCATTCAGCTGCAGACCAAGATGTGGAACTTCGTCAGTGGCGTGGCCAAACAGGCGCCGAACCCCGTATCCATGTCGCTGGTAGAGGCCTGCAACCAGCTCTACATCAGCCAGCAGCAGACCATGGCCAGCTGGCGCAACCAGATTCCGCTGGCCGCGTGGCTGATCCTGATTGTGTTTGGTGTGTGTTCCAACTTCCTGATTGGCTACCACATGCGCGCAGGCAGCCAGGCCTGGCTGCTGGTCGTGCCATTTGTGACGGCACTGGCCCTGTTCATGATTTCGGAAATTGATGTGCCTGGAAAAGGCGTGATCCATGTGACGCCGCAGAACCTGGAGGCGTTGCAGGTCACGCTGTCCAAAGGTGGGCTGACGCCTTAAGCCCCGCCAACACTACCCTTGATACGTCGTTGCGAAGCCTTGTCGTACGACTTGTACTGCCTGCGGCTTCGCGCCTCGTCTCAAGCGCAAACCTGTGGTTTGCTGGGTCGTGTTGCCGGCTCTAATTGCCCATGTTCTGCTTGCCGATACGGCCCAGATGCGTCCAGCCAAAGCCCTGGGTGTATTTGAGGCCGTAGCCCAGTGCACGGTCAAAGCCAATGTGGGCCAGCCAGATCAGCGCCAGCGACAGACACAGTGCATGGCCCTGAAACAGAGCAAATATCAGCAAAGCCGCGGGGCCTAAAGTGGCGTGTGTGGCGTTGTAGCAAAGTGCTCCTGTACGTGCCCCGGCGGCGTAGCCGATGAAGGCAATATCTGGCAGCAGAAACAGCGCAGCAAACCAGCCCCAGCCAGGCTGCCCCAGTGGGCATAGGCCGCACCGCTGATAAGCAGCAGGGCCAAGCCCTCGGCACGCAGCAGCCAGCGCACGCCGCCTTGTGCGGCCCCCTCGTGTGTCGTAGATATGTGTTGGTGCATGCCCTGCAGTGTCTGCGCCTTGGCCAGACTGCACAATCCGGCAGAGTATGGCTGCGGCTGGCGCACCACATGGAAAGCCAAGGTGGCATGCAGCCCGGCTACGGCATTGACCGAGGCGTGGTTGCAGTGCTGGCTGCCTGAGCAGCCAGCCGTCTGCTTACTGGCGTGCCAGCACGGGGGCGATGGCTTGCCCCGTGTGCGTACCCAGCGCCACCACTTCTTCGGGTGTACCGGCTGCGACGATGCGTCCACCACCCGTTCCGCCTTCGGGGCCCAGATCAATGATCCAGTCGGCCTCGGCAATCACATCGAGGTCGTGCTCGATCACGATTACGCTGTGGCCGCCATCCACCAGGCGGTGCAGCACGCGGATGAGCTTGTCCACATCGGCCATGTGCAGGCCCACGGTGGGCTCGTCCAGCACATACAGCGTGTGCGGCGTCTTGTTGCCGCGCTTGGTGATGTCGTCGCGTACCTTGGTCAGTTCGGTCACCAGCTTGATGCGCTGGGCCTCGCCGCCTGACAGCGTGGGTGAGGGCTGGCCCAGCGTGAGATAGCCCAAGCCCACATCTTTGAGCAGCTGCAGCGGGTGGGCAATGCTGGGCATGGAGGCAAAGAACTCCACGGCCTCATCCACTTCCATGTTCAGCACATCGCCAATGCTTTTGCCGCGCCAGGTCACGGCCAGCGTTTCGGGGTTAAAGCGCGCGCCGTGGCAGGTTTCGCAAGGCACTTTCACATCGGGCAGAAAGCTCATCTCGATGGTACGCATGCCCTGGCCTTCGCAGGCGGGGCAGCGGCCTTCGCCAGTATTGAAACTGAAGCGACCAGCGCCGTAACCACGGGCCTTAGCCTCCAAAGTGTCGGCAAACAGTTTGCGGATGGTGTCCCAGAAGCCGATATAGGTGGCAGGGCAGGAGCGCGGCGTTTTGCCAATCGGCGTCTGGTCCACTTCCAGCACGCGGTCAATCGCTTCCGTGCCCCAGACTGCTTCACAGCCGACGAGGGCCGGCGTGTTGCCTGCTTCCATGGCTTCGCGCCCCGCCTTGGTGCTGCGCTGACCTACGAGGTTGGCCACATTGGTGAGCAGGACATCGCGTGCCAGCGTGGATTTGCCGGAGCCGGAAACGCCCGTAATCGCCACCAGACGTTTAAGCGGCACGCTGGCTTCGACGTCCTGCAGGTTGTGCAGGTTCGCACCATTGACCACCAGCCAGTGCAGCGGGCCAGTGGCCTTGCTGGCTGCTAGCTGCAGCTCCGCATTCAGCGCGGCGCTGTCTGCCGCCAAGGCAGCGGCTGCATCGGCAGCGATCTGCTTTTTCGTGCGTTTTTTGGGCTTGGGTGCTTCCTCGGCGGGAAGGTCTGCGGCATCGGCTACGCCATGTACCGGGCGGCGTGGCTGGTAAGGGTGGCGCATGGCGTGCAGCAGGTAGCGGCCGGTTTGCGAGTCTTCGGCCGCCATGATGTCCTCGGGCTTGCCCTGGGCCACCAGGGTGCCGCCGCGCTTGCCTGCGCTGGGGCCGATATCGATCACATGGTCGGCACGGCGAATGGTGTCTTCGTCATGCTCCACCACCACCAGCGTATTGCCCTTGTCGCCGAGCTTGTGCAAGGCGTTGAGCAGAATGTGGTTGTCGCGTGCGTGCAGGCCAATCGTGGGTTCGTCCAGCACATAGCACACACCTTGCAGATTGCTGCCCAGCTGTGCGGCCAGACGAATGCGCTGGGCCTCACCACCCGAGAGTGTGGGCGCGCCACGGTCCAGCGTCAGGTAGTTCAGGCCGACTTCTTCGAGGAACTCCAGACGACCCAGAATTTCCGGAATCAGGTCGCGTGCAATATCAGTTTCACGGCCTGTGGTGGACAGCTGTTGGAACCATTCGCGCAGTGCACTCACGGACATCTGCGCCAGCTCGGTAATTGCCTTACCGTGGAACTGCACCGCACGGGCGCGGGCGTTCAGGCGGGTGCCTTCGCAGGTTGGGCAAGTGCATTCTTCGAGGTCTTCGACCTCATTCGCCGTCAACGTCAGCTCGCGGCCCCGGTTGTCTTCTGCCAGTGTGCTGTCGTCATAGACCTTGCGCTGGTCTTTGTTCAGCTTCACGCCCGTGCCCACGCAGTCGGGGCACCAGCCGTGCTTGCTGTTGTAGCTGAACAGGCTGGGTTCCAGTTCCGGGTAGCTGGTCGCACAGATGGGGCAGGCACGCTGGGTGGAGAACACCTGTAGCGTGCCCACGCCCTTGCCCTGCTCGGGCGCAGCAATCGCAGCTTCCAGGTCCTCAATGCCCGAGAGCACATGCACCACGCCCTTACCAATTTCCAGCGTTTTGGCGAGCTGCGCGCGCAGTTCTTTTTCGTTGGCGGCCGTGACCTTCACGCTGGCTACGGGCAGCTCGATGGTGTGCTCTTTGAAACGATCGAGGCGCGGGAAGCCTGTGGTCGGCAGGAAAGCTCCGTCCACGCGCAAATGCGTATAGCCCTTGGGACGTGCCCAGTCGGCCAGCTCGGTGTACACGCCCTTGCGGTGCACCACCAGTGGGGCCAGCAGGCCGATATGCTGGCCCTTGAACTGGCTCAGCAACTGGGCGGCAATGCGCTCGGGCGTTTGCGGTTCTACGGCTGCGCCGTCGTGCACGCAGTGCTGCGTGCCCAGCTTGACATAGAGCAGGCGCAGAAAATGCCAGACCTCGGTGGTCGTGCCCACGGTGGACTTGCGCCCGCCGCGTGAGAGGCGCTGCTCGATCGCCACAGTGGGCGGAATGCCCCAGACCGCATCCACCTCCGGACGGCCCGCAGGCTGCACGATGGAGCGCGCATAGGCATTGAGCGATTCGAGATAACGGCGCTGGCCTTCGTTGAACAGAATGTCAAACGCCAGTGTGGACTTGCCCGAGCCGGACACCCCCGTCACCACATTGAACTTGCCGCGTGGAATGTCCACGCTCAGGCCTTTCAAGTTGTGCTCACGAGCATTGACAATTTCAATAGCATTTTTGGCCTCTAGCGCTTGTCTGGTGGGCACTGACAGCTCTCTTTTGTAGAGCATGGGGGCCACTTCTTCGACCAGCTGGCCGCCCACGCCCATGGCGAGGTCGTACTCGCGCAGGGCTTGCGCCGTGTGTGAACCTTGGACTTGGCGCACTTCTTCGGGCGTACCCTGGGCCACGATCTGGCCGCCACCGTCACCGCCTTCGGGGCCGAGGTCAATCAGCCAGTCGCTGGCACGGATCACGTCGAGGTTGTGCTCAATCACGATCAGGCTGTGGCCCGCTTCCAGCAGTTTGCGCAGTGCGCGCATGAGCTTGGCAATGTCTTCAAAGTGCAGGCCGGTGGTGGGCTCGTCAAACAGGAACAGCGTGCCCTTGCGCGCAATCTTCTGTTTGGACTTGGAGGTGGTTTTGGCCGCTTCGGCGAGGAAGCCTGCCAGCTTCAAGCGCTGGGCTTCACCGCCGGACAGCGTGGGCACGGGCTGGCCCAGCTTCACGTACTCCAGGCCCACGTCCACGATGGGCTGCAGGGCACGGATCACGTCTGCATCCTGCGCAAACAGCAGCGCGGCTTCGGCCACGGTCAGCTCCAGCACATCGGCCACATTCAGGACTCGGCCGCCGCGCTCGATCGTGACTTCCAGAATCTCGGCGCGGTAGCGGCTGCCGTTGCAGTCAGGGCAGCGCAGATACACGTCAGAGAGGAACTGCATCTCCACATGCTCAAAGCCTGAGCCGCCGCAGGTGGGGCAGCGGCCATCGCCGCTGTTAAAGCTGAATTTGCTGGCCGTGTAGCCGCGCTGGGCTGACAGCGGGGCCAGCGCAAACAGCTCGCGGATGCTGTCCCACGCTCCTACGTAACTCACCGGGTTGGAGCGCGCAGTCTTGCCAATGGGCGACTGGTCCACAAACACCACATCGGCCAGGTGGTCGGCACCCAGCAGGCGGTCGTGCGCGCCGGGGCTGTCCGTGGGCTTGCCAAAGTGGCGCAGCAGGGCGGGCGCGAGGATGTCTTGAATCAGCGAAGACTTGCCCGAGCCAGACACCCCCGTCACGGTGACCAGGCGCTGCAGCGGAAAGTCCACGTTGAGGTTTTGCAGATTGTGCTCGCGCGCGCCTTCCAGAATCAGGCGCGGCGTGCTGTCGGTGACCATGCGCTTGAGGCCAAAGCCCACCTGCTTGCGGCCGCCCAGATAAGCCCCCGTCAGCGTATCGGCACGCTTGAGTGCTTCGGGTGTGCCGTCAAACACAATCTGGCCGCCGCGTGCGCCGGGGCCGGGGCCCATGTCGATCATGCGGTCGGCCGCAAACATGACGGCCGGGTCGTGTTCGACGACGACCAGCGTGTTGCCTGCATCACGCAGGCGGTGCATGGCCTGGGTGATGCGCTCCATGTCGCGCGGGTGCAGGCCAATGCTGGGTTCATCCAGCACAAACAAGGTGTTGACCAGCGATGTGCCCAGTGCCGTGGTCAGGTTGATGCGCTGCACCTCGCCGCCCGAAAGTGTGCGGCTCTGGCGGTCCAGCGTGAGGTAGCCAATGCCTACGTCCACCAGGTATTTCAGGCGGGTGCCGATTTCTTCGTTCAGCAGTTTCAGCGCCTGGTATTCCCCTTCGGGCAGACCCGTGGCATTGGCCAGATTCAAGCTGTCAAAAAAGCTGCGCAGCCGCGTGATGGGCAGACGCATCAGGTCATGCAGGCACAGGCCGGGCAGGGCTTCCAGCTGTTCACGGTTCCAGCTGACGCCATTAGGCATAAAGCGCTGTGCGGGTGGCAGCACGGCGTCGGCTTGCGCCTTGCTGCCGATGCGCCAGAGCAGGCTTTCGGTCTTCAGGCGTGCGCCGGAGCAGGTGGGGCATTCCGTGTAGCTGCGGTATTTGGACAGCAGCACACGGATGTGCATCTTGTAGGTCTTGGTTTCCAGGTATTCAAAGAAGCGGCGAATGCCGTACCACTGCTTGTTCCACTGGCCTTTCCACAAGGGCGAGCCTTCGATCACCCAGTGCTTTTGCTCGGCGGTGAGCTTGTTCCAGGCGATGTCGCGCGGAATGCCTTCGGCCTCAGCATGGCGCATCAGATCGTCCTGAATCTCTTTCCAGCCCGGCGTCTGGATGGGCTTGATGGCACCCGTGCGCAGCGTGAGCTTCTCATTCGGAATCACCAGGCCCCAGTCCACGCCAATCACGCGGCCAAAACCCCGGCAGGCCTCACAGGCACCTACCGCAGAGTTGAACGAGAACAGCGAGGGCATGGGCTCGGTATAGGTCAGATTGCTTTCCGGGCAATGCAGGCCTTGCGAGAACTTCCATAGATAGGCATCGCCTTCTTCGGGCATGACGTGCACTACCATGCGGCCGGAGCCGCGCTTGAGGGCCACCTCAATGGCTTCAATGGCGCGCGCACGTTCCACGCGGCTGAAGCGGAAGCGGTCGGCCACCACGTCCAGCACCTTGATTTTTTCGGGTGGGGTGGCCTTGGCTTTCTTGCCTTTGCTCGGGATTTCTTCAGCCGCGTGCGGGCGTTCCACCTCTCGCTCGGCCTGGATCTTGGTAAAGCCGCTGGCCGACAGCCACTGCTCCACCTCTTCCTGTGTGGTGTTGGCTGGCATTTCCACGGGGAAGGTCAGCGCAATGCGTGGGTCACCGGCTTCAGCGCAGCGCTGCTGCAGCTGGCTGTAAATGGTTTCCACCGTGTCGTGCTGCACGGGCAGGCCGGTTTCCTTGTCATACAGACGCGCGGCGCGTGCGAACAGGAGCTTCAAGTGGTCGTTGAGCTCCGTCATCGTGCCCACGGTGGAGCGGGAGTTGCGCACGGGGTTGGTCTGGTCAATGGCAATCGCAGGCGGCACACCTTCGACGCGGTCCACGGCCGGCTTGTCCATACGGTCCAGAAACTGGCGCGCATAGGCGCTGAAGGTTTCGACGTAGCGGCGCTGTCCCTCGGCAAACAGCGTATCGAACACCAGGCTCGACTTGCCCGAGCCGCTCGGCCCGGTGACCACGGTCAACTCGCCGGTGCGAATGTCCAAGTCAACGTTTTGCAGGTTGTGCTGGCGGGCGCCACGGATGCGAATCAGGCCTTGGGTCATGGTGTACTGCGCGTAGAAGAGGCTCACAAGGAAAGCGGCCGGTCATTCTAGGCAGGCTGGCACGACCTGCTGGTTTTAAGGGTAAGCTGGCGCGGTCTTTGCTTGATTGCGGGTGGCATCGGGAAGTTTTGGAAACATCTTTCATGCGATGCCGGGCATGCAGGGAAACGGGGTGCTCAGCTCGCCCAGAGCGAGGGGCAGCACTCTGGCACGCTAAAAACCGCAGCTATGACGAGGGTTTTTGACAGCGGGTGTTGTCTGCATACACTGTGGGGATTGACATCTGTCAAGTCTTTTCATTATTTCAGTATTTCCTGAATAATCAACGATTTACGTTGGTTTTGACAGTTGTCAAAAGTTTGATTCGTCCACCGGGAATTCCTGAAAAACATCACGATGCACTGCGTTGCATCAAAAGACTTGGGTGGGAGTCGTTGGGGAGGAGTACATTCGGCGGGTTTTGTAATCCGCGTTTATCCCTAACAGCGCGCATTTTTCGCGTTTACAGCATGCCTAAATCTACGGAAACCCGCGGGCCATTCTGGCTCGCTGCGGCAGCTTTGGCGGCAACTCTTACGGGTTGCAGCAAGGCCGTCGTGCTTAATCCCGCAGGGGACATCGCTGCCCAGCAAGGTGACTTGGTGGTGACTGCCACTTTGTTGATGCTGGTCATCATCGTTCCTGTGATCCTGCTGACTTTGCTGTTTGCCTGGAAGTACCGCCAGGCAAACACTGAAGCCGAGTATGACCCTGAGTGGCACCACTCGACCACCCTTGAGATGGTCATCTGGAGCGTTCCTCTGATCATCATCATCGTGCTGGGCACGATCACATGGATCAGCACTCACAAGCTGGACCCTTATCGACCACTGGATCGTATTTCCGCCACGCAGCCCCTGAATGCCGAGGTCAAGCCTCTGGAAGTTCAGGTGGTGTCGCTGGACTGGAAGTGGCTGTTCTTCTACCCCGAGCAAGGTATTGCGACGGTGAACGAGCTGGCTGCACCTGTGGACCGTCCTATCCTCTTCAAGCTCACTGCCTCCAAGACCATGTCGGCCTTCTATGTGCCTGATCTGGCCGGCATGATCTACACCATGCCTGGCATGGAAACGCAGCTGAATGCGGTGATCAACAAGGAAGGTACCTACAAGGGTCTGAACTCGCACTACCACGGTGCAGGTTTCTCGGGCATGACTTTCAAGTTCCTGGGTCTGAACAACGAAGGCTTTGACGCCTGGGT